>Ga0196977_1000125_pt1 | contig 49548 bp, 42 predicted proteins | sample S3v_1013CmetaG_FD_148634 | JGI IMG/M metagenome (GOLD analysis project Ga0196977, IMG submission 148634) | Soil microbial communities from Anza Borrego desert, Southern California, United States - S3+v_10-13C | ecosystem: Environmental > Terrestrial > Soil > Desert | place: USA: California... | reverse complement strand
AAGCCAGGAAAACTCGTTTGCGAAAGAAAGGATTCTTCATGGTGAGGTACCAGTTCAGTATTCGTTCTTATTCTGGGCTAAGACTCCGGTATCACTCGATACCATTGAAATTAATTGCCACTCGCGTATAATACGCGCGCCCTCACAACCTGTCAACGATATTAGTTAAATACAATCCTCATTCAGGATGAGAAAGAGTAAAAAAACAAAATGGACCTGCTGGACCACGTTGCAGCGAAAATCAGAGATCTGCGCGTTAGTTATAACAGTGGCGAAGGACTGTCTCAGGAGTCACTCGCCGCTCGCCTCAAAGTCGCACCCAATACGATTTCACGTTGGGAGACCGGAACGTATCGCCCGGGTCTCAAAGACCTCGAACGCATCTCGCGTTTCTTCGGCGTCTCGATGATGTCGTTCTTTCCGCCCGACATGGTGGACGAAGAAGAAGACGAAAATTTGAAAGCGCTTTTGCGAACCGCGAGACAGTTGCATCCTTCGGATCTCGAAGAATTGCGCAAGTATGCGGAGTTTCGTCGTGCCCGCGGCATTTATCAGGGCAAGACGCGCCCAAAACCCGGACGGAAAGGAGGTAAACAGAAATGAACCGTCAGGCTTATTACGAAGATCTAAAACTGCTTGCGCGTCAGGTAAGAGCCGAACACGGTTTGCGCTCGCCACGCGTTCTCGCGAGCGATCTGCGCCGCATCTACGATCGTCACGGCATCGTGATCGACTCGTGGCCCTATCGTCTCCGCAATCTGCGTGGCGCTTTTATCAGCGACCATCTCGGCACGACCGTAATGCTCGCCAGCGGCTTGCCGCAGGATCCGATGGTCTTCACTATGGCGCACGAACTGAAACATTTCTTTCGCGATCGCGATCTCGGCATCAGCTATTGTGACCAGTCAAACCTGAGTAAGACTGTCGAAGTAGGCGCGGAGATCTTTGCGGCCGAACTGCTCTTCCCCGATCAGGATTTCATCAAACACATGCGCGTGCTGCGAGTCGGGCGAGATCAGTGCCTGCCGAAGACACTCGTAGAGTTGAAACTCAAAACCAGGACCACGCTGAGTTATGCAGGCCTGGCAATCAAAGCAGAACGACTCGGCTACGCACCACCTGCTTCGCTAACAAAGATAAAGACGTGGCGCAAACTGGAGAGCCTGTACGGGGCCGGCAATAGAGGTTGACGCCTGCACTTTTACGGTTGACAGCCTCAATATTGGTGAGATATTGTCCGCGACCAAACAGAAACTGCCCTCACAAGGAAATTAACTCCCCAACTCTCCTGAGCCTTCGGGAGCGGTTGTAGTTTAGAACCAGCATCGGGAATCCTTGTGAGCAGTGTAGCTGCTGTCGATTGCGCAAGCCCTTCCGAGTCGTGCGGCAAATCCAGTGAGGCGACGGGCTGTGCCATCGACTTTGTAATCCCACAATGAGCCCGACTCCTGCCCCAAAGCCATTCACGAATGAGCCGAGAGCAAAAACATGCACAGTTTGCCAGCTATACCCAACAGAGTATAGATTAGGGCTGGGCGTCGGACCGTTGGACCTGAAAGCGAGTTAACAGGCAAGGCCTTCGTACCTGATTGTGGCCAAAAAAACGCGCTGGTTTTGGAAAAAACTGGCGGGGTCGGATTAGTGTTGGCGTGCGGCGCTGTAAGTCGTTTATTTTCTTCATTTTCCGTTTGAGATCACCCTCAGACGAATAGTCATAGAGATCGTAAACACGTTGTTTTCGAATCGTTGTGTTTGAAAACGGCGTTTACGACTCCCTTTGAAGCCCAGAATCGAAATGCTTGATCAACGCCTCGCGGCGGCACAGCCGGAATCTAGTCGAGAAGAGCTCTTCGCCGAGCGTTACGAAACTCTGCTCACGTGGGCATTGCACTTGACGCATCAACAGCGAGACTCGGCTGAAGATCTGGTCCAGGATGCATTTGTGCAGTTCATGCTCGCCCGCACGCAGTTAGAAGAGATCGAAAACATCAACGGTTACCTGCGGCGACTCCTGCGCAATATGTACCTCTCACGCGCGACGCGTTTGGCGCAGCGGCTGCATGACGATGCGCTCTCGATCGCCGACTACGACACGTTTCGTCTTGGTTGGACGGCGATCGAACCCGCGCGCCGCATGCAAGCTGCCGAACAGTTACACCAGATCTGCGCCTACGCGTGTTTCCGCAAGGAGTCGTCGAGAGCAGGCAGCGTGCTGATTCTCAGGTTCTTTCTGGACTACTTCCCTACTGAAATCGCGAGCGTGCTCAGCAGTTCTCGCCATTGTGTCGATCAGTGGCAACGGCTCGCGCGTCGTGAAGTGAAGGTCTTCCTCAGCGAGCCGAACCGGTTGCGTTTTGTCGACGCGAAAACTGCCGCAGCTCGAATGTGGACCAGGTATCCGGCTTCGGATTGCGACCTGATGCTCGCACTGCGCGGTATGATCTTCAATTCGCGTCAGGGCGCTTGCCTGTCGCGCGAAGAAATTCAAGAAGCGTACACGACGGGCAGAACTGAGGCGCTTTCAACCACGCAGCTCGCTCATGTAGTTAGTTGTCGATCTTGTCTCGACGCGATCAACACAATACTCCGCTTGCCGTTGCTTGCAGAACGATATCCCGCCGAGGACTGTTCGCGAGAGGAGCCGCCGCGTGATGCGGGGGGTAGCGGCGGCTCCGGGGATGTTCCCAGCATCCTGCCGAAGAGATTCAAGCGTCAGCTGCGTGAGATACGCGAGCACAAACCGAATGAGTTGAGAATCGTTGTTAACGGTGTTGCGCTGAGCTCGTTGAACGTAAGTTCGGATTTCAGCGAGGTTGATCTCAACTTGCCCGCGATTGAACCGGTCGAGTTTGTAGAAATTTTAAGTGAACAAGACGTGCAACTCTTGTTCCTGAACGCCAGCGAATCGGGTGAAGCGCAGTGGGCGGAGATCGAGTTGAGCGGAAGCCGCACGCTCGAGATCTGTTTGCAGATGAAGGATGGACCACGGCTTCGTGTCGTCTACAACGATCCGGTTGTCGAAAAGATCTCGCTAAACGACTCATTAGGCAAAGGCATGCTGTCCTCACCCCTCACGAATGCGCGCAAAGCCCGCGCGAAACAATGGCTTCAAGTCGTGAAGAATAGTTTCAGTCGCCGCCGCGATATCGAAGAGAGTGGGAGATCTTCGACATCGCTCAGTCTGTTTGGCCAACCGGAAAGTGTCTCACGCCCGCGCGTGTGGACGTCGCCGGCGTGGCTAACAGTCTTGATTGCGGCAGCGATGGCCGGCGCGTTTCTGCTGTACAAGGCGAACCTCGACAAATTTCCGACAGCTACGAGCTTGCTCGCGCAAGCAGTCGTGGCGGAAACAGATCGAGGCCGCACAGCGGATCGCGTCGCTCATCGTTCGATCAATTTAGAGATACGCCGCTCGAGTGAAGGAGCGCTCATCTCACGTCAGACGATCGGTTCGTGGGAGAGCTACGACCGAAGTCAGCGCATTCAACGACTTTACGACGAGAGCGGACGATTGATTGCCGCGGCGTCACAGAACGCAGACGGCTCTCGCACGCTCTATCATCACCGCTCAAAACTCGCACAGCCCCGCGGCGCCGCCCCTGACAGTTTGCTGCTCGATCTCGACGACGTCTGGCAACTGATACCGTCGATTCACGATTACAACGCGATCGTTGCCGATGCCACTGCTGCCGTCGTGCAGGAAAGAGCGACCGACTATCTCGTTATCTTCGAACAAGCACGAGCCATCGGCGCCAGTCGATTGGTAAAAGCAACGTTGACGTTGGCGAAGTCCGATCTTCGCCCAATCGAACAGACGCTGGTGGTCCAACGTGGCGAAGAGTTGCGCGAATACAAGTTTGTCGAAACCGCATTTGAGTTACTTCCAGCAAAGGACGTTCCTGCAAACGTCTTCGACATCGATCGGGAGTTGGTAGGTGAGGTGGCCGGCAGTGCCGGAAATTCTGGGCCCCGGCACGTCAACGCTGGTCCACTTCCCTCCACGTCGGCCACAGCTCATGCTTCGACAGAGCTGGAGATCGACGTTGCCTACTTGCTCAGTCAGGCTAAGGCCGACAGGAATGAGCAAGTCGCCCTCACGCGCAGCGCGAGTGGGTCACTGCGCGTTGAGGGAGTAGTCGACACTGCTGAACGGCGCAACGAGTTTCTGCGCGCGTTGCGCCCGTTCAGCAGTAACCCGGCGGTGAGTATTGAAATTCGCACCGTCGCGGAAGCCGCGGCGAAGCAAAAAGCCGCGGCCGTTAAAGAGTCAGTCAGAGAGGTTGAAGACACTGGCGACGCGATCGCGCTCGAAGAGGAGTTGCGCGAGCACTTCTCACGCCGCGGAATGAATGCTGAAGCGGTGGACCAGTCGGTGCGGGTGTATTCGTCTCGCGTCGTGAACCAAAGCTATCGTGCGCTGCTTCAGGCGGTGGAGTTGAAGCACCTGGTGGAGCGTTTTGCACGCGTCGATCTTCGCACGGTCGCGCCGGATGCACGTTCGAAGTGGGTCGAGATGGTGCGCTCGCACTCGGTCGCATTTTCGCGCGAAAACGCGGCGTTGCAACGCGAGCTTCAGACAGTCTTCTTTTCCGAAACGTCATCACCTGTTGAAGATTTCGCGATCGGTAACGATGCAGATTTGAGGCGCGCGGTTGAGCGCCTGCACCGGTGGGCACTCGCAAACAACGAGGCGATCCGTCAGGCGTTTACGATTTCCAAAGCAAGTTCTGCGTCGGCATTTAAATCGCCACAGTTCAAACGCAATTTAGAAGGAGCAGCCCGGTTGTCAGACCGCATCTCTCAATATTAGCGGTCATAAACCGACAGCTCCTCCTCGTGCGGTCCAGGGCAGGATGAGAGGAGCTGAGACGAAACTCACGCGCTTTCATCGCCCGGAAAGCACGTCACCCAAAAGGAGGAGCAAATGCCCAGCAGCCCAGAAGTCTGTCCGTGTGTCTTCTGTCCTCACAGGAAATCAGTTTTGTCGCGTCTTGTTATCAGATCATTTCTCTTGCTCGTCCTTATTGCGGCAAATAACTCAGTGACCAACGCGCAGAGTCCAACTGCGACGCTCACGGGAACAGTCACCGATCAAAACGATGCGGTGGTTCCGGGCGTGAACGTCGCGGTGATCAGCATTGCGCAGGGATTTCAACGCTCCGCCGTCACTGATGATGAAGGCGCCTTCGCAGTGCCCTTGCTTCCGGCAGGAAACTACAGCGTCAAAGCTGAACGCGAGGGTTTCAGTCCCGCGGAAATCCGCGACGTTATCCTGAACGTCAACGATCGCGTTGCGCTCAAGATTCAGTTGAAAGTGGGAAACATCAATAGCCAAACAGTCGACGTGCTCGACACGCCGTCTTTGATAGACCAATCACCGGCGGTTGGCACCACGGTAGATCGACAATTCGTAGCGAACTTGCCGCTCAACGGCAGGAGCTTTCAATCGTTGATTGCACTGACGCCGGGAGTCGTTCTGGTTCCGAGTTCGTCGGTGAATAATGTCGGGCAGTTTAGCGTCAATGGGCAGCGGGCGAATGCCAACTACTTTACGGTCGATGGTGTAAGCGCCAACACGGGCAACGGAGTTGGCGCCGTGCCGGGTCAGGCGACCAGCGGCACGTTGCCGGGGCTCACCAGCTTTGGCGGCACGAACAGCATGGTCTCAGTCGAGGCGATGCAGGAGTTTCAAGTGCAAACCTCGACGTACTCCGCGGAGTACGGTCGTGCCCCCGGGGGCCAGATCTCGATAGTCACCCGCTCCGGCTCAAATGAATTCCACGGCTCGCTCTTCGACTACGTTCGCAACGACAAGTTTGACGCGAACAACTGGTTCGCAAACCGCGCAGGACAAGCACGTCCCCCGGAACGTCAGAACGATTTCGGAGCAACCTTCGGTGGACCAGTGTTACTGCCGCGCTTCGGCGAGGGCGGCTCGCAACCGTGGTACGACGGAAGAAACAGAACTTTCTTTTTCTTCTCGTACGAAGGATTAAGGTTACGAAATCCGACGTTTGCGGTGACGAATGTGCCGTCGATCAATCTACGGCAGACTGCAGCTCCCGGGCTGCGACCGATTCTCCAAGCCTTCCCTCTTCCGAACGGGCGCATTCTCGCCAACGGCTTCGCCGAGTTCTCAGCCAGTTACTCCGACGGCCACCGGCTGGATGCGACCAGTATTCGAATCGATCACACGGTCGGCAGTCGTTTTACTTTATTCGGCCGATACAACATCGCGCCCTCGCGTGGTGAACGACGTGATGGTTCGAGCAATCTCAGCACGATTGGCGGCAGCGAACTGCGTCAGGAGAGCTTTACCGCCGGCGCAACGATGATGTTCACCCCGGCGATCAGCAATGAACTACGGGTGAATTTCACCCGCAACGAGGGCAAGTCTTTCCAGCGGCAAGACAATTTCGGCGGTTCGATTCCGGTTCCGCGTGAAGTGCTGCTACCGGCTCAGTATGCTCCACTGCATAGCAATTCGAATGGCGGCAGCACGTTCTTCGTGCCAGGGATGTCGACAGCTTTCGCGCCCCAGGTCAGTATCAATGATTCTGCCGTTACGCAGCGTCAGTTCAATATCAACGATTCTGTCTCGTTAACGACGGGAGGCCATCAATGGAAGTTTGGCTTCGACTACAGAAGACTTACGCCAATTCTTTCTCCGCGAGCTTATATTCTTGTTCTGACTTTCTCTACGTTGGCGAACCTCATGAACGGTGTGTCGCCAACAGCTGTCGTCGGCGCGGGATTCCAAACACGACCGATCTACCATGAGTTTTCTTTCTTTGCTCGCGACGCGTGGAGAGTTTCCCGCCGTCTTACACTTGACCTCGGACTGCGTTGGGACGTAAATCCCGCACCCGGCGAGGCTGATGACAACCTTCCGCTGGCGATCGTAAACGCGGACGATCCTAAGACCCTGGATCTCGCGCCGAGAGGGACTCCGCTCTGGCGGACTACTTTCAATAATTTTGCGCCCAGATTCGGTGTCGCCTATCGTCTTTTTGAAGCACCTGGCCGCGAGGCCGTAATCCGTGGCGGCTTTGGCCTCTTTTACGATACGGGGAATTCACAGGGCTCCGCCGGCTTCGATCGATATCCGTTTGTGCCGAGCAGTACGCGATCGAACGTGACGCTTCCCCTGTCCCTCGCACAGGTGGCCCCGCCGCCCTTCGTTATCGCTCCGCGACACGGTCTGATCAATACCTCCGATCCGAACCTCAAACTTCCCTACACACTCCATTGGAACTTCGCGTGGGAACAGGCAATCGGGCACGAACAGACTCTTACGACTACATATGTGGGTAACGCAGGGCGCAGGCTCCTGGCCCAGCGAACGCTGACCCTGACCCCATTTAATCCGGACTTTTCGGACATACGTTTGATTACCAACGATGCGAGCTCGGACTATCACGCGTTGCAGTTACAGTTTCAACGACGTCTCTCGCGAGGTCTTCAGGCGCTTGTTTCCTATACCTGGGCCAAGGCGATTGATGTGGTTTCTACCGATGTAACCAGCAATATCTTGCTGCGCGGTCCTGCTGATTTCGACATTCGCCATAACCTGACCGGGGCCGTTACGTACGACATTCCAGCCCCGAAACGGAGTGGTTTATTAAACGCAATTCTCCGCCAGTGGTCTATCGATACGCGTTTCAATTCCCAATCAGCCCTGCCATTGAACATCGTCTCCGGAATCATTCTCGATCCATCTGACGGCACACAGATCGCCCGTCGCGCCAACCTGATCGATGGCGTACCTGTTTACATCAACGATCCAAACGTGCCGGGCGGCCGAATAATCAATCGCGCAGCATTCGCGATACCACCCACGAACCAACAAGGAAACTTGGGTCGCAACATCATCCGAGCGTTGCCGGCCTGGCAGATTGATATGGCGTTACGCCGCCAGTTCAACCTGACAGAGAAGCTCAATCTTCAGTTTAGAGCCGAGGCATTCAACATCTTCAATCACCCAAACTTTGGCAGCGTCAACGCAAACCTGACCAGCACAACGTTTGGGCAGGCAACGAACATGTTGGGGACGCAACTGACCGGTTTGAATCCGCTCTATCAAATTGGTGGTCCACGCTCGATGCAGTTTGCCCTCATCGTGCGGTACTAAGGAGCGTCCTGTGATCATAAAACGTCGTGCCGCCGGCAGGAAGCGCGGGATTCTTTTGGTTGTGTGTTTAGTATTCGCAGTCGTCGCACAACCCTTCAATCAGAGTCGTGCTGCCCATCCGGATCGCAAACCGGCGGAAGGAGGACCGCTCGCCAACAAGCTGCGCAAGGGTGATCGCGAACGATTGATTGCGGCGAAGATCCAGGGCAAGCGCGAAGTCATGCTCATGATCGCTTCCCGGCCCGGAATGAATGCCTTTACGGTGCGAGAGATCACAAAACTAAACGCAGTCATCAGGTTTAGAGAAGACTCAGTCGATTATGTGCGCACAAGAGTTCCCATCGATCGTGTTGACGATGTTGCACGGTTGAATAGTGTCGAGGTCGTAGCGATTGATGGCTTGCAGTTCTATTACACATCGCAGGACCTGGTTGTCAGTCAGTCGAAAAAGAGGCGGCCCCCCGACGCAACCACGCCGGCGGAAAATTCATTTCTTCCCACCGCGGATATCGGTGCGCCGCAGTTCATTCGCGAGCACCCGACCTTCGACGGACGCGGGGTGACGATCGCAAACATCGACGGAAACTCACCTGATATCCTCGCGCCTGAACTGCAAAAGGCCCTTTCACTTGAAGGCACTCCTGTACCTAAATTTTCCGACGTTATCAATTCGTTCGATCCAATCGACGACGACACGCCCTTAAGAGTTGATATGGCGAATGAAGTTGTGTCGCGTGGCGGCCGCTTTGAATGGAAGCAAGTTGCTTATCAAAGCCCGGCCGACGGGAAATACCGGCTCGGCTTTTTCGACATCAGCGCGTTTGGTGGCGGCCTGTTGAGAACGTATCTGCCGCAAGCGACGGCGGCGAGCCATTCTCTGGCCGTTCTCTGGCGGGAACAAACTAACGAGGTTTGGGTAGACACAAACTTAAATAAGAGCTTCACGGATGAAATCGTCGTTACTGATTTCAACTCTTCGTACCGTGCGGGCATTTTAGGCAAGGACAATCCCGCGACTCCCTTGCGTGAAACCGTGGCCTTTACGATCCTGACGAACCCTCAATACAAACTTATCTACCTCGCGCCTCTTGCAAACGGTCACGCCACAGCAACCGCGAGTGTTGCGGCTGGTCATAACTTCTTTGGCGGTCAAATGAACGGTGTGGCGCCCGGAGCCCGCATCGCATCGGCTCTGCGAAAGTCACTCACGCATTCGTTCGTGGAAACGATGATCCTGACTGTCAAAAACCCGAAGCTTGACGTGGTTAGCCTGCAATGGGCAGCACGCATACCGCCGATGGATGGCAGTTCAGTGATCGGAGTGATTTTTGAGCGCTTGATCGATAGATATAAAAAGCCGATCTTCGCGAGTGCGGATAATTCCGGACCAGGACTGACCACTAATGGTGAACCCGCACTATCGAACAAAGTGATTAGCGTCGGTGGTTATGTAAGTAAGCGCACGTGGCAGTCAAACTTCGGAGTCTCCACGGCGGCGGACGATACGATCGTCAACCTCTCAGCCCGTGGGCCACGCGCCGATGGGGCACTCAAGCCGGATCTGGTTGCTCCGGCGGCCGTTGTGACTGCTGATTTCGGTGTCTACGAATCGCGGGTTCCGCCGCCATTCCCGCTACCGCCCGGATATAGCGCTGCGGCGGGTACATCTAATTCCGCGCCGATGGCCGCCGGTGCGGCCGCACTGCTCATTAGTGCGGCCAAACAGACCGGCGTCCCTTACGACGCGGAGAGAATCGCGTGGGCACTCAAAACGAGTGCGCGCAATTTGGCAGGACTCGGGCCCCACGAACAAGGTAATGGACTAATAAATGTACGCGCGGCTTGGGAAGCTCTCAAACAAGCGCCGGTGCCGGTCGCGATTTCGAGTTCCACTCAGGTTAATGTAGCGGTGGGTCCTTATTTGAGAATCCCGAATCACGGTCCCGGAATTTATGAGCGTGAGGGCTGGCAGGCAGGCCAATCAGGCCAACGGACGATAACGTTCACTCGCACGACCGGAAACGCTGGGCCCACAGATTACAGGGTGCGCTGGACTGGCAACGACGGCACCTTCAGCAGCGCGACGACCGTGCGCCTGCCGCTAAACAAACCCGTCGCGTTTCCCATCCGGATCGACGTCAAAACTTCTGGAATACACAGCGCGATTCTCAATCTCGACGACGCTGGTACCGGCACCCGCTCCGTCTATCAGGTAATGAACACGGTCGTCGCTGCCGAACAATTCGATGCGAGCGAAAATTTCACAGTCAAACGAGAAGGTTCGGCCGACTACCCGGCGTACACATCATATTTCTTCAACGTGCCCGAGAACGCAGCCGCATTCAAGGTGGACCTCAACATCCTGCACGGCTCTCTGCGGATGAGATTCATGCGTCCGGCCGGGAAGGAATTCGATCACCCGCACGATACGCCGGTTCGTTGGGCACCTGAATACCAGACAGGCGGAAGTGTGGACCGGATTATTATCGATCCGGAGCCCGGCGTCTGGCAGGTAATAGTTGAAAATCAGAATCTATTGCTTCAAGGAGATTCAGAAACCCAGCGCGCCAGGTTTCTCATCACTGCCACCATTTTCGGAACCGAGTCGAAGACTGCCGCAACCGAATTCAATACGCGTGTGCGCGAGGTCTTGAACAAACAACAAGTCACGTTCGCTAATCACTTCGCCCCTTTCGAAAGTTATTACGGCGAGTCGCCGCTTGGTAGCGCATTCTCAAGCCGCATAACGATCGACGATGGCGACGAACCCATCCTCTACGAGATCAATGTGCCACCGGGAGCAAACGAATTGAAAGCACGGATCGATGGCCCGGCAACAAAATCAGCGGACGCGGATCTGTACTTGTATTTTTGTGCGAAGGAATGCGAGCTCAAGGCTTTCAGTGCTCGCGACGGCGTGCAAGAACAGGTATCGATCACTCAACCCAAAGCTGGAAAGTGGAAAGTCGTAATCGATCCAGTGTCCATTCCTTCCGGAACTCTGACCCTCGACTACACTGATGTCTTCACCCACGCCGCACTCGGTTCTTTAACACCGGTCCGTAGCGACATTCCCTCAACAAAGGGCATCGACGAGCGCATCGACGTCGTTGCTAGAATCGATGCCGTGCCTCTGAATGGCCGCCGGCTCGTCGGAATCATCGAATTGATGACTCGCGCACTGATTACAGTGCGATACGAATACAACGCCACTACTAAAGCGATTGAGCCGATTAAAGAGCGAGCCCCACTTGCGGAAGCATTCATCGAATTGCGCAGCGAAGTCTAAAAACTCAAACTTCGGACCAGCGCGGCAGGACACTAGCAAATTCGAGTGGTGGATCCGTTGGCACCTGCGGAGGAGCGTTGCGAACCCACCACCTCTTCGTGAGATCCGTCGGGCCTCACGGTTTACTCGTCAAAGGGTAGGATTTCGTCGCGATGAAACATGTCGACGTCCACCCTGTTGTCCATGATGTCCAACTCCTTACGGCCAAGGATCGTGTCGCTGGCGTCGCCAACGAACATCACTTCCGCAGCTTCATACTTGTTATCCATTTCTCGATCCTCCTGATTAAGGCGGATCATCGAAGAGTCTCCATGATCCGCCATTGTTAGCTAAACGCAAGTTCAAGGCTCCTGCGTCTTATTCTTCGAACAGCGCGAGCGACTCAACATCGAGATCCGGTGGGGGTTCTGACGTCGTGTCCGGACGGCTAAATTCCTTGATACCCCGAATAACGTCGTGCGCTCTGCCGATTTCGAGCAGTTCTGCGGCTTCATATTTGTCGATCATTTTAGACTCTCCTCTTTAAGCACTTCGGGTGCGTTTGTTAACTCCTACCCTGCCGTCTCGTTCTTGAATCGTTTCGGCAGAGCATTCCTCGTTCTACGCCACTGCAAACTGTGGCCGTCCACCAGCAGAGACGTAGTTATTGGTCGCCGGACGCTTTTCCAGCGCCCGCAGCCAAAACTCTAATGCGATTGTGAAAAGCAAAGCCGCGACATAGTGTTCGAGGCCGTTCTTCGCGCGTTCGATAGCGGCGAACAACGGCGCTGAATCCATAAACCCGTAGGCGACCACACGTGCGTCGGTAAACAGCGAACGCATGGTCGCCACCTCACGGGCCATCGCGCGGGCCAAGCCTTCTGACGGGTCTCCTTTTGTTTTTCGGCGCGCGATCTTTTCCGGCAACAGATCGCGTAACGCTCTACGCATTAAAGATCTGTTCTCACCCGGTCTCAGCAACTGTTCGAACGGGATAGCTTGCAGGAATTCGATTAGCGGCCGGTGCAGGAAAGGATGTGAACTGTCCAGGCACGTCAGTTCCCGGCGGTAGCAGGGCGAAACGCTTTTGACCACCGATAAGTAACTGATGGACTGATCGATTTCACTGGGAAGTCTGAAGCCAAATGGATCCAATGGAGGAAGTTTTCGCTCGCGCAACTTCATACGAGCCACAAAGCCGGGATTGAACCACCCGGGCACTTTGTTCATCGCGGCTCGCCGGCACCATGGCTGTAGAGCTTGGGGCAAAACAGGAACGACGGTTTTATGCCAGAGCAGCGACACACACGGCTTGCTTAAAGTTCGACTCCATAAGCGAAGTTCGCGCTGCAATGCCAGCGGCTTTCTCAATACAAGCAGATCTGCCAGCAATGGATACGGGTCGTAACTCGAGCCTAGGACTTGATCTCCACCGACACCGGTTAAAAGAACACGCGCGCCAGTTTCCTCCATCGATCGGCACAGCGCCGCGTGATAACCCGACGAACACAGCACCGGGTTCGGAGTGACCGCATCGAAATCCGCACCAGCCGGCGGTAACAAGTTACAGTCTTCATCTCTGACGTGTATTCCAACCCGCCCCAGATGACTTTCAACGCAATCAATAAAGTTACTTTCATCCGACGTAGGCGATTCATCGTAGACCAGCGACACAGTATCGAACCGGGTCGCCTGCGTTTCGCCACGCTGGATACTGTCGGCCGCAACGCAGGCAACGGTCGAACTATCAAGGCCGCCGCTGAGTTCGATCATCACGGGCCGATCGGTGCGCAGTGGTGCTTGCATCGCCTTGCGCAGGTGATAACGAAAGGCCTCTTCATATTCCTCGTCCGTGCGGAAACGGACTTCCCTGCCCGGTTCGAGCTGCCAGTAACGCTCTTCGGTGAGGCATCCCGACTGTGTGGCGATCAGAATGTGACCTGGCAACACCGCATGGATATGCCTGTAAGGTGTCGCGCCGACGCGTGGACCACGCGACATACATCCGGCCACGTACTCCTCGTCGATATCGCGGGGAATGTCGAAGAGATCGACAAGCGGCGCCAGTTGCGAGGAGACGATCAAACGATCGTTATTCCTGTGGTAATAAAGCGGACGTGCGCCGATGTGATCGCGGCAAAGCAACAGCTTTCGCTCAAATGGATCGTATAACGCGAACGCGTATTCGCCGACGACGTGAAACGGAAACTTCGTGCCCCAGCGCACGTGCGCCGCCATCAGGTAGTCAACATCCGTAGAGCCGCCGGCAAGTCTGTCGTGTACAGCGGCGAACAGTTCTTCCCGGTTATCAATGCGAACATCGGCAGCGAGAATGCGCCCGTCACGTGCGACTAGCGGTTGCTTCTCGAGACGCGCTTCGCGATTTGTGTTAAAGGCCTGGTAACAGAAACCGAGCGAGTCAGTGGTTACAATGCGTCCACCGTCAGGTCCCCACTTACTCAACGCGTGCCACAACGCCCTTAGGTCGCGCAGATCCTCCTCCGTGAAAGGGCGTTGGTGAAAATTGAAAATCGCACCGATGGCGCTCATGAGTTCTTCTCCGTCAGATTCGTTTCAACTCTCGATATCTCGTTTTCACTTGCTTGAAGTCGTTAACTACAATGCCCGACACTTCGACCCAGGCATGCGCTTTTGGTGGAAATTCCTGGGCCGCCAGGACCATTTGCGCCGGCACGGCATGCCGGCGTAACAAGCACGCGATCACGGCGGAGTGTTGCAGGCACATCGCCTTCTTCGGGTAATACACTTGTGCACGATTGACTGCCGCGCAGATTCGCCGGCAGAGTTCCGGATCCGTTGTGTGAGGCTCCGTGGTGGGCCAACCTTCCACTTTCTTGATGAAGGCTTCGAAACCGCGGAAGCGCAACAGCAGGTCAAAAGCAAACAGGCCGTAAAGAGCGGTTAAGGTTTCCCATCTACTCGGACGAGCCTCTTGAACCGAGACCGTGGGAAACGGAACGGGCACGTTGCTGGTTGTTTCTGTTGACGTGGCCCCGGTAACGGTCGTCGAGGTGGTCCCGCAGACGCCTTCTACGAGCCGATAAGTCTCACGCTCACTCGCATCTATTACCACCCGCACCAGCCCCGCATCAGCAAGCGCCCGCAGAAAACGTGTGGTATCGGTTCGGAGTTGTTCGAGCGATGTCTCGAAACGCATTTCACCGACACCGTTGATGTCTTCAAACTGCCGGTGCAACTCGCCTACGACCTCATCAAGGTTAAGAGCGTTCGCACTCTGCTCGAGCACTATCCACGTAAGCGCACCAACGCCGTTGAGCTTGAAGATCCGATCGGCGGTAGTCGATAGCAGCACACTGCCATCGCGATGCTTCTTCGCGATGACCGACAACGGAATCGCTGGAGCGGTAGTAGTTGTGACTGATGTTGTTACTGTCATAGCTGTGTGGATCAGGATTGGTGATGCGTATTGCCGCTGAACACTGAGGCTCGGGGGAAAGCCTCATGCCGCATTCGCGTCGTCTTGTTGAGTTCGCTTCGATTCGCAATCTACTCCACTCGCCGAACGACATGCTGAGAAATTTTTCTACTGCTTGGTATCCGAAGCAGGGCAGTATTTTCTTTGAAAATTCGTAGGTCGAGAGATGCGATTCGCTGCTTAGTTTGCTTGGAATTCCGAGCAGGAAGGATCGGACGTCGTAAGAATCTGACCGTGTTCGAGGTGAATTACGCGGTGGGCCCACCGGGTGGGAAACGGGCGATGAGAAATAATGATCGTCGTTACGTTTTGCAGAAAACCATCAAGCGCGTCCAGCACTTGCCGCTCGGTAAGTGCGTCGAGCGCGGACGTGCATTCATCGAGAATCAATACTTTCGGCCGTTGCAGCAACGCGCGCGCGAGTGCCACCCGCTGGCGTTCACCTCCCGAAAGCCGGTTGCCGCGTGGACCAAGTGGTTCATCCCAACCTTTCGGCAACTTCCTGATCACACTTTGCAACTGCGCCAGATTAGCTACCTGGTTGAGTTCGTCACTACTCGCCGCGGCATTCCCATAAAGCAGATTTTCCCGTAGCGAAACATCAAACAGCACGGGGTCCTGCGGCACGAAGATCACCGACGAACGCAAGCTCTTGAGCTTGATGTCGCGCACATCAGTGCCTTCAATCAGGATCGCGCCGCCACGCGCGTCATAAAGCCGGGCCACGAGCCTCGCGATCGTGCTCTTGCCGTTGCCGCTCCTGCCTGCAATCGCCACCCGTTCGCCCGCGTTCACACGCAAGCTCAACGCATTCAAAACGGGCCGTTCAGCCCCGTAACCGAACGACACATCTTTCAACTCAACGACACCCATCACATCCGGTCTCAAAGCCAGCGCACCAGGACGATCTTCCAGGACCGTCTGCGCCTCAGTGATCTCCATCAAGCGACGAATGCTGGCGCCCGCGCGCTGCAGTTTGGAATAGATATCGACCACGCCATAGAGCGGAATGAATAGTTGCAACGTGTACCCATAGAAAGCCACGAGCCCGCCGGCCGTCAGCCGGCCCGACATCACGAGGTACCCGCCGTAACCAAGAACACTCGCCATGCCCGCCACGATGATCAGATAAAGCAGCGCACTGAAGAACAACTCCGTGCCGCGCCGGTTCACTTGTGCACGCACCGCGCCGCCGGAAAGCCGTGCAAAACGCCGTGCTTCTCTCTGCTCGCACGAAAGTAGTTGCACCTGGACGATCGACGAGAGATGTTCTTCCAAGAAGTTAATTACCTTCCCCGATTGTTTCTGTACCGAGTCGGACGCTCGCCGCAAGCGGTCGTGAAACCGCCGCCGCACCAGAATGAACACCGGGATCAGCGGCAGCACGATTACCGTCAGCCGGTAGTTCAACACCAGCATCGTGGTCATCACGAGCGTGAACACCGTCACGATGCGCAACGCGCTCGGAACCACTTCGCCGCTGAGTGTGGCGACCTGGTCCACGTCGTTCTGCAACCGGTGCAACGTATCGCCGAGCGGCCGGTTATCGTGGTATTCAGCAGAAAGCCGTTGCAAATGCCGCAGCAGATTCAGCCGCGAGCGAAAGATCATCTTCTGCACCGCACGGAAGTTAAGCATTCCTGCGAGGCTGTCACTTCCGAGCCGGGCCATGTAAGTCAGAAAAAAACCGAGCGCGACGAGCGGCAAAAGACCAACGCGGCCGCTCGGAATTACGTCGTCAATGAGAAACCGCACGATCAGCGGATCGAGCAACACAAGGAAGCTGGAAACCAGAATGCAGCCGTAACTACCAAGATGCAGACGCATAAATGGTCTAACTCGCACAGCGAGCCAGTGGAGTTCGGCATCTTTAATCACTCGCACGATCCCCTCCTCGCGCCTTCGCCGCCTGGAGATCGACACAACGCGTGTAGTAAGCCACGACACGTCCGAAGATCTCTGCCTCTCGCGAATACGTAAACCGGCGAACGCTCGCGGGCGACGACTGGTGCCGGATAATCAGCAGTTGATTACCCTGAAGCTCACACCACCCGCATGCGTAGCCGTCCCGCAGTTCCACGAAATAGATCGGTCGATCGAATTCGTTTGGAGAGGAAGCAGTTTGCAGTTTGTTTTGACTGGTATCGATCTCCAGTAGTGCGCCCGGCCTGATAAGCGGATACATCGTGAAATCCGACGTGCCCAGATAGCCGTACCTAATCTTTGAGCTTCCCTGGCCCGGGACGGAACTGAGCGGAACGTGCTGCGTAGTGAATTCGGAAACCAAACAGGTCGAGGTACTGGTCAGGCCGAAGTCGCAAGGTGTGACCTCAATGCCGCCGGGCGGAAGCAGTTGGGTCAGATGAGGATTGGCTACTGATTCGTATTGTTCCTTGTTGTCGACGTCGATGTCGTACAGGCTTAAAAGGTCACGCACGCTGACGTGATAGATCACGCTAAGGCTGAAGAGTTTGCAGATATTAGGCTTTGAAACGCCATTCTCGAGTTGGATCAACCAACCATTCGAAATGCGATAGCACTTGTCCTTCTTCGCATCCGCGATCCGGCGGCTCGCCTGTTCGACATCACGCACAGTGATATTGCGCCGGTTACGAAGAAGCTTGAGCTGCTGACCCGCCGCCAAGAAATCCTCACAGTCCATTCGGGCTGAGTTGGGGAGGCAATTGCGATTGAGCGCTCTGGGATAATGCAGGAGGTTAAAGCGCGCTCATGTTACATCAACGTCTGCAGCCTGAGAATTCATACAATTCCTGATGGCGACTCAGCCTCTCCCCTAACCCAAAATGCCTCTTTGCCGGCAGATCAACAGATCGACTAGACCAACAGGAATGGAAAAACACCCCTACGGAAACGAAGCGGCATTGAGTAGTAATTCTTGCGAGGGCTCTGCCGCTTCGTTCCAAGGGGTGGGGGGTGAGGAAGACACAAAGAAGCGGGTTTGGCTTCGATTAGAAGCTCTTCGCTGCTCTGTTTGACGTAAACGCGTAATTCGCTGAAACATTCCCTCAGTTATTTTCAAGTGTTAGAATCGCGGCCAACCGGGCGCCTTGCAATTCGCCCACTCACGCACTCAGATGGTTTCGCCAGGCAGAAAGAGATAAGCGAATGGCGACTCGTTCGTCCGACGGCATCACAGAACTCCTTGAAAGATGGAACAATGGTGAGGAACAAGCCCGTGACGAGTTAATGTCGATTGTCTATGACGAACTTCACCGGCTCGCCGCCACCTACCTTCGCCGCGAACGCCGGGAACACACCCTCCAACCCACCGCACTTGTAAATGAGCTTTTTCTGAAGTTTTCTGAACAGCACAGTATGAGCTGGCGAAACAGGGCGCAGTTTTTCGGTGTCGCGGCGCAACTCATGCGACGCATCCTCGTTGACTATGCGCGAGCCCATCACGCCTCCAAACGCGGCGGCGATCGTTACTGCGTGTCACTCAAAAACATCGCTGCTTTCGGCGCGCAACCTGACGCCGATCTCCTCGCGCTACACGATGTTTTGAACGGTCTCGAGCAGATCGATCCGGATCAAGCACGGCTTGTCGAATTGCGGTTTTTTGGCGGCCTCACGATCAAAGAAACTGCGGAAGTAATGAACACCTCGCACGCAACCGTCGAGCGTGAATGGAAACTGGCGAAAGCCTATCTGAAACGAGAGCTAACAAGAACGAAGGGTCCTTCTTGAGGGACTTAGCCGACAGATCTCGCGTTATAGTCATCGACCATGCAACTACAACCTCAAGAATCGACATGATCACCCATGATAGATGGCAACGAATAAAAGAAATATTTCACTCCGCTCAGGAACGCCCTCCTGCCGAGCGCCCAGATTTTCTCGCTGAAGTTTGCAGCGACGATTCGTCGATCCGGGAAGAAGTGGAAGCCTTGCTCACCGCTGACGCCGGGAACGAAAACTTTTTAACTTCTCCGGCCGTCGAATTTGCTGCCGGCATGCTCGCAAGTGAAGCAGCAGAGTTTGCAGCCGGTGAACGGGTAGGGCGTTACGAGATACTTTGCTCGCTGGGCGCCGGTGGAATGGGCCAGATCTATCTCGCCCGTGATGCGCAGTTAGGCCGCAACATCGCGCTAAAACTGATTTCGCAGGACTTCGCCGCCGATCCTCGTCGCGTGCTTCGTTTTGAACAGGAAGCGCGCGCCGCCTCGGCTCTCAACCACCCTAACGTATGCGTCATCCATGAGATTGGTATCACCGACAACGGCCGTCACTTCATCGCCATGGAGTACATCCAGGGGGCGACGCTTCGCGATCACCTTGCTCATGGTCCACTCAAACCTCTCGAAGCATTACAAATAGCGATTCAAGTCGGCACTGCGCTAGCCAGCGCACACGCTGTGGGCATCGTTCATCGCGATGTGAAACCTGAGAACATCATGTTGCGCCCCGATGGCTACGTAAAAGTCGTCGACTTCGGTCTCGCGAAGCTGACTGAACGACTGCAAGAACAACAGCTCACCGGCGAAGCACAAACAATCGTGCACACCGAACCCCGAACGTTGATGGGTACGGTCAAGTACATGTCGCCCGAACAACTGCGCGAAGAAGCGGTAGATGAACGAACCGACGTCTGGAGTCTCGGAGTTGTGCTTTACGAGATGCTGACCGGCGCCACACCTTTCGACGCCCGATCGCGTTACGACTCAGTCGCCTCGATTCTTAAAGCAGAGCCCGCTCAACTCACATTTCCTGAAGAAATACCGTTCCAGTTTCGCGAGATCGTGAAGAAGGCGCTGGAAAAGGACGGCGACGAAAGATACCAAACCACATCCAAGCTCATTTCTGACTTGAGCAGTCTTAAACGCGAGCTGGAGCGCAACTCTGAAGGTATTTCAGCTTCAATTGCGACCATAAAATCGTCGCCATTCTTGAACATCCCGCTTCCCGGCAACGTCACCGGAACGACACGCTTTGGCTCGGCGATTACTCGAATCAAGACGCAAGCGATCTTAACTGCCGACTCTCTGTTCGGTGAGATTAGAACCCACAAGAAGGCCGCGATCTTCGCGGGCATCAGCAGCGTACTCTTTTTACTTTTTTTCCTTTTCAGCCAGACTGTCCCTTCAGTAACAATCACACCGGTGACCAACGATGGCACATCTGTTTGCGCGGCGATTTCTCCTGATGGCAAATTGGTGGCCCATGCCGAAGAAGTAAAAGGGAAGCAACACCTGAAGGTGACTAACAGTGTCACGAAGGCCTCAACTCTCGCTGTTGCTCCGGACGACGTGAAGTATGTGGGTATTACGTTCTCGCGCGATAGCAACTATATCTACTTTACGCGTAAAGAGAAGAATGGTCCCGGCATTCTCTACCGGCTTGCATGGCCTGGCTCTAGTCCACAAAAACTAAAAACCGGCGTTGATAGTCCTATCAGCCTATCTCCAAACGGTGATCGCTTTGCTTTCGTCCGTCAAAACACAGCAATAGGTGAATTCTTGTTGATGCTATCGGACAAAGATGGCTCGAACGAGCAAGTGCTCGCCCGCAGAAAAAACGGCGAAAGATTTTCAACTTATGGCCCCGCCTGGTCACCTGACGGCAGTATGGTCGTGTGTCCTGCCGGTTATTGGAAAAACGGCTTTCATATGAACCTGGTCGGGTTCGATGTGAAGACCGGAGGCGAGCAACTCATCGGACAGCAAACATGGCTCACAATCTTTCAAGTGGCCTGGCAAGAAGACATGTCCAGCCTCATCGTCAACGCTCGGGAACGCGATGCGTCGCCGTACCAGGTGTGGCGGGTCCATTATCCCGATGGAGCGGCGCGGAGATTCACTCCCGATCTCGAGAATTACTCAGGCGTAAGCATCGCGGCCGGCAACATCGTGACCGTACGATCGAGTCTGAACTGGCGGATATGGGTTCGGCCCCTTGACGACTCCCGGAAAATCACCGACGTCGCTTCGGGAGCCAGTATAAAGTATGGTCTTCGTTGGACCAGCAAGGATAAGATAGTGTTCTCATCGTTGACTCCTGAGAGACTAAATACCTCCCGCGTAGATCTCGACAGTTCTAATCGATTCCAACTGACAAACGACGGAGACAATTACTTGCCGGCATCTTCACCGGATGGCAGGTTTATCTTCTTTTCATCTAACCGTAACGGTCCGACCAATATTTGGCGGGTGAATGCGGAAGACGGCAGCGAGCCAACGCAATTAACCTTCAGCGACGGCAACTATTATCCTTCCGTCTCCCACGATAATCAGTGGGTTGCCTATGACAGTGTGGTCGGTCCGTTGGTAAGTATTTGGAAAGTCCCGATCAACGGTGGCGAGCCGATAAAATTGGCTGACAGGTATCGTATGCCGGAATTCTCACCCGATGGTCAGTTCATTGCGGCTCGTTACAACCTCGACTCAGCCACTGAAGATGTGGTCATCATTCCCGCACAGGGTGGTGAGCCAGTGAGGCACTTTGAGATTCCGATTCAGGAGTGGCAACGAGTCCTATGGCTCTCAGACCACGAACTAAGCTACGTGAAGGATGAAGAGGGACACTCAAACATCTGGTCTTATGATCTAGACACGGGAGAGAGGAAACAGCTCACGCATTTCAACAGCGAACGGATCTACGCATATGCCTGGTCACCTGACTACAAGCAAATCGCTTGTATGGTTGGAACTAACACCAGTAACGTGACAATTATTACCGAACAGTAAGGCTCTACCGCACGTTGGCTGCTGCCGCAGGTTGCGCAGATCCATCGCTCATCGCGTCACACTAACCGAAACGTAGACCATCAGGTTTAACGCAGCCCGGAGGAAATGGACCCGCAACCTCCTTCGTAGCTGCGGAAACCTCGTTTATGGCTTTGTCCAATGCTTTCAAGTCGACTTCGCCGCAAGCAGCCAACTTCGCAACCGCGTTACTAATTTGCTTGAGAGCATCTACGATCTTCTCGTCGACAACCGTAACCAAGTAATTAATCTCTTGTTGTCCGCGGTTAATTGCTTGCTGACTGAAATCTTCGAGAACATAGGTTCTGTGAACGTAAGTGGGTTGAGTTTCTTCTGCCAAGCCGTTACTCCTTGGAACAGGATTGATTGGGGTTGGGGACTGAATTATCTGATCGGGCATACAAAAACCTCCTGCCGGACAAGCCGGCACTGTAATGTGAGTTGTTCAGATCTGTGCTTAAGGATGCCGCTGAGTTTAAGCCCAGACTTGAACCTGAAAATAAGGCCCGGACTGGCTTCGTGTCTTGTTAACAGCAGCAGGAAACTGTTACTACAGACTGACAACAATTCACGAAGCCTGGTCCAGAGTCCTCTGGGCAATTGTTCCTGCTGACGTACTAACGCGAAAATCGCAGGTAGATTCCCTCAGTGATAGTCACAAGGAAGTACAAAAAGAGGTGGGTTTCTCTGGCGCGGGCGCGGCGTGGACCTAACGGTTGAAAAAGATTGTACTCAATTCTCTTGTTTCAGGGCGGCAGCTACTTCCATTACTCTGCTCTCATCCCACTTGCCGACCCAAGCATGTTCCACTTTGCCGTCTTCATCTATGAGTAGTGTAGTGGGTGTTGCTGTCAGCTTGTAATTTCCGAGCGATTCATTATCGAAGAATACGATCGGCAACGGCATCTTCGCTTTGAAGTAGCCCGCTCCCTCGGCATGTGCGGCGACTAATTGCCGATCTTCTCTGTCACTAACAACTCCAACGATAGTGAATCGGTCCTTGTCGACGTTATTCAGTAAGTCACGCCAAAGCGGTGACTGCTGTTCGCAATACGGGCAGTTCGGCGAGAAGAAAAGAAGTAGCCGGTGGCGGCCGTCCTTTTGGTATTTCAGTTGATAGGGCCGCCCGTCCAGATCAGTAGCTGTAACAGCCGCCACAACGTCTCCCGGCTTTAGAACGTTGGTCGTTAGATCGAGCGTTCTTCCACCCGCAGCTAATTGCTTACGCAAGCCGAGGTTTTGCCGAACGAGCAGCACGTTGATGATGCCCAGAATCAGGATCAAGCCAACGGGCAACGCTATTTGAAGGGAGCTTCGTCTTTCAGTCATACTGGTTGCTAGTTGAGAACCACGGGATCCAGAAAAAGCTGGTCCAGGCCCAAAAGAATTCCGATCAAAGCGAAAGTTCTCAAATCGCGTTTCTGCACCTTCTCAACCAGAGCGAGTGCACTGTTTTCATCTTGTTTCGTGAGGCCGTTGAAGCCTTTGGTTAGTTCGTAGGCTGAATTGTCGAGCCGTTGAATGTAATTCTGGTAAACAGGTTTGTCGCGCGCGCCAGCTTCCGGTATGGCGAGATTATTGAGAGCGTTGATTCCCGAGAGTAACAGGTCTGTCTTTTTCGAGGAGTCAACTTGATCGCACGCGATGCTCAGAAGAAAGAAAGCCTTCGCCTTCTGTGTGTCGTCTGAAGTCGACGCCGCCACTTTTGACGCCTCAGTCAAAAGCCTTTGCGCTTCCGTTTTGTCATTTGCTTTCACCCAATAACGCATGATCAGGTTCAACGCTTCGACCTTTGTAAGCGATGAATTAATGCGCGTCGCGGCCCTTTCAGCTAACTCGGCACGCTTGTCAGGAAGGACGGTCCTGACCAGGTTCTTCAAGATCCGATCGATCGAGCCTTGCCAGATATCCGGATCGGTCGCTGTGAGATTGATATCAACTTTGCCGAGCGTGTCCAGACACAGATCAAATCTCGCCTTCTCAAGAGCCAATTGGGCCGCTTGTAACAGCAACTCATTCCGTTCGGTTTTGGACTTTGCCGCGTCAGCCTCTGAAATCAAATCTTCAACCGGATTCGCGCTTTCGTTGAGCCGCTTGATGCGAGCCTCGCTGGCCCTCTGTTTTTCGGTAAGGACCGCACGCATCGCGACATGCTGGTTCAGTGCCTGGTCATATAAATCGGGCGTTGACTGCTGAACGAAAGGCAGAACGGACGTTAATAAGTCGTAAGCCATCTGCGGCGCTGGTTCGACCGCAAAGTTTGCGGGTTGAGTACGAAAAATAACGGCGCTCAAAAAACGCTTTCTCAACGCTTCCGACGTTTGCGGCCGCAAGTAAATGTCACTTATCCAATAAAGAGTCTCAAAAGATATCTGTCCTTGTTTCGCGCGAAGGACGATATGTGTCGCCAACGGTTCAAACTCACCAGACTTCCGTTTGATCAACTCTTCCAGCCAAAAATGAAGTCCGTTCAACGTCGACTGTTCGTCCAACTCCTGTCGTATGCGTTTTGCCGCAAGGACATCTCCGTTTTCCAACTCGAACAACGAGCGAATGCGCTGCGAGGCGTCTACTTTTACGTGCACCTTAACTGCTTTCTCGAACTCTTCATTCAGAGCTGGCCTGTGCTTTTGAATCCAGCTTCCCAGATTGTTTGACAGATAACTCAGCATGAAAGGAGTAATGTCGTCGCCGTGTTCGCGAAGATCGGTTAAGCCGTCGAGTGCTAATTGAGTAATGAGTATTTGTTTTTCATCCGGGGGCGCTTTCTCGCTCGCGAGGTACGTTAAGAGCTGGTTCCGCGCAGACAGTCGCAACCCTGCTTCATCCATTTTCTTCAGGCTTTCAACAAGGCGGGCAAGCACATGCTCGCGCAGCACGCGAAGCTGGTTCTCGCGCAGCTCGTTTGCTTTCGCCTGAGATACTTTGGTTGACGGCTCAACCGTCGTCTTCCCTTTGCGAGAACTAGTTGCAGACTTATTGCCGGTCTGTGCCACAACTATCGAGGCTGAAACGAACAGTCCGAGACATAGCTTGACTGCGGGTGTGAGAGTCATTCGATTCGTACCTGATGAGTCCCTTGCAGATGGCAATTACGAAGTGGACGGTGCTAAACCCAGCACCGCCCTGACTCGCGATTAGCTTTCTGAACCTACTCAACCAGGAAAAATTCGTCGGTTCCTTTACTGGCACACTTTTGACTGTAATTCACTCCGTTGATGGTCCAGCTACACCCCACATTGTCGTCGCACGAACAGCTCGTAGCGCCCGAAGGGATGCGGACACTCTCACCGTATTGACATTGAGCACTGCCGGTGCAGGCGTACACAGTCCTCGGCGCAGTCAACAAGAGGACGGCTCCGGCTAAAGCCACCGCCAAAGCAGCAGCGTAAAGTGAGTAAATTCGCTTCATCTTTGTACTCCTCTTAGGTTGAAAAGTGGTTGAGTAGCCGTCGAGGGCGGCGGCAGTTTTAAGTTGTTTGAGTTTCGGCGCGCTGAATGGGAGGAATGCGCACCGGCTAGACAGTTTCGGGCGGCACAATAGACCTCAAAGAGGTCTCTGTCAACTAAGGAAAAACCTGAGTCTCCCTGACGTGTTGAGGGAGGCATTGCGCCCACGATTCGCGTATAGTAAGCGCCCAGGAAAAGCTGGTAATGGAAACCACAGTGAAACACCTGACGATGTACGAGCTTGAAGCAGCGCTGGACCACCTGCGCGGGACGCCAAAAGACGAAGGCGTCGTGGAACTGATTGTGTGCCGGCCGACTGTCGACGGACGCGAAGTTCTCGAACTCGCCGAACTGGATCCGTTGAAAGGTTTGATCGGCGATAACTGGTCCACTCGCGGCAGTCGCAAGACCCCCGATGGCAGTGCGCATCCGGAGATGCAGATCAACATCATGAACTCACGCGTTGCGTCGCTGGTGGCCCAGGAAAAGGAACGTTGGAGTCTCGCCGGGGATCAACTCTACATCGACATGGATCTCAGTAAGGAAAACTTACCCGTCGGAACACGCCTCGCGATCGGTTCGGCAGTGCTGGAAGTGAGTCCATTGCCTCACACCGGTTGCCACAAGTTTGTTGCCCGCTTTGGTGAGGACGCGATGAAGTTTGTGAATTCAGAGGTCGGTAAGCAACTCTGCCTGCGCGGTATAAACGCGAAAGTGGTCCAAGCCGGTGTCGTCCGGCTTGGATCCACTGCGAAGAAGGTATAGTAGGCCAAAATTCACGCGGCTCGTTGGCGTGCGTGTCGTCCTTCGGCAAACTCCTCAATCATCTTGTTGTTAAAAACCGGGATGTCTTGCGGCTTGCGGCTCGTGATGAGTCCGTTATCAACCACCACCGCACGGTCTACCCAACGTGCGCCCGCATTTACCAGATCCGTTTTCAACGACGGCCACGACGTGATGTTTCTGCCTTTGATCACTTCTGTTTCGATCAGCAACCACGGCGCGTGACAGATCGCCGCGACCGGTTTTCCGGTGGCGAAGAATCCGTCCACAAACTCAACCGCCCTGGTCGACATCCGCAATTGATCAGGATTGCGCACACCACCCGGCAACAGCAACGCGTCGTAATCATCAGACCGCGCCAGATTCAACGACATATCGACGTGAAACCGATCCGCCTTCTCATCGTGGTTCCAGCCCTGCACTTCTCCCTCAGCCGGTGAAACGATCTCAGTCTCCGCCCCCGCGGCTTCCAGCGCTTCCTTCGGCCCCGTCAACTCAACCTGTTCGAAACCATCGGCCACCAAAATTGCGATCTTCTTCCCCTGCAGACTATTCCCCATGAGTCCCTCCGTGCTCGCAAAAATTCACAAATGCTATTGCAACAAAGATGCCGTCAAGAATACGAGCAGGTTGGTGAAAAGTACGGAAGCGATCGTAACGAAGCCCGACACACTGTTCGTACTCGCTACTCAATTTGAAGCGAATCAAGTCTAAACGACCTGACGTTTCCAGCGACCCTGCCGGAAAACGGCGCCGCTGACCACCGCGAGCGTGGAAAACGCGATGGTGATCGCGATAAAGACCCCGCGCGGCCCCAGCCCGAGAACCACGCTCAGCACGTACGCCAGCGGGATCTCCCAAAGCCAGAAGACAAAAAGGTTGATGACAGTCGGCGTCCACGTATCGCCCGCACCGTTGAACGACTGTCCCAGCACCATGCCGTAAGCGTAAAACAGAAAACCGTAAGCCACGATCCGCAGGCAATCGACTCCGTACGGCGTCACGTTTGGATCGTCAGTAAACAGCCAGATGATCTGCGGCGCAAAGAAGATGAACACGAGCCCCACGATGCCCAGAAAGATCATGTTGTAAAAACCGGCTTTCCACACCGCGCGTTCGCCACGATCCGGATTTCCCGCACCCAACGACTGGCCGACCATTGTAGCGGCCGCGTTGGCCATGCCCCATGAAGGCAACAGCGCAAACAGAATCATGCGAATTCCAAAGGTGTAACCGGCAACAGCGTCGCTGCCGAAACTCGAAATAATCCGTATCAGACCGATCCAGCTCGCCATGCCGATGAAGACCTGAAACGTTCCCGTGGCTGACAACTTGATCATGCGCCACATGATCGACGGTTCGATTCGGAGATGTTGCCTGCGCACGTCGAACCGGCCACCGGCTCGCACCAGCTTGCTTAACGCGAAGAGTGCTCCGGTGCCCCGACCAATGTTCGTGGCGATCGCAGCGCCGGCGATGCCGAGTTTGGGAAATGGGCCAAGGCCAAAGATCAAACAAGGCCCGAGCACGATGTTGATCCAATTGGCAAGCCATAACGTGCGCATCGCAATCGCTGCGTCCCCGGCGCCGCGAAAGATCGCGTTCACCATGAACAACATGACCACCGTCACGTTCCCCGCAAGCATTATGCGCGTGAACGTCGAACCGTGCTCGATGACCCATGGAGAAGCGCCCATCATCTTCAGTAGCCTGGGCGCCATCGGTGCGGCCACAACCGCGATCGTTATTGACACGAGCAACGCCAGCGCAATTGCCTGCACGGCGACGCGAGCCGCACCGTCGGGATTCTGTTCGCCGATGCGGCGCGCGATCATGGCCATCGCGCCGATGCTGAGTCCGATCGCCAGCGCGTAAATAAGAGTGAGCAGTGATTCAGTCAGACCGACGGTTGCCGCAGCTTCTTTTCCAAGGTGTGAAACCCAGAAGATATCGACGACGGCGAAGACGCTCTCCATGACCATCTCGAGCACCATCGGAATGGCGAGCAGGAGAATCGATCGTCCGATTGGACCAGCGGTGTAATTGCGATGCGAGCCGCGAATCGACTCTTTGACAGCGGACCAGAGGCTTTGTTGGTCTTCTACCGGAGCGGCGATGGGAGAATCATGCGCGTCCAAAATCATCCTCGAGGCGAACGATGTCGTCTTCGCCGAGATAATTACCGCGTTGCACCTCGATGAAGATCAGATCGTCCGTCCCAGGGTTTTCAACGCGGTGGGCGGCGCCGACGGGAATATCGATCGCTTCGCCGTTGCGAACCGTGATCTCGCGGCCGTCGAGAGTCACCTTTGCGGCACCGGCAACCACGACCCAGTGTTCCGCGCGTTGCGCGTGTTTCTGGTAACTCAAACGTTTTCCTGGCAATACCTCGATCCGTTTGACCTTGAAAGTCGGTGCTTCTTCCAGAACGGTGTAGCTGCCCCATGGCCGTCGATCGAATTCTCTCACTGTCTTGATCCTCCGCGTCATTTAACCACAAAAAGCCGCCCACGGATTATGAGATCCGCGGGCGGCTTGCTTGTTGTTGAAGTGCGATTACGAACTGGCTCGCAGCGTCAGATAAATTACGGCGTTGCGTCGTTTGATCAGCACGAGCGCCGGACGACTGCCCGACTGCTGAATCGCACTTGAAAACTCCGCAATCGTTCGAACCGATTGACGATTGACCTCCTGAATCAAATCGCCTTGCCTGATTCCCGCAGTTGCGGCGCTGCCGGAAGGATCGACTTGCGTCACCACCAGACCCTGGTCGCCAGATTCGAGCCCGTAGCGGGAAGCAGTTTCGGCTGTCAGCGGTTGCAACCGGAGTCCATAGCGCGAATTGTCCACGCCCGGACCGTTGCCATTGCTGCTGCTCTCTTCCGTGTCCGGACGCTGCCGATCCGGCAACTCGCCGAGCGTGACCGGCACGTTCTGTTCGCGTCCATTGCGCACGATCGTCACGGTCGCGTTTGAGTTCGGGGCGAGACTGGCGATCTGATTACGCAGAACGTTGTTGTCGGCGACTGGTTGATTGTTCACCGACACGATCACGTCGCCGCGCTTGATACCGGCTTGCTCCGCCGGACCGCCCGGCGTCACAGATGAAACGATGGCCCCGCGCGCGGACGGCAAACTCAAGCTGCTGGCGAGATCCGCGTCAACTGACTGAATCGTCACGCCCAACATACCGCGACGAACCTTGCCGGTTTTCAGCAACTGGTCCATTACCGCTTTCGCCATGTTCGAAGGAATCGCAAAACCGATGCCGATGTTGCCGCCCGACGGTGAAAGGATTTGCGAGTTGATGCCGATCAATTGGCCGCTCGTGTTGACAAGAGCGCCACCGGAGTTGCCACGATTGATCGCCGCATCGGTTTGAAGAAAGTCTTCAAAACTACCGTCGCTCAATCCGGTCGTACGGCCTTTCGCACTGACAATGCCGGAGGTGACGGTTTGTCCGATACCCATCGGATTGCCGAGCGCCAGGACAGGATCGCCGACGCGCACTTTGTCGGAATCACCGAGTTGAATCGTCGGCAGGTCTTTCGCTTCGATCTTCAACACCGCGAGGTCGCTCGGCGGGTCAGACCCAACCATCTTCGCCGTGAACGTGCGGTTGTCTGTCAGTTCGACTCTGATCTCCAGCGCGCCATCAACCACATGGTGATTTGTCAGGATGTAACCGTCAGGACTGATGATCACGCCCGAACCTACACCCTGCACGGGTCGCTGCGGCTGCTGTTGCATCTGCGGAAGGCGATCCCCAAAGAATTCGCGAAACTGGGGATCGTCCATGAAGGGAAACTGTTGCGCCGTTCGCGCTCGCTCGGTCGATCGAATCGTAACAACGGCCGGTGAGACGCGGCTTACCAAATCGGCGTACGAAGTTTGAAGAACCGGCACGCCTGCACTCGTCGTGGCCGGCGCCGCCGGATTAGCCGGTTGAAGACTCAAGGCCCGGCTCTGGCCACTGCATGAGGCAAACGAAACTACCATCAATGCCAGACTTAAAAGAAAGTTCACACGGGAGCTGGCTCCCCGGAAACGTCCGCTATTATTCATTTCTTCTCTCTTTCTCAAGTTCATGCCATTTATAAAATGTAGAGTTTTGATTCACTGATGGCGTTTTCGGTTTACCGCGGATTGCGAGAGGTTTCAGGGTTGCCTGCGTATGTTATACTCCGCCGCAGCAAACCTAGTGAATCAGCCTGAGAAGCCGCACGTCCCCTGATTTTCCAGCCGCGGCGCCAATTCGAGGTACAAGATGCAGGGGGTAGAAATCTCAAACGGCCGCGAGAACAATTCCGTCCTCATCGTCAACGACGAGCCCGACCAATTACGGTTGATGCGAACTCTGCTCGGTAAGGCGGGGTATAGCGTCGTGACCGCTGACGATGGTGTCGAAGGTCTCGCGCTGGCAAAGCGCAAGCGTCCGGATCTGGTCATCAGCGACGTTACGATGCCGAAGATGAACGGGTTGGATTTCTGCCGTCATGTGCGCGCCGACAGCGAACTCAAAACCGTTCCGATCCTGCTGATCAGTGCGCATCAAAAAGACACCGAAACAGTCGTGGCCGGGTTGCGCGCCGGCGCCGATGATTACCTCGAAATTCCCTGCGACTCCACGCGTCTAATCGCAAAAGTTTCGCGTTTATTGGAACGCTCGCGTCTCGAAGCCAGTTACCGCGACCTTGTCGAACAGGCCAGCGACGTCATCTTTACTCAGGATCTCACCGGCCGTTTGACCAGCATCAATTTGGCCGGTGAGAAGTTTTTGGGCCGCAACCAGGAAGAGATTCTCGGCAACTCGTTCTTCGCGCTTTTCGGCGTCATTCCGGAAAGCAACGGTTTTGCCGGGGGTCTGAAAGAGCCGCGCGAGGTGCGTCATCAATTTCTCGCGCACTCCGCTGCGGGTGAGGACCGCTGGCTCGACCTGATCTTGTCGCCGATCAAGAAACTCGACGAGACCATCGGTTTCCGCGGGCTGGCGCGCGACATCACTGAGCGGAAGCGCTTTGAAGAAGCACTGCGCGACTCCGAAGAGCGTTATCGGCTGCTGTTTGAATCCACTCCGCAACCGATCTGGGTTTTTAACGAAGAGACGCTTTTGTTCTTGGCCGTGAACGAGGCGGCCACTCGTACCTACGGTTATTCCCGCGACGAATTCCTCTCAATGACGATCAACGATCTGCGGCCAGAGGAAGACATTCCGACGCTGTTGATTAAGAATGCCGACGACCCGATTTCCAGTCCGTGGCGCCATCAGACGCGCGACAAAAAGACGATTTACGTCGAGATGAGCTCGCATCCGGTCGTGTTCGACGGCAAAAACAGCAAGCTCGTGATCGTCAATGACGTCACCGAACGAAAGCTTCTCGACGAGAAACAGCAACGGTTACACGCATCGCTACAACAGTCCGCCGCGGAATGGCGGCAAACGTTCAACGCGATAGAGTTTCCCGTGCTGATCGTCGATCTGGATGGAGCCGTCAAGCGTTCAAACCTCGCCGCCGAACAGATCGCCGGCGTCGCTGCGGAAGAACTGTTGGAACGGCTGGTTGGCGAACTCGGCGACAATCAGCCTTGGAAAAAAGCCGCCGAGTTGATCGAAAGGTTCCGCGACGATCCCGCACCCGTCTCGGAAGAAGTAAAAGACGCGGTCAGTGGAAAAACGTGGGCCATCACACTTTATCAAATTAATGAGTTTGGCTCGGTCCGGGAGCGCGTGATTCTCATCGCGCAGGACATCAGCAAGCGCGTCGAGCTCGAAGCGTCGCTGCGGCAGAGCGAGATGATGTCGTTGCTGGGCTCGCTGGTGGCGGGCGTGGCCCACGAAGTCAGGAATCCGCTTTTTGGCATTTCCTCGATACTCGACGCGTTTGAGACGAGATTCAGCGACCGCACCGAATACCTGCGTTATACAAACGTTCTGCGCGACGAAGTGGGCCGTTTGACAGTGCTGATGGAAGAACTGTTGGAATACGGGAAGCCCTTCCGCGGTGAACTTTTTCTGGTCCCAATAGAAGAGATGATCGCCCGGTCCATCAAGGCGTGTGTGCCGGCAGCGGAAGTGGCCCAAGTGAAACTGGTAAGCGACGTCGCCGGATCGCTGCCGAAAATACGCATCGATCGCCGTCGATTGTCGAAGGTTTTTGTAAATTTGATCGAGAATGCGATTCAGCATTCGCCGCAAGGCAGTGTCGTAACTGTTGAAGCACGCCGCGTAATCGAGGCAGGCCACGATTGGGTCCAATGCGCGATCAAGGATTCCGGATCCGGCATTCTGGAACAGGATATTCCCAAAATTTTCGAACCTTTCTTTTCAAAACGGCGCGGCGGGACCGGACTCGGCTTAGCTATCGCCCACCGGATCATGCAGGAACACGGAGGTAAATTGATCGCCGGAAACAATCCAAACGGCGGCGCATGTATGAGAGCGCGCTTCCCAACACCGATGGAGGAAGACATTTAAGAATGTCCAGGAACAAGGTTTTGGTTGTGGACGATGAGTCGGGCGTCAGGTTCGGCATCCGTGATTTTCTCGAACAGCACGGATACGAAATCGACGAGGCGGAGAGCTGCCGTGACGCCCAGCACATCTTTCGTACTTCCAGACCGGACATCGTCATTGCCGACTACATGCTTCCCGACGGGACGGCGCTCGATCTGCTGCCACGTCTGAAGGAGATCGACTCGGGAACTCCGTTGCTCGTTCTGACGGCACACGGCTCGATCGACCTCGCCGTGCGCGCGATCAAAGAAGGCGCCGAACAATTCCTGACAAAGCCTCTGGAATTACCAACGCTGCTCGTGATTCTTCAGCGTTTGCTTCAAAAACAACGCAATCATCACAAGCAACTGGCCAGTAAGTCGCGCCAGGTGCGGCAGGCGATCGACCCGTTTATCGGAACGAGCGCTGCGATCCGCGCACTGCGAGAACAAGCGAAGAAAATACTGTCGACGGAAAGCCCGGTGCTCGTTCTCGGCGAGACGGGAACCGGCAAAGGCGTACTCGCGCGCTGGTTACACGACAACAGCCCGCGCGCCGAGGAAGCGTTCGTCGATCTGAACTGCGCCGGACTCTCACGTGAACTGCTTGAAACCGAACTCTTCGGTCATGAAAAAGGCGCATTTACAAGCGCCATAGCGTCAAAGCAGGGACTTTTTGAAGTGGCCCATCGCGGGACCATCTTCCTCGACGAAGTCGGCGACGTCGATCTGCAAATTCAGCCAAAGCTTTTGAAAGTGCTCGAAGAAAAACGCTTTCGCCGCGTAGGCGACGTACGCGATCGCCAGGTCGACGTGCGGCTCATTGCGGCGACGCATCAGGACATGGGCCAACTGGTCCGTGAAAAACGCTTCCGCGACGATTTGTATTTTCGCATCAGCACGATCCCGCTTTCGTTTCCGGCGCTGCGCGAGCGAGTCGAAGATATTCCCACGATGGCCCAGTATCTGCTCGACAAAGTTTCAGCCGACTTGGGCCGTGGTGAACTCCGTCTTGACGAGAACTCGATCCAGGCCCTCCAGGCCTATTCATGGCCCGGCAACATTCGCGAGCTGCGCAATGTTATCGAACGCGCGGTCCTGTTGAGTGACCAGAAAACGATCACAATCAACGACCTTCACTTCGATGGTCACACGCAAGTTGGATCACCGTTTCTCGACTCGCGATTGACGCTTCTCGAACTCGAAAAGCAACACATCGAACGTGTTCTTCAGGAGGAGCGAGGCCGTGTCGAGAAGGCTGCGAAACGGCTCGGCATCCCAAGAAGCTCGCTTTATCAGAAGATCAAGAAGCACCAAATCAACATGTCCAAAGTCTAGACGCTCGATCTGGATCCTGGACAAGCTGGCCCACCGCAAAATCCCCTGGTCCAATTTAACGTGGAAAACGCGTTGTTCTTAATGTAAGGCCAGGATCAACAATTTGGCCCAAGGTTTGCTAGGAGTTTGGCACGTGCCAATGTGATTTGCGCTCTCGATCCCGACCGAGAGTACCTTTCTGGCTGGTAATGTCTGAGCACGCACTTGCTCCGCAGTGCTCTCGTCTCCAAGCCTTCAAGAATTCGTGCGGCTCCCACGCGCAGGCGCTTGGGAAGTTTATGAAACGTGTCTCCTAATCCGGGAGGCGCAGTGCATTAGTTGTTTAGCTAGATTGTCAATAATTCTGAAACGCTGAAGCCCAGTCACCACAAAGCTAAAGCATGAACCTTCCCAGGAGATCTAAGATGCCCCGGCATTTACCAATCAAACACTTACTCATGTTGGCGGTCTTTACAGCCGTCAGCTTCGGATTCTCAATCAGTGCGCAGGCCGACATGGTTGGCGTGTGTGCACCTGACAGCCCGGCACTGTGCGCGGCGACGGTGAGCCTGAGCGGTAATACGTTCACCATTACGCTGACGAATACCAGTCCGGCAGCAAACGGTGGTTTTTTAACAGCGGTTGCGTTTAACCTGGCGCCAGGAACAACCGTCAACAATTTCACCACCACCAACGCAAACTTTGCTTTGTTCGGCCCATCACCAACGGGCTGGACCGGAAACGTGGCACCCGACGGCACTCGAACGCATTTAATCAGCGCTACCGGCAATGATTACAACGGCGGTGGCAGTCCCAACGGAGGCACAGGAACCGGCTCCACGGTGACCTTCACCTTAACGCTGGCCAGTCTCAACGGAAACACGGAAGCGACAGTTTTCAATAGCATTCTGATTCGCATGCGTGGCTTCCAGGACGGCGGTTCTGATAAGGATGCGCTTACTGTTACTACCAATCCCGTGCCGGAACCAGCGAGCATGTTGCTCCTCGGCACCGGACTAGTCGGAGTCGCGACAGCGTTCCGTAAACGTTTTGCCCGGAAGGACGAATAGAAGTTATTACTTCTAAACCTCTTTTCGGTTCGTTCGACAAACATGTTTCCACATCTGTCTTGCCCGCAGATGTGGAAACATCAACCTTTAACTGGGTGCCATAGACCCGAGCGATTAGGTCGCTCGTCGACCGGTGTGCGGACGGCGGCGATATTGGGAAGAATAGGGGACCTAAAAATGGCGAGTATCATAAAAGCAACTTTTATGAGCGCTCTGCTGGTTGTGGTCATGGCGGCTTTCGGCAAGTCCGAAGCGAAGGCTGATCCCGTGACCTTTACCACCTCAGGTACTTTTACCTGCGTTGGTTGCGCCGGCAGCGGCTCTAACTCGGTAACATTCGCGGGAGGCATGGGCAACGCGCTCATGATTACGTTTACTGGTCTGGGTTCGACCACGCTGAACACTCCGAGTGGTTCGAGTTTCGGAAACTTTCAAACTTTTGTAAGCGGCACTGGTGTTGTTAATGCATCGGGCACCTTCACGCTGACCATTACACAAACAGCCCCGTCAGCCGGGAGCAGTAGTTTTTCGGCGACGTTTAGTGGCACCTTCAGCGCCAGCAATTCAGGCACTGGAGTGGTCAACTTCACGGTGACGTCGGTGAACATCGGTGGAATCGAGTATGCAATCACCAACAATCCACTGAATCTCGTGCCACCGGCTTCCAACAACGGAATAACCACGGTGCAAGGATTGGTAACCGGTAGCGCCGCCGCTGTTCCTGAACCAACCAGCATGCTGCTGCTTGGTACGGGTCTGCTAGGCATTGCCGGCGCAATTCGGAAACGGTTCAAATCGAACCCAGAGGCGGAATAGTCATAGTCGTCACCGCGGCATCATGACTACCGCCGTTTGTCTTGTTAGCGCAAACGGATTCGTCAAACGGCCCGGGTAAGGAGAGTACTGAGAATGTACGCTAAACCAATGATTCTTCCCCTGGACCCAAACGGACAGATCTACGCTTTACAGGATGAAACGGGAAACACGATCGGAACCGGCACACGTGAGGTTTGCGAAGTTTTGCTTTACATCATTACTAAGCCAGCCTCGCCGAGCATTTCCGGAAAAATAAATGGCCCTGTTCCCCAACGACCCAACGTAAGGGCAGCGATACCGATCTAGGTTTTCAGGCCGGGTAACGAACCGTTACCCCGACGGCGACCAGCCGTTTCCCGGCCTCATCGTTACGTGCGGAGAAATAACGATGAGCTCAGTCGGGCCGATCAACTTACGGTATTTGCGCGGGTTCGCTGGAGTACGCGGTGTTTTACGCATTCTCCCTCGCTGTATTCTGATCTCTTTTACGGAACGCCTCGGTCTCTCGCTTGCTCTCAAATCTTTGAGTGCAGGCCGGGGTGAAACTGTGCACTGAGTTCACACGTTAACGAACAAAGGGAAGCGGCAAGATTAAGTTGATAAATTTAACCGGCCAGTCGCGAGCCTTTTGCGCAGTCCTGGTGTTACAGTTTCCGTGGGCGCCGTGAAGCAGAATCGATTTGGAGCTCTCAAAAAAGTCTCAGGTAAGTTGAGACAAATGTGGCAGTCTCGGGCCGAAACCACCCGAGAGAGGCCCATGCCTCGCCTTCTGATCGTCGACGACGAAGAAGCGATCTGCTTTTCAATGAGCGAGTATTTCTCGCTGCACGGTTACAAAGTAGATACAGCCCGCGAAATGGAAGAGGCTGAGAAGCTGCTCGACTCCTCGGAGTACAAAGTTGTTATCCAGGATTTGCGTTTGAGTTTGACAAACAAGTCGGACGGGCTCGAGATGATCCGGACGATCAGGGAGCACAACCCGCAGACGCGAATTATCATTTTAACGGCTTACGGATCGGCGGAAGTTGAAGACGAAGCGCGGCGTTGTGGAGCGGATGCGTTTTTACGAAAGCCGAAACCCTTGTCGCAAGTCGCCCAGGTAGTCCAGGGCTTGATTGAATCGCCTCCCCGGCATGTTGCTCGCCCGGCCTAAACGATCCTAGTGAAAATCTCGAGAAGGCGCCGTCGTTACCTGAAACGGAAGTGGTTCTATCCGGCTTGCTTTCACTGAGATCACGTTGTCCTGGTTCTGTAACCATCCCTCGATTAAAAGAAACGGGTAATTGACGAGCTCGCGCCGGTAGCGATCGAAGAGCTGCGGCGTCACGATGATGTTGCTCACGCCGGTTTCATCTTCCAGGGTTAAGAACACGAATCCTTTCGCCGTCCCGGGACGTTGCCGAACGATCACCCACCCAGCCACGCGCACGTGATTGCCATCGGCTAACTTACGAATGTCGACGGCTCGGAGCGCTTTTAGTCGATTCAGTTTTTGCCGGTGATAAGCCACCGGGTGTTTCCCGATCGTCAGACCAGTGCCGCGGAAATCCGCATCTAGTCGCTCCAGTACAGACATTGACTCAAGCGGCGAATTACCATCTTGCTCCAGCAGTTGTTCGTACAGTTCTCCCGGCGGACGCGCGACTCGTTCCACTTGCCACAACGCATCACGGCGGTGGACTGAAGGTGTTTGCAGGAAATTCAGCGCGCCAACCGCCGCCAGCTTTCGCAACTCATCCTTACGCAATTCGGGAACACGGTTGCGTAGATCGTCGATGCCGGCAAAGGGACTGACGTTTCTCTCGCGCACGATGGCGCGGCCGGATTGTTCGCTTAGACCTTTGACATACCTCAGACCAAGACGCAGAGCGAGATTCGGAGAGGAGGAGACAGAAACGTCAGCGACCGGGCCAACTCCCCATGTCACCCGATCCCCGACGGCTTTCTCCCCCTCTCCCAATTTCGCTCTGGTTTCCAGGTTTTCAAGCGTGCACAACCAGTCCGAGCACGTAATATCGACCGGCAGCACCTTCAAACCGTGACGCTGCGCGTCTTTAATCAACGTGAATGGTTGATAAAACCCCATCGGCTGATTGTTGAGCATGGCGGCCGTGAACGCGGCCAGGTAATTACACTTAAGATAGGCGCTCGCATACGCCAGCAAAGCAAAACTCGCCGCGTGTGATTCCGGAAAACCGTAAAGCGCAAACGAGCTGATCGACAGCACGATCTCGTCCTGAGTTTTGCCGAAGATGCCATTTCGCTTCAGGCCCTCACGCAGTTTTACTTCGATCGTCTTCATGCGAGCTTCCGAACGCTTGAACCCAAAGGCCCGGCGCAACTCTTCCGCCTCGCCACCCGTGAAACCGGCACAGACCATCGCCATTCGCAGCAATTGCTCCTGAAACAGAGGCACGCCGAGGGTACGTTTTAAGATTGGTTCCAACGCCGGGTGCGCGTAAGTTGGTATTTCCCTGCCCTGCCGGCGTTTGAGATACGGATGGACCATGTTGCCGACGATCGGTCCCGGGCGGATGATCGCCACCTGGACCACGATGTCGTAGAACTTTTCCGGCCGCAGTCGCGGCAGGCACGACATCTGGGCGCGACTTTCAACTTGAAACAGTCCGATGGTGTCGGCTTTTTGCAGTGCTTCGTAAACCGCCGGGTCGTTCGACGGCAGGTGAGCGAGATCGACATTCTCGCCGTAAGAATCACGAATCAGTTGAATTGAATCTTCCAGCACCGCCATCATTCCCAACCCAAGCAGATCCACTTTGATCAACCCGAGATCCGCACAATCTTCTTTGTCCCATTGCACTACGACGCGTCCCGGCATCGTGGCCGGTTCGAGTGGCACGATCGAGTCAAGTTGTCCCTGACAGATGACCATGCCGCCGGAGTGCTGCCCCAGATGGCGAGGTAAATCCTGCACCATTTGATAAAGCTGGAAGAACTTCCTGATTCGTGGGTTTTGCAGATCCAGCCCGGCATCAAGAAACTGCCGCTCGCTGGAATCTTGCGGGTCTTTCCATTCCCACGTATGGACCAGACCCGCAAGCTGCGACAGCGTGTTGTCGTCAAAGCCCAGCACCTTGCCGACTTCACGCGCCGCAGAACGTCCACGGTACGTAATGACGTTGGCCGTCATGGCCGCGCCCAGTTTTCCGTACCGCTCGTATACGTACTGAATTGCTTTTTCTCTTTTCTCACCGCTCGGCAGATCCAGATCGATGTCCGGCCATTCGCCGCGCTCCTCGGAAAGAAAGCGTTCGAACAGGAGATCCATGCCGATCGGATCGACGGCCGTGATGCCCAGCGAATAACAGACGGCGCTATTCGCCGCCGAGCCACGTCCCTGGACCAGAATTCCCTCTTTCCGGCAGAACTCGACGATGTCCCAAACGATCAGAAAGTAACCTTCGAGTTTGAGCTTCTCGATCAGTTTTAGTTCGCGTTCGAGTTGTGGCCGGGCCTGGTCGTAAGCCGGCGCGCCATTCATGCCCGTGTAGCGCCTGCGCGCGCCTTCCTCCGTGCGCTGGCGGAGAAACGAAGTCATCGTCTCGCCCGCCGGCACCGGATACTTCGGAAACTCATAACCGAGATCTTCGAGCGTGAATTTCAAACGCGATGAAAGCTCAGCGGTGTTGGCGATGGCTTCCGGCAGATCCGCGAAGAGCTGCGCCATCGCGGCGCCCGATTTCAGATGGCGTTCCGAATTGCGGGCGAGTAAACGGCCGGCATTTTCCAGACGCACATGATTGCGAATGCAGGTAAAGACGTCCGAAACCTCGCGTCGATCGGGCGTGGCATGACATACGCCATTGGTCGCCACGAGCGGCAGACGATTGCGTTGCGCCAGTTCGATCACTGCCTGGTTGCGGGCTTCTTCGTCGCGATCGAAATGGCGTTGCAACTCGGCGTAGACATTCTTTTTGCCAAACACGTCCAGCAGCCATTCGACACTCTGCTGCGCATCTTTCGCGGTACTTGCGTCCTGGCGTTGGATGATGCGCGCCAGTAGTCCATCGTCAGCGCCCGTCAAACACACCAACCCTTTCGCATGCGCCGCCAGTTCGTCAGCCGTCGCGGCACACTTTGCGTGTTTCGGGACGCGCAGCTTCATCAGTGTGATTAGCCGGCAAAGGTTTTGATAGCCGGTGCGATTTCTGACCAGAACAGGAATCGAGACGATGCCGGCGTTTGGACTTTTGACGGTGATCTCCGAGCCGATGTGAGCTTTGAGCCCGTTCTTTTTGGCCGACAGGTGAAAGCGCGGCGAGCCGTAAACACCGTCGCGATCCAGCAGGGCCATGGCCGGCATGTCCATGGCGAGACCAGTGGCAATCAGTTCTTCAGGCACCGAGGCGCCTTCGAGAAAACTGAAAGCCGAACGAGCATGTAACTCAACGTAAGACATAAGTTTTAGCCACAGATGAACACGGACGTACACAGACAGAATACTGGGAGTGACAACGACCGGGTTCGATATCGCCTGATCATCCCGACCGGTAGAGTTTAAAGACCGTGTTCTGACATACGAATCGGACCCTGATCGCCATCACTACCAGTACTCTGTCCGTGTTCGTCCGTGTACATCCGTGGCCCTAATCGTAGTTTCCTTCCACAAACCACATCTCACTATCCAACTTGCGATAAATGCGATAGAGACCGGGCGCCTCAGTACTCGTCTTGTTACTCGGCGTGACCGCCACGTCCCACTCGTCTCGTGCCCAGCGATCCTCACGCCACCAATCGCCCGTAGTTCGCCATGGTCCAGCAAGCTGCACGACTTTGCCGTAGACACTTCGCTGTTTACCCCACGCACTAATCTGCGCCGGTAATCCCTGCGAGGTTTCGACCACGGCGCGCAAAGGCGGGCGGAACATGCGCAAACCAAGACATTGCCGTTTGCTGTTTTCAGCGTGACGATTGTTTGGTTTTGACGGGAGCACAAACTTATTGAGGGTGAAGGCATCCGGGCGATGTGTGTCGAGCAACGCGGGTGAGCCGAGGTTCTCTTCACCAACCAGTTTTGCAATTCGCGCAAGCGTGAGCTCCAATTTGTCAGGCGCCGGGGCCAGCGGCACAAACAATCCGTTCTGCACCACACGCGGTTTCACCGGTTCACAGGCAAGAGAAATTGCCGTTACCGCAGCTGCCGGTGGATGCATCTCCGTGTCCAGCAATAACAACTTCAGAAACACTTTGTGATCGCGCATCGGATAAGGCAGCGATAACCGGCGCTCGTGGAGGGTCCGATCTTCCAGTTGCAACTCCACCCGCAACTCATTTGTCGCGAGGGCATAGGAATTCAAAGCGGCGCAGAGCTGGTGCAACAGACGCGCGAAGACGAACGAGAGCGGCTCGAGCTCGCTGAGCGGGTGTTCGAGCTCCAGTGAATTTGCGAAAACCGGCGCGAGCTGTTTGATCTTCAAATGCCGTTCGGTTTTGCCCGCCGCCAGTTGCTGCAAACGCACGCCATCCTGGCCCAAACGTTCCGAAACACCAGTCACAGGCAGCGACGCAAAATCGGCAAACGTGACGACGCCCCAGAGCCGCAGTGTTTCAAAGATCTCGGCCGCGGCCTTCTCCTCGATGCCTACCAATTCAGGCTTAAGATGTTGAATGGGAAACTCGCCCAGGCAACTGAGTTCTTCGCCGGCTGAAACAAACGTGATTCCCGGCAAGCGAGTGGCCGCATGAATGGCGGCATCCGGATTAGCCGCAATTGCCACACTGACGGACGTGTCCAGACCACCACTCGCTTGCGGTTCTCGCGCCCGGCGAGCCATTTCATTTGCCAACTGATAAGCAGACCCAAACAACAGATCGCAGCCGTCAGCGTCGATCACCACCGTCCCGGGTTTGGTCTCTTCAACCACAGGCGAAAACGCATAGGCAAAGTCCGTCAGAGACAGTTCTGGGGACAGTTCCGGCGTGATCTTTTCAGTGTAAATACAAGCAAACATGATCGTTGATTACTTATGAAATGGCTTGGGCCCTAAATTGACTCTCATTCAAGGCCGGCATGAGGGGGCGGCAACGATTGACTCTGATCGCATTGGAACGCAAAAGATTTCCGTGCGTGACGCGCGTACGCGACCACTCGCCCGTGCCATGCAGCTCGAGCGTCAATGCTGCGCATGAACGCGTGCACGCTTCTTCCGAGATCACGACGATTGACGTCGGTCTATTTTCGACAGTGCGGCGGAAGCGATACCACCAGGACGTGATGATCCGGCGCGCATCTTTTCCCGCGACGTCGCCGATGTCGAGAATGACCAGACCGAATCCGCCGGCATGTAACAACAGGTCCGTCGCCTTAAAAGCATTCTCGAGATTCGCGGCGCAACGAATCCATAGCAGACGTTCGAAATCTACTCCCGCGGTCGCCGCTGCCTTCGGCGCAAACACATCGTTGGTATCTATCAGCGCGCAGATCTCGTTATGCGCAGTGGCATAAGCCAGCGCTGAGTAGAGCAGACTCGTGCGTCCTGAAGACCTTGGTCCAAAAATTTCCGTGAGGGCGCCGCGCGGAATCCCGCCCGTTAATGTATCGACTTCCGCAATGCCGGTGGAGAGAGTTTCCGGCGCTGCCTTCTGGCGCGCGGGCGCGCTGTGAAGCCGGAAAGCATCGCCAAAACGGCCGGCAATGTTCGCTTCGATCTCAGCTTTTGATAATGCACTTCTCATGGTTATATGTAACGTATGGCCACACGCAAATCTTCCGATAGTGCGGCAAACGATCTGATTCCGCCGCGGCCAACACTCACCTCGCTAAAAAATGCCGCCGCCGGCTGCAAGGCTTGCGACCTTTGGGAGAAAGGAACGCAAACCGTTTTTGGTGAAGGGGGCCGTCGCTCTCGCGTAATGTTTGTCGGCGAACAGCCCGGCAACGAGGAGGACCTCACAGGTAAACCTTTTGTCGGTCCAGCCGGCCGCTTGTTTGATACCGCGCTCGAAGAGGCTGGTATCGATCGCAAACAAACTTACGTCACCAATGTTGTCAAACACTTCAAATGGGAACCGCGCGGCAAACGCCGCATTCACAAGAAACCCAACGCCACCGAAATGGCCGCCTGCCGTCCCTGGCTCGAAGCCGAACTCGCGCTCGTCCAACCTGACGTGGTCGTGGCCCTCGGTGCTACGGCTGCCCAGTCCCTAATCGGTCCACAGTTTCGCGTCACCAAACAACGAGGCGAATTTATCGAATCGACCCTTGCCCCGTACGTGATGGCTACCGTTCATCCTTCCTCTATTCTTCGCGCGCCGGATGATGAAACCCGGCAACTCGAATATCGACGTTTCGTCGACGACCTCAAAAAACTAGCTCGCGTCATCAAGTAAAGCCTTCCTTTACACCGTGGGTTTAGCCCGGTGAGTGGTTCTCAAGTGGCCGCCATCCGGAACTGTCCGACTGATCCCGAATGACGTGAGGCGGCGCAACAAGATCACCGGGCTGAATCCACGGTGTAAAAGAAAACTCTTGACGTCGCGTCTCATTTGTTCGAGAATATTCGGGTGATTTTCGCCTGTCAATGAAAATTTATTTTCGGCGGTGAGGCGAAACGGGATGAAAATACAAGAGAGGGCTGGGCAATGCCAATAACCGCTAAACAACGCAGAGTTTACGAATTCATCAAACGTTATGTCGAATCAAACGATGAACCGCCAACCATCGCGGAGATCGGCAAACATTTTCAGATTAGTTCATCAGCCAGTGTTCACGGAATTATCTCGGCTCTCGAACGTGAAGGATTGATAAAAAAGACGCCCAATATCAGTCGTGGAATTCAGATCGTCAAACAACCGGCGCCCGAAGATGAAGACCGGGGTGAGATCCCTTTGCTGGGCACCGTCGCCGCCGGCAAGCCGATTGAAGCGATTCTCAGCCACGACACGATCGCGGTGCCCAGCGACCTTCAGGGACACGGACGCACCTTTGCTCTGCGCGTGCGTGGCGACTCCATGATTGAAGAGAACATTCAGGATGGAGACATCATTATCGTCTCGTCACAGCAAACAGCCCATAACGGTCAAATGGTGGTCGCACTCATTGATGGGAACTACACTACCGTGAAGAAGTTCTATCGTGAGCCGGACTTTATTCGTCTCGAGCCGGCCAATCCACAGGTCAAACCAATCTTCATCAGGACGTCCGAGCGAATCCAAATTCAAGGTGTAGTCACCGGACTCATCAGGAAATACGAGTCACAAACCTCACTCCAACCATGATCATTATCCCGCCAGCAACGGTGCGCCAACTCAAGTCCTCACCCAGCACCAACATTCCCAGCACCACTGCGACCACCGGTGTCACTAACGAGATCAACATCGTCTTTGTCACGTCCATGGTTTGGACCAGCCAGTAGTAAAGCATAAACGCTATCACCGACCCGACCACCGCCAGATACAAAAGCGCCACCAGGGCCACCGGTGTCCAGTGAAAGTGAAACGGATTGCCTTCGAGCGGAATACCGATCAGCAACAGCGGAATCAGACCAAAGAACATTTGCCCGCCAGAGAGTATTGCCGGTTCCAGTTTCCGTCCGTGGGCCTTCACCAACACATTCGAGTAAGCGGCGAAAAGCGCGCTCAACACCAGCGCCACACATCCGGCGAGTGCTTTTCCACCTGCGATCGCCAGTTGATGGGAAAAAATCACCGCCACGCCACAGAAACCGAGCACGACTCCGAAGATCTTAGACCAGGTCATCCGTTCGCCCGGCAGATGAAAGTGTGCGATCACGAGTCCGAACGCCGGAAGTGTCGATTGCAGGACCGCCGCGAGTCCCGAAGAGATGTACTGCTCGCCCCAAAACACCAGACCGTAGTTCAAACTAAACGACAACACGCCGGTGAGTGCGAGTAATCCCCAGTCTCGGCGAGCGGCAGGCAGCGCGATGCCGCGCACGCGGATCAGTACGAAGAGGATAATGGAGGCGATGACAAACCTGATGCCGGCGAAAGTGATCGGCGGCAGGTTTTCGAGACCGAGTTTGATGAATAACCAGGTCGATCCCCAGATAACACAGAGCAGTAACCAGACCAGACGTGCTTTCATTTACTGTCACAAGCAAGGGGCGGCCACAAGTGCCGCCCGACGAAACCTGGAATTTGAGGTTGAAAACTTACGCCTGTTGAGGTGCGGGTTTAAGAATTGCAAAAACTGCCGCTGCAGGATCGCGCAGAATTGCAAAACGCCCGACGCCGGGAATGTCTTCCGCGGATTTCATGACGCTGCCGCCAAGTTCCGTTGCTTTCTGCACCGTAGCGTCGCAGTCCGCCACTGCGAAGTACGTGAGCCAGTGCGGCGGGAGCGGACCCATCTCGGGGGTGATCTGATACATGCCACCGACGCCTTCGTTGTTTTTCTTGAAGATCGTGTATTCCATGGGGCCGAAAAAAGCCTCGGTGGTCCAATCGAACAGAGTGGTATAAAAGTCTTTGGCCTTCTGAGTATGACTGGTGCCGAGTTCCTGCCAGCAAAATGCTCCGAATTCTCCATAGACTCCGGCTCCCGGCGTGTCCTTCGGTTGCCAGATAGCGAACACCGCACCGGTTGGATCTTGAATAACTGACATGCGTCCGGCAGTAGCAACGTCAAATGGTCCCTTCATGACGGAACCGCCCGCTGCTGTTGCTTGCGCCGTCGCCTCGTCAGCGTTGGTAACTGAAATGTAGTTGAGCCAGTGTGGCGGGATTGCGGCGGAGAGCATTTCGTTGTTGAGTTGGTAAAGACCGCCGACGTCTTTACCGTTGAGCTTGATCATCGTGTAGATCATGCCCGGTCCGGCTTCACCGTCCTCATAATCCCAGCCGAAGAGTTCTCTATAAAAATTTTTCGCGGCCTCTGCGTTGGTAGTGCCGATCTCTACCCAACAAAAACTGCCTGGTGCATGTTCGGGGGTTTCTTGCATTCGCGCTTCGGTCATTGAAACAGATCCTCCTCCATCGAATAAATCGGTCAGTTGTAGGGTGAAGAGGTAGAGTAGCAGGAAAGTACGAGGCAGTAAAAAACGAAATGCGCTACCTTCAGCAAGCTGAAAGTAGCGCAATCCGTTGTTCTTACAAGGAGCCGAAGCTCTCTATAAGATGGCCACGAGAGCATGTACACGCTCAAGTTGCCGGATTTGTATCCCGATGATCGACTTGGCGGTCTGTCAATCGCCGGTCAGCATTCGAAATGTTTTCACAAGTCTCGCATTCCGAAGAATGCGGTGCCGTTAGGTTTTTGTTGTGGTGGCTTTTCCTCCACCGCCGATTACGTTTCGGCAACGAAGCTCAACTTTCGTTGAGCCGCTTCGCTCCCTTTGGCGGGTCCTTGCCTCAGGGCGCCACTCGTTTTTATCCGAATGGCTCGAGAAAGTCTCGCAACCTTCTCTAGCTGAACCTTTCGGTTCTGACTTGGGCGTCATTAGAATTAACAGCCGCCTGTCAATTCTCTCGCTCGGGCGTCACCGCACCGATTGCCGTCCCTTTGTCAGTCTCGAGAGCCGCAACCCTCGCGACAGGGAGAGTTATACTCCTGAGTTAGTTTTAGATCAATTTTTTGCGTGTTTTATTTTTGGTGATTTAATTTTTCTAAAGCTGTCGCGATTTTTTGTTGGACCACCTCCATCTCTTCCGGCGTTTTGTACTTCGTTCGCGGCCAGAAAAAACCCTTGAGCCCGTCTTTGCGGCGACGCGGAACGATGTGAATGTGCAGGTGCGGCACACTTTGACTCACGCGATTGTTCATCGCGACAAAAGTTCCTTCCGCTTCCATCGCTGATTCAACTGCACCCGCAAGCAACTGCGCGTTTTCGAAGAGAGGTCCGACTTGTTTGACAGGCAGATCCGTCAGTGTTTCCCAATGCTCGCGCGGCACCAGCAACGTGTGTCCGGGAAACAACGGCCGGTGATCGAGAAAGGCCAGCGTGTTCTTGTCTTCAAAAACCACGACCGCGGGAAGTTCACCAGACACAATCCGGCAAAACAGACAGGTTTCTTCTGTCATCACATCTGTTCCTCTCTGAAAAGAACTAGTCGAGACGCCCTTTAGTTTGGCGGGCCGAGTATTTCGTCAAAGCCGGGTCTGACGAAATCCCGCGCTTCGGGAAACGCTCTTTCCACTCGCTGGCGCAGCCGTTCGAGTTGCAAGATCAACGGAACTATTGATTCCATGTGATCCGGCAACGAGAGTTGCACCCACCGCCAAGCCGCAATCGAACGATCGATTCCGATCAGCGCCACTTTCGCCGAACCATCGGAATCTTTAGGGAAATCGACCATTTCGGGCTCGTCTTCCCACCCGTCGCTGCGACAGGAAAGCGCGCGCATGATCTTCACGGCAATTTGATACTGATACCACTGAATCACTTCGCGCGCATCTTCAAGCTGCTCGGAAGGCTCATTTTGTTCCGTATGATCGAAGCCGCGAAACCAATCGCTCGCGCTGTTTGCATATTTCTTGCCGGCGCGAGTGAGCGGATGATTGTCGACGAGTTGGCGTCTGGACTTCCGCCTCTTCGGTTCTTCCTCTGAAACATAACTGAGATCGAGACCCGCATCTCTCGCCCACTCAGAGATCATCTCCTGGGTCTCGTTAAGAATGGAGCTGAGTCTGTGCCAGAAAGCTTCGTTACGAAGGTCGTGACTTTGCGATGAACCATTGTGATCCATCTGCTCGGTTGCATAGACCAGGCAGCGCGAGGTCAATGGACAGCGTTCACACCAACGATCGCAGTAGTTGTAAATTCCCGAAATCAAGTCAGGATTACTGGCCAGTTCGGTGAGGGATCTTCGTTGCATTTGAGTTGTCTCCTTAGATTATGAGGATTTAAGGTTGGCGCATTGTACTGTAGACTCACGCAAATATGAAATTCGTTAAGCGAAGAGCTTCGCGCTCGCTGTTGTTGTTGGTCGTACTCGCCTGGACCACAGCGGTTTCAGCGCAACAGGACCAAAGCTCGCTTGCTTACGGTTTCGTCAGTCCGAACACGAGTGAGAACCTGAAACTCGACCAGGCGATCAAGGGGATGAACTCACGTGAAGAAACCGCGCTGCGCAACAAAGCGATTAATCTGGGTTGCGTGGTGCGCACGAAGATTCAGGCGTTTCGCGCATTGGGTTCATGGAGCGACGGTGCCGAACCTTCGGTGATGGTGCGTGTCAAAAGCGATGAGGCCACGCTGCGTTACGTTTTGTCGCGCATGGGGCGCGATGCCCAGCAGAAGTACGTCATCTACTTTCATCCGCAACCCGGCGGCGAAGCGGATCTCTATACGCTGCGGCCACGCGCGGGCGCTCGCAATCTGGTCGCCTTAACAACAGCACTCGAGCGCGCGGGCATTCCCTTTCGCACGTTAGTGCCGATGAAACAGACCACCACCGTCTACATCATCGATCTCGATCGCGATCTGCGCGAAAAGATCATGAACGCAGCGCGAACGTTACGCGCGCGCGTCACCACCGAGCCCGGCAAAGCGAAACTCTTCGGCGACGACGAGCGTCAACGTGCCAAGACGGTTTTCGAGCAGGACATCAAAACTTACGAAACCAAAAATCCCAACCTGCCGCCGACGTGCGATGTTCAGAAGAGAAGAAAGCGATGAAGTCAAATAACCCGTGTATCACCGCAACTGTCGCAGAAGCACTCGAACGTCTTCCCGGTCCGGAAGGCCAACGATTTGCCGCCGTCTTCAAACACGGCAGTCTCGAAGTCGAGATCTACGCGCCGCGCGGAACCGATCCGCAACAACCCCACACACGTGATGAGGTCTACTTCGTCGTGACCGGCACGGGTGAATTCGTTTGCGGCGACACGCGCCGGACATTTGGTCCAACCGACATTCTCTTCGCCGCCGCCGGCGTGGTGCATCGGTTTGAAGACTTCTCCGGCGACCTGACGCTGTGGGTTTTGTTCTACGGTCCTCAGGGCGGCGAGGAAAACGGTGGAAGATAGGAGCTTACTGCTCCGGTCTGACGGATTTCATAAACGAAGCCAGCGGCAGCGTGTTCAGCACTTCGCGTTTGGTTACCCAGCCGCGACGCGCCATCGCAACCCCAAACTTCACGTTGTTCAGTGCGCCCATCGAGTGCGCGTCGACTGAGATCACAAACTTGATCTTGCGCTTGCGCGCCTCACGCACCCAGCGCGGTTCGAGGTCCAGCCGGTACGGATCGCCGTTGATCTCGATTGCGGCTTTCGATTCCGCAATCACATCGAGAATGCGCTCAACGTCACATTCAAACGGCGGCCGGCGCTGAAGCAATCGCCCGAGCGCATGGCCCCAGACCTTGAAAACCGGCTGGCGCATCGCCGTGACGATTCGCTCAGTCATCTTGCGCGAGTCCATCTTGTAGCGCGCATGAACGCTGGCAACGATACAGTCAAGCTGTTCCAGAATGCGATCCGGATAATCAAGACCACCATTGGCGAGAATGTCTGATTCAGTGCCACGCAAAATCTTAATCTTCACCATGCTTTGTACTTCATCAATCTCGTCCCACTGCCGATACAAATCTTCGGGTTTCAAACCGCCCGCATAAAACGCGGTCGGCGAGTGGTCCGTGATGGTGATGTACTTCATGCCCATCGCTTCGGCGGCGCGCACCATCTGTTCGAGCGTGTGTTTGCCGTCGGAGTAGGTCGTGTGGCAATGCACCATGCCTTTGATGTCGTCGAGCGTTAACAGATCTTCCGGCAGCTCTCCCTCAATCGCCGCTTCAACTTCGCCCTGGTCTTCACGCAACTCGGGCGGCACAAACTGCATGCCCGCGCGTTCGTAAAGTTCTTGTTCAGTGCGCGGCATCCGCGTCGCTTTCTTTTTCTGGCTCATAATGCGCGCACTGACTTTGTCGACGTGCGCTTCTGAGCCGGTACGTGAAAACAACACCACGGGAAACTCAGCAGGCGTAACGGCCGTAAACGACACCACGGCGCTATCCGCCAGGAACGCGAGACAACTGTTATCGCCATTCCGTTCACTCGAAAGAATCAGCGGCAGACTAAGGAAATGTTCGACCAAACTCTCCGGTTTTTTGCCGCTCGCTAC
>Ga0196977_1000124_pt1 | contig 49852 bp, 37 predicted proteins | sample S3v_1013CmetaG_FD_148634 | JGI IMG/M metagenome (GOLD analysis project Ga0196977, IMG submission 148634) | Soil microbial communities from Anza Borrego desert, Southern California, United States - S3+v_10-13C | ecosystem: Environmental > Terrestrial > Soil > Desert | place: USA: California... | reverse complement strand
AGATGCCGAGGCGTCCGCGGGCGTCGGGTGCGATGAAGGCGATCGCTGTTCCGTCGGGCATCCAGCGCGTGCGGCCGATGCTCGCTCCGAACGGCGCGCGCACATCGACTTGAAACGCGGTGTCGCTGCCGTCGCTCACGCGCGCGACGCGAATGCGCGCGCTCACGTTCAACTCGTCCGTGTGATACGCGACATACGTCCCATCCGGCGACACCGCTCTCTCACTTCTGTGGCAACCGATCGGAGGCCATCGAGTCGCACGTTCACTGGGCAGGGTGTAGCGGGTGAACACGCCGTCTAAACGCATTTTGCAGTCGCTCGACGGCTTTGTTCAGGCTCGGTGAGATCGCTCGAGCCTCATCGAGGCGCCACTCGTTTTCAACAAACGCAATCATACGAGGATTGAAGGCCGGACCAACCTTTCGGATATCGCCTGGCACAGGGACGAGATCATCGCGGATTTCTCTTCGTCTCGACCTTCTCGCCAGCGAAATGATCTCCGCTTTCGGGTCGGCAATGTTATCCGGGTTGTCGGGGACGAGATTCCGCGCGACGCCTAGGAATCGCGCGAAAGCCTCTCGGTCGGCCATAACCCAGGACTCTATCTCCATTACCGCGACTCGAAATAAAAGCATCGTCGCGTGCGGGGTCGGCAGCATTTGCCGGATCAGATCTGCCGGACAGGGCTCCGGATGGTCAAGATCGATTAACACGAAGACTGGAATCGTATTCGCAGTGCGATTCAACTCACGAATTCGCGCTCTGATATAACCTTGACCATTCTTCCTCATCACTTGGTAGACACTGAGATCGGGTCGCCTCGCTGAGCGCGTCCTCGACCGCTACGATCATGTCAATCGATGAGTGAAAGTTGTGTAGCGCGGGACGGATTGCTGCGCGGGAGAATTACCTCTCCTGGAGTGAACCCGGATTCGAGGAGCGCCCTGATATCTTCTACCTCCGCCGCAACCCTGACAGCGGTTCCTTCCGCAGCGGGCGTGAGCATCAGGACTTCGCGACCATCGATACCGGGGTCGCTAAGAAGATCGTCGCTGTGGGTACTGATCAGAACCTGACGCTTCCGGCGCCTCTGCATCCGGTGAATGATGGGGGCGAGCTGCGACACGATTCCCGCATTGAGAGATTGTTCAGGCTCTTCGAGAAGTAACAAAGTGTCTTCCTCAAGCAGAGACCACATAAGTCCAATCAGGCGGAGCGTTCCGTCGGAAAATTGGTCTTCCCGTTGCCAGCCGGCATTCGGTCGCCAATGCGAATAGAGCGCCTCGAGGTGCGGCCGTCCTGAATCAGGATCGCGCAGGAATCTCAGTTGCTGTAGTTGAGGCACCGCGATCTTCAACGCTTCTTCGATTAACCCCAATCGCGTGTGCTGCCGCTTCTCGCTCGTCTTCGCGATGCGCTCTAGAAAGGCTTGGCCGAACGGGTCATCCTCAATTACGCGTCCCTGAATCTGATCGGCATGCCGAAGAAGTTGGGGAACGAGATGGAGGTACGTAATGGTCTGCAGGAAGCGCGCAACATCGCGAAACCTGCCATTCGCGCCGATTTGCTCAAGATACGTTTGTGTGAGCTGCTGGGGATCATTCTCGTCGTCAGAGTTTGGACGGGCGAGCACTTGGTCGTTGCCGCTCCAGACGCGTTCATAAGCTACCAATGGGAGTCGGCGGCCGCGTGACTCTTGTCGGATTCCCAGCTCGTATCGCCAGGACGGTGCCTGATCGACCACTTCGGCAAGTTGGATATGGATCGTGATCTCCGGATCCCGGCGGGCGGCCAGACTCCGTACTTTCGATACGCCGCCGCGGTCCTTGATCGCCTTTTGCAGCCCGCCACCTTCCTGTTTCGCGATATCCCGCAGGAAGCGAAAGATGTCGAGCAGATTCGACTTGCCGGAGGCATTCGGCCCGACGATGAACTGTCGTTCGCGCAGATCAACGTCGATGCTCCGGAAGTTCCGCCAATTCCTGACTTCAAGATGAGTAACGATCACGGCTGCTTTCTTCCGATTGAATGATACGCGGCACTCACTCGAAAAACCGAGTTGCTTTCTCAGTTCGATCCTTCTACCGACGATGCCGTGATGACGGCACCTCAAGTTGCTGCTGTTTGATGGTCGTGACGATGAGTCAGCGAAGCTTGCACACGACTACGCCGGCGTCCATCGCCGTCTCATCCGCGCCGGAGATCGCATCTGCCGTTTCGAGGAGATCCGCCGCGACGAGCGCCTCGACGCTTCGCCGCGGAGCCGTTGCGCGACACATATGTGTGGCGCGCGACACGATGCGGCGGCAAAACTCACTCGCGCGCGGTCGCTCCGTCGACCACCATCACGCCGCTCACCTGATCCACCACCGACACCGTCATCGCCGATCCGTCGCGTGCGATGCCGAACGATTCGCTCGGATCGTCGCGATCGAAGCCGCTGAGCGGGCGGCGCGAATCGGGGAGATTGCGCTGCGGATCGAATGCCTGCGTGAAGATGCCGAGGCGTCCGCGGGCGTCGGGTGCGATGAAGGCGATCGCTGTTCCGTCGGGCATCCAGCGCGTGCGGCCGATGCTCGCTCCGAACGGCGCGCGCACATCGACTTGAAACGCGGTCTCGCTGCCGTCGCTCACGCGCGCGACGCGAATGCGCGCGCTCACGTTCAACTCGTCCGTGTGATACGCGACATACGTCCCATCCGGCGACACCTCGGGATTGAGGCAGCGTCCCGGAACGATGCGCGTCGCTTCCGAGCCATCCCGGCGCATTCGCCAGATCCCGCGTTTCTCGGGATGAAACGACGTGTAGACGATCCATTGCCCATCCGCGGTGGCAGTCGGATTCTCCGCGTCCGCGCCATCGTTGCTCAACTGCCGCGCGTCGCTTCCATCCGGCGACGCGATCCAGATCTCGAAGTTGCCGGAGCGATTCGAGCTCCAGAGCAGTTGCTTGCCGTCGGCCGTGAAGCCGGGATCCCAGTCGTCTGTCGGATCGTCGGTCACTCGCGTGATTGCGGACGTCTCGCGGTTGATCGACCAGAGATCGAGATTGCCGCCGCGATCGGAAGAGAAGACCACGAGCTTTCCGTCGGCGCTGTACACCGGCTGACGATCGCTGCTGCGCCCATGCGTGAGCCAGCGGCCATCGCGATCCGCCGCACCGATGGCCGATTCGCGCAGGTTCTGATTCGACGAGTTGAAGTCGAGGAAGATCCTTCCAGCGGCCACGTCGACGTAGCGGCCGGTGACCGGAACGGACAGCAGCTTACGCGTCGCACCGCTGCGCAAATCGTGCGAGTAGATCGATCCACCCGCGCCGCGCGACTGCGATGCGCTCACATCCGACATCGAGTAAACCAACTCTCCCAGGCGACTCCACGCCGCGGCCGTGAGCACGCCGCGCGCCTGCGCCGGCGCGACGTAGCGATGCTTTCCGTCGTCGACGGTGACGAGCAGGATGCGCGCGGTGACCTGGTCTCCCTCGGCGATCAGCGCAAGCTCCCTGCCGTCCGGCGACCAGCGCGGCGAGTGCAACTGCGGCTCTTTCGTCGCATGAACGCGGCGCGCGCTGCTTCCATCCGCGGCCGCGATCCACAGTTCCCACGAAACCTGCTGCGATCCCGCGGTGCGGCGCAGGAACGCGATGCGTGTGCCGTCCGGACTGAAATCGCCATCGCGCGCGTTCCCGATGATCCGTCGCGGCTCATTGCCGACCACCGCCGCGCGCCACAGTGATGTCTGTGAGCCTTCCAGTCGCGTGAAGAGAACCGTCGCGCCGTCGGCCGAGAAGCGGGGAAAGAGATCGGGACCGTTCGTCAGCGCGGCTTCACTGCCGTCCGCGATCTGCTTGATCCAGATGCGGCTCGTGCCGTCGCGTGTCGAAGTGAAGGCGACGGTCCTGCCGTCCGGCGACGACACCGGACCCCAGTCGCGTCCCGAGAAGGTCAAGTAGCGGACTACCGGCGGACTGCCGGGCGACAGCTCGCTGCGCGTCATGCCGAGGAGGTAGCCGATGGCGAGGAGGGCGCCGCCGGCCAGGGTTGCAGCGAGCATGCGCCACCAGCGACGATCGACGCGCAGCGGCGAGCGGATGATCTCGGTCGACGTCGTGGAGGAAAAGGAGGCCAGCGAAAACGCGAGATCGCGCGCCGATTGATAGCGCTGATCGCGGTTCTTCTGCAGGCAGCGGCCGACGATGCGCACCAGTGACGGGGACGCATCCGGCACCAGGTCCGCGAGTGGTTTCGGGTCCTCCGCGAGGATCGCATTCATCGTCTCGACGGCGGAGCTCTTGCGGAATGCGCGGACGCCCGAGAGCATCTCGTAGAGGATCACCCCCAGCGCGAAGATGTCGGCGCGCGCATCGATCGTTTGCCCGCGCACTTGTTCGGGCGCCATGTAGCCGGCCGTGCCGACGACGAGTCCGGACGTCGACGCGAATCCCCATTCGGCGGTGTCGTCGTTCTGCGCGACGCCTTCCGAGACGAGCTTCGCCAGACCGAAGTCGAGAATCTTCACGCGCCCGTCGACGGTCAGGAAGATATTCTCCGGCTTGAGATCGCGATGCACGATCCCGCGATCGTGTGCGGCGGCCAGTCCCTCGGACACCGCGCACGCGATCTCGATGGCCAGAGACGCGCGCATCGGTCCTCGCATCAACGCGGCGCGCAGCGTCTCGCCCTCGAGCAGCTCGGCGACCATGAACGGCGCGCCCTCATGCGATCCGAATTCAAAGAGCGTGAGCAGGTTCGGATGATTGAGCATGCCCGCCGCGCGCGCTTCCTGCTCGAACCGGCGCAGGCGGTCGGGATCGCTGGAGAACGTGCGCGGCAGCACCTTGACGGCGACGGCGCGTCCGATCCGCGAATCGACGGCGCGATAGACCTGCCCCATCCCGCCTTCGCCGATCGCGCCCGTGATGCGATAGGCGCCGACCATCGAGTCGACAGCGAGTGTCACGGCGCAACTCCAGCACGCAGAAGATCGGAGTGCCAGCCTCCCGGCCGGCTGATCCGGCAGCGTTCCGCCCTGCCGGCGCGGGTGGCGGCGCGGGACGCCGCCGCGTCAGCCGGCGCGAGACGCCGGCGCTCCATTCGTACGACGCAGCGTTGCGCAATCGGACAGCGCATGGCGATGAACCGGATGCGGTGAAGATAACACTGTGCGTGGCGATCCGTGCGATCCTGCATCCGGCTCATGGACGTTTTTCGGTTACTCCTCATCGCGGCCTCGTTGTTGACACCCACAACCGTCGCCAGTGATCCGCACGGCGTGGAGGAGCCGGTCATCATCAGCATGGCGAAATCGGAGGTCACGCACACGGTGACGGCGTTCATCCGGCGCGTGGTCGAGCAGCCCGGCGTCGCGTTCAATGTCCGCAATGCGTGGACGTATCTGAACAGCAACGGCGCGACGAGCAGCGGATTGCTGTCGCTGCCGGCGCAATACACGGATTCTTCCGATCCGGTGCTCGCGCATAACGGCACCGCCCGCGGCGTGGCGCCGGGGAGAACGTACCTGGTCGGACGCGCGATGAATCGCGCGGCGGCGCCTGATCTCGCACCGGTCAATCCGACGTCCATTCGCGTGTGGATGTCGGTCAATGGCGGCGCTTCGTGGATCGGCAATGGCGCCGAGGTCGATGCGATCGCGAGCGGCACGCGGACATTGGACAAGCCGTGGATCGCGGTCTCGGAGACAGGTCCGACGACAGGCTATGTCTATGTCTCGTGGGTGCGCGTCGATATGACGGGCGGCGGTCAAAGTGAGCTGATGTTCCGGCGCAGCCGCAATGGCATCTCGAAGGCGCACGCGGTGTGTTGCTTTCCGCCGACCTGGGATCGCGCGGTGCGAGTCACCGAGCTCGGACGCGTGCAAGGCCCGCAGATCGTCACGGACAACGCCGGTTACGTGTACGTGATTTTCGTGGAATTCACGACGCGGCAGATGCGCATCGCGCGCTCGCGTTTCATCGGAGCGAATGTTCCGAGGGACGGGTCGTCCGTCTTCCTGCCCGCGCAGACCATCGCCACGTACCGGCAGGTCGGCAGCGGCAGCAACGCCAACACGATCGCGTCCGTCATTCGCGTCGTGCCGTTGCCGGCGGCGCGCTACAACGTTGCGACGAACGAGATCCTCGTCGCGTGGACCGAAGGTGAAAGCGAGCGGTCGTCGACGTCTGATCTCCGATTGTTCCGCGTGACTGCTGACGTGGCACTGACCGCTGCCGACGTTCCGCTCAGTTCCGCAATCAATTCACCCGGCGTCAATCAGTTCACGCCCGCGATTGAGACGGATGCAGCCGGTAACGTGATCCTCGCGTATTACGACAGCCGCGGTTTGGATGTCTCGCGCTACCAGGAACGGATCGCGAAGCTCTCCTCGACCGGCGCGTTGCTCGCGTCTCCAACGTCCCTCGGCAGCCCTTGTGCCGCGGACACCGTCGGCGAGTATCAGGGTCTGTGGGGCAACGACGTGGCGTGGACCTGTTCGTCATCGTCGAATCGCACGATCATGCGCGACACAGTGCAGTGATCGCGCATCGCGCGATGCGACAATGCGCGCCATGATCCGCTCCTTCTTGCTCTCGCTGTCTTCGTCGGACCGCTGGCGCATGCGCGGCGGCGTGCGGTGAGCGGCAGGGCGTATTCCGTCATCCGCATCGGTGCGCTCTTGTCGTTGACCGGAGACGGTGCGTCGCTCGGAGCGGCGAGCCAGGCTGCGCTGGTGCTGGCCGTGCGCGACATCAATCGCGAGCTCGATCTGCTCATCTGCCGTGGCATGTAGTCGTTGCGTGAGTCGTTCAGCCGCAACGTGCAGCGGTATTGGGGTGTCACCGGTCCCACTGCGCTCGACGCCGCGGGCGATCGCGGGATCGGCAACTTCGATTTCTGGACCATCCGGCAGGTGAATGGTGCTCCCGACTGGGTGCGTACGGCGCAGTACAACGGCCGCATCGCGCGCTGAGCGCTCCAGATGGGGAAAATAGTTATCTGGCACTATCGATGCACTCTCCGCGCGACCGGGTAGTGACGCGAAAAATGTCCAGCAGGCGGAGGAATCGCCGCGATTCCGCACGACGTCGGCTGCGTGGCACAGTAGGCGGACGATATGAACGATCGAAGCAACGTGCTGATTGCCGAGGACGACGCTTCGATCCGTGGACTGCTCGCGACGATCCTGCAGCGTTCGGGCTTTGACGTGGAGCTCGCGGTGGACGGTTGTCAGGCGGTGGAGAAGTTGTCCGAGCAACCCTACGACGTGGTGCTGCTCGATCTGACGATGCCTCTGCTCGATGGGACGGAGGTAATCAACTTCCTGCTGCGCACCGACCCGGAGCGCATCCGTCACACCATCGTGATCTCGGCGCGCCCGGCGGGCACGCTCCAGGAGATGTCGCAGATCTGCCGGGTCATGGCGAAACCGTTCGACCTGTACGAGCTGGTCGGCGCCGTCCGTGATTGCGCGGCGGCGTGAGCACGCTTCACCGCGCGATCTCGAGCGGCGTGTAAATCTCCGCCTGCAGCAGCCAGCCTTGTTCGGTGAACTGCCATTTGGCTGCGTAGACGCCCGAGACGTGGATCGGTCCGTCGTTCGCCATGACAGTGCCGGTCCAGCGGCCGTGTTCCGCGGCCATGCCCCATTCTTCGAAGACGTGGATTTCGTCGGGCTCGGGATCGTGTTTCGTCCAGCCGTCCTTGTCGCGGGCGAACATTTCGGCCCAGCTTTTCGCGCTATCGGCGGGGCCGTGGCGGTGGAGGTTGCGCGCGGTCACGACGTGGTAGGAGGGGAGGAAGAACGCCGCGATGGCGTCGGGATCGCGGCGCGCGATGGCGTCGTTCATGCCAGCGCGCGCGGCGCGTATGGCCTGACGGCTGTCGATGGTCATGCGCGCGATGATACATAGCCCCTCACCCGGCCTTCGGCCGCTCTCTCCCCCGCAAGCGGGGCGAGGGCTACGAGACGCGTGCCCTGTGTAGCCTTCTCCCCTCGGCGAGGGGAGAAGGTGCCCGAAGGGCGGATGAGGGGTCACCAACAGCGATAATCGCGGCTGCACATGTCCCGCGTTCCCGGCCTCATCGCCGCGCTGCTGATGACGATCGCACTCTCCGCCGCCGATGAACGCGATCTGCGCGCGGCGCAACAGATGGCGTGGGAGAAGCGTTTCGCCGAATCGGAAACGTTGTACCGGCGCATCCTCGCGGAGGATCCGACCTCGAACGCAGCGCGGCTCGGTCTCGCGCGCGTCGTGATGTGGCAGGGGAGATACCCGGAAGCGATTGCGATGTTCGCGCAGCTCGAAGGCATCGACGCGCTCGAAGGCCGCGCCACGGCGGAGTACTGGAGCGGTGACCTCCGCTCCGCCGCGCGCGATTTCGAGCGCGTGCTGGCCATCGATCCGAATCGCGAATTCGCGCGTACGTCGCTGCGCGAGATCGAGTCGACGGCGCGTCCGTCGCAGCGCATCACCATCGACACCGTCCACGACGACCAGCCGCTCGATGCCGTGCGCGCGGAGGTGGCATCGACGTTCTTCTCGGATCCGCTCACGCGTTGGTCGGTCATCGCCGGCAGCTACCAGCTCGACGCGGGACGTATCGGCGAAACGGATGGGCAATACGTCGCCATCGAGAACGAGACGCACATCGGCCGCTTCACGTTCGGCGGCAGTGCGGGCATCTTCACGTTTCCGGATGGCGTGCGGCGGCCGATCGGCAGCGTCATGGTGCGGCATCACAAACTCACGTTCCGCGTGGATCATCGCGAAGAGATTGCGAGCGCCACGTCGTTGCGGACGCACGCCGCGGCCACGACCGCGACCCTGCGCTGGAGCCATGACGGCAACTGGATCGGCGCCGCGGAGATCAGCCACCGCCGGTACTTCGACGACAACCGCGGCAAGACTGCCGTTGCGTATGCAGCCGTTCCCTTGCGTCGCGGCGCGTGGACCCTCTGGGGCGGTGCGTCCGCCGCCGCGCGTGACACCGAGGAATCGCGCTTTCGGATGACTGCGATCTCGTCGACCCTCGACGAAGGCTTCTTTCGTTATCAATACCGCGGCGAATACGACCCGTACTGGTCGCCCGAAAATCTGCGCGAAGCGCGCCTCGTCGCCGCCATCGAGCGGCGCACCAATCGCGGCGGCGTGAAGCTGCACGCGGACGGCGGCTATGCGCAGGATCGCGGCCGCGCATTTGGTCCCGATGCGGGGCCTGGTCCCTTTCCCGCCTCCACGTTCACGTTCGCGTTCGATCGCCAGTACCGCCCGTGGCGGGCCGGCGTCGCCGCCGACTTCACGTTCGCGACGCACTGGCGCATCGAGGCCGGTGTCGAGCGCGCGGTGACCGTAGACTATCGCTCGACTTCTGTGCATGCCGCTCTGGTACGACGACGCTGAGCTCTTTCGCCATCGACGCGCCGCACCGATCCGCAGCTGGGAACGGTGGATCCTCGGCATCCTTCTTTTTCTCGGCGTGCAAAGCGTGGTGTGGTTCGCGTTGTGGTGGTTCCGCGCCGATCACGTGAATCAGCTCGTGCTCTTCGTCCTGCTGTCGTTCGCGACCTGGTTCGGCGTCTTCCGGATCATGGTCGGCTGGTACAACGTCTTTCACATCGATCAGCCGGAGCCGCTCGCGCCGCCCGCGGGATTGCGCGTGGCGATCTTCACGACCTCGACGCCCGGCGAACCGTACGAGATGTTCGTGCGCACGCTCGAAGCGGCGCGTGCGATCACGTATCCGCACACGACGTATCTGCTCGACGACACGCGCGATCCGCGCATGCGCGAGCTGGCCGAAGCAATGGGCGCGGTACATCTCGAACTGCTCGATGTGCCAGGTGCAAAAGCGGGAAAGATCAACGCCGCGCTGCAGCAGACGTACGAGGACTTCATCCTCGTGCTCGATCCCGATCACATCCCCTTCCCGCAATTCCTCGATCGCGTCCTCGGCTATTTCGAAGATGACGAAGTCGGCTTCGTGCAGGCCGCGCAGGCGTACGGCAACGCGCGCGAGTCGTTCATCGCGCGCGCGGCCGCGGAGCAGACGTACGCGTTCTACGGTCCGATCATGCAGGGGATGTACGGCACCGGCACCGCCGTGGCGATCGGCGCGAACTGCACGTTCCGCCGCACCGCTCTCGAATCGATCGGCGGACACGGCATCGGTCTCGCCGAAGATCTCGTGACGTCGATCCGGCTGCATGCGCGCCGATGGACGTCGGTGTACGTACCGGAAGTGCTCTCGCGCGGCCTCGTGCCGTCCGACCTCGACTCGTATCTGAAGCAGCAACTGAAGTGGTCGCGCGGCGTATACGAAGTGTTGTTCCGCGAATACCCACGCGCGTTTCGCGCGCTCACGAACTACCAGCGCATCTCGTATTTCATGATCGGCAGCTACTATCTCGTCGGAGTGACCTCGCTGATCTTTCTCGCGGTTCCTCTGATCTACCTGCTGTCCGGCAAACAGCCGGCAGTGTTTCTGCTCAGTGAATACATCGAGCACGCGTTGCCGGTCGGCGTCTTCGGCGCGGCTGTGTATTTCCTCGCGCAGCGCTGGTTGTGCGACCCCGCGCGCGAGCGGGGAGTGCACTGGCGCGGCACGCTGCTGAAGATCGGCTCGTGGAGCGTCTATGTCAAAGGCCTCGCGCTCGCGCTCGTCGGCATCGCCGTGCCGTATATTCCGACCGCAAAGCAGCGTCGCCGTGCGCGCTTCTGGACGCTGGCCCGATTGCCGATGGCGGTGCTGGTCATTTCTTTGCTCGCCATCGCCTGGACCGTATACATGCAGCTCTATGTCGTGCCTGAATCGGAAGTGCTGATTACGACCGAGGTGACGTTCGGGATGACCGCGTTCGCATTGATGAATGTGGTGCTCATGAGCGGGCGGCTGTATGCGGCGTGGATCGATCGCGCGCGGAAAGAGGACGCGTGAAGCCGAAGGGCCGCTACAAGCTCGCGTTTTTCGCGCTCGGCTGGCTGATTGCGGCCGGGATCGTGTTCCAGCTCTTCATCGGCACCGGATTCCAGCGGGTTTTCACGGCGGTCGACGAGCGAGTCAGCCGCATCGCGCAGTATTTTTCGGACAGCCAGCGCCGCGCGATCCGCAATGCACGGCAGACGTCGCGCAGCGAATATCTCGAGCCGATGCAGCCGACGCTCGAATCGCTCGGCGCGCTGCGCAATCCTCCGGCGACGCTTTTCGGTATCTACGACGGCGGTTTCCCGAACACATTCGCCGGGATGGAGCAGGTCGAGAATCAGATCAACTACAAGTTCCCGATCGTTTCTTTCTATTCGGCATGGGGCGACAAACCGACGCAGCAGTTTCCGCTGCGCATGGTCGAGACCATTCACGCGATGGGCTCCGTGCCGATGATCACGTGGGAACCGTGGGTAGTCGATTTCGACGAGCGGCTGCGCACGAACCTCGCGCCGACCGCGGAACGCGAATACGGCTCGCTCGCCGCGATTGCGAAAGGGGAGTACGACTTCTACATCGTGCCGTGGGCGAAGGCCGCTGCCGCGTACAAGCGTCCGCTGTTCATCCGTTTCGCGCACGAGATGAACGATCCGTATCGTTATCCGTGGGGCCCGCAGAACGGAAATCGTCCCGAGGATTTCATTGCAGCGTGGAAACACGTGCACCTGATCTTCCAGAAGATGGGCGCGACGAACGTGCTGTGGGTGTGGTCGCCGCACATCTCGATGCCGTGGTTCGAGTACTACTATCCGGGGGCGGAGTACGTCGACTGGATCGGCACCGGCGTGCTCAATTACGGAACCATCGCGTCATGGTCGCGCTGGTGGAGCTTCCATCAGATCCTCGAGAAGGCGTATCCGACGATGCTGAAGTTCCAGAAGCCAATCATGATCTGCGAGTTCGGCACGCTCACGCAGGGCGGCGACATCGCGGAGTGGTATCGCCAGGCGTTCTATCACCTCACGCACACGTACAGCCGCGGCGTGCGCGCGTTGATCTTCTTCAATCAGCCGAACGACATCACGATCTCGCCGGACTATCCGTTGAACTGGAGTCTCGTGCAGAACCAGCGCGCGTCGGAAGTCGTGGCGGCGGAGATCGCGCGACGAACGGCGCTGTAGGCAACGCCCCTCACCCGGCCAATGTGTAGCCTTCTCCCCTCCGCGAGGGGAGAAGGTGCCCGAAGGGCGGATGAGGGGCCCCTATAACAACGCCGCGCGCGGCATGCGCTCGGCGTCGCGGCGCGACAGGAAGTTCTGCGCGAACGTGTCCGCATCGACCGGCTTGCTGATCAGATAGCCCTGGATCTCGCGGCAGTCGTGTCCCTGCAGAAACGCGAGCTGCTCCTCGGTCTCCACGCCCTCGGCGATCGTGCGCAGGCCGAGGTGATTGGCGAGCATGAGCACGGCGGTGATGATCCATTCGTCGTTGTCGCCGCTGATGAGATCCGCGACGAAGCTGCGGTCGATCTTGACGGTGTCGACCGGGAACCGCTTGAGGTAACTCAGCGAAGACTGCCCGGTGCCGAAATCGTCGACCGCGACGGCGATGCCCATCGCGCGCAGCTCGTGCAACATTTCCAGCGCGCGCTGCGATGTCTGCATCGCGACGGTCTCCGTGATCTCGAGCTCGAGGCGGATCGGCGAGACGCCGGTGGAAGCGAGCACGCGTTGCACCATGCCGATGAAGTCGCGCTGATAGAACTGTCGCGCCGACACGTTCACGCCCATGCGCAGCGGCGCGCTGCCGACCTTTTGCCATTCGACGATCTGCTGGCACGCTTTGGTCAGTACGACCTCGCCGAGGGCGGTGATCAGACCGCTCTGCTCACAGACGGTGATGAAGCCGCCGGGACCGACGAGCGTACCATCGGGACGCTGCCAGCGCACCAGCGCCTCAGCGCCGCTCAACTTCTTCGTGTCGATATGGACCTGCGGCTGATAGTGCAGCACGAACTCGTCGCGATCGAGCGCCGCGCGAAGCTGCTCCTCGAGCGACAGCCGCCCGACGGTGAGCCGTCCCGTGCGGGTGCTGAGCTGCACTTCGTGACCGCCCGTTTCCTTGACGCGATACATCGCGGCGTCGGCATGACGCATCAGCGAATCCGCGTCGTCGCCGTCGACCGGATAAAGCGCGACACCGATGCTGGTGGTGAGATAGAGCTCGTCGTTCTCGATGATGAGCGGCTCTGAGATGCGCGCGAGAATCGTGCGCGCGACGTCTTCCGCATCGGACGGCGCCGCGACGGAGAGCAGGATCATGAACTCGTCGCCGCCGACGCGCGCCACCGTGTCACCGGCGCGCACCGCGCGCGTGAGCCGTTCGCCGACCGCCTGCAACACGCGATCGCCGACGGCGTGGCCGAACGTGTCATTGATCGACTTCATGTTGTCGAGGTCGAGAAAGAGCACGGCCATCAAGCCATCCGCGCGTTTCGCCTGCGCCAGCGCGATCGAAAGGCGGTCGAGGAACAGCGCGCGATTCGGAAGCTGCGTCAGCGCGTCGTGGTAGGCCTTGAACTCGATCTCCTGCTCGGCGCGTTTGCGATCGCCGACGTCGAGAAGAATGCCTTCGAGCATGGGCGGGCCGCCGTCCTCCGACACGACGCGACGGACGTTCTCGAGCGCCCACACCGCGCTGCCGTCGCGTCCGCGCAACTCGACTTCTTCATTCGTGACCGTGCCTTGCTCGCGGAGTCTGCGGACGATCGAGTCGCGCTCGTGCGGATGCATGTAGTCGATGCTGCCGGTCCAGAGGAACTCGTCGCGGCTGTCGTAGCCGAAGAGCCGGGCGCATGCGTCATTGCAATCGATGACCTTCCCGCCCTCGGTCGCCCTGTACACACCCGCGAGGTTGCGCTCGAACAGCAGCCGATACTGCTCCTCGGACGCGGCGAGCTCGCGGGTGCGCTCTTCGACGCGCGTCTCCAGCGTGCGATTGAGATCTTCGAGCTCGGCGTATGCGCTCGCGACCTGATCGACCATGCCGTTGAACGAACGGGCGAGATGTCCGACCTCGTCCTTGCTCGTCACCGCCGCGCGCTTGGACAGATCGCCGCGCGCGATCTCCTCGGTCGTCTCGACGATGCGATGCAGCGGCCCGGTGATGACGGTGCTCAACGCGAAGACGGCGATGGTGCCGAGGATGAAGGTGAGGAGCGTGGCCAGGGCGATGGTGGCGCGGCTGCGTGCGGCGTCAGCGTTCGCAGCCTCGAGCGACATGCCGGCGTAGAGCCGGCCGGCGTTGCGCCCGCGATGTCGCACGATGGCCATGCTCTGATGGATGCCGCCATCGGTGGTGACGCCTCCGATGACCGGCGGCACGGCGGCGCGGACGTTGACGCCGCCCTGGACGACCTTCGGCGGCGCGCCGATGGTCGTCATCGCCACGCGTTCGTAGTTCATTTGCCGCGCCATGAGGTCGTTGAAGCTCGCAAACACGCGGCCCTGCTCGTCGAGCAGGACGAAATAGACGAGGTCGGGATTGTTGCGCAGACCGGTGAGGGCGGCCGCGACCGCGGCGGGGTTCTTATCGTGAAGACCCGCAGCGACACTGAACGCCGCCATGCGAGTGAGCGCGGCCGATTTCTGTACGACCGAGTCGACGATCTGGCGATGCAGGCGATCGGGGAAATACCGATACACGCCGATCGAAAAGATGGCCAGCAGGAACGTCATCAGTAAGGCGATCTTCGTTCGGATCGACAGGCGCATGTTTGTTTCAGGACTGTGCTGACGCTTCCGTGTACACTCTCGCGCGAACGGGTGCAAGGGCTCGAGAAGTCCGGGCTCGTTTTTCGCTAACAGCAAAATTCCATCCATGCGCTTTCCCGGCCGAGCGCTTCTCCTGGTTGCCCTCCTCACCGCCGCCCTCGGCGCCGGTGCGGCTACCGTCACAGGCACCGTGCGGAACACGACCGGTACGCCACTCGGCGGAATGGTCGTGGCCGCATATGACACCGCGGGCGAACTGCAAGGCACTGCGACGACGGACGGCACGGGCTTCTATGCGATGACATCGTTGCCCACCGGCAGTTATCGTCTGCTCGCTTATGACCCCGCCGGCGTTTACGCTACGGCGTTCGACGGCAATGCGGAATCGTTCGAGACTTCGCCGGTCCAATCGATTTCATCGAGCGGCGCGCAGGTGTCGTTCACGCTCGAAACGGGCGGAATCATCACAGGCACCGTACAAAGCGGAATCGCGACGCCGCGGCCGAATATGCTGGTCGAGGCATACAACCTGTCCGGTACGCGCCGCGGATTCACGACCACCAACGCGTTCGGCGATTACACGCTCGTGTTGCCGCCGGCCGAATACAAGATCGTGGCGTATGACCCGAACGGCGCTTGGGCGGCGCGTTTTCACACGACTTCGCGCTCGTTCGCCGACGCGACACCGGTGCGCGTCAATGCATCGGCGACGACGAACGTGTCCTTTACGCTGACGGCCGCGGCCATTGTGGGCGGCGGGGTATTCGACGCCGCGACGGCATTGCCGCTGCGGTCGATTTCCGTTTATGCCTACACGCCCAACGGCGCGCTGGTCGCATCGACCGTGACCAATGCGGGCGGCGAGTATCGTTTTTCGCTGCCGGCAGGTGATTATCGATTCGTGGCCGCGGACAATGCGCGCGTTTACGCGAACGCGTTCTACGGCAACAGCCGTTCGTTTGAATCGTCGATTACGGTCATCGTCCTGGCCGCTGAGCAACGCGGCAATGTGCACCTCGTAATGACGCGCGGTGCGCGTATCACAGGTCGTGTGAGCTCCGCGAATCTCATTGTGGCGGCGTACAACGTCGACGGCTCTTTGCACATGGCGACGACCAGCGGCGCGAACGGTATTTATGCGTTGCTCGTTGCGCCGGGCGACTATCGCATCGCGGTCTCGGATCCGTCGATGGCGCATGCGACGCTCTTTTATGGCGGCACGCCGCTTTTCCGTCTCGCGCAAACGGTGCATGTGGCTGGAGACGTCGCGGATATCGATGTGACGCTGCCGCGCGGCGGGCGGATTCGGGGCACGATTCGCGCGGAGACGACGTCGCTTCCGCTGGCCGGAATGACGGTCGCGGCGTATGACGCGGCGGGGAACCTGATTACATCGGCAACGACGGGTACGGATGGGCGCTACGCGATGGTCCTTGCGCCGGGCGCATACCGGCTGGTGGCGTTCGACACGCAGCTCAACTACGCGACGTCGTTCGCCGGCGGTGCGCCTTCGTTCGAGACGACCGGGCCAGTGGCGGTGCAGGCGGACGCGATGATCACGACCGACTTCCCGATGCGCCGCGGCGTGCGCGTGACCGGCACGGTTGCGCATCAAGGCGGCGGCGACGTGACCGCGGTCGAGGTCTTCGCGCTCGATGCGTCGGGCAATCGCGCGGCAGGTGCGATCGCGAACGATGGTGCGTTCACGATCGTAGTCGCGCCGGGGACGTATCGCTTCGTGGCGGTCGATCCGCTGCGGCGCTACGCGTCGGGCGCTCCGACCGGCGAGATGGTCATCGTGCAGGGGCAGACGCCGCTGCCGGTCGCGCTGACGGTGCACGGGTTCGGCCGGCGGCGCGCGGTGCGCAAATAACCCTATGGAGTGCGGCAGAGCGATCTGCCGCTTTCCCTCGGACCGCGGCAGCTCCGCTGCCGCTTCTGAAAGCGGCGGCTTTGCCGCCGCACTCCATAGTGGATATAGCCATTGACGCTATAGCCACAGTGGATATACATTGCGTGCATGGACCGTGAAGCAGTCGACGCCTCCCTCCCGCTTCCGCCCGCGACGTTCCACATCCTGCTCGCGCTCAGCGAAGGCGAGCGGCATGGCTACGCGATCATCCAGGAAGTCGAAGCGCGCACCGACGGCGAGCTGCGTCTCAGCGCCGGCACGCTCTATCGCTCCATCGCCCGGATGGTGGAGCAGGGGCTGATCGCCGAAGTCACGCGCAAGGCCTCGCGCCAGGAAGATCCGCGGCGCCGCTACTACAAGATCACAGCGTTCGGCACCGCCGTCGCGCGCGCGGAGATGCGCCGGCTGACGCAGCTCGTCAAACTCGCCCGCGCCAGCGGGCTGACTCCGGAGAATGCGTGATGCGCTTCTACCACTGGCTGCTGCGTCTCTATCCGTCGTCGTTCCGTCACGAGTACGAGAGCGAGCTCGCCGCCGTCTTCGGCGACCGCACGCGCGACTACTCCGCGCCGCGACGCGCGGTGTCGGCGATGGTCGACATCATCCCGAACGCGATCGCCGCGCACCGGGAGCTGCTCGTGCAGGATCTTCGTTTCTCGATCCGCTCGCTGCTTCGCTCGCCCGGCTTCGCCATGACTGCGATCCTGGTCGCCGCCCTCGGCGTCGGCGCGAACACGGCCGCGTTTTCACTCGCGGACTTCGTCCTCGTGCGTCCGTTGCCGTTCCACCAGCCCGATCGTCTCGTGAAGTTGTGGCAGAGCGTTCCCACCGGCCGCAACGAGTTGTCGCCGTCGAACTTCCGCGACTGGAAAACGCAATCGCGTTCGTTCGCTGCGCTGGGCGCAACGACGTGGCGTCCCGCGAATCTCGTCGGCATGGGCGATCCGCGCCGCGTCGAAATGGTGCTCGCCACCCCGGAAGTCCTCCCGCTCATGGGCGTGCCCGCGCTGCTCGGCCGTCACTTCACGGCCGCGGAAGCACGCACCGAGAGTCCGATCGTGCTGAGCTACGCGTTGTGGCAGTCGCAGTTCGGCGGCGATCGCGGCGTGATCGGCCGCGGCGTCACGCTCGACGGTGTGCCGCACACGATCGTCGGCGTGATGCCGGCGTCGTTTCACTATCCGCGCCGCGGCGTGGAGGCGTGGGCGCCGCTCGTCTTCAGCGGAGAAGACATGGAGGACCGGACGAACACGTACATCGAAGGCATCGGCCGTCTGCGCAAAGGCGTGACGTTCGACCAGGCGAAAGAAGAGTTGTCGGTCATCGCCAAACGTCTCGAACAACAGTTCCCGGTCGACAACGCCGGCACCGGCGCGTTCGTGATGCGTCTGCGCGATGAGGTGTCGGAGCGTTCAAAAATGCTGGTCATCGCGCTTTGCGGCGCGGCGCTGTGCATCCTTCTTCTGTCGTGCGCGAACCTGGCCAACCTGTTCCTCGCGCGAGGCGCACATCGCGCGCGCGAGCTCGCCGTCCGCAGCGCACTTGGCGCGGGGCGCGATCGTCTCGTGCGCCAGCTCATCACCGAGAGTTTCGTGGTGGCGTTCCTAGGCGGAGCTGCCGGTGTCGGACTTGCGGCGCTCACCGTGCCGCTGCTTTCGCGTCTCGTGCCGGCCGGTCTGCCGACGTCCGAATCGCCCTCGCTCGATCTGCGCGTCCTCGGCGTCGCGGCATTGTTCATGGTCATCACCGGACTCGCATTCGGCGTGCTGCCCGCAATGCGCGCGAGCGGCGGCGCCGATCTCGAAGCGCTGCGTTCCGGCGTACGCAGCGGAGGAGGACGTACGCAGCGGTTGCGTGCGACGCTGGTGATCGTCGAGATCGTCGCGTCCGTGGTGCTGCTCGTTTCGGCGGGACTGCTCATCCGGGCGATCTGGAACATCCAATCGACCGCCCCCGGCTTCAAGCCCGAGCATGTGCTCACGTTGAAAACGGCGTTGCCGATGCCGAAATATAAAACGGTGGATCGGCGCGCGCAGTTCTTCACCCACGTGCTCGACGAAGTGCGCGCGCTGCCGGGCGTGAAAGCGGCGGGATACGTCACCGGTCTGCCAATGCAGATGCGCGGCGGCATCTGGGCCGTGTCGCTGGGCGGCGAGGAACCGAAGCGCGATGGAACGGCCAGTGTCGGTCTTCGCTTCGTGACACCACAGTACTTCGCCGCGATGGGCATTCCGCTGCTGCGCGGACGCGACGTCGCCGATACGGATACCGCCAAGCAGCAGTTCGTGACTGTCGTGAGCGATTCGTTCGCGAAACGGCACTGGCCGGGACAGGATCCGCTCGGCAAGCGCTTCAAGGTCGCATTCGCGGATCGCGTCGTCGTCGGCGTGGTCGGCGATGTACGCGTGCGCGGACTGGAGATGACCAGCGAGCCGCAGATCTACATGCCGCACGGACAGGTCGAAGATGGCTCGCTCACGTTCTACGTGCCGAGGGACATGGCGGTGCGGACGACGGTCGATCCGGAGACGTTGATCGAGCCGATCCGCAACGTGGTGCAGCGCGTCGATCGCGAGCAGCCGGTGTCGAACGTGCGCACGATGATGGCGATCCTCGAGGACGAAACCGCCTCGCGCGTCACCCAACTCCGTCTGCTCGGCACACTCGCTTTCATCGCGTTGCTCATCGCGGCGATCGGGATTCATGGACTGCTCACCTACAGCGTGTCGATGCGATTCCAGGAGCTCGGCGTGCGACGCGCGCTCGGTGCGCAGGTGGGCGGCATCATCGGACTGGTGATGAGCGAGGGGATTCGCCTTGCTGCGACCGGCGTTGCGATCGGCGCGTTCGCGGCGTACATCGCGGCGCGTGGAATGGGATCGCTGCTCGTGGGAATCCAGCCGACCGATCCGCTGACGTTCACCACCGCTTGCGCGCTTTGTTTCGCGGCTGTGGTGGTGGGCTGTCTGCGGCCGGCGGTGCAGGCCGCGAACGTAGATCCGATGACGGCGTTACGGGCGGAGTGACACTTTTGAGTGCGGCAGCTTCGCTGCCGCTTTGAAAAGCGGCGGCTATCGCCGCCGCACTCCATTGAACGCGTTTGCAAACGTGCGAATCGCGCCGCGCTTCGGCCAGCCGAGCGCGTTGATCGTGCGCATTGCTGCAGGCACGAGGACGCCGGCGGGCAGGAAGCGGCCGGCGCGAAAGACGCCGCGCGCGATGCGCGAGAACGAAATCGACTGCTCGTTGCGCGGCCGGCGGATTTGTTCGTACTCCACGAGACTCTTGCGCTCATGAATCACGTCGGCCAGCGCGAGCGCGTCTGCGATGGACGCGTTCGCGCCCTGTCCACCGGCCGGTGTCATCGGATGTGCAGCGTCGCCGATCAACGCGACGCCGTCCGCGACGTACGATTCCGCGTGACCGAATGGCCGCGCGACGCGCGTGAAATCGCGCGGGAAGTCGAGCTGCTCGCGCATCGCGCCCGCCATCGGCGTGACGCGTTCGAGCGCATTCCAGAAAACGTCTGCTGGTTGCTCGAAGAAACGTTTCGCGCGATCGGCGGGCATCGGAGCGAGGAGCACGCCTTCGCCGCGCGGCCACGGGATGAACGCCGCCGGCAGATCGCCCAGCCACACGCGCACGCGGTTCGGAGGAAGCGGCCAGCGCGGAATCATCGCCGTGACGAAGTCGATCGGAAACGTATTGAACGCGATAGCGATGCCGAGACGCGTGCGCACGACGGAATTCGCGCCGTCATCGCCAACGACTATCGCCGCTTCGATCGTGAATGACTCATCACCGCGTTTCGCACGCACGCCGCCGCGCACGAGATCCTCGACGACGACACCGCGATGCACGTCGACGTTGCCGGTTGCGAGAGCGGCATCGGCGATCACCGCGCGCGTCATCGACGGATTGGTCGAGAAGGCCTCGACATCGGCGCGCGCAAAGTCGCCGCGCGTCACGGTCAGCCACGGTTTCGCTCCGCCGATCTCGATCCGCTCGAGTCTCACACTGCACGCGTCGCGAATCTTTTCCGCGATGCCGTACTGCTCGAGTGCACGCAGCGTCGCGCCCCAGAGGACTTCAGGACGCGCGATCCGCGGCGGAATGCTCTCGCGTTCCACGAGCGCGACGCGCCATCCGCGTTTGCCGAGGTCGAGAGCCAGGACCGCGCCGCCGATGCCCGCACCGACGATGACCACGTCGTACCGCATCGGTGCAGCGTAGCAGCCAAAACAAACGGGGCAACCGAACTTTCGTTCGATTGCCCCGTCGCGTGTCGCGATGAAGGTGGGTGTTACGTGCGGCGCATGACCAGCAGGCCGAGGCCGGCAAGGAGCGCGGCGAGCATTGCCAGGCCGAAGCCGTCGAGCGCGGGAACGCCGGCGACGTTCGCAGGCGAGGCGACGATGAACGGCGTCGGATTGCCGCCGCCCACGGTGTTCGGATCGTCGGTGGCCGCCGACGACTCGTTCGTGCCGTTGCCATCGGCGTCGAAGTTGATCGTCGCCTGGTTCGTGACCGTCGTGCCGGGCGCGGCGTCGGTGTCGATCAGCGCGGTGATGGTGATCGTCACGGTACCGCCGGCCTGAATCGCGCCGTTCCACGTGACGGTGTTCGTCGGCACGGTGGCCACCGCGGTGCCGGACGTGGCGTTCGCGGAGACGAGCGTCAACGACGCCGGCAGCACGTCCACGAGCTCATCGCCCGGGTTGTTCGTCTGCGTTGAGGGGCCGGAGTTCGAGAGCACGATCGTATACGTGACCGTGCTGCCCGGCGTGAATGCGCCGGCAGCCGTCTTCGTGCCCGAGACCGTGGCAGGCGAGAGCACGGTGGTCGTCTCCGTGTCGGTCAGGTCGGTCGAATCCGGATCGGGATCAGCGGTGGCCGAGGCGACCGTGACGTTGTTGGTGATGACCGTGTTCGGCGCGGTGCCGGCGGTGACGTTGACGACCAGCGTGAAGACATCGGTGCCGACATCGACCGTCGTCGCGGTGCAGTTGATGGCGCCGGTGGCGCCGGCCGCAGGTGTCGTGCACAGCCAGCCTGCGGGCACGGCCAGCGAGACGAACGTCGTGTTCGCGGGCACCGTGTCGGCGAGCGTCGCCGCGGCGGCGTTGGTCGGACCGGCATTGGTGACGTTGATCGTGTAGGTGATGTTCGAGCCGGAGTTGACCGGATCGGGAGTATCGGTCTTCGTCACACTGAGATCGGCGGAGCCGGGGGCGACGGTGGTCGTCTCCGTGTCGGTGAGGTCGCTCGAATCCGGATCGGGATCGGTCGTGGCCGAGCCGACCGTGACGCTGTTGGTGATGATCGTGCCGCCCAGCGTGGCCGGATTCACGTTGACGGTCAGCGTGAACACATCGCTTCCGATGTCCATGCTGGGGATCGAGCAGTTGATGTTACCGGTGCCGCCAGCCGGAGGCGTGGTGCACGACCAGCCCGCGGGTGCGGTGAACGACACGAACGTCGTGTTCGCGGGAACTGTATCGGCGAGCGTGGCCGTCGTGGCGTTGCTCGGACCGGCGTTGGTGGCGGTGATGGTGTAAGTGATGTTCGAGCCGGCGCTGACCGGATCGGGCGTGTCCGTCTTCGTGACCGAGAGATCGGCGGAGCCGAGGCCGACGGTGGTCGTCGCGGTGCCGTTATTCGGCGTGGTTGGATCGGCGGCGCCCGAAGCCGCCGTGGCCGTGTTGGTGATGATCGTCCCGTTCGTCGTACCCGGGTTGACGTTGACGACGAGCGTGAAGACCTGATCGCCGAGGCCGATGAGCGGGTTGTTGCACGAGATGAGGCCAGTGCCACCGACCGGGGGAGTGCTGCACGACCAGCCAGCCGGCGCCGTGAACGAGACGAACGTTGTGTTCGCCGGCACCGTGTCCGTGAGAGTCACGGGCTCGGCAGCACTCGGGCCGGCATTGTTGAGAGTGATGGTGTACGTCAGGTTCGTACCGGCGGTGACCGGGTCGGGCGTATCGACCTTCGTCACCGAAAGATCGGCTGACGTCGCGACGGTCGTGGTCTCGGTGTCGCTTTCACCGCCCGTTGCTGGATCGGTAGTGGTGGACGTGACCTGGGCCGTGTTCGTGAGGTTGCTGCCATCCAACAGCGAAGGATTGGTGTTGACGACCATCGTGAAGACGGCGTTGCCCAATCCGACACTCGGGTTGGAGCAGGTGATCAGGCCGGTGCCGCCGACAGCAGGCGTTACGCACGACCAGCCGCCCGGTGCCGTCATCGAAACGAACGTCGTGCCGCCGGGAACGTTGTCGGTGAGATCGACGGTCGCCGCGTTGCTCGGACCGGCGTTGTTGACGGTGATGGTGTAGGTGAGGTTGGTGCCCGCGGTGACGGGATCGGGCGAGTCGGTCTTCGTCACCGTGAGATCGGCGGACGTTGCGACCGTCGTCGTGGCGGTGCCGGTGTCGTTCGCCACATTGGTGTCCGTCGTGGACGCCGACGTTGCGCTGTTCGTGATGATGGTGCCGGCGGCGGTGTTCGCATTGACGTTCACGACCAGCGTGAACACGGCGTTGCCGAGGCCCAGGCTCGGGTTCGTGCAGTTCACGTTGCCGGTGCCGCCGAGAGCGGGCGTCGTGCACGACCATCCGCCCGGCGAAGCGAGCGACACGAACGTCGTGTTTGCCGGGACTGTGTCGTTCAGACTCACACCGGCCGCGTTGCTCGGGCCCGGGTTGTTGACGGTGATCGTGTAGGTGATGTTGTTGCCCGCGTTGACCGGATCGGGCGAATCGCTCTTCGACACCGACAGGTCCGACGACGCGGCCACCGTGGTCACTTCGGTATCCGATTCATCGCCCGGGTTGCCTTCGGTCGTCGCGTCTGTGACCTGCGCGGTGTTGCTGATGACGTTGCCGGCGGGCACGTTCGGAGCGACAGCGACGGTCAGCGTGAACACCGAACTGCCCACGCTGAAGTTCGGATTGGTGCACGAGATCATGCCGGTGGCACCGACTGCCGGTGTCGTGCAGGTCCAGCCTCCGACGCCCGTGTTGGCCGGCATCGACACGAACGTCGTGTCGGCCGGCAGCGTGTCCGTCCACGAGGCGCCGGTTGACGAATCGGGACCGTTGTTGGTGACGGTGATGGTGTAGGTGAGGTTATTGCCGGCCGTGACCGGATCGGGCGAATCGGTCTTCGTGAGCACGAGGTCGGAAATCGCGAAGATGCCCAGGAGGACCGGATCGTGATCCGAAGCGCGAACCGCCGTGGCGGGCTGGAAGAGGACGCGCGGCGGCACGAGTGCCGAGCCATCTGGTTTTTCTTCGAATGCCTGCTCGGCAGAGCCGTCGTCGATCTCGTCGTTGTAGTCGAAGAGCGGGTTCTCGTCGGCGTTGATGTGCCAAACGTTCGCGCCGGTGATCTGCGGCGTTAGGCTGGCGCTGGAAAGCGCGTAGTCGAGGTGGCCGAGCTGGCCGTCGAAGAGATACGAATATGCGTTGGAACCGAGGAACAGGTTCTCGAGGTCGGTGTAGCCGGCGCCGTAGAGCGCCGTCATCGGTGTTTCCTGTTCGTATGAGTTGAAGTCGCCGAGAAGCAATACGTCGGGATCGCCGGCAGCGGGAACGACGGTGCCGTTCACCCAGGTGACGATGCGGTTGTGCTGCGCGAGGCGCGTGGCCGCGAAGCACGACTGGCCGTCGTTCTGATCGAGGTCGGCGCCGGCCGCGCCGCCGCAGCCCTTCGACTTCGAGTGATTCGCGACCGCGGTGAAGCGCTGGCCGAACGCGGGATTGGTGGCGTCGACGACGTCGAACGTCTGCGCGGTTGGCGGGCGGTTGTGAACGGGATCGAGATCGACGATCGGCGCGCCCACCGGCGACACCACGCCTGTGCGATAGATCAGGATCACGCGAATCTGGTCGGTGCCGATCGCGCCGCCGGTGTTGACGAAGGTATACGGGTTCGCGCCGCCGCAGCGCGTGTTCACGTCGGCGAGGAGGTCGGCGATCGCAGTATTGCCGTTCTCGATCTCCATCAGCGCGGCGACGTCCGCATCGAGCGCGCAGAGCACGATGGAGGTGCGCTCGCGCTGCCGGTTGAGCTCCGCGGTGCTGTCGGCGCCGCGGACGTCGAGCGTGGTGAAGTAGTTCAGAACGTTCGCGGCAGCGACCCGGATCGCGCCGCCGACGGCGGGCGGCGTGGCGGGGCGCGGGTTGACGACAGTGACAGCCGACGGCGTCGCGGAGGTCGGACGGATGCGCCACTCGTCGATGTTTCCAGCGCCGGTCGGTCCGGATCTCGACCAGTGCAGGACGCCGGTCAGGCCGCTGATCTGGTCGCCGCCGCGGAAAAAGTCCGGCCCCTGCGTGCCGACGGAAAGGCCGCCGTTCGCGCGCGGGTAGTAGACGAACTGGCTGCCTTCCGGCAGGAGAAGCGGCGAGTTCTCGACGCTGTCGTCGTCGTCGAGATAGACGCGGCGGCGGGTGAGGTTGTCGAGATGCGCCGCGTAGCCGGCGGCATTCGGCGCATTGTCCTCGGTGTATTGGCGCGGGCGGCCGCCTTCGAAGAGCTCGATGCGGCCGTAACGCGCCTGCTCGAAGTACTCGGAGATCGTCAGCGTGTCGCTGTACGTGACGAGCATGTTCTCCATCTGCTCGTAGAAGTCGTTGATGTTCGGCGCGACGATGGGCAGGTTGATCGCGGTCGGAGTCACGAGCGCGAGGTTGTTGCCGGCGTCGGTGATGACGACCGATCCCGCGGTGGTGGCGGTGATCTCGGTCATGCCGTTGAACTCACTCACCACTCCCGTGACCTGCACGCGCTGTCCCTCGGCCACGTTGGTCGGGCAGCCGCTGCAGAAGATGAAGATGCCTTCGGACGTGGTCGGGTCGCCCTCGGCGGAGGCGTCAGTATCTTCTTCCTGCACGAAGAAGCCGTTGAGGCGCACGTCGTTCGGGACCGGCTGGTAGTCGCCGATGACGATGCCTTCGATGGTGACGGTCGCGCCGGGCATCGGCGTCGCGGCGCCGTTGCCCTGGACCTGATGGATGAACACGACGGTCGGCGGCGCGTTGACGGTGACCGCGACGACGCAGTTCGCGGTTTGCGGCGTGCCGTCATTGTTCGCCCACTGAATGGTGACGCTGTACGAGCCCGCAGGCGTTGTGTTCGAGACATCGAGCGTGGCATTCGCGGTGCCGCCGACGCCACCGGCCGGGGTGAACCCGGTCAGCGTGATCGTGCCCGGATCGGCCGGGGTGATGCCGGTGATCGTGGCGCTGGTGACCGTGCCGTCAGAGTCGGTGGCGCTGACGCCGCTCGAGGTCGCGGTGCCGAACGTGGTGGTGAGCGTCGCGGGGCAGGTGGGAACGACCGGAGCGTTCCCGCCGCCTTGCGGCGTCACGGAGAACTGATCGATTGCCAGGCCATGATCGTTATCGGGGTGGTTGATGTCCACCCACCTGAACCAGACTTCCTGACCGGGGCTGACGGTGACCGTGATCGTGGACGACAGCGCCGTCCGGTTGCCGGCGAGGTTGCCTTCGATGGCAGCCGCGGTGGCGGTTCCGGGATTCGGGCTGGTGAAGTCGAGCGTGTTGAGATCGGTCCATCCGGTTGCGGGAACGTTGGCGTCGGTGATCACGCCAGCATTCGCGACCTGGTACTGAAAGTCGACCGTCTGCGCGGCCGCTCCTGATGGGCATGCGGCGCTGCAGCCGCCTTGCCGCCACTGTTCACCGACGAAGCTCACGTCGAGAGAGGTGATGGTCGCACCGGTGTTGTTGACGAGGCGGACTCCGTAATGAACGGTGCCGGTTCCGCCGGACCCGATGGAGCCAAAGGCGCGCTCGGTGAGCGCATTCGCGCCGAGCACGCCCCAACTGTAGATCGCGCCCGCGTTGCTGCCGCCGCTGTCCGCGCGATACGTCGCCGGGTTCGCCGTCGCGGCAAACTGAGCGTACCAGCCGGTGAGCGTTGTGTTGTCCGCCCACGGGTTGGCGGTGCCAGACGTAGCCAGTGTGTCAAACGGCTGCGTGGCTGGTGTGCCGAGCGAGGTGAGGCTGACCTGCGCCGCGGCGCGATGCGCGCCGAAGAGGACGATGATGCAAGCAAACGAAAGGCAAACGCGTCGCGATGCGTTCATGAAGATCCACCCCATTTGGTTGTGAGTCGGGGCGAGATCTGCCCCGCGTGAAATGCCTGCTACAGGATGGCAGCGACTTTACACCAAAATCGGTCGCAGCCGTCAGATCGAAACGCCGTCCGCGGCCATCGTCTCGCGTAGATACGCGAGGTCCGAGGACACCATCTCGCGCACGAGCTCGTCGAACGACATCGTCGGCGTCCAGCCGAGCGTCTGCCGCGCCTTTTCGGCATTGCCGACGAGCGAGGCGACTTCCGCAGGGCGCGTGAGCCGCGTGTCGACGACGACGTAATCGCGATAGTCGAGATCGGCGACGGCGAACGCGAGGTCACACAGATCGCGCACCGTGTGTTGCTGTCCCGTGGCGATCACGTAATCGTCGGGCGCCGATTGCTGCAGCATCATGTGCATCGCGCGGACGTAGTCGCGCGAATGGCCCCAGTCGCGCACCGCGTCGAGATTGCCGAGGCGGACTTCGCTGGCGAGGCCGAGGCGGATGCGGGCGACGGCGGAGCTGACTTTGCGCGTGACGAACTCATGGCCGCGGCGCGGGCTCTCGTGATTGAAGAGGATCCCGCTGCACGCGAACATGCCGTACGCATCGCGGTAGTTGACGGTCAGATGATGGCCGGCCACTTTGCTGATGCCGTAGGGACTGCGCGGATGGAACGGCGTGCGCTCGTTCTGCGGCGACTCGGCCGCGCGGCCGAACATCTCGCTCGAGCCTGCGAAGTAGAAACGGCATTCGGGCTGGAGCTGCTGCAGCGCGGCCAGCACGTAATGTACGCCGTTGATGTTCATGTTCATCGTCGAGAAGCCGTCGGCGAAGCTCTCCGCCACGAAGCTCTGCGCGGCGAGGTGATAGCACTCGTCGAAACGATCGCGGCTGATGACGGCGAAGATGCTCGGATAACTCTCCAGGCTCGCCGCGTGAAGGACGAGCCTGTCGAGTAGATGTGCGATGCGGCTGAAGCGCTGTTCCGGCGCTTCGAGCGCGACGCGGCGCACCAGACCGTGCACTTCATAGCCGAGCGAGAGCAGATGCTCGGCGAGATAGCTGCCGTCCTGTCCCGTGATGCCGGTGATGAGCGCGCGCTTCGTCACGGCGGAAACGATAGCAGACGCCCACGAATGAGCCTTCTCCCCTCGGCGAGGGGAGAAGGTGCCCGAAGGGCGGATGAGGGGTCTTCGCGGCGCCCCTCACCCGGCGCTTCGCGCCACCCTCCCCCCGCAAGCGGGGCGAGGGCTACTTTCAGCGCGCGGCGATCGTCAGCCCTTCTCCTTCGATGCCGGTGAACGACGTATCGGACACGAGTCCCATCCACGCGTCGTCGCGCGGCGTGAGAAACAGTTCGTCGTATGCGCGGTCGTTCATCGCGTCGACGGTCGTGACCTCGCCAACGGCGAACCAGCGATGAATCTGCGCGTGAAACTTCTGCTCGTTGATGCGCGTGTCTGCTTCGAGCGTGCGCTCGAGATTCTCGAGCAGCGCCTCGAGGGACTTCGCGGAACGCATCGATGCGACCGGTGCCGCGGCACGTTTGACCTGGATCAGCGAGCGCGAGTGCTCGTCGATCGTGGCCGGTCCGACAGTCTTGCTCTTCAACATGGCGGCGAGATCGGCGACCATGCCGAATGCACGCGCGTCGAACGAGACGCGGTCGAGCACCGGGCCTTCGCCGCCGCTCTTGGACGGCGCGAACGATCCCGCGGCCCAGGCCGCGAGGCGATCGTCACGCGAACGACGGACCTCGTTCGCGGGTGACAGCGGTGCGATCGCCCAGCGCGACGGTTTCGCAAGGACGTAGTACGCGTTGTAGTGATAGGCCCTCAGGGCGTCCGTTTTTGCGCGCGCGTCCCCCATTCGGTCAACGAGCCGATGCAGCGCGACGCCCTCGCGCAGCAACGAGAGAAAGGCGGGCGGCTGATACAGGCCTGGGATCGCGTCGAGCGGCTGCCCGGTCGGGCTCAGCACGTAGTGGATGCTGTTGCCGGTGACGGTGCGGCGCAGTTTGCGGCCGTCGCCGAAATCGATGTCGATCAGCGGCGCGGGCCGCTCGCTTTGCCAGTGCAGAATGTAGTTCGCGCGCAGGTACTTGCTGACCTCGCCGTTCGCGTACAGCAGCGTGCGGAAGTAGCGGCTGTTCGCGCAGCTCAGTTCGTCGTCGAGCTTGCCGAGAAGACGCAGGGAGAGGATCGGCTTGCGCGATTGCTGCGCGGCGCGTTTCGCGGCATCGAGGTCCGTGTACCAGTACAGGCCGGACCACGCGCAGTCGCGCTGGCGGCAGACCGCGTCGACGGCGCGTGCGAACGGTTGCGGCGCTGCTTTCGCGCGTACGGCCATGAGCGCGTCGACGCCCGGTTGTCCCATCGCGCGCAACGCGCGGACCGCGGTGGCGTCGCCGCGGATTGCCTTCAGTGCAAGCGTGTTCGTGTCAGCGGCGAGAGTGGCGGTGGCAATCGAGAACGTGAGTAAGAGAGTGATGCTTCGCATCGTTCGGCCTCCTCTCCTTGAGAAGGCCGAACGATGCCGCAAGTTACTTCCAGTCCGGAACGCGCCCCGGCGTCCATGGCGCGGCGAGCGCGTTCAGCTCCTTTTCGATCGCGGTCAGTTCGACCTCGATGGCCTGCCGCATGCGCCCGAGCAACGGTACGAACTGCGTTTCCGCGACCGACAGCGCTTCGCGATGTGTGTTCGTCGGCGGCATGGTGGTGGTGAAGCCGTTCACCGCGGTGGTGATGCGATCGGTGAGCGCGGGCGGGACGGGCTCGTTCGCGGCGCGCAGGGTCGGATCGCCGTTGAGCTCTTCATCGATGTCGCGCAGCGCCTTGTCGACGGCGTTCACGCGCGCGACGAGTTTCGGATCGGGACCGTCGATCTGATCGAGCGCCTTGCGGATGTGTTGCACACGACCGAGCGCTTCGTCGTTCGCGCGCGCGGCGCCCATGATTGCTTTCTGCAATCGCGAGGCGCGGCGCTGGAAGTCGAGCATCATGGTGCGATCGGCTTCGTTCATCGACGACAGGTACAGCGGCACGACCGTGAACGTCTGCGGCTGGCCGATGGTGGTCTCGATGCCGTCGATTCGTTTCGCGAGCCGCACGCTGTATGTGCCGGGTGCGGCGAGCGGTCCCTGGATGGGCGTATCGAACTGGTCGGGCGGTTCCGGATTCAGCTCGACCGGCGCCGGCGGCGGATAGCGCATGTCCCACGCGACGCGATGGAAGCCGCTCGTCACCGGGCCGCTCACGCGGCGAATGACGTTGCCGTCATCGTCCGACACGATCAGCACGATGGCGGGATCGAGCTCGCGCTGTTCGGCGCGCAGTTGATCCCACGTCGGATAGGGAATGGTGATCGGCTCTTGCTGTCCCTTCGCGGTTTTCGCCGGCTCGTTGCCGCCGTCTTGCTCGAGCAGCGTCTCCGCCGCGTACCGCTGTTTGCGGAGGCTCTTCAATTCGTCCTTGAGGTAGTACGTGAACACCGCGCCGTACGGCGGATTCGGCGCCGTGAAAAACGACGCGCCCTGGAACGCGCGGCCGGGCAGTCCGAGCGGCGTGCGCTCGACGTACAACTCTGCTTCGCGTGGAGTGAACAGCGTTCCTTCGGCACTGGCCACCGACGCGGTCATCGTGCGCAGCGGACGATAGTCATCGAGGATATAGATCCCGCGACCGAACGTACCGACCACGAGATCGTTGCGCCGTTTCTGGATCCAGAGATCGCGCACGGAGATGGTCGGCATGCCGCCGCTGAGCTTCATCCAGTTCGCGCCGCCGCTCTGCGTGAAGAAGAGTCCGAACTCGGTCCCGGCGAAGAGAAGTTTCGGATCGACGTGGTCCTCGACGATCGAATACGTGGTGTGGTTCGACGGAATGTTCGCACTGATCGGCTTCCAGGTTGCGCCGCGATCGGTGCTGACGAAGAGGTACGGTTTGAAGTCGCCGGTCTTGTGATTGTCGAACGTCGCGTAGACCGTGTTGACATCGTGCGCGGATGCGGTGAGGCAGGAGACGTACGTCATCTCCGGCACGCCCGGCACTCTCTCGATCTTCCGCCAGTTCTGCCCGCCATCCTCGGTGACCTGCACCAGTCCGTCGTCCGTGCCGACGTAGATCAGGCCCTCTTTGAGCGGTGATTCGGACAGCGAAACGATGTTGCCGTAGTACGACGTCGACGCGTTCTTCGCCACCGCGTCGATGCCCCACACGCGTCCCATCACCGGCAGCGTGTTGCGGTTGAGGTGGCGGGTGAGGTCGCCGCTGACCGGCTTCCACGTGTCGCCGCGGTCGTCGCTGCGGAAGAGGTACTGCGCGCCGAAATAGACGCGCGAGCTCGCGTGCGGACTGATGATCAGCGCCGAGTCCCAGTTCATCCGCAGCGGATCCATGTTGCCGGTCGGCTGCGGCTGGATGTCCAGCGCTTCGCCTGTGCGTTTGTCGAAGCGATTGAGGCCGCCGTTCTGCGATTCGGCATAGATGATGTTGGGATCGGTCGGATCGGCGATGCTGCGGAAGCCGTCGCCGCCGAGGGTGATGTACCAGTCGGAGTTGGTGATGCCGTGGGCGGTGTTCGTCCGCGACGGCGCGCCGAGGCTGAAGTTGTCCTGCGTCCCGCCGTACACGTGGTAGAACGGCAGCGCGTCGTCGGCACTGATGCGATAGAACTGCGTGATGGGCAGATTCGGCTTGAAATCCCAGTTCGCGCCGCGGTCCCACGTTTCATACAGGCCGCCGTCGTTGCCCGCGAGGATGTGATCGCTGTCCGCGGGATCGATCCACAGCACGTGATAGTCGACGTGGATGTTCTCCTGCTCGACGCGGCGGAACGTCTTGCCGCCGTCGTCGGTGACGCGCAGGTACGTGTCGACGGAGTAGACGCGGTCCGCGTGATTCGGATCGGCGAAGAGCTCCATGTAGTACTGCGGGCTGGAGGGGAGGTAGGAACTCATCTTCTCCCAGTTCGCGCCGCCGTCCTGCGATCGGAAGAAGCCGCCCGTTTTGCGCGATGCTTCGACGATCGCGTAGACCGTCTTCGGCGCGAGTGGCGAGATGGCCAGGCCGATGCGACCCATCTGTTCTTTCGGTAGACCGGCGCTCAGCTTCGTCCACGTTGCACCGCCATCGAGCGATTTATGGATGCCCGATTCCGGTCCGCCGTTGATGAGCGTGAAGACGTGACGGCGGCGTTGATACGCGGCCGCGTAGATCGTGTCGGGATTCGTGGGATCGAGGACGATGTCGGAGACGCCGGTGTTCTCGCTGATCGTGAGCACTGCCTTCCACGTCTTGCCGCCGTCCGTCGTCTTGTAGAGGCCGCGATCGCCACCCCCTTTCCAGAGTGGTCCCTGCGCGGCGACGTAGACCACGTTCGAGTCGCGCGGATCGACGATGATCTTGCCGATGTGCTCCGATTTCGCGAGCCCGACGTTCTTCCAGTTCTTGCCGCCGTCGGTGGATTTGTAGACGCCGTCGCCCCACGCCACGGAGCGCTGGCTGTTGTTCTCGCCCGTGCCGACCCAGATCGTGAGCGAGTCTTTCGGGTCGATGGTGATGCAGCCGATCGAGTACGACGGCTGGTCGTCGAAGATCGGCGTGAACGTCGTGCCCGCATTGGTCGTCTTCCAGAGATTTCCGGACGCGACAGCCACGTACCACGTGCGCGGATCGCGCGGATCGATCGCGAGATCGGAGATGCGTCCCGACGTGAGCGCCGGTCCGATGCCGCGCAGTTCGAGGCCGGAGAAAACTTTCTCGTCGTACTTCGCCTCGTTCTTCGAACCGGGCTTCGGATCGGCGGCAAAAACGGCGGTCGTACATGCGAGCGTGAGCAAAGCGGCAGCGATGGCGCGATTCATGGCGCACGATCCTAACTGCGGCCGGGCCGATGCGTCATCACGTTTCCGCTACCATGCGCCTCATGCGCAACATCTGTGTTTTCGCGTTCCTGATGGCAGTCGCGTGCGCGGCCAGCGGCCAGATTCTGGAGACGGAGGTGTGGGTCGGCGACCTCGATCTGCGCGATGGTGCGTTCAAGGTCGGGGAGCTGCGCAACATCTCCAATCATCGCGGCTATGACAACCAGCCGTCGTTTCTCCCCGATGGGAACGCGCTGCTGTTCACGACCGAGGCGAGCAGTCTCGATGAGTCGGGGCTGGGCGTGCACGCGGTGCGCTACGACCTGCGCACGGACAAAGCGACGCCGTTGCCGCTCGCGCGGGGCTTCAGTCCGACGCCCGCGGAAGACGGCGGCATCATGCTCTTGCGTGAAGGCCAGGTTTGGCTGCACGACCCGCGCGGCAAGCTGCTGCGCGCGATGACGTCATCCGTACAGGCCGGCTATTTCGATCGTCAGGAGAACGGCACGTGGGTGCTGTTCATCAACGATAAGGACCGCCGGATCGTCTACTACGATCCCGAATCGCACGTGCTGGAAACGATGCTCACCGGCGCGATCACGGCGCCGTATCGCGTACCCGGCGAGCATGCGGTGACGTTCGTCGTGCAGAACGGCGACGCGCGTACGCTGCACCGGCTCGACATCGATACGAAGCAGGTCACGACACTGACCACGATTCCGTTCCCCACAGGCGGCCATCACATCTGGACACCACGCAAAACTCTCCTCATCGCCTCGGGATCTTCGATTCATGAATGGAGTGCCGATCGGCCGGCGGAGTGGCCTGTCGTGCATCGCTTCGACTCGCCGGATCTGCAGGGCATCACTCGCATCGCGTTGAGTCCCTCCGCGAATCGCATCGCGATCGTTTCAACGGCGCGCGATGAAGTGGTCGTGCGCAACTCGCGCGCAGCCGCGAATGACGCGATGGCCGCGGCGCTCGCGAAGTTCCCGGGCACGAGCTACGTGCGCACGCCGGAGGCGATCACGCACACGACAGATGCAGCGGCGGAACGCGGCACCTGGACGCGCCGCTGGCGCACGCGCGAAGGTCCCGTCGAGCTGCGCGGCCGTTACCGCGCGTCGTGGCGGCGCACGCTCGGCGGCAACGGCACGCCTTCCTGGACGCTGGAGCACGAGGTGACGAACGAGTAGTCCGGCGTTGCAACTCGGCGTCGTCATCCCCACGTTCAACGAGCGCGAGAACGTGCTCGAGCTGTTGCGCCGGCTCGACGTCGTCCTGCACGGCATCGAGTACGAGGTCGTAGTCGTCGACGATGACTCGCCGGATGGCACGGCCGCGGCGGTGCGCGACGTGGCGTTGACCGATCGCCGCGTGCGCGTGATGCAGCGCGTCGGACGGCGCGGTCTGTCGTCCGCATGCATCGAAGGGTTCATGGCCACTGCCGCGCCGTGCATCGCCGTCATCGACGCCGATCTGCAGCACGACGAAACGGTGCTGCCGGTCATGCTCGAGAAGCTGCGCGATGAAAATCTCGATCTCGTGATCGGCACGCGCAACGCGGGCGGCGGATCGATGGGCGACTTCGAGGTATCGCGCGTGCGGCTCAGCCACGCCGGCAAAACGCTCAGCCGGATCGTGACGCATGCGGAGCTCTCGGATCCGATGTCCGGTTACTTCGTCGTCGATCGCCGTTTTCTCGACGATGTAGTCGGCTCGCTCTCCGGCGTCGGATTCAAGATTCTGCTGGACCTTGTTGCATCGTCGGCGCGGCCCGTGCGGTTCGCGGAAGTGCCGTATCGCTTTCGCGACCGATTGCACGGCGAGAGCAAGCTCGATGTGCTGGCCGGCCTCGAATATCTGCTGTTGCTCGTCGACAAGCGCTTTCGTGGGCTGGTGCCGCCGCGCTTCGTCATCTTCGGCCTCGTCGGCGGCACCGGCATCCTCCTCCACCTCGGCATCCTGTACGCGATGCTGGCGTGGGCAGGCTTGCGCTTCATGGTTGCGCAGTCGATCGCGGCGTTCGTGGTGATGACCGTGAACTTCTTCGTCAACAACGAGCTGACGTGGCGGGACCGGCGCCTGCGCGGCCGCGCAGCCTTCGTGGGGCTGCTGCAGTTTTACGCGGCGTGTGCGATCGGCGCGTTCGTCAATGTGCGCGTGGCGACGTACGCGGCGGAGCACGGCGCGCCGTGGTATGTGGCGGGACTGGCGGGCGTGCTGATCGGATCGGTGTGGAACTTCGCCGTCACCTCCGCAACGACGTGGCGCCTCCGCCGCCGCCGCGCTTGATCATTCGAGCCATAGGAGGCGTTGCCGCGCTTCGCTCACAGCGAAAGCCATAGTGGACGAAATCCGCCGTAGGCGACATGCCATATCGCGTAGAACACGATTCGCAGGATGATCGCTGTGAGAAACCCATAACGCCTGTAGAGCCAGCCGGCGACGAGGTTGCCGATGAAGAGTGGGGACAGGATCGACTGGATGACCACGCCGGGAGACTCCAGCCGCGTTGCCCTGGCCAGGTGCCCCATCATCTGAGGCCAGACCTCGTACATCGAAGTGACGATGTTCGCGATCCAGAAGGCCGTATTCCAGGCTTTGCCGCGCATCACGATGCTTCCAAAAAACCAGGTCAAAAGGGTCAACCCGAACAGGCGCAGCAGAATCTCGAGAAAAATTGCGCCGAACATATAGAAGGCGATGGATTGGGGAAACTGCATGTGGACATCGTCCGGATGGCCGAGGTCCCCAAGCACCGTGACCAGGCCATAGGCGATGCCGTCGAGCGTCGGCACACCGAAGCGCTGGGCATTCGAAACGGTGTCGTCCCACATCGCTGGAAATCCGGCGCGCGGTTCCAGGTAGAGGCCGGCCACACCTAGAAGGGCGATGACCAGGATGGTGATCCAGGAGAATGCGCTTGCCTGATCCTCCAGGGGAAACCGCGACGGGAGAATCAGGAAGAGGATTTTGACGCTGATCAGAATGGCGACGAGAACGCCATACGTGACGAGAGATCGCCTGTCGGGGGAACGCATGATCGATGCTAGGCCGATGGATCGCCCGCGGTCTTGCGCATTCGAAACGTGTTTTGACGATTCACAACAGCCGGGCGTGAAGCTTCCGATATCGCGCCGGCGGCACGCCGAAATGGCCCGCGAACGCGCGCGTGAAGTGGCTCTGATCGGCGTAGCCCGACTCGAGCGCGACATCGAGGATGGATTGTTCTCCTTCCGCGATGGCCGTCGCCGCCCACTCCAGCCGAAGACGCCGCAGGTAATCGGCGACCGAACAGCCGAACTGCGCGCGGAATACTCGCGCGAGATGCACTGGATGTACGCCGGCCACCACCGCCACCTCGGACACGCGACGAATGCAGCGGAACTCGCTGTGCATCAACTCCTGTGCGCGCCGCAACCAGGGTGGCTGTCCGTCGCGCGATCGTGCCGCCGAGGCGAACAGCTCGAGCACCAGCGCCTCCGCGAGGAGACCGATGGCCGTACCGCATTCGCGAAGCTCCCGCGCCAGCCGGCGTACGATCGCCGCGCGACCGCCGCCCTGCCATACGGCGATCCGATCGAGGATGTCGGTCTCCTCCCCGATCGAGCTCACACGCTCCCACTGCACTTCGATGATCAAGCAGTCCGCTCCGCGCTTGCCGTACGCGTTCCGATGGCGGGCGTCCGGCGGTTTGGCAATGAGCGCGTCTTTGCCGCACTCCAGCGTTCGGCGCGCAAACGATTCGCGCATGTCGCCGTCGAGCACGAAGGTCAGGCCGGGGCGCTCGTGCTCATGCCACCCGGCGCGCGAAAGCGCAGCGTAATTCGCGCGCGTGAGGATGAAGGACTCTGTCGTCAGGCTGGAAGCGCGCTCCCCATGCGTGCATGGCATCGTTTCGGACATGTGGTTCATCATACCGAGCGGCGGTCCGCACCCCGGATCACTCGACCCACAGTAGCCGATTCAACATCAACCCGAGCACACGCGGGTCGCGCCCAGGCGTGAACGTTTCGCTCGTGGTAATGACTAGCGTCATCGGCGTGCCCGTCCGTTGCACGTTGATCACGCGCACGGTTTCGGCGACGTCGGCCGTGAACTGATCGACGACGCGGCCGTCGAGCTCGATCGTGATTCGCGGATGCATGCGGAGCGCCTCGAGCGGTACGCGCATTTCGAGATACAACGGCGCCGGACCGCTCGAGGCGGGGAGGATCGCCATTCCGCGTTCGCTCATCCACCGCCACGTCGAAGGAGGCGTGCCTTCTTCTCCGTACCACCCTTCGCCGAAGGTCGCCTGGATGTTCTCGAGCGGACGCCCAAACGTCTGCCGGACGCACAACGTGCCCGCCGCCGGCGTCACGCACAGCGAATGCGCGCTGATCCATGTCCAGTCCTCAGCGGGCAGTTGCCAGTGCGCGCGCCAGTCGAGGATCACGAATCGCGAGCGCTCCATGCGCGCGCGCACGTCAGGTTGCGCGGGCGCGCCGCGGAATGCGTCATTCGCGTCTTTGAACTGCGCGCCGCTGCGCATCGCGGTGAGCAGCATCGCGCCGTAGCTGTCGACGATGACTGGCGCGTCGTCGCCGTGCGGAGGAAGTCGGCCGGCGATGAGTGCGTAGGTCGGATCGAACGCGAACAACGAGCCTTGCCGCGGCGCGGAGTCATGCAGCGAGATCTGTTCCGCCGACCGTGGATATGGCGCGAACGGATTGCGCAGGGTGAAGCCGATCGCGATCGTCACGACGATCGCAAGCGCGATGCGCAGATGTCCGCGCGTGAGACGTGCGACGCCGAGCCCGGCGAGCACGCACTGACTGGCCGCGAGGTAGGCGTTGTAGCTCACCCAGTAACTCGACGACGCGAGGAATGCCGCGCACGTGAGGAGCGTCGCGACCGCGAAAAAGCGTTCCGCGCGCGTGATCGCGGAGAAGCCGCCGCGGATGGCGGTGACGATCATGACCACGATTGCGAGCGCGGCGAGCGCGGTCGCAGCGAGATGGCCGTTGTGCAGAATGAGCGGCACGCGCTCAGCGGCGGTGAGCGTGCCGTCCGGTGGACGGGTGAACTGAAACACCAGTACCTGTTCGACGAAGCGCGATGGCGCGAAGAGCGCGAGCGGTGCGAGCAGAAGCAGGCCCGCCGCAATGCCGCCTCCGATGAAATGCACCGCCGACTTCACACGCGGCGCCGAGAGCACCGCCGCGATGACCCAGATGCCGCCGAGCAGTTTCATCGCGCAGGCGATGCCACCGAAAAAGCCGGCGCGCATTGATTTGCCGGTCGTGAGCCACACGAACGCCGACGCGAGGCAGAAGAGATTGAGTGCGGGCTCGATGAGCGTGCTGCGCTCGCTGTTCACGGCGTCCGGATAGGTCGCGTAGAGAAACGCCGCGATGAGCGCACCGAACGGACTCCCGGCGCGAAGCACGATGACGCCGGCGAGAACCGTGTTGATCGCGCCGGCGACGCACGTCAACACGCGCGCCGTTGCGAACGCCGTCGCCGGGTCATGCCACCACGAGGTGAGCGCATGGAACCACGCGATGCCGGGCGGATGAACGAAAATGAAGTCGCGATAGGGAAGGACACCGCGCATCAGTAGCGCCGAGGCGGAGAAGTAGACGCCGTCGTCGTATTCGCTCGGCCACGCGAGCGGACCGCCGTCGCCGATCAGAGGCCGGACGCGGAGAACGAACGCGATGCAGGCGATGACGATCAGTGCGATGCGCGAACGCGCGGCGGATGACGCGTGTTGTATCGGCATGAGCCAGGAATTACGCGACCAACTTATCAAAGCCCTCGACTGGGACGGCGCCCACATTCGCTTCGATGACACCGTGAAAGATTTCCCCGCTGACTTGCGCGGCACGCGGCCGCCCGGTGCTCCGCATTCGGCATGGGAGCTCCTCGAGCACCTCCGCATCACCTTGTGGGACATCCTCGAATTCTCGCGCGACGCCAAGCATGTGTCGCCTGAGTTCCCCTCCGGCTACTGGCCATCGACAGAGGCGCCGCCCGATGCGAACGCATGGGACGCGAGCGTCGCCGCCTACCGCGCCGACCTCCGCGCGCTCGCCGATCTCACGAACGATTCGAACGTCGACCTCTTCGCGCGCATCCCCCACGGCAACGGCCAGACCCTCCTCCGCGAGGTGCTCCTGTCCATCGACCACAACGCGTATCACCTGGGGCAACTGGTGGGGGTGCGGAGGATGCTGGCGTAGCGTGCCGAGGTACAGTTCGATGGATGAGTGAGCAGAATCAGGAAAAGAAACACGATTCCGACGTCGACCGGACTTTGATCCGACAGCGGCTCGCGCTCAGTCCTGCTGAACGCGCGAAGGTATTTGTCGAATCCGCACGGAACGTCGCGAAGATTCTCGCGGCCGCGCGCCGTTCATGACGGTCGTTTTCGATCCTCATCTCGCACTGCGCACGTTCAATGCGCACGACGTGAGGTTTCTCGTCATCGGTGGCTTTGCCGGTGCTCTGCTGGGGTCGCCGTCGTTTACGTACGAGCTCGACATCTGCTATGAGCGGAGCGTCTCGAATCATGAGGCGCTCGCTACCGCTTCGCGCGAACTGCATGCGACTTTGCGCGGCGCTCCGGCAGGCCTGCCATTTCCTCTCGACGCAAAGACGATCGCGATGGGCGACTCCTTCACTTTCGACACGATCGCAGGCAGCATCGACTGTCTCGGTACTCCTTCCGGCACTCACGGGTATCGCGATCTGATCGTGAGTGCGAAAGAAATGGATCTTGGCGAAGGTCTGCGCGTCATGGTTGCGAGTGTGGACGATCTCATGCGGATGAAGCGTAGTGCCGGCCGTGCTAAGGATGTCGCTGAGCTGGCGATCCTCGCCGCGATCAAGGACGAGGAAGCAAAGCGCCGCGAGTGATGAGCGCCAGCGGCTATCATGCCGCGCTTATGCGGAAGACATTCACGCTCCTCTTCCTCCTCCTCGCGACCACCCTCACCGCCGCGACCTTCGATCCAGCGCAATACGGCGCCATGCAGTGGCGCGAAGTCGGTCCGTATCGCGGCGGACGCTCCGCCGCGGTGGAAGGGATCGCGTCGCAGCCGAACACGTACTACTTCGGCTCGGTCGGAGGCGGCGTCTGGAAGACCATCGACGGCGGCCGCACGTGGAAGGCCGTTTCCGATGGCTACTTCGGCGGTTCGATCGGCGCAGTGGCGGTCTCGGACTGGGATCCGAACGTCGTCTACGTCGGCGGCGGCGAGAAGACCGTACGCGGCAACGTCTCGCATGGCGACGGCATGTGGAAGTCGACCGATGCCGGCAAGACCTGGACGCAGGCCGGGCTCAAAGACTCGCGGCACATCCCCCGCGTGCGCATCCATCCCCGCAATCCCGATCTCGTCTACGCCGCTGTCCTCGGCCATCTCTTCGGTCCGAGCCAGGAGCGCGGCGTTTACCGCACCAAAGACGGCGGCAGGACGTGGGAACGCATCCTCTTCGCGAACGCGAACGCCGGCGCGATCGATCTGATCCTTGACCCGACCAATCCGCGCATCCTCTACGCATCGACATGGCGCGTCCGCCGCACTCCGTACAGCCTCGAAAGCGGCGGCGAGGGCTCGGCGCTGTGGAAGTCGACCGACGGCGGCGATACGTGGAGGAACATCTCGCGCAACCAAGGACTGCCGAAAGGGACGCTGGGCATCATCGGCGTGACCGTATCGCGCAGCAATCCGCAGAATCTCTACGCCATCGTCGAAGCGGAGGAAGGTGGCGTGTTCCGCTCGACAGACGGCGGTGACACGTGGACGAAGACGAACGACAGCCGCGACCTGCGCCAGCGCGCGTGGTACTACACCCGCATCTATGCCGACCCGCAGGATGACGACGCGGTCTATGTCGTCAACGTCCGCTTCCACAAATCGAAGGACGGCGGCAAGACATTCAGCACGATCGCCACGCCGCACAGCGACAACCACGATCTCTGGATCGCGCCCAACGATCCGCAACGCATGATCGAGGCGAATGACGGCGGCGCGAACGTCACCACCGACGGCGGGCGCAGTTGGACGCCGCAGGACAATCAGCCGACCGCGCAGTTCTACCGCGTCACGACGGACAACTCGTTCCCCTATCGGCTGCTCGGCGCGCAGCAGGACAACAGCGCCGTGCGCATCCGCCACCGCTCGTCGGATCGCGAGATCGGCTTCCGCGACTGGGAGGAAACCGCCGGCGGCGAGAGCGGTCACATCGTCGCCAAGCCGGACGATCCCGACGTCGTCTACGGCGGCTCCTACGGCGGCTATCTGACGATGTACAACCATCGCACCGGCGAGTTCCGCGACCTCAATCCGTGGCCCGACAATCCGATGGGCCACGGCGCGGAGGGAGCCGCGGAGCGTTTTCAGTGGAACTTTCCGCTGCTCTTTTCGCCGCACGGCGCGAACACGCTCTACGCTGCCTCGCAGCATCTATGGAAGACCAGCGACGGCGGCGCGAGCTGGACACGCATCAGCGGCGACCTCACGCGCAACGACAAATCGAAGATGGGCCCGTCCGGTGGTCCGATCACGAAAGACAACACCTCGGTCGAGTACTACGGAACGATCTTCGCGGTCGCTGAATCACCGCTCGAGCGCGGCCTGATCTGGGCCGGCTCCGACGACGGTCTGCTCCACGTGACGCGCGACGGCGGAGCGACGTGGAAGAACGTCACGTCCACATCGATGCCGTCGAACATCATGATCAACAGCATCGATCCGTCGCCGTTCGATCCAGGTACGGCATACGTTGCCGGCACCTCGTACAAGTCGGACGACTTCCGGCCGTACCTCTACAAGACCACTGACTACGGCGCGACGTGGACGAAGATCACCAGCGGCATCGCCGCCGATCACTTCACGCGCGTCGTTCGCTCCGATCAACGCCGAAGGGGATTGCTGTACGCCGGCACCGAGCGCGGGATGTACGTCTCGTTCGACGACGGCGCGTCGTGGCAGTCGCTGCAGCTCAATCTGCCGATCGTGCCCATTACCGATCTCGCGCTGCGCGATGACGATCTGATCGCTGCGACGCAGGGCCGCTCGTTCTGGATCCTCGACGACATCTCGCCGTTGCAGCAGGCCGGGAACGCATCCGCCCGCGTGCAGCTCTTCACGCCGCGCGCCGCGTGGCGTACGACCGGTTCGACGCCGGAACGGCCGCCGCAGGACGCCGGCAGGAATCCGCCGCAGGGGATCATCGTCCACTACTGGATCGATCCCGCCGTGAAGGCAGGCACGAAGGTGAAGCTGGCGTTCCTCAATCGCGATGGCTCCGTGATTCGCGAACTGGAAGGCGAAGTGAAGCCGCCCGCGCCGAAAATTGAAGCGACCGAGGCAAAGAACGCGCAGATCGAGGAGCCGCCCGCGGAGCCGGAGAAGAAAACGGACGTGAAGAGCGAAGGCGGCGAAGCCGAAGCAAAGGACCCGCGGGTCGAGAAAGAGAAAGAGAAGAACAAGCTGCCCGACTCGCGCCACGGCCTCAATCGCTACGCGTGGAACTTGCGGTATCCCGAGGCGAAGAAGTTCGAGGGGCTGGTTCTATGGGGCGGTGGTACGGATGGACCGCGCGTCGTCGCCGGCACATATGACGTCCGACTGACGGTGGGCGACGAAACGCGCACCGCCACCGCGGAGCTGAAACAGGATCCGCGCACGTCGGCATCGGCTGCCGATCTGCAGGCGCAGTTCGATTACCTCCTCGCCGCCAATCGCAAACTCTCCGAGATCCACGAACAGATCGAGCGCATTCGCGAGGTGCGCAAGCAGCTCGACGACCTGAAGAAGAGAAGCGGAAAAGAAGAGAAGACGAAGCCGATCGTCGAAGCCGCGAAAGCGCTCGACAAGAAGATGACCGCCATCGAGGAAGCGCTGTATCAGACCAAGAACCGCAGCTCGCAGGATCCGTTGAACTTCCCGATCCGGCTGAACGACAAGCTCGCGTCGGTCGCCGACTCGGCATCGATCGGCGACTTCGCGCCGACCGCCCAACATCGCGCCGTCTACGCGCAGCTCGTGCAGCAGATCGACGCCGAGCTCGCGAAACTGAAGACACTATGGGCCACCGACTTGCCGGCGCTCAACGCGCTCGTGAAACAGGCGGAGGTCGTAGCGGTGCAGTGATCCGCGTCGGCCTGTGCGGTTTCACGATCGGCGCGGCGGCGTACTTCGAGACGTTCGACACGCTCGAAGTGCAGCAGACGTTCTACGATCCGCCGTCGCGCGAGACGATGTCGCGCTGGCGCGAGCAGGCGCCGGAAGGTTTCGTGTTCACGATCAAGGCGTGGCAGGTGATCACGCATCGCTCGACCAGCAACACCTATCGGCGCATGAAGACGCGCATCGACGACATGAGCGCGGTCGGCGCGTTTCAACTGAACGAGACGACGCTGCGCGCGTGGAAGGTAACCCGCGACGCCGCGCGGCTGCTGCGCGCGAAAGCGATCCTCTTTCAATGTCCGGCCAGTTTTCGTCCGGAGCCGGAGAACGTCGACAACATGCGCCGCTTCTTCGCCGCGATCGATCGGATCGACGGCGTCACGATGTTGTGGGAACCGCGCGGCGCGTGGCCCGATGAGCTTCTGATCGACGTCTGTCGCGATCTGGATCTGATTCACACGGTCGATCCGTTTCTGCGCGATTCCGTCACGCCGGAGCTCCTCTACTGGCGCCTGCACGGCATCGGCAGTCACGATCGGCCGTACGCGGACGGGGAGCTGGATCAGCTCGCTGCGCGCGTACCGCGTACAGGAAATGCCTACATCATGTTCAACAACATTCCGCGGGTCGGGGACGCAAAGAAGTTCCGCACCTTGCTCTAAACTGCTCGACCGATGCCGCCGACGATCCTCGTCGTGGAGGATGAGCTGCTCACGCGCCGCACGCTCCAGGAGCTGTTGCAGCGCGAGGGGTTCAGCGTGACAACCACCGGGACCGTGGCCGAAGCCCTGGGGGAAGTGAACCGGCGCGCGTTTGACCTGGTGTTGCTGGACATCCTCCTGCCCGACGGCGACGGACTGGTCGCATGCCGGCGGATTCGCGAGCGCCACCGAATGCCGATCGTCATCCTCAGCACCAAGCGCCAACTCGAAGACCGGGTGGCCGGGTTGGAGACCGGCGCCGACGATTACATCGTCAAGCCGTTCGAGCCGCTGGAAATGATCGCGCGCGTGCGCGCGCAGCTGCGCCGTGCGCAGGAGCTGAACGTCAAGGACGCGAAGACGCCGATTCACATCGGCCGAGCGGTCATCGACCCCGCGCTGCAGGACGCGCTCATCGACGGGCAGCCGGCGGGTCTCACGCAGAAGGAGTTCCAGCTCCTGCATCTCCTGGCCACGCGCGCGGGGAAAGCGGTCAGCCGCGATTTTCTGATCGAGCAACTCTGGGCGGATGACGAGCTCGGGTCCGACAAGAACGTGGCCGTGTACATCCGCCGCATCCGGCAGAAGATCGAGCGCGATCCCGACGCCCCGGAGATTTTGCTGACCGTGCGCGGGTTCGGTTATCGCGTCGCGTAATCTGCGCGTAATCCTGACGCCGTACATTCGCGCTCGATGACCGAGCGCGATGCGGAACGCCTGATGCACCTCACGCACGAGCTCCGCACTCCGCTCACCTCCATCCGCGCGTCCCTCATCCTCCTCGCCTCCGGCGCGATGGGCGAGCTGCCGCCCGACGCGCGCGAGATGGTCAGCGTCGCCGAGCGCAACAGCCTGCGGCTGATGGCGCTGATCGAGGAGTTTCTCGAGTCGGAGGAGCAACCGTAAACTGCGCGCCGGATGAAGGTGCTGGTCGTCGACGACGAAGAAGACGTCCGCTACGTCGCCCGCATGAGCCTCGGCCGCATCGGCAAGATGACGGTGATCGAGGCGGCCAGCGGCGACGAGGCGATCGCGCTTGCGCGCAGCGAGCGGCCCGATGTCATCCTGCTCGACATGATGATGCCCGGCATGAACGGCACGCTTACCTTCGCAGCGCTTCGTGACGACGACGAGACGCGCGCGATTCCGGTGGTGTTCCTCACCGCACGCACGTCGTCGGACGAGGCGGCGCGGCTGAAGATGCTCGGCGCGCGCGGCGTGGTGCTCAAGCCGTTCGATCCAATGACGCTCGCGCGCGACGTCATGGCGCTGCTCGAGTCATGAGCGACCCGCTGATGGAAGAGCTGCGCGTTCGCTTTCGCGAAACGACGCGGGTGCGATTGCACGAGATGCATGCGTTGCTCGATGCGCTCGAGCGGGGCTCGCGTGACGCGGACTCCGTCGAGAAACTGCTGCGCCACTTTCACGCGCTCGCCGGCCTCGGCGCCACGTACGGTTATCCGCGCGTCTCAGCCCTCGGCGATGAAGGGGAGGGGCTGTTCGTACACGACGCGGCTCCGGACGCGCGCACGTTGCAGCGGTGGCGCGAGCTGATGTCCGAAGTCGAGCGGCAGTTGTGCTAAAAGTCGCCCGCCATGTGGACCGCCCGACGCATTCTGAAAGAGCTCGCCGACGCCGATCGCCGGCGCGCGATCCTCACGTATTTCTGGAAGCACGCCGACCAGCAGCACCGGCTGGTGGTGCAGATGCACCTCGCACGCGCGATGAATTTTCGCGAGGAGTCCCTCCGCAAGATGCCGCCGGAGAAGAAGGCCGACCTGCTCGCGTCGCGCATGGGCGCGCCGGAGCTGGAGCAGTTCCTGGAGATGGCGCTCATGCTGTACCACACCCATGAGAAGAAGGCGATGATGGGCGCGTTCCTCGATCGCTGGAATGTGCCGCACGACGACGGGTCGATCGAGTCGGACGATTACACGCCGCCGAACATCGACGCGGTGCGCGGCGCGGTCAGGGAACTCGGCGATGCATACGATCCCAAAGATGTGCGCATTTACCTCGCGACCGCGGGCTTACTGATGGATGAGTCGTGGCGGGACGCGACCTGGCCTGTCGCCGATGAGATGGAAACTGGAGCGACGGGCTCTTAGCCGTCGGGGATTCGACGGGCTGAGAGCCCGTCGCTCCAGATCGGTTACCGCGGCGCGACGGTGATCATCGTCCACTCGGTGCCGTTCCACATCAGGTTCGCGGTGGCGTTCTGCCTCGCCGCGAAGCGATCGTGCATCACCCCTTGCTTGAACGCGGTGCCGACTTCGTTCGGGATCCAGCGCCAGGTGAAGTCCGCGTTGACGGAACCGTCGGGGTTGTTGCGGACGGCGGTGACGTCGCCGAGCTCCTTCTTCGCGAGCGGCACCACGTCCAGCAGACCGTTCTCGCGCAGCAGGAACCGCTTATCGCTGCGCGACTTCTCGGTGAGCATGATGTCGCCTGCGCCGTCGAAGGCGAGCCAGCCGGCGTCGGCGAGATGCTTTGCGAGCGCGCGTGTCGGCTCGTTCATGCTGGAGCCGGCGACGGGGAGCGACACGGACGCGTTCGTGAACTCGTGCTGCGAAAACTCGGACGACTTCTCGATGATCGCGCGCGCTTGCCCCGCGGTCGGCGGCGGCGCGGAGGGCGCGGGTGCGGAGTCGGTGTTCGTCGGCGCGGGTTGCTCGGAGGAACAGGCCATCGCGAGCGTCAGGGCGAGAAGGAGTGTGCGTTTCATGAATGGAGGCGTTGCAAGAACGAGTCTCAGAGTCGCAGAGTCTCAGCGTCTCAGAGGGTCGATGGCAACCGCGCGACTCGTCCGACCGACCCTCTGAGACTCTGAGACTCTGAGACTCTGAGACTTTGAGATTACCTCAGTGCGCGAAGCTCCGCCTCCGTCAGCGCGCGTGTCTCGCCAACCGCGAGGTCTCCAATCGCGACGGAACCGATCGCGATCCTGGCGAGCTTCAACACCTTCGCGTCGAGCGCCTCCACCATCCGCCGCACCTGGCGATTGCGCCCTTCCGTGATCGTGATCTCGAACGTCGTCTTACCTCCGCTGTCCTTGATGCGGTCCACGATCGCCGGACGCGTCGGTCCGTCGCGCAGCTCGATGCCGTTGCGGAGCAGGTCGAGTTGCGTGTCGCTCAGACTGCGCGATGCCTGCACGCGATAGGTCTTCGGTACGTGATATTCGGGATTGGTGAGACGCTCCGCGAACGCGGTGTCGTTCGTCAGGATCAGGAGCCCGCTCGTGTCGAGATCGAGACGGCCGACCGGAAAGAGATAACGATCACGATCGGGCAACAGCTCGTAGATCGTCTTGCGGCCTTCGGGATCGCGATATGTCGTCAGATAGCCGGCCGGTTTGTGCAGCAGCAGGTACGTCTTGTCCGCTTTCTGCAGCGGCTGGCCATCGAACTCGATCCGATCGCGTTCGAGATCCACCCACCGGTTCGGATCGCCCTCCACCCGCCCATTCACGCGCACGCGCCCTTCGCCCACCCATCGCCGCGCCTCGGTCCGCGAGCCGATACCGGCTTTCGACAGCACGCGCTCGAGCGTCTTCAGCGGACGGTCGCCGGCGGGCGGCGCCTTGACCGGCTTCTCTTTCATCGCACCGCGATGCGCAGGTCGACGGCATCGCCGATCTTGATGCGCTCGACATGACGATCGGCGGTGTTCACCCAGACGTCGTGCACCTCGCCGGTGTTCGCGTTCGTGAAGCGATAGTGGGTCGTCTTTCCCTCCGCGCCGGCGAGTTGTGCGGTTCCTTCTCTCTTTTGCGGATCGAACGCGAGCGTCACGCGTTGATAAACGCGATTTCCGAACGGAGGTGCATCCGCCGCGCTCCACGACGCACCGTTGCGGCGTTCCCACACCACGCCGCGCATGCCGGACGTGGCGCGCCACTCTTCGCCGTTCGTCCTGAATTGAACCAGCTGCTTGCCCACGGTCTCACGCGAGAGATCGCCTTCCGCGCGCACACTGCCTTCATCGAGCACGAAATGAAACTTCGGTGCGGACTGCATCCACAACATCGCGTCGTCGTACGCGGTCGATGATTGCTGGAGCGGCGGGCTCTCAGCCCGCTGAACTGCGGGCGTCGACGGGCTGAGAGCCCGTCGCTCCAGTTTGGGCGGCGCGGGAGTTTCGCGCGAACAAGCGGCCGCTACGATCAGAACAATTGTTGACAACCGGAAACGTTCACAGCGCATGGAAGAGGCCAATGCTACTCTGAGGTTGAGCAGAGTCGAGGCGTCCATGCAAACCAATTCGTGGCGGTGGTGGGTAGCTCTGGGTGCAGGGCTGGGATGTGCAGTCTTCGCTTTGACACGCGTGCCGTTCGACGATACGTCAGTGCGGCAGGCCGCGATGTTCGCGCCGCCGCGGCAGGCAACGCCGCCGCCGTTGCCTGTCCCGGAACCGCCTCCGGCCGAGCCGTCGCATGAAGTGCCGACGCTCGTGCAGGTCTCGCAGAAGAAGATCGACACGCGCATCGACGCGCTCGCGCGCGAAATGGCGGACATGTGGACGCGCAATCCTGAGGAACTCGTCGTCGTCATCGACGACGCCGCGCGCTCGATGCCGAGCGCACCCTCGGTCACACTCCTTCTCGCCATCGCGCACGCCGAGACCAACGGGATGATTCTCGATGTTTCCGAGGCGGGAGCGGTTGGGCTCGCGCAGGCGACGCCGGTTGCGTATCACCAGGAAAACATGGACGGGAAGCTCTTCGTCACGCGCGATTACCTCATCGGCTCCCGCGCCTACATCATGAAGAAGCCCCTCGGCGATGCGGACACGATTGCATCGATGATCGTCGACCGGGACACTTCCGCGCGCCGCAAAAAAGCGAAGCGGCTCCTGGCCTCCGCAAAGAAGCTGCGCCGCGAAGGGATCGATGAGCTCGACCTGCTCGCTCCGCACGCCGCACAGAAATACTTCACCGCCATCAACACCATGGACGCGCACAACAAAGCCGTCCTGAACCGCCTCGGCAAACTGCTCGACACCGGCTCGCGCGCGCAGTTGCGTGCGTTCCGCAACGAGACGCGCAAGGAGTACCGCGCGCTGAAGCAGCAGCAGCTCACGTCGTGGGCGAGCTATCAGAAGGCGCTGATCGCGAAGCGCGATCGGATGCTCGAAGACCACTTCGGCATGGACGCGAAGATCGTGAAGCGCACCATGGCCTACGAAGCCAGCGAATATCTCGGCGAGCATCTCGACGATCGCTTCTCCGCGAAGAGCATGGCCCGCTTCCTCGTGCAGCATCTCGACCGCAAATCAGTGGAAGCGCGCACGCTCGCGCGCTCGGATCGCGAAGTGGAAGCGATGACGGCCGCGCTCTACAACGGCGGCTCGCACAACGTGAAGCGCATGCTGGCCGGCCTGATCCGCACGCTGCCTGAAACCGAGAAGTACATGAAGAAGGTGCCGGCGACTCGCCGCCGGCTCGACAGCGTCATTGCGGGCGAGAACGGGGTGCGGACGCTGCGCTGACCGGGCGACGCCTCACGTTCGTTTTCCGGTAATCAGTCGCGCGCCGCGCTGATACGTCAGATACGCCCACGCCCACTGCGTGATCACCAGGAAGCGGTTGCGGAAGCCGATCAGGAAAAAGATGTGGATGACCAGCCATGCCATCCACGCGAGAAATCCGCCGAATTTCACTTTGCCAAAGTCCGCGACCGCGGCGGCGCGGCCGATCGTCGCGAGCGAGCCCTTGTCGCGATACTTGAACGCGCGCAACGGCTGCCCTTCGACGGCGCGCTCGAGATTCAGCGCGGTGTGCTGTCCTTCCTGAATCGCGGCAGGCGCGACGCCGGGGACGAAGCTGCCGTCGTATTGCTGCACCGCAGCGAGATCGCCCAGCACGAACACTTCAGGGTGACCGGGAATCGTGAGATCGGGCTCCACGAGCACGCGGCCGGCGCGATCGAGCGGGACGCCGAGGGAGCGGGCGAGGGGAGAGGCTTGCACGCCGGCGCCCCAGAGCACGGTGCGTGTCGGAATCACGCGTTCGCCGATGCGTACTTCGGATTCACTCACGTCAGTGACGGTTGCGCCGGTGATCACTTCGACGCCGAGCTCGACGAGCTGCAGCCGCGCTTTCTCGGATAAATCCGGCGGGTACGGCGGCAAAACGCGATCGCGTCCTTCGACGAGGATCACGCGTGTGCTTTCGGGATGGATGTGGCGGAAGTCGCGGACCATCGTCTGCCGTGCGATCTCGGAGAGCGCTCCTGCGAGCTCGACTCCGGTCGGACCGGCGCCGATTACGACGAATGTCATCAACGCGTCGCGTACGGAGGGATCGTCTTCGCGCTCGGCGGCTTCGAATGCGAGCAGGACCCGCCGGCGGATCTCGAGCGCGTCGTCGATGGTCTTGAGGCCG
>Ga0196977_1000123_pt1 | contig 50313 bp, 37 predicted proteins | sample S3v_1013CmetaG_FD_148634 | JGI IMG/M metagenome (GOLD analysis project Ga0196977, IMG submission 148634) | Soil microbial communities from Anza Borrego desert, Southern California, United States - S3+v_10-13C | ecosystem: Environmental > Terrestrial > Soil > Desert | place: USA: California... | reverse complement strand
CAGCCGACCAACCCGTACCTCGCCGTCTTCCGGCCCTTCATCCCGGCGGGCGCGCACCTGCGCGAGCTGACGCCGCTGCCGCTCATCGTCGGCACGCTGCTCGGCATCGTCTTCGGCGCGTCCTCGCTCTACCTCGTGCTGAAGGTCGGGCTCACGGTGAGCGCCTCGATCCCCGTGGCCGTCATCTCGATCACGCTCTTCCGGCTGCTCTCGAAGGTGGGGCTGCGCGACGCCACCATCCTCGAAAACAACGTCGTGCAGACGGCCGGCTCGGCGGGCGAGAGTATCGCCTTCGGCCTCGGCGTGACGATGCCGGCCATCATGATCCTCGGCTTCGATCTGGAGCTGACGCGCGTCATGCTCGTCGCCGTGCTCGGCGGCCTGCTCGGCATCCTGATGATGATCCCGCTCCGGCGCGCCCTCATCGTCAACCAGCACGGGCTGCTCAAGTACCCGGAGGGGACGGCCTGCGCCGAGGTCTTGAAGGCGGGCGCCTCGCGCGAGTCGCTCGCCGCGGCGCACACCGACGAGGCTTCGGCCCGCGTCGCCGACGAGGCGACGACCGGCGGCAAGATCATCTTCGGCGGCTTCGGCGTCGGCTTCCTCTACTACGGCCTCCAGCGCGTCTTCAAGCTGTGGAACGAGGAGCCGACGAAGGAGTTCGGCGCGCCGTTCGAGCGGGCCTCGGTGGCGATCGAGAACAACCCGGCGCTCTTGGGCGTCGGCTACATCATCGGGCCGCGCATCTCCTCGATCATGTTCGGCGGCGGCGTCCTCTCCTACCTTGTGCTGATCCCGATGATTCACTACTTCGGCTCGGCGCTCGCCGCGCCGCTCGCGCCCGCGACGAAGGCCATCGGCGCCATGCGCATCGGCGAGATTCAGAGCAACTACGTGCTCTACATCGGCGCGGGCGCGGTCGCGGCCGGCGGCATCATCAGCCTGCTGCGCTCGCTGCCGATCATCTGGCACGGCCTCAAGGGGGGCTTGGCCGACCTGCGCGGCTCGCGCGACATCGCCGAATCGGACGTGCCGCGCACCGACCGCGACCTCTCGATGAAGTTCGTCATCGGCGGCATCATCGTGCTCGTCGTCACCATCATGCTCTTCCGCGCGCTCAACATGAACCTTCTGGGCGCGCTCCTCATCGTCGCCTTCGGCTTCCTCTTCGTCACCGTCTCGTCGCGCCTGACGGGCGAGGTCGGGTCGTCCTCGAACCCGATCTCGGGGATGACGGTGGCCACGCTGCTTTTGACCTGCCTCGTCTTCCTCATCCTCGGCTGGACGACGCCGCCCTACTTCGTCACGGCGCTCTCGGTCGGGGCCATCGTCTGCATCGCCTCGTCGAACGGCGGCACGACCTCGCAGGACTTGAAGACCGGCTTCCTCGTCGGGGCCACGCCGAAGGCGCAGCAGATCGCCATCCTCGTCGGCGCGCTCGCCTCGGCGCTGCTGCTCGGGCCGATGCTGCTGCAACTCAATCAGGGCTCGACCGTCTACATGCCGGTCGCCGGCCACGCCGACTTCCGCTTCGCGCCCGACTTCCGCGTCCCGCCCCAAGCCCTCGAGCAGTCGGGCGGCGCGCCCAAGCGCGAGCGCGCGCAGTTCAAAGACGACCCGACTGAGTACACGGTCTGGCACAACACGGACGCGGCGAACGGGCCGGCCGGACGCTACCTCGTCAACGATCAGGGGCAGCCCGTCTACCTCGTCGACCCCGGCATCAACGGCGTCTACCGCAAGACCGTGGACGGCACTTCGGTGGACAAGTTCAACGCGCCGAAGGCGACGCTGATGTCCTACATCATCAAGGGCATCCTCAGCCGCGAGCTGCCGTGGGGCCTCGTCCTGCTGGGCGTCTTCATCGCCGTGGTGCTCGAACTCGCGGGCATCCCGTCGCTGGCCTTCGCCGTCGGCGTCTACTTGCCGATCTCGGCCTCGGCCCCGATCTTCGTCGGCGGCATGGTGCGCTGGCTGGTTGACCGCTACACGCGGCGGAAGTTCTCGGGGCGCAACTACACCGAGGAGCAGCTCGTGGCCGAGGGCGACAAGAGCTCGGGCGTGCTGCTCGCGTCGGGCTACATCGCGGGGGCGGCGCTGGCCGGCGTCATCTACGCCTTCCTCAACGTCAAGGAGGACATCCGCACTTGGCTCGGCGGCTGGGAGGCGTGGGCGACGGAGAACAACCCGCTCTTCGCCGGGCCGTTGTCCAGCCTGTGGGCGATGGTGCCGTTCCTCCTGCTCGCCCTGCTGCTCTACGCGGTCGGCCGCGAGTGGGTGTTCGCGGGCCGGCGGGCCGACGCCGTCACGCGCGACCTGCGCTGAGACGCTTGACCGCGTCCGCGCCGGGGTGGAAAAATGGTCAACCGCGGGGCCGCCGAAAAGGCTCCCGCGGTTGACCATTCCGTTTGCGCGAATTTTTGATTCTTGATTCGCGAGTCGAAGTCGTCAGTCGTCGGTTGTCGGTAAAGACAAAAAACTGATAACTGATAACTGACGACTGACAACTGTCAATCGCAAATCTAAAATCAAAAACCCCTTGCCCCTCCTCAAGTCGAAGTTTTAAGAACCCCCGCCGGGAAGCCTGCCAGCCATGAACACACGCACGACTTTGAAGACCTGCGCGCTCCTGTTGCTCCTCGCCTGCCTGCCGGTCGCCGCCCGGGCGCAGTCGGGCCAGAACCAGACGGCCGCGGCCGGCACGCCCTCGGAGGCCGTCCGCCGCTTCTACACGGCGCTGCGCGAGCGCCGCTTCCGCGAGGCGTTCGCCCACACGATCTTCAGCCCGGCCGTCGAGGGCCTCAGCCAGCAGGAGTTCGACGAGCTGCGGCCGGACTTCGAGCGGATGGCGACCGGCGTGCCCGAGACCATCGAGCTGACGGGCGAGTCGGTCAGCGGCGAGGAGGCCACCGTCTTTATGAAGCTCGGCGAGGGGCGCGACGTGAAGGTCGAGCCGATCTTCCTCATCCGCGAGCGCGGCGCGTGGCTCGTGGGCGACCGCGAGAAGCAGGAGTTCGTCCGCAAGCGCGGCAAGAAGTTCTTCTTCGAGACGCGCATCGAGGCGCACCACGCCGACGTTGAGGCCATGATGCGCCGCATCACCACCGCGCAGGTCGTCTACGCCGCGCAGAACGGCGGCCGCTTCGGCGACCTCGACGCGCTCGTGCGCGCCGCCCTCATCCCGCAAGACATCCTCGGCACGGACTCGACCGGCTACCGCTTCCAGATCAAGCTCGGCCCCGACGCCAAGACCTACGCCGCCACGGCCGAGCCGGCCGCCTACGGCCGCACCGGCCGCCTCTCCTTCTACGCCGACCCCTCCGGCCTCCAGCAGAAGGACAACGGGGGGAAGGCGATTAAGAAGTAGACAGTAGTCAGTAGTCAGTAGTCAGTAGGCCCCGCACTAACTCTGTCGCCGCTGACACGCTGACGACTCGCCGCCGAAGGTCTCCCTCCTGACTACTGACTACTGTCTACTGACTACTGTCTACTTCTTCTTATTGCGTGTCGTCGCGGTGTCTGGCTACAATGCTTTGACAGCGGCAACGCCCGAAACCCCCCGCAGTTGGTTGCCGGTCGCGCCCCGAGCCTCTTCCGACAATTCGTCCCGCCCCGGCGCTCGAAGGGCGCGCGCGGGGCCGCCTCTCCCCGGACGTCGCATTTCGCCCGCGCCCGACGCGCGGTGAGGTGAGCGGCAATGCCGGAACTGATTCGTTCCATCGCCAACCGCCTGCGCGAGTACGTCGGCGACCGACGGCGCGCGGCGCGCCACCACGTGCGGCTCGGCGTCGTCGTCTCGCTGCTCGACGAGCGCGCGGGCGGGCCGCCGACCGTGGCGGGCCACACGCACGACGTGAGCCTGAGCGGCCTCGCCGTCGTGCTGCCCTCGATCCGCATCGGCGAGCGCTACCTCGCCGGCGAGGGCCAGACGCTGCGCCTGACGCTCAAACTCCCGAACGCGACCGCCCGCCTCTACGGCACCCCCGTCCGCTACGAACGCCTCGAAGGCGACGGCCCCGACCACGGCTACCTCGTCGGCATCCGCCTCACCGACACCGACGAAGGCCGCGCCGCCCTCGCCGCGTACATCAAAACACTCAAGTAGACAGTAGACAGTAGCCAGTAGAAAGACCTCCGGTATCGAACCGTCAGCGCGCCGGCGTCAGTGCCCGCGGTGCGGAGCCTACTGACTACTGACTACTGTCTACTGGCTACTTGAATCTTATCCAGCCGAACTTCTCGGGGACGTGGAAGCCGGGTTCGGGGGTGTGCGTCGGCTGCCATGCGAGGTAGCCGCGGTCGGGTTCCGCGCCGACGCAGCGGAAGAGGTTGGCGCGCCAGCGCTCGCCGGCGCGAGGCCGCGCGCCCAGCCCGCGCCACGGCACGCGCAGGCCCACGGTCAGCGAGTCGCCGTCTAGGCGCGCGGCCGCCGTCATGCCGGAGCGGTAGTGCCAGTCGGTCTCGCGCCCCTGCGGGTGGAGGCGGATGAAGAGGTCGAGCCACTCGCCGGTGGGCGCGGCCTCGAACTCGAAGTAGCGCTCGGGCGCGGAGGGGTCGGGCGCGAGGAAGATTTCGCAGACATCGCGCTCCCACAGCCCGATGGTCTTGCGGTCGAGCCGCGGCGCGGCGCTCGCCACCAGCGGCTCCCGCTGCCGGCAGTCGAAGCGCACCGTCAGCGCCTCGTCGCCCCACAGGACGCGCGCCGCGGCCCGCCGGTGCGCGGGGGCCTCCGCGCCCGACCAGTAACGCGCCAGCTCCACGGCGCGCGCGCGCGACCACGCCTCGTTCGCGAAGTCGCCGGCCGCCACGTCGCCTTCCGCGCGCAGCGCCTCGACGACGTTCGTGAGCTGGTAACCGTGCTCGACCATGCGAGGCTCTTTTGACGTAAAAACCCCCTAGCGTTCGCCGCCCGCTTCGTCCATTCGCGACCCGCGCGCGCCGGCCCCGTTGCCGGCGCGTAAACGATGCCGCAGCCCGCCGCGACCGCCGACCCACCGCGCGAACCTGAACCCGCCTGAAAGGCCCCGCGTCGTCGAGAGTCGGTTCGTCGGCGGGAGGTTGATGATAAAGGGGCGGGGCCGGAAAAGGCGAGCTTGGCCGCGGCTTCGTCACGCGCCCCTCGGCTCTTTGTCCCGCCAGCGGCGCGTGAGCAGCCAGAGCAGGCCGGGGAGGCAGAAGAAGAGGCCGATGGCGGCCGTGACGGCGCGCGGCGAGTAGTGGAAGCGGTCGAGGGCCTCTCCGGTGAAGTAGTTCGAGGCGGCCATCGTCAGCGTGAAGAGCATCAGTTCGGCGGCGAAGACGCGGCCGCGGTAGTCGTCCTCGACCGTCTGCTGCAAGAGCACGGTCGAGTACATCCAGAGGACGCTGCCGCCGGCGTGCGCCGCGGCGACGAGGAAGAGCGCGAGCCCGAAGCTCGTCGAGACGCCGAAGCCGACGTAGAAGAGGCCGCCGACGAGGAACGACAGCCCGATGGCCCGCTCCATCGGCGCGCGCGTCTCGCCCGCGAGGCGGCGCGCGACGAAGGGGCCGATGGCCGTCCCGATGCCGCGGGCCGCGTAGAGGATGCTGATGCCGCGCGCGGTGCTGCCGCCGACGGGGAAGACGCGCTCGCCGAAGACGGCCAGCAGGGCGAGGATGCCCCCGCCGATGCCCCACGCCGGCTTGACCATCATCAGCGCGAAGACGCGCGGCCGACGCCAGACGTAGCGGAAGCCTTCGAGCGTGTCGGCGAGGCCGAGCGCGCGCGCCAGCGTCGGCCTGCGGCGCTCGCGCGGCGCGCGCGGCGGCAGGCGGACGCAGGCGATGAGCGCGGCCGAGAGCAGGTAGGTCAGCGAGTCGAGGACGAAGGCGGCGCGCGCGCCGAACCACGCCGTCACCTCGCCGCCGACGGCCGCGCCCAGCGTCAGCATCGCCGACCACGTGACCGCCGAGATGGCGTTGGCCGGGATCAGTTCGCGCCGCGAGACGATGGAGGGGATGACGGCCGTGCGCGCCGGCTCGAAGAAGGTCGAGAGCGCGAGCTGCATCACCGTCAGCGTGTAGACGAGCCAGAGGTCTTCGGGCCGGCGGACGAGGAGGAAGCCGAGGACGACGAGCGCGCGCAGCAGGTCGCTCCAGATCATCACGGCGCGGCGGCTGAAGCGGTCGGCCGCCGCGCCGGCGAGCGGGCTGAGGACGACGCTCGGCAGGAAGCGCGCGACGAGGACGAGGCCGACGGCCCGCCCCGAAGAGCCCGTCAGGTCGAGCACGAGCGCGTAGAGCGCGATGGTATTGAACCAGTCGCCGAGCTGGCTGACGACCTGCCCCAGCCACACCAGCCGGAAGTCGCGGTTGCGCCGGAGCAGCTCGACGTAACCGACCGACGCGCCGCGCCCCTCGCGGTCAGAAGTGTTCGATGAGTCCAAAGCCTTAACGCCCGCCGGAAGTATGAAGACGGGTTGAAGGTTGCGCCGCCGCCGCGCGCCTTGTCAATCGCCGGGGCCGTTCGGGCGCCGCGCGTTTCAAATAATCCGGACACTTGCGTGATGAAACGACAAAACAAAGGTGGGACAAGACTCGGCTATCATCAGGGCTGAAGCCTCGCCGCCGCGTCCCCCTCTTCGGCCGTTCGTGGAAGGTCTGACGGTTCAGGGGGGCAAGATGAAGCTCAGAAGTCTACTGCGGCCGGCGCTGCTCCTGCTCGCCGCCCCCGCGCTCTCCGCCCACGCCCAAAACTTTACCGACGCGCCGGCCCCGGCCGCGGCCGACGCCGGGGCCGCTTACCGCGCGGCCGCCGAGTCTTTCCGCGCGGGCGACTACGCGCGCGCCGTCGAGTCTTACGGCGCGGTCGTCCGGCTCGAACCCGAACGGGCCGAGGCGCACAAAGGCCTCTGCGTCGCCTACGCCAAGCTGAGGCGCTACGCGGAGGCGCTCGGGCCTTGCCTGCGCGCGGCCGAACTCGCGCCGGGCGACGGGCTGTCGCGGCAGAACCTCGGCCGCGTCTACGACGAGCTGGGGCGCAAGGAGGAGGCGGCCGCGGCGATGGAGGAGGCGGCCCGGCTGATGCCGGACAGCCCCGAGGCGCGCTACAACCTCGGCGGCGTCTACGCCGACCTCGGCCGCCGCGAGGAGGCCGCCGCGGCGCTGCGCGAGGCCATCCGCCTGCGGCCCGACTACGCGGGGGCGCACGCCTGCCTCGGCGCCGTCTACTACGCCGCCGGCCGTCACGAGGAGGCCGCCGCGTGCTTCCGCGAGGCGGCTCGCCTGCGGCCGGAGATGCACGAGGCGCACGGCAGCCTCGGCGTCGTCCTCAACGCGCTCGGACGTTACGAGGAGGCGGTCGCCGGCCTGCGACGCGCGCTGCGGCTCAAGCCCGATTATGCCGAGGCGCACTTCCACCTCGCCTACACCTACCTGAAGCTGAAGCAGTTCGAGAAGGCCTGCGAGTCGGCGCGCGAGGCCGTCCGCCTCGACCCGTCGAACGCGCAGGCGCACAGCAACCTCGGCGTCGCGCTCTTCAACCGCGGGAAGCTGAAGGAGGCGGTCGAGACGCTGGGCCGCGCCGTGCGGCTCAAGCCCGATCTGGCCGAGGCGCACTACAACCTGAGCGTCGCCCTGCTCGCGCTCAAAGACCGCCCGGCCGCCCTCGAACACCACCGCGTCTTGCAGGCTCTCGCCCCGCTCCTCGCCGACCAACTCTTCGACCTCATCCACGCCGGCCGCGTCGTTAACGTCAGCCGGAAGTAAAGAAGGGCGCCGGGTGTCGGGTGCCGGGTTAAAGACATCCGCTTCTAACCCGGCACCCGGCGCCCTCCTTTTTTGTCATTGTGGCCGCGGGCGTCAGGCTGACCTGTCACGTTGACCGCGGGGCGCGGGGGCGTGCGCGCGGTTTACCGCCGTTTTCGGGCGGAACCGCGGAGCGCGGGCGCGGCACGCCGGTTGTTAAGAGGGAGCGCGCGGCTTGCAGGGACGCGCGCGACGCGCGGCCCGCGGGTTCACCGCACGGAACCCGTAAAGCCGCACCAGTTTGAGAGCCGCTTGCAGAGAATCGAGGCGATCCGGTCGAGGGCGACGCCTCGTCAGAGACTCACCCAGCACGGCGGGCCGAGTGCCACAAACAGACGCCCGCCGCTTGCCCCCCCGCCGCCGAAAGCGAGTGCCGATTTGCTCCCGGCGTTCACTTTCGGCGGCGGTGTATCAAGCGCCAGTTTCGAGTTCCGAGTTCTGAGTTTCGGGTTCGGGCCGGCTGCCCGCTCGGGCGGGCGAGACTTCGAACCTGAGTTTCCCCCTTAACTCGGACCTCGAAACCCGCGCCCTAACCTATCCCGTCGGCCGGAGGCTCGGAGTGACGCTCATAGACATGTCTGACTACAACCGGGCGGCCAAATGCTACTGGGCCGCGCTGGTCGCGGCGGGCGCGTGCGCGTTGGCGTGGGGCGTCTACCACTGCCTCTTCTTCGCGCCGGTCGAGTGGGCGCGCCTGCTCGTGCTCGCCAGCCTCGTCGTCATCTCCGGCTTCTACCCCGTCCGCATCCCCGGCACGAAGGCGAGCGTCACCGTCGGCGACTGCTTCGTCTTCCTCGGCATCATCTTCCTCGGCGTGCAGGCCGGCGTCGTGCTCGGCGCGCTCGATCTGTTCACCAGCTCGGTGCGGACTTCGCGGCGCGTGACGAGCTGGGTGGCCGCGCCGGCCGCCTCGGCCGTCACGGTCTGCGTTGCCGGCCGCGTCTTCTACCTCGCGCTCGCGGCCGAGGCCGGCGTCGCGCGCCACCCCGCCGGCCTCACCGAAGCCCTCCCGCTCGGCCAGCTCATCCTGCCGCTCATCCTGATGGCGCTCGTCCAGTACCTCCTGAACGGCCTGCTCGTGGCCTCCCTCTTCGCCCTCAAGGGCCGCCGGTCGCTCTGGCCTTACTGGCGCGACGGCTACCTCTGGACTTCGTGGACGTTCTTCGCGGGCGCGGTGGCCGCCGGCTTGGTCTACGCGGCCATCATGCGGTTCGGCGTCGCCTCCGTGATCCTGAGCGTGCCCGTCATCGCCGCGACGCTCGCCACCTACCGCGCCTTCTTCGAGCGCGTCAACGAGAAGGCGCGCGAGGCCGCCGAGGCCGGGCGCCTCCACCTCGCCACCGTCGAGGCGCTCGCCACCGCCATCGACGCCAAAGACCAGACCACGCACTGCCACGTCCGCCGCGTGCAGATTTACTGCGCGCGCATGGGCGAGTTGCTCGGGCTCTCGGCCGGCGAGATCAAGGCGCTGCACGCCGGCGCACTCCTGCACGACGTGGGCAAGCTCGCCGTCCCCGACCACATCCTCAACAAACCCGGCAAGCTCAACGAGGCCGAGTTCGAGAAGATGAAGATTCACACGACGGTCGGGGCGCAGATTCTTGAGCGCGTCAACTTCCCGTACCCGGTCGTGCCCATCGTCCGCTACCACCACGAACAGTGGGACGGGCGCGGCTACCCCGAGGGCCTGAAGGGCGAAGAGATTCCCTTGACGGCGCGCATCCTGACCGTCGTCGACTGCTTCGACTCGGTGCGCGAAGACCGCCCGTACCGGCCCGGCATGACGCGCGAGGAGGCGTGCGCGCTGCTGAAGCGCGGCGCCGGCAAGCACTTCGACCCGCGCGTCGTCGGCCTCTTCCTCGAACGCCTGCCCGAGTTCGAGCGCGAGATCGCCGCCGCCGGGCTCGACCGCCACGGCTTCACGACCAACGAGGCCGACAACCGCGCGCCGCTCGAAGACGGCGAGGCGGCGGCGAGTCCGCCCGCGGGCCTCCACGACTCGGCGGCCCCCGCGTACCTGAGCCAGATCACGAACGCGCACCGCGAGGTCTACGCGCTCTACGAGATCGCGCGCACCTTCGGCTCGTCGCTCGACATCGAGGACACGGTCTCGGTGCTCGTCAACAAGGTCGGCCACGTCGTGCCCTTCGACCTGTGCGCCGTCTACCTCTTCGACGAGTCGGAGGGGTTCGCGCGGGCGGCGCACGTCGCCGGCCGCCACGCGGAGTTTCTGCGCGGCCGCGCCGTCGCGCCCGGCGAAGGCGTCGTCGGCTTCGTCCTCGCCAACCGCCGCTCGTCCTACCTGCTCGACCCGATGCTCGACTTCCGCGACGCGCCGCTGCCCGCCGGCTTCCTCTTCCGCTCGATGGTCGCGCTGCCGCTCACGCGCGGCGGCCGCCTGCTCGGCGCGCTGGCCGTCTACTCGCAGGAGGCGGGCCGCTACACGGACGACCACCTGCGCCTGCTCGACACCGTGGCCCGCCTCGCCTCCGACGCGCTCTCGAACGCGATGAGCCACGCCGAGGCCGAGTCGAACGCGCTGACCGACACTTTGACGGGGCTGCCGAACGCGCGCGCCATGTACGTGCGCTTCGAGCAGGAGGCGGCGCGCGCCCGCCGCACGGGCCGCCCCTTCCAAGTCGTGATGCTCGACCTCGACGACTTCAAGCAGGTCAACGACACCTACGGCCACCAGACCGGCGACCGCGTGCTCCGCGAGATGGGCCGCATCCTCCACGCGCAGCTGCGCGAGTACGACTTCCTCGCGCGCTACGCGGGCGACGAGTTCGTCGCCATCCTTCAGGATTTGACGACCGAGCAGGTCGGCGAGCTGAGCGAGCGCATCGAGCGCGCCGTCTCGCGCTTCTCGCTGCACGTGCGCGGCGACAAGCACGCCCGCGTCGGCATCTCGGTCGGCGCGGCCAGCTACGGCGTCCACGGCGAGACCCTCGACCAACTCCTCATCGCCGCCGACGAGGCCATGTACAGCGTCAAGTCCGACCACAAGCAGCGCCCCGCCGGCGCGCAGGCCCCCGCCGACCTGCCCACCGGCGACCTCGCCACGACCGCCATCAACTAAGAACAGACGACGGAGGGTGGGCTAAACCTCCGGCCCGCCGCGCGTTAACCGTTCGTCGCGCATCACCCCGCGTTTCTTCTTCTTGACTTCCACCGCCGCTTCCGGTTCAATCGTTTCAGGCGCGCTCGATGCCCCGGCGGCCGCGGCCGGGGGCGTGCGCCCCTTTTCCGTCCCGACACCCTGACCGCCCCCCACAAGGCCGCGCGGCCCCTCCACCCCGCCCGAGCCAACCGAAGTGAGAGCATGTCTGTAGCTTCCGGCGTTTCCAGCAAGGCCGCGACCCTGCTCGTCGTCGACGACGACGCGGCGGCGCGCCGCAACCTCCAGCGCGCCTTCGAGGCCGAGGGCCACCGCGTCGTGGCCTGCGCCGACGCGGCCGCCGCCCTGCGCGAGTTGCACCGCGAGCCGTGCGACCTCGTCGTCTTAGACATCGAGCTGCCCGGCGTCAGCGGCCTCGCGCTGTGCCGCCTGCTGAGGGCGCAGGCGAAGACGCGCCGGCTCCCCGTGGTCGTCGTCTCGGCGCACGACCGCGAGGAGTACAAGGTCGAGGCGTTCGCCGCCGGGGCCGACGACTACGTCGTCAAGGGGCGGGCGACGGCCGAGCTTCTGACGCGCGTCGGCGCGCACCTCGAAGCGGCCGAGCGCGAGCGCGCCCTGCAAGGCAGCAACCGCGAGCTGTCGTTCCTCGCGGACCTCGGCCGGGGTTTGCTCCACGCGATGAGCCCCGCCGAGGTCGTGCGCCGCGTCGCGGGCGCGACCTACGAGGGGGCCGACGCCGCGCTCTCGGCCGCCGTCCTGCTCAAGCACGAAGCGGCGGGGAAGGGGCGCGAGCCGGGGCTCACCGTCTGCGTCTTCGACCGCGAGGGGAGCGCCGAGGAGGACGCCTCGCTGGTCGAAGCGGAGCGCCTGCGCGGGTGGCTGAAGTCGTCGCCCGCGGCCTCCGAGCGCCTGACCGAGCGCGGCCGCTTCCTGCTGCGCGACGAGGCGCACGCGGTCGAGTACGCCGCTCCGCTCCGCTTCGAGGGGCGCGCGCTGGGCGCGCTCGTCGTGGCCTTCGACCGCCCGCCCGACTGCGGGCAGACCGAGGAGCGCCTGATTGACGCCGCCGCGCAGCAGGCCGCGCTCGCCGCGCGCATCTCGACGCTCTACGACGCCGCGCGCTCGGCCTCCGTCACGCTCGCCCGCGAGGTCGAGCGGCGCACGGCCGAGGCCGAGAGCCAGCGCCGCTTCACCGAGGCGATCATCGACAGCCTGCCCGTCTCGCTCTACGCCGTCGACCGCCACCACCGGGTGGTCGCGTGGAACCGCAACCGCGAGCTGGGCGGGCAGGGCATCCCGCGCCGCGACGTGCTCGGCCGCAACGTCTTCGAGGTCTTGACGCGCCAGCCGCGCGAGCAGCTCGAAGAGGAGTTCCGCCGCGCCTTCGAGACCGGCGAGATCGAGCGCATCGAGCAGGAGGGGCGGGGGCCGGACGGGGGCCTCCGCCACTGGCTCGTCAGCAAAGTCCCGATGCGCATCGACGGCGAGGAGGTCTCGCACGTCATCACGGTCGGCGAGGACATCACCGAGCGCGTGGTGGCGAGCCGCGCCGTCGCGCGCTCGGAGAAGCTCGCGGCCGTGGGCCGCCTCGCGGCCGGCGTCGTGCACGAAATCAACAACCCGCTGGCGACCATCGCCGCCTGCGCCGAGGCTTTAGAGTCGCGCACGGACGAGGGCGTCTACGGCGCGGGCGCCGACGCCGACGACCTGCGCGAGTACCTGCAACTGATCCGCGGCGAGGCGTTCCGCTGCAAGCAGATCACGAACGGGCTCTTGGACTTCAGCCGCGCCCGCGCCGTGCAGCACGCGCCCGTCAACGTCTCGGAGGTGGTCGAGTCGGCCGCCCGCCTCCTGCTCCACCAGAAGCGCGGCGCGGCCATCAAGGTCGAAGTCGAGCTCGCCGAGAGCGTGCCGCTCGTGTCGGGCGACGAGGGCCAGTTGCAGCAGGCCGTCATCATCCTCGCCGAGAACGCCATCGACGCGATGCCGGAAGGCGGCACGCTCAGCCTGCGGACGCGGCGCGACGCGGAGGGCGGCGCGGCCGTCGAGGTCGGCGACACGGGGCACGGCATCCCGCCGGAAATACTGGAGAGGATTTTCGATCCGTTCTTCACCACGAAGGAGGTCGGGCGCGGGACGGGGCTTGGACTGGCGGTCTGTTATGGTATTGTAACGGAGCACGGCGGGCGCATCGCTGTCGAGTCCGCCGCCGGGCGCGGAAGCCTTTTCGCCATCCGGCTGCCGCCCGCGCGAGACCACCTGACGGAGAGCCGAGAGACTTGAGCGAGAACCGACCGTCCGCGAGAATCCTCGTCGCCGAAGACGAAGCCAACCTGCGCCTCGTGATCCAGAAGGAGCTGGCCCGCCTCGGCCACGAGGTGCGGGCGGTGGGCGACGGCGAGGCGGCCCTCAAGCTCCTCGAAGAGAGCAACGTGGACGTGCTCCTCACGGACATCTCGATGCCCCGCATGGACGGCATGGAGCTTTTGCGCCGCGTCCACCAGCGGCCGAACCCGCCCGAGGTCATCATGCTGACGGGCCACGCCACGGTCGAGTCGGCCATCGAGGCGATGAAGCTCGGCGCCTACGACTACCTCTCGAAACCATACCGGCTCGCGGAACTCGACGCGCTCGTCAATCAGGCCGCCGAGAAGCGCCGCCTGCGCGTGGACAACGCGCGGCTGCGGACGCTGGTCGAGCGGCAGACCGCGACGCCCGAGATCGTTTACGTCTCGGACGCGATGCGCGAGGTCTTGCGCCTCGTCGAGCGCGTCGCGCCCTCGGACGCCTCGGTGCTGATTACGGGCGAGTCGGGGACGGGCAAGGAGCTGATCGCGCACGCCATCCATCGCCTCTCGAACCGCGCCGAAGGCTCTTTCATAGATTTGAACTGCGCGGCCTTTCAGGAGTCCCTGCTTGAGTCGGAGTTGTTCGGCTACGAGGCGGGCGCGTTCTCGGGCGCGAAGGGGCGCAAGCTCGGCCTGTGGGAGCTGGCCGACAACGGCACCATCTTCCTCGACGAGGTGACGGAGCTGCCGCCGCCGTTGCAGTCGAAGCTCCTGCGCGCCATCGAGACCAACTCGTTCTACCGCGTCGGCGCGGTGCGTAAGGTTCAGGTCAACGTGCGCATCGTGGCGGCGACGAACCGCGACGTGAACGAGGTCGTCTCCGACGGCCGCTTCCGCGCCGACCTGCTCTACCGCATCAACAGCTTCCAGATCAACCTGCCGGCCCTGCGCGAGCGGCGCGAGGACATCGAGCCTCTGGCGCGCCACCTCCTCAAACTCCTCGGCGGCGCGAGCCCGCCCGAGATCGACGCCGACGCGCTCGAAGCGCTGCGCGGCTACGACTGGCCCGGCAACGTCCGCCAGCTCCGCAACACGCTGGAGCGCGCCACGCTGCTCGCCAACGACGGCCGCGTGACTTTGGCCGAACTGCCGCCCGAGATCGCCAACCCCTCGGCCTCGCTGCGCGCGGTGCCCGCCGCGGTCGCCGTCCTCGGCGGCGCGCCCGCGCCCAACCCCGCCCAGCCCGCCGCGCCCCTGCGCGAAGTCGAGCGCCAGCAGATTCTCGCCGCCCTCGAACAGACCGGCTGGCACCGCGGCAAGACGGCCGAAATCCTCGGCATCTCGCCCTCCACCCTCTACCGCCGCCTGCGCGACTACAACCTGACGAAAAGGCAATAAAGAGTTAAAGACAACAAGCGGAAGCCCGGCCGCGAGGGGGGCATTGGAGGTTAAGGTAGCCTCCAACGCCCCCCCTCGCGGCCGGGCTTCCGCTCTTAACTCGAAACTTTCTTACCCGCCGCCGGTGACCGTGCGCTGTTCGTTCTTCGGCTTGCCGAGGGTGCGGCGGGCCGTGTCGGCCTTGGTGCGTTCGCCGGTGCGCTCGTAGATGGCGAGGAGGCGTTCGAGGACGGCCGTCGCGCCGGGCTGGAGGCGCAGCGCCGCCTCGTAGTGTTTGGCGGCCTGCCGCTCGCGGTTGACGAATTCGAGGAGGTTGGCGAGCCTGATGTGCGCCTCGTACTCGCCGGTGGCGCGCGCGAAGCTCTTGAAGGCGTCGTCGTACTTGCCGAGTCGCGCCTGCACGAGGCCGAGGTGGTTGTTGACGAGCGGGTGTTCGGGTGCGAGCCGCGCCGCCTCGCGCAGCCGCTTGAGCGCGCCGCCGAAGTCGTTCGAGAGGTAGAGCGAGTAGCCGAGGTTAGTGAGCAGGACGGCGTCTCGCGGCGAGGCCGACAGCCCGCGCTCGTAAGCCTCCGCGGCCTGCTCGTGCCGGCCGAGGCGGTCGTAGGCGAGGCCGAGCAGGTTGTTCGCTTCGACGAGGTTCCCGCGGCCGGCCGCCGCGACGGACAGCTCGGCCACGGCTTCGCTCAGGTAGCCGCGTTCGAGCAGCGCGCGCCCCTGCTCCAGCGGGTCGCGGCCGACGCCTTCGATGCGCGGAACCCACGCGGAAGGCGCCGGCGGCCCGAGGGCCTGCTCGTCGGGGCGGATAATCTTCACGCCCTCCTCCGGCCCGGAGGCGTTTTCGGCGGCGCGTGATGCGGGCCGCGGGTCGGCTCGCTTCGTCGCGGCGGTCTTCACTTCGCGATTCTTCGACGACCCGGCCGCGCCCTTGCCGCCCCCGCCGAACAAACGCGCCAGCGCGCGGAAGGGCGCGGTCAGCGCGCGCACGAAGCCGTTCTCCTTCGGCGGCGTCGCGGCCTCCTGCGCGGGCGCGGGCGGCCCGACCCGCGCGGGCGTCTTCGGCGTCGCCTCGTCGGCGAGGCTCTCGAACGCGACCGTGCCGGCGCGCGTCGCCCCGGCGAGCGGAGCCTCGGCGGCGGACGCCAGCCGGCCGTGCGCCGTGCGGGGTACGAGCACGCCCGCGGCCAGCATGGCGGCGACGGCGACGGCGTGCGTTTTGTGTGCGGGCACGGCGACCTCCTCGGGTTCGGGAAACGGTCTGCGGGGGAGAATCTTTAAAGGCGGCGCGAAAGCGCGTCGCTTGAGACCCTGAAAGTATAAGCCACGCGAAAGATGATGTAAAAACGCTCGGGGCGCCGAAGGGTTGCGCTTTGTCGTCGGGGCCGCGCGTAAAAAGCGGCGCGCGGCCGTTGACGCGCCTTCGGCTCCGGCCGCGGGCCGGGCGGCGCGCGCGGAAAAAGGGCGGCGCGCCGAAGGGCCTGCTTCCTTCGGCGCGCCGCCCGCGGGCGGGAGGATTCGTGCGGGGACGGGGTCAGGCCGCGCGCTGTTTGCGCCGCCGGCGGTAGTAGAGGCCGGCGAGGCCGGTGCCGAGCAGCGTGAGGGTCGCCGGCTCGGGAACGGGCGCGTGGTCGGTTTTGATTTCCAACTTGATCCAGTCGTTGAAGAAGTGGCAGTCGGGGTCGAAGCCGATGGCGAAGTTGGCGCCGTTGGTGATGTAGGCGAAGAGGGCCGCCAACTCGTGCGCCTCGAAGTTGTAGGTGTAGGTGATCGCCGAGTCGGAGAACTCGCGGTCGAAGAGGGCGGTGCGCGCCGTGCCGTTGGCGACGAGCCAGCTCGGCTGGTTGTGGTAGCGCGTGTTGACGAAGTCGTCAACGATGTCGCCGGGGTTGTTGTCGCTGTCGAGGTCGTCGGTGAACGAGCGGACGCCGGAACCCTTCGCGTTGTCGAGCAGGTGGACGAAGAGGCGGTTCGGGTTGTCGTCCCAGTTGCGTATGTTCTTGAAGACGAGCTTCGCGCTGGTGATGGTCTTCCCCTTCAGATCGACGTTGTCGACGCGCCACGTGTAGGCCTTGTGGTGGTCGAGGTCGTCAATGTCGGGGTCGGGCGGGACGAAGGTCAACACGTCGGCCCTGACGGCAGCCGGCAGGGACAGGACGAAAAGGGCGGCAAGAGACACGAGTAGCTTCTTCACGGAATCCTCCTTCCGCTCGGGGAGAGCGCGGTCGCGCTGCGTGTATGGGATCGCGCGGGCGTTCAGGCTGGCGCCCGCCGCAGGACTTCTTGTTCGCGTTGATAAGAAAGAGTCAGTGCGGCGGGATTTCCAGAAACGTGGGCGGGCGCCGGCGGCGCGATGAAGCTCAAGGGGTTGTCAGCTCGCGGGTTCGCGCAACATTCATAGGCGGGCCGTCTCAGGCGGCGCTCCGCTCGAAGGCGCGGCGCAGGTCTTCGGGAATCTCGACGGGGCGGCGCGTGTCGAGGTTCATGGCGACCTGCACGAGCGTCGCCGAGGCGCGCGCTGCGGCCTCGCCCGCGCGGCGCAGGCGGTACTCGAAGGTCGCCGAGCTGCGACCGACGCGCGAGACGAAGACCTCGACCTCGACCTCGTCGCCGTAGACGAAAGGCGCGTCGAACTCGGCCCGCGCGCTCACCGTCGGGAAGCCCAGCCGCGACTCGCGCGTCAGCCGCGGGTAGCTCACCCCGCACCGCGCCGCGAAGAACTCCTCCATCGCCGCGTGGCAGTAATGGAACAGCACCGGGTAATAGACCAGCCCGGCCGGGTCGCACTCGCCGAAGCGCACGTTGATGAGGGCGGAGAAGGGCATAAAGGGAGTAGACAGTAGACAGTAGACAGTAGTCAGTAGGAAGACCTTCGGCGGCGAATCGTCAGGGTGTCGGCGTCAGCACACTCAGCGCGGAGCGCTACTGACTACTGACTACTGACTACTGTCTACTTTCTTTTAACTGCTTCCTGTCGATCTTGCCGCGGTCGTTCTTGGGGAGCGAGGCGACGAACTCGACCCAGCGCGGATATTTGTAGGGGGCGAGCCGCGTCTTGACGAACTCTTTGATAGAGTCGGCGAGCGCGTCGCCGGGCGGGTGGCCCTCGCGGGCGACGACGAAGGCTTTGGGCTTGACGAGGCCGGAGCCGTCGTCGTGGCCGACGACCGCCGCCTCGACGACGGCCTCGTGGCGCAGCAGGCAGTTCTCGATCTCGGCCGGCGCGACGAAGACGCCGCCGACCTTGAGCATGTCGTCGGTGCGCCCGTGATACCAGAAGTAGCCCTCCTCGTCCACGTGGAACTGGTCGCCGGTCGTGCACCAGTCGCCGGCGAACGTCGCCTTCGACTTCTCGTGCGCCTGCCAGTAGCAGAGCGCGGCCGAGTCGCCCCTGACCCGCAGCGTGCCCATCGCGCCGGGCGGGAGCGCGCGCCCTTCGGCGTCCACGACGGCCGCCTCGTAGCCCTCGACGACGCGGCCGAGGCTGCCCGGCTTCACGTCGCCGAGCCGGTTCGTGATGTAGATGTGGAACATCTCGGCCGAGCCGATGCCGTCGAGAATCTCGACGCCGAAGGTCTCGACCCAGCGGTTGTACAGCTCGACGGGCAGGGCCTCGCCGGCCGAGAGGCAGAAGCGCAGGGAGGATAAATCTCTGCCGGCGGCGCCCTCCACGTTGAGCATGGCGTTGATCATCGTCGGGACGCTGGTCAGGATCGTGGGGCGGTAGCGCCCGATGACCTCGAACATCTTCTCGGGCGTCGAGCGCTCGGAGAAGAGCGCGGTCGCGCCGCCGACGGCGAAGGGGAAGAGCAGGTTCGTCCCCGTCGCGTAGCCGAAGAAGAGTTTGGGGACGGAGACGGTCAAATCGTTTTCGTTGACGCCGAGGACGCGCTTGGCGTAGCACTCGGTGTTGTAGGGCAGGTCGTGCTGGAGGTGGACGGCCCCTTTCGGGTGGCCGGTCGAGCCGGAGGTGAAGAGCCAGATGGCGATGTCGTCGCGGTGCGTGTCGGCCGGCGTCAACTCGTCGGGCTGCGCGCCGACGACTTCATCAAACGGGCGGAAGCCGCCGACGTCGCCCCCGACCACTAAAACATTCTTCAGGTGGCGCGCGTCCTTCGCGGCCGGGGCGAAGTTCTCGGCGACCGACTCGTGGATGACGGCGACGCGGGCGCGCGTGTACTCAAGGTAATAACGGTAGTCGTCAGCCGGGAGCAGCGGGTTGACCATCGTGATGACGCCGCCCACGCGGTTGACCGCGAACCACGTCCACACGAACTCCGGGCAGTCGGGCAGCACCAGCAGCACGCGGTCTTCCACCCCGACGCCCAACTCGCGCAGGGCGTTCCCCGCGCGGTTCGTCCACCGCGCCGCGTCGCCGTACGTGAAACTCTCGTCGCGGTAGTAGAGGCAGGTCTTGTTCTCTCGCCCTTCCTCAAGGTTGTTAAAGAGGAAGTAGTCGGCCATCCGGAAGCGTTCGGGGAATTCGATGCTCATCTCGTCTGCCGCCTGAGTCCGTCGGGGAAGGTTGACGAAGGTTAAAGCCGGCCGAGTCTCAGCGACCGGCGAAGGGGCAGCCGCCCTCGCCGTGCGTGGAGTCGAGGTGGGTGCGCGCCTCCCAGAGTTCGGGGAAGAACCGCTTGTCGAGCGTGGTCTTCAGGTAGTTGACGCCCTCGCTGCCGCCCGTGCCCTTCTTCGTCCCGAGCATCCGCTCGACCATCTTGACGTGGTGGTGTCGCCAGAGCGAGAAGTGCTCGTCGTGCGCGATGAGGGCCTCGGCCAGTTGGAACTCCTCGTAGCGCTCCTCGAAGTGAGAGATGACTTCGAGGGCGGCGCGCGTGCGGTGGCCGTAGAGGCGGCGGCGCTCGTCTTCGGGGAGCGCGGGGTCGTCGGCCGGGGCGTCGAGGCCGCGGCGCGAGAGCAGGGCGTAGAAGGCTTCGCCGAGCGTGGGCGCGTCGAAGCGGGCGCGCAGGCGCGCGGCGGCGAACTCGTCGCCCGCGAAGGCGCGCAGCACCGACTCGTCCTTGAGGCCCGAGGCGAACTCGATCTCGCGGAACTGCATGGACTGGAAGCCGGAGGCCGGGTTGAGGCGGTCGCGGAAGCCGAGGAAGTTGCTCGGCGTCATCGTCTCAAGGATGTGTATCTGCGTGACGAGCAGCCGCTCGATCTCGCCGGCGCGCGCGAGCGCGCGCGTCGCCACCGGCGCGCGATCCTGCCCCATCGCCTCGACGGCCGCGTCCAGCTCGTGCAGGATTTGCTTGAACCACAGCTCGTAAGCCTGATGGATGGTGATGAAGAGCAGCTCGTCGTGGTGCGCCGGGTCGGACAGGCACACCTGCAACTCGATCAGGTCGCGCACGCGCAGGTACTTGTTGTAGGACAAAGGCTGGGTCATGTTTAATCCCGTGCGCGCCGACACGCGGCCGCCGTTTCTTAAAGATAGTTTCGCGCGGCGCGCGGTGTTCGGCAAGGCGGGAGCGCGCGGGCCGGCGGCTCACCGCGCGCCCGTCGCGCGCACCGCGGAGCCGAGGCCGTCGGCCAGCGTGCGCCGCAGCTCGACGCCGGTCAGGTCAACCCCGGTTCGCACCAGCGTCCGGGCGACGCCCGCGCCGATGCCCGTCAGGATGCACTCGGCCCCCATCAGCCGGACGGCGGCCGCCGCGCGCGTCAGGTGGACGACGACGGCCGCGTCCAGAGAGCGCGACCCCGTCACGTCGAGGATGACGACGCGCGCCCGCCGCCCGGCGACGGCGCGCAGGAGCGCCCCCGTCATCACGTCCGCGCGCTCGCGGCTGAGGCTGCCGATGACGGGCGTGAGCAGCACGCCCTCCCAGACCGTGATGACGGGCGTCGAAAGCTCCTCGATCAACTCGTCCTTGGCGCGGTTGGCCTCCTCGGCCTCGCGCTTCGCCGCGAGAATCTCGTCCTCGAAGCGGCGGCGCTGGCGCATCGTCACGAAGACGCAGTCGTTGACGGCCGCGCCGCCGCGCTCGCGCCGCGCCGCGTTGGCGAGCACGGGCACCTCCGCGCCCCCGGCCGCGCGCAGCGAGAGGTAAATCTCCTCGGCCCGCCCGTGCAGCCTGAGCAGCGGGAAGAAGTGTGTCTGGTAGAAGATGCGCCCGCCCGGCGGGAGGATGTTCTCGAAGTGGCGGCCGGCCAGCTCGCCCTCGGCGCGCCCGAGCCAGCCGAGCAGCGTGGCGTTGACGGTCAGGATCGTGCCGTCGTCTGCGAACGCGACGAAGCCGCAGGGCGCGGTGTTCAGCAGTTCGTCCATGCTCGCCGCCCGCGGCCCCGGCCGCGGCTCAGTTAAATCCCCTCCGCCCGCAGGTACTCTTTGATGACGCGAACGGTCTCCTCCGGGTGGCTCATGTGCGGGCAGTGGCCCGTGGCCTCCAGCACGCGCAGGGTGCTCGACGGCAGATGCCGGCTCAGGTAGTCGCCGACCTCCGGGGGCGCGACGGCGTCCTCGGAGCACTGCATGATGAGCGAGGGCACGCGCACCTTCGGCAGGTCGCCGCGGTTGTCGGAGAGGAAGGTGGTCTCGGCGAACCGTCGGGCCGCGCGCGGGTCGGTCGAGCAGAAACTCTCTTCGAGTTCCCGCGCCAGCTCCGGCCGGTCGGGGTTCTTGGCCACCACCGGCGCGAGGAAGTTGGCCCAGCCGATGTAGTTCTTGTCCATCAGGTCGAGCAGCCCGGCGATGTCGGCGCGCTCGAAGCCGCCGCGGTAGCCCGGCGGGTCGTTGACGTAGCAGGGCGAGGGGCCGACGAGGACGAGCCGCGAGAAGAGCCGCGGTTCCCTGATGGACGCGAGCATGCCGACGACGCTGCTCACCGAGTGGCCGACGAAGACCACGTCTCTGAGGCGCAGCGCGCGGCACACGTCGAGCACGTCCTGCGCGTAGCCTTCGAGGGTCGAGTACTTCTCGGGGTCGAAGGCCCGGATGTCCGACTTGCCGGAGCCGACGTAGTCGAAGAGGACGACGCGGTAGTCGTCCTCGAAGGCGGGCGCGACGAAGCGCCACATGTTCTGGTCGCACCCGAAGCCGTGCGCGAACACCATCGGCCGCGCCCCCCGGCCCGACACCTTCACGTTATTCCGCTTCAGAATGTCTTCGGACACAAAAAACCTTTCAAGAGAGTAGTCAGTAGTCAGTAGTCAGTAGTCAGTAGGGAAGACCTTCGGCGGCGAACCGTCAGCGCGCCGGCGTCAGCGTTTGTAACGCGGGGCGCTACTGACTACTGACTACTGACTACTGTCTACTTCTTTAGAATGCCGCGCCGGCGGCCTCGTGTCGCGCGTAGGCGCGCGTGTCGAGGATGTCGCGCATCTCGCGGACGACGTGGTCGAGTTCCTCGTCCTTCGTGTAGAAGTGGGGGGAGATGCGGACGCCCGCGCCGGGGCGGTAATCCACGATGGTCTCGCGGCGGATGAGTTCGGCCGTGACGGCGGGCGCGTGCTCGACGGCGACGGTGATGGTGCCGCCGCGCCGGCCGGGGTCGCGCGGCGAGGTGACGCGGAAGCCGGCCTCCTCGCACAGCTCGATGAGCCGCTGCGTCTGGCGCGTGCTCTTGGCGCGGATGCGCTCGACGCCGATCTCGTTGATGATCTCGTAGCCGGACTGCGCGGCGTAGAGCGCGGGGACGGCCGGCGAGCCGTGGAGGAAGCGGGCCGCGCCGCCCGCGTAGCGGATCGGCCCCCCCTCGAAGGCGAAGGGCGAGGCGTGCGCCATCCAGCCCGTGACCTTCGGCTCCAGACGCTCGCGCAGCCGCGGCGCGACGTAGAGGTAGCCGGCGCCGGGGCCGCCGCACAGCCACTTCACGGAGCCCCCCGTCGCGAAGTCCACGTCCAACTCCGTCACGCTGAAGGGCACCGTGCCGGCCGACTGATAAGTGTCGAGCACGACGAGCGCGCCGACCTCGTGCGCCCGCTCGACGACGGCGCGCGCGTCTTGCAGGAACGCGCTCTTGAAGAGGACGTGCGAGAGCGGGACGAGCAGCGTCTCCTCATCTATGGCTTCGAGCAGGGCCGCGAGCGGGGCCGTGATGCCGTCCTCGGACTTGATCTTCCGGATGCGGAAGTGGCCGGCGCGCGCGTGCGCCTCGTAGACGTACATGACCGAGGGGAATTCCAGCTCGGAGTAGACGATCTTGTTGCGGCGCGTCTCGGGCGTGGTGTCGAAGCAGGAGAGGATGAGGGACTGGCAGACGGAGACGTTCTGGTGCATCACGACCGTACCCGGCCCGGCCCCGATGATGCGCCCGACCTCGTCGCCGACGGTCAGGGGCATCTCCCACCAGCCCTCGGCCCACGCGCGCACGCCGCGCGTCGCCCACGCCTCCGCGTACGCCTGCACGCGCTCGGACGTGCGCCGCGGCATCGCGCCGAGGCTGTGCGAGATGAGGTACACGCTCTGTTCGAGGATCGGGAACTCGCGCCGCCAATCCAGAAGCTCGTCCGCCAAAGCCGCCTCCCCCTCGCTTTCTAAGGTTATGGCTTCAGTATATGCGACCGGGACGAGGAAAGGCTACCGGCGAGTAGACAGTAGACAGTAGACAGTAGTCAGTAGTCAGTAGAAAGACAGTCTCTTGTGAATCGTTCGGGTGTCGGCGTCAGCATTCCCGGCGCGGAGCGCTACTGACTACTGACTACTGGCTACTGTCTACTCTCCACCTGCACCCTGCTGATTTCCAGTTCGGGGTCGACGGGCGGGCGGCGGAAGCGGGCCGAGGGGGCTTTGAGGTTGTAGGCGGCGATGCGGCGGTTAAGGTCGGCGACGCGGCGGCGGAAGTCGGCGACGACCCGCCGCCAGTCGGCCTCGGTCTGGGCGGCGGCGCGCGAACGCTTGAGGCTCTCCTGATGCGCGTTCCACGAGCGGAGCAGGTCGGCGCGCGCGCCCTCGACGGCCGCGTCCAACTCCTCGCGCTCGCGCGCCCACGGCGGGGCGGCGAGGTTGCTCTTAATCAGCCGGAAGGTCGAGCGCGCGACCTGCCCGACGAGCGTGTCGCACGCGTCGCCGCGCGCGGTCGCGCGGTCGGAGCCGACGCGGCCGAACGCGCTGTTGAACTTCTGTACGAAGAAATCGTCCCACTTGCTCATCAATCGAAACCTCTGAAACGCGCCGCGGCCCGGCGTTCCTGCCTGCACTCTACGACGGCCGCGCCGGGCGAGTTTGGTAAATCTTAACCCGCCGGCCGCCGGCCAAAGGTCGCCGGTCATCGGCTTTCAGTTTTCGCCTTTACTTTCGCCTTTACTGAAAACTGATGACGGGCGGCCGATTACTGATAACCGTTTGAAAGCTGCTACACTCGGGCGCAAAGCTTATGTGGCGCTTCGACAACCCCGTCCGACACGAAATCCCGCAGGCGCGCTGGCCGGCCGCAGACGAGGCCGCGGGCGCGCTCCTGTTCCGGCCCGTCCGCGTCGGCCCCCTGACGCTGGAGAACCGGACGTGGGTTCCCGCGATGGTTCCGTGGCGCGCCACCGTGGACGGCTTCGTCACGCGCGAGAACCTCGAATGGTACGGGCGCTTCGCGGCGGGGCGGCCCGGCGCGCTCGTCGTCGAGGCCACGGGCATCCGCGACGTGCCCTCGGGGCCGCTCCTGCGCATCGGCCACGACCGCTTCATCCCGGGCCTGCGCGAACTGGTCGAGACGGTGCGCCGCGACAGCCGCGGCCACACGCGCCTCTTCATCCAGATCATAGACTTCCTCGCCGTCAAGCGCCGCCCCGACCCGGCGAAATACTTCGGGCGCTTCCTCGCCGTCTCCGACAGGCACCGGCGCGCGCTCGCCGCGGCGACCGGGGACGGGAGTTGGCTTGAGCGGGGCGAGGCCGAGGCGCGCGAGTTTTTGAAGGGCGCGCCCGCGGAGGTTTTGGAAAAGGTTCTGGACGAGCGCGAGCTGGAGTCGCTGCGCTTCGGCTACCGCGAGCGCGTGACGGACACCGACCTGCCGCACGTCCGCGAACTGCCGCGCGTGCTGCCCGGCCTCTTCGCCGACGCGGCGCGGCGCGCGCGCGAGGCCGGCTTCGACGGCGTCGAGCTGCACTACGCGCACGCCTACACGATGGCCTCCTTCCTCTCGGCGCGGAACACGCGCGCCGACGGCTACGGCGGGCCGCGCGAGCGGCGCGTGCGCCTCCCGCTCGAAGTCTACCGCGCGGTGCGCGCGCGCGTCGGCGAGGATTACGTCGTCGGCGTGCGCTTCCTCGGCGACGAGGTGATCGAGGGCGGGAGCCGCGTGGGGGACGCGGCTTACTTCGGCGTCGAGTTCGCGCGCGCCGGCTTCGACTACCTCTCGGTGTCGAAGGGCGGGAAGTTCGAGGACGCGAAGCAGCCGAAGGTCGGCGACGCCGTCTACCCTTACACGGGCCGCAGCGGCTACGAGTGCATGCCGACCGTCCTCTCGGACGCGCGCGGCCCCTTCGGCCGGAGCCGCCCGCTGGCGCGCGAGATCAGGCGCGCGGTCACCGCGGCGGGCCTCTCGACGCCGGTCGTCGCCGCCGGGGGCGTCGGCACGTTCGAGCTGGCCGAGGAGGTTCTGAGGAGCGGCGACGCCGACATCGTCGGCGCGGCGCGCCAGTCCTTAGCCGACCCCGACTGGTTCCTCAAAACCCGTCTGGGCCGCGGCGCTGAAGTCCGCCGCTGCACCTTCACCAACTACTGCGAGGCGCTCGACCAAGCCCACAAGCAGGTCACCTGCAAGCTCTGGGATCGCCTCTCGCTCGACGAGCCGGGCGTCCCGCTGAGCAGCGACGGCAAGCGCCGACTCCTCCCGCCGCCGTGGAAACCAGAGCCGTGAACCGTAAGCCGTGAATCGAAGATGTCAGTCGTCAGTTCTGCCTTAACTGACGACCGACGACTGTCTTTTCGGTTCACGGCTTTTTCATCTCTCGCCGCGGGCGGCCTTGAGGGCTTTGATGAAGCCGTTGACGGCGTCGTCGAGGCGGGCGTCGTGGCCTCTGGACTCCCAGACGAGGCGGGGCGGCTGGCCGGGCGCGGGCGGGCGGGCGACGACGAAGAGCTTGCCGAAGATGTAGGGCTCGTTGGGGATGAAGGAGCCGCGCACGCGCAGCACGTTGAAGATGATGACGAAGTCGGCCTCGGCCGCGCTCGGCACGGCCGTCATGCTGCGGTACTTGCGGATGTACTTGTTGAGCTGGCGGGCGACGGCGCGGTGGCCGCCCGCGTGCGGCCGCGTCGGCTCGCCGGCCGCGGCGCGCTCGTAATGCTCGACGGCGACGCGCGCCGGGTCGCGCGCGTCCACCGTCCGCGTGCGGGTCACGAGCAGCGCCACGCGCCGCAGCGACCTGATGTCGGCCAGCGAGCCGCGCGCCACCGCGGCGTCGTCGGCCGCGCCGGCGCCGTCCGCCGCGACGAAGGCCGCCAGCAGGGCGGCGGCCGCGAGGGCGCGCTGCGTCACGGTTCTCGCGTGCGTCTTCTTCACGTCGTCGGTGGCCCGCCGCGCGCCGCCTCGTAGGCCGCGACGAAGTCGGGGTCGCGGCGGCGCAGGCTCTCGTGATCGACCCGCTTGCTCCGCGTCATCAGGCTGTAGGCGAAGGGCAGCGGGTCGAGGCTCATGTGGTCGCGCGCGCGCTCGAACCAGAGGCGGCTCTCCTGCGCCGCCTGCTGGTACTCCTCGATGACGGGCCGGCGCGCGCGCTCGAACTCGGCGAGCGCCGCGGGCACGTCCAGCCCGGCCTCGAAGTGGCGGAAAAGGGCGATGGAGTCTTCGAGGGCGAGCTTCGTGCCCGAGCCGATGGAGAAGTGGGCCGTGCGCAGCGCGTCGCCCACGAGCACGACGTTCTCGAAACTCCAGCGCCCGTTGCTCACCAGCGCGAAGTTGATCCACTTCGAGTTGTTCGACAGAAGCTCCCGGCCGCCGAGGTCTGCGGCGAAGACGCGGGCGAGGTAGGCGCGCGCCTCGGCGTCCGGCATCGCAGCGAAGCCGGCCCGCGACCACGTCTCCTCGTCACACTCGACGATGAAGGTGCTCAGCTCCGGGCTGAACTTGTAGGAGTGCGCGGCGAAGACGCCGGCCTCCGACTCGCGGAAGGTGAGCGTCAGGCCGTGGAAGAGCTGGCGCGTGCCGTACCAGATGTACTTGTTGGCCCCGGCCCCGAGTGTCGGCCGCAGGTGCGCGGCGTAGCGGCGACGCACCTCGCTGTTCACGCCGTCCGCGCCGACGAGCAGGTCGCAGCCGGCGGCCAGCGCCGCCACGTCCTCGACCTCCTCGCGGAAGCGAAGCTCGACGCCCAGCTCGGCGCAGCGCTCCTGCAAGATGTTGAGCAGGCGCAGGCGCGCGATGCCCGAGAAGTGGTTGCCGCGCACGGAGATTTTGCGGCCGCGGTGGACGATGTCCACGTTGTCCCACGTCTCGAAGCTCTCGGTGATGCGCCGGTGCGAGACGGGGTCGGCCTCGCGCAGGTTCGACAGCGTGCGCCCCGAAAAGACGACGCCCCACCCGAAGGTCGCGTCCGGCGGGTTGCGCTCGAAGACCGTCACGCGGCCCCGCGCGTCGCGCCGCTTCATCAGGAGCGCGAAGTAGAGGCCCGCCGGCCCGCCGCCGATGATGTTGATTCGCATAAAAGAAGTGGTCGGTAGACGGTAGACGTTAGAAAGAGCTTCGGCGGCGAATCGTCGGAGCGCCGGTGCCAGCCGGTCGGGCGGAGCCTGCCGGCCGCCGACTCACCGTCTACTCCCTCAGCATCTCGCGGGCGATGATGAGTTTCTGAATCTCGGAGGTTCCCTCGTAGATGCGCAGGGCGCGCACGTCGCGGTAGAGGCGCTCGACGGGGTGGCCGCGCACGAGGCCGACGCCGCCGTGTATCTGGACGGCTTGGTCAATGATGCGGCCGGCAGCCTCGGTGGCGTAGAGCTTGGCTTGGCTGGCGGCGCGCGTCAGGTGCGGGCGGGGCGCGCCGGCGTCGCGCAGGTGCGCGGCGCGGTAGACGAGCAGGCGGGCCGCGTCCAACTCGGTCTGCATCTCGGCCAGCTTCTCCTGTATCAACTGCTGCATGGCGAGCGTGACGCCGAACTGTCGCCGCGCCTTCGCGTGGCGGACCGACTCGTCGAGCGCGCGCCGCGCCATGCCGCAGGCGGCCGCGCCAACGCTGGCGCGGAACATGTCCATCGTCTGCATGGCGAGCCGAAAGCCCTCGCCCTCGGCCCCGACGCGGTCTTCGGCCGGCACGCGCAAGTCCTCGAAGCCGACCTCCCCGATGGGGTGCGGGGCGATGAGCGGCGTGCGCGCGATGACGCGGAAGCCCGGCATCCGCGCGCCGACGATGAAGGCGGAGAGTTCGGCCCGCCCGTCGCCGCGCTCGCCCGTGCGCGCGAAGACGGTGTAGAAGTCGGCGATGCCCGCGTTCGAGATGAAGCGCTTGTGGCCGTTAATGAGGTAGCTGTCGCCCTCGCGCCGCGCCTCGGTCTGGACGGCGGAAACGTCGGAGCCGGCCTCCGGCTCGGTCAGCGCGAAGGCGGCGATGGCCTTGCCGGCGCGGGCGCGGTCGAGCCAGAAGTCGCGGACGTGCTCGGGGGCGGCCAGCGAGACGGCGTAGGTGCCGAGGCCCTGCATGGTGAAGGCGAGGTCGGCCGTCGCGGAGTGGTAGGCCAGCGCCTCGCGCACGACGCAGAGCGAGCGCGCGTCGAGGGGGGAGCCGGCGCGCGCCACGGCGTAGCGCAGGAGGTCGGCTTGGGCGAGCAGGCCGAGCACCTCGCGGAAGTGCTCGTCGGCGTTGCCGGCCTCCTCCGCGCCGGCGCGCGGCTCGATCTCCTGCGCGGCGAAGTTGGACACGCCGTCGGCGAGGCGCGCGTGCTCCTCGTCGAAGAAGGGCGTCTCTGCGATGAAAGAGTCGCGGGGCATAAGAGAAGTAGACAGTAGTCGGTAGTCGGTAGCCGGTAGAAGAGCTTCGGTAGCGAACCGTCAGCGTGTCGGCGTCGGTCGTCGCGGCGCGGAGCCTACCGGCTACGGCTTACCCCCTCTCACTCGATGCCGAGAAGCTTGCCCGTCTTGCGGTGGACGCGGGCGGTCTTCGGGGGGCGGCCGCCGTCGGTCTTCTCTTTGAAGAGGACGGCGTCGCCGCTGATTTCGGGCGGCCCGAAGGCGTTAAACGTGCCCTCGCCGGCGCGGCCGTAGAGCCGCCGCTGCCTCCAGACGAACTGCCCGGTCCGGAGGTCAAGCTTGGCGACGAAACCGACGCCCGTCAAGTACAGGTGCGCGCCGTCGCGCAGGGGTTGTCCGACGTTGTAGGCCGGGAACTCCGTCTGCCAGCGCGCGCGCATCGAGGGCTGTTCGAGCCGCGCGGCGAAGCCCGCGCCCGTCTCAAGGTCGCCCGCCTCGTAGACGAGCAGGACGTTCCCCTCGTACCCCGCGAAGTAGACGCGCTCGATCGAGTCCGCGCCCGCGAGCCGCAGGCTGAAGAGGCGCACCGCCGCGTCCTTCGTCCGCCGCCCGGCGCCGTTGCGCGCGACGCGGTAGCGGAAGCCCGACAGCTCGAACTCGAAAGCCTCCGGCTCGGCCGCCGCGCCCGGTGCGCCCTCGGGAACCTGCCGCGCCGGCTCTAAGAGTTGCCCCGTCGGCGCGGGCTGAGCGCCCGCGGCGAAGGCCGCGACGAGCAGCGCGAAGACGAAGACGCACGGGCGACTCATAGAGAGAATTAAGAATTGAGAATTAAGAATTAAGAATTCGGTGTGGTTGTGAATCTTGAAGGGCGGTTCGGAAGCGCCTCATTCTTAATTCTTAATTCTTAACTGTTACCTGAACTTCGGCTCGCGCTTCTCGGTGAAGGCGCGGAAGGCTTCGTTGTAGTCCGGGTGTTGCATGCAGAGGGCTTGGGCCTGCGCCTCCCATTCGAGCGCGGTGTCGAGCGAGGCGTCGAGTTCGCGGTTGAGCATCTCCTTCGTCACGCCGAGCGCGAACGAGGGGCCGCGTGCCAGCCGCTCGGCCAGCGCGCGCGTCTCGGCCTCCAACTCGCCGGGCGCGACGACGCGGTTATAAAGTCCCATCGCCAGCGCCGCGTCGGCCGTCACGAAGTCGCCGGTGTAGAGCAGTTCGGTCGCCTTCGCCAGACCGACGAGGCGCGGCAGGAGGTGGGCCGCGCCCATGTCCGCGCCCGACAGCCCGACCCTGACGAAGAGGAAGGCGATGCGCGCCTCGGTGCTGGCGACGCGCAGGTCGGAGGCGAGCGCGATGCACGCGCCGGCGCCGGCCGTCGTGCCGTTCAGGCTGGCGATGACGGGCTTGCGCAGGTTCCGGATGTTGCGCACCAGCTCGCACGTCATCCGCGTGAACTCCAGAAGCCCCTGCGCGTCGCGCCCCTGCAACTGTCCGATGATGTCGCGCACGTCGCCGCCCGAGCAGAAGGCGCGCCCCGCCCCGCGCACCACCACGACGCGCACGCCGGCCTCGCCCTGCCACGCCGCGAAGGCGTCCGTCAGCTCGCGGTAGACCTCGAACGTCAGCGCGTTCAAACGCTCCGGCCGGTTCAGCGTGACCCACGCCACGCCCTCGCGCACCTCATAAAGAAACGACTTCGGCTCAAACATTGTGTTCGTAAGTTCGGTAAAGGCCGTGCGTCGTAAATCGAAAAAACAGTCGCCGGTCGTCAGCTCTCTGTTTCACCGAAGACTGATGGCCGGGAGTTGATAACTTCGATTCACGGTTCACGGCTTTTAAAGCGCCGCCGTGGCTTCGATCTCGACCTTCGCGCCGTCTTCGAGCAGGGCTTTGACTTCGACGAGGGCCATCGCCGGGTAGTGGCGGCCCATGAGGGCGCGCCAGCGCTCGCCGATCTCGGCGGTGCGCGCGGCGTACTCGCGCTTGTCCGTGACGTAGACGACGAGGCGCGCGACGCAGCCGGGCGCGCCGCCGGCCTCGGCCACGACCGCGAGGACGTTGCGGAGCGCGCGGTCGAACTGCTCGACGAAGTCCTCGCCGACGAGCCGCTGCTGCTCGTCCCAACCGATCTGCCCGGCGACGAACAACAGCCTCACGCCCGGCGGCGTCAAAAGCCCGTTGGCGTACCCCCGCGGCCGCCCGAGCGCCGCAGGGTTGATGACTTTGAAAGACATAAGAAGAAGTAGACAGTAGACAGTAGTCAGTAGACAGTAGAGAAGAGCTTCAGCGGCGAATCGTCAGCGCGTCAGCGTCAGCAGACTTAACGCGGAGCGCTACTGACTACTGACTACTGTCTACTGTCTACTTTAAAAAAGCACGCTGCCGCCGTCCACGTTGATGGCTTGGCCGTTGATGCCGCGCCCCTCGTCGGAGGCGAGCAGGAGGCAGAGGGCGGCGACCTCTTCGGGCGTGACGAGGCGGTGCTGCGGGCTCAGGCGCTTGAGCGCCTCGACGGCCTCCTCGGCGCTGCGGCCGGTCTTCGCCGTGATGTTCTCGACGGCGCGCGCCGTCATGTCGGTCTCGACGTAGCCGGGGCAGACGGCGTTGACCGTCACGCCCTTCGTCGCCACCTCCACCGCGGCCGAGCGGGTCAGGCCGAGCACGCCGTGCTTCGAGGCCGTGTAGGCCGCGATGTAGGGCGCGCCCGTCTTGCCGGCGATGGAGGCGACGTTGATGATGCGCCCCCAGCCGCGCGCCGCCATCTCCGGCAGCGCCGCGCGCGTGCAGTAGAACGTGCCCGAGAGGTTGACGGCGAGGTGCCGCTGCCAGAACTCGTCGGTCGTCGCGGAGAGTTTCGCGCTCTCGGCGATGCCGGCGTTGTTGACGAGGATGTCGGGGCCCGCGCCGAAGAACTCTCGCGCGCGCTCGAAGGCGGCGGCCACGCTCGCCGAGTCCGCCACGTCGCACGCGGCGTGCGCGGCCGCGCCGTCGCCGCGCCCGGCGCGAACCTCCGCGGCCACGCGCTCGACCTCCGACGCGGTGCGCGCCGCGACGAACACGCGCGCCCCCTCGCGCGCGAACAGCAGCGCCACGGCCCGGCCGATGCCGCGCCCCCCGCCCGTCACGAAAGCCGTCCTGCCTTCGAGTCTCATAAAGAAGTTTCGGTTTCGGGTCTCAGGTTTCGGGTTTGCCTGTCCGAGGCCGGAGGCCGGGGCTCAGGGTCGAGCCGCGAACTCGGAACTCAGAACTCGGAACCCGAACTCACGTCGCCTGCGCGGCTCGCGGCTCGCGCCTCTCAAGGAAGGCGCGGACGCGCTCGCGGGCCTCGCGCGACTGGAAACATTGAATCTGCGCCTCGGTCTCGTACTGGATCATGCGTTCGAGCGACTCGCCCTCGCTGAGGTAGACGGCGCGCTTGGCGGCGGCGATGGAGGCGTGCGGCGCGTCGCGCAGGCGCTCGGCGAGGCGCCGCGTCTCGGCCTCAAGCTCGGCGTCGGCGACGACGCGGTTGACGATGCCGAAGTGCTCGGCGCGGCGCGCGTCGAAGGCTTCGCCGAGGAAGAACATCTCGCAGGCGATGTTGGTCGGGACGACGCGCGGCAGGAAGTAGGTGCCGCCCCAGTCGGGGTGCAGCCCGACCTTGACGAACGACTGGCTGAAGGTGGCCGACTCGGCCGCGAGCCGCAGGTCGCACGCGAGCGCGAGGTTGAAGCCCGCCCCGTAGGCCGGGCCGTTGACCGAGGCGATGACGGGCTTGGCCATCTGCCGGACGGCCGTCAGGACGCGGCGGCCCGCGCCGAGCAGGCGCCTGAACTCGTCCACGTCGTCGCGCTCCATCAGCTCGTTCATGTAGCGCACGTCGGCGCCGGTGCAGAAGGCGCGGCCCGCGCCCGTGATGACGACGACGCGGGTGTCGCGGTCGCTGCCGGCGTGTTCGAGCGCCACGGCCAGATCGCGCCGCATGTGGCCCGCGAAGGCGTTCAGCTTCTCCGGCCGGTTCAGCGTCAGCGTCACGACGCCCGCTTCGAATTCGACTTTGATGTTTTCGTGCATGACTCAAGTCCCGAGTTTCAAGTCCGGCGTGACAAGTTTGTCCGGCCCGAGTCGGACGGTTCGGCGCGCGGCGCGCGAACTTTAAACTTGAAACTTTGAACCCGAAACTACCTGCCTTTGAAGTTCGGTTTGCGCTTCTCGACGTAGGCGCTCAGGCCCTCGCGGGCGTCCTCGGACTGGAAGAGTTGCTGCTGGAGTTCACGCTCGAGCGCGAGGGCCGACTCGAAGGGGATTTCGCCGCCGGTCTGGACGCTGCGCTTGATGCGGCCGACCGCGCCGGCCGCCTTGTGCGGCAGGGTAAACCGGCGCGCGTAGTCCAGCACCTGCCGCATGAAGTCTTCGCCGGAGCCGGCGTCGAAGACGTGGTTGATGATGCCGAGTTCGACGCCGCGCTCGAAGGCGAAGAGGTCGCCGGTCGCCATCAGCTCGATGGCGCGCGGCTTGCCGACGAGGCGGACGAGGCGCTGCGTGCCGCCCGTGCCCGGCAGCACGCCGAGCGAGACTTCGGGCAGCCCCATCTTGCCCGCCCCGCGCCGCGCGACCCTCAGGTCGGCCGCCATCGCCACTTCGAGGCCGCCGCCGACGCAGTGGCCGTTGACGGCCGCGATGACCAGCTTCGGCGTCTGCTCGAGCCGCGAGAGGGTCTCGTTGGCGTGCAGGCAGAAGTAGTATTTGAAGGCGGGCGTCATCTCCGTGAGCGTCTGGATGTTGGCGCCCGCGCAGAAGAACTTCTCGCCGCCGCCGGTGATGACGACGACCTGCGCGCCCTCGTCCATCCGCGCCCTGAGGATGGCGCCGTCGAGCTGCCGCATCATCTCGTAGGTGTAGGTGTTGGCCGGCGGGTCGTCGAGCGTCAGCACGGCGACGCCCTCCGACACCTCGTAGCGCACCAGCTCGCGCGCCGCAGACTCCTGAGCCTTCTTCTCCGCTTCTGCCATTTCGGTTCGCTCCGGATGAGAACTTGATGAATTACGTTCGGCGTGTGCTACGGCTCATCGTAGTTGCCGCCCCGTGCGGCGTCAAGCAAAGGGAGTAGACAGTAGCCAGTAGACAGTAGCCGGTAGAAAAATCAGAAGGCAGCCGGCACATCGAGCGTCGGCCGCCTTCTTTGTTTTCTACCGGCTACTGTCTACTGGCTACTGTCTACTCTCCGCTTGACAGCCGCGGCGCGGGCCGCGTAGGTTCTAACTCCTACCCAAAGCACGAGGAGGCGCATCCGCTCTGGTGAGCGGCGCGGTCTTCAAAACCGTCAGCGCGACTGTGAGAGCAGGCGCGGGTGGGTTCGATTCCCACACGCCTCCGCCAAATCCGTTTTCGATTTCGGATTTTCGATCCGCGAGTCGGCAGCGACCGCGTCTCTTAACCCGCCCGGTCGAAAACCGGAAATCGTGAATCAAAAATTCCCATGCGTGACTGGGTCGCACTCAACATGACGCCGGGCGTGGGGCCGCGCGCGGCGGCGCGGCTGCTGGAGCGCTTCGGGTCGGCCGAGGGCGTGTTCGGGGCGCTGCGGTCGGAGCTGGAGCGGCTGCGTTTGCGGCCCGAGGCGGTCGAGAGCATCGTGCTCAAAGACCGGCACGAGGCGGCGCGGGCGGAGCTGGAACGCCTGCGCGAGCTGGAGGGCGCGGAGGTCGTCGTCCTCGACGACGGCGCGTACCCCGCTCTGCTGCGCGAAATCCCAGACCCGCCCGTCGTGCTCTACGCGCTGGGCCGCTGGGCCGAGTGCCTCGACGCGCCTTGCGTCGGGGTGGTCGGCTCGCGCCGCGCCTCGACCTACGGGCAGAACGTGGCGCTGATGCTGGCGCGCGACTTGGCCGGGCGCGGCGTGACGGTCGTCTCCGGCCTCGCGCGCGGCATCGACGCGGCCGCGCACCGCGGCGCGCTCGAAGCCGGCGGGCGCACCGTCGCCGTGCTGGGGACGGGGCTGGACGAGGTCTACCCGCGCGACCACCGGAAGCTGGCCGCGGAGATCATCGCGGGCGGCGGCGCGCTCGTCTCGCAGTTCCCGCTCGGCACGCCGCCCGTGGCCGAAAACTTCCCCTACCGCAACCGCGTCATCAGCGGCCTCAGCCTCGGGACGCTGGTGGTCGAGGCGGCCGAGAACTCCGGCTCGCTCATCACGGCGCGGCTCGCGCTGGAGCAGGGGCGCGAGGTCTTCGCCGTGCCGGGCAACATCACGAGCCGGAACTCTTTCGGCACCAACTACCTCATCAAGGGCGCCGGCGCCAAGCTCGTGCAGGCGTGGCAGGACGTGGCGGCCGAACTCCCGCAGGAGGTGGCCGCGCGCCTGCTCCCGCCCGAGCCGAAGAAGGGGCGCGCGGCGGCGCTGCCGGCCCCTCAGCCGGCCGACCTGTCGGGCGACGAGCTGGCCGTCTACGGGCTGCTGGCGGCCGACGAGCCGGCGCACATCGACGCGCTGGCCGAGGCCAGCCGGCTGCCCGTCGCGTCGCTCGCCGCCGCGCTGCTCAATCTGGAGATGCGCGACCTCGTGCGCCAACTCCCCGGCAAGCGCTTCGTCAAAGTCCTCTGACCGAGGGTACGCCGTAGCCTAAAGTCCAGCGTCGGGCGTGCGGCCGAAGATGCGGAGCCACGTGTACGGCTTCAAAGCCGCACGAAAGGAGCGCGGCTCCCTTGACGCGCGCCGGCTCCCACCACTGGCCGAAAGTAGGGCATAACTCCGGCTCGCAGCCGGCTTTGCGCGAGAGCGCCTGCCTCCCGCCTTAGACTCTTCAAGTGGCTGACGGCTCCGCAAGAGTGATAAGCGGTTAGCCTATCTTTTATTGACATCACGTGATGGCGGGCGTATAAGACGCGTTGTCTCCCAAGCCGGCGAGTTGCAGCACGACAGGCGCTAAACCTCACGCAGGTTGGTTGTTGAATCTGTCAAAACTACAGCTTTCTTCACAAACAACATAGAAACCGAAGAGAATTCTTATGCCACCCTATAAAAGAATCGTTTTCTTTATGACGGTTGTGCTTGCGGTAGCAGTGACCACGGCAGTTTCCGCTTTGAAAGAGGGTGAACTGTCAACCGCGAAGAACGAAGCGCAGAAGGTAAGTGAGGAACAGCAGGAGACTGAGGACGACGAAATTCCCGCTGTAGATTTCGACTCACCCGAGCCGGGTGATACTTACGAGCGGGCCAAGAGGAGGGAGAGGGGCGCTAAATATGATAACAGCGCTTTTGTGAGGAAGGATGATGCGGCTAGCGGGGCCGTCGAATCAACCTTTTTCAGCGAATGGGATCTCGGCCTGTCTGCCATTCCTGCTGATAAAAGCGACGTGGTCTTGATCGGCGAAGTGGCGGAGGCTAAAGCATACCTCTCCAACGATAAAACAGGCATCTACTCGGAGTTTACAACTCGCGTCGAAAAGCTATTTAAAAACAGCGCGCCCACCCCGCTAGCCCCCGAGGAAGTGATTAGCTTAGAACGCCAGGGTGGGGCCGTGCGGCACCCGACCGGCCGTAAATACCATTACCACGTCTCCGGGCAGAACCTGCCTCGAAGGGGGAGGCGCTATGTGTTTTTCCTCAGCGCCGCGGAGGCTGGACAAAGCTTCGTCATTATTACCGCGTATGAACTGAAGGGCGGGAAGGTTTTCCCACTGGATTCGCCAGAGCAGTTTCAGCGATACAAAGGGGTGGACGAAGCAGAGTTTCTTAGGGCGGCGCAAAGGGCCGTCAACAGCTCAAACCGAGATTGAGGTGAAACGATGCGACACGGCCGCGACTTGGAACACCTATAAAACTGACAACTGCTCGAACGTAACTTTCGGCGTGGCGACCCGCAAGTCTTTCCTCATAACCGACAGCATCCCCACCCTCACCTCCCCGGCAAGCGCTTCGTCAAAGTCCTCTGAATGCGGGCGCCGGGGAGCAGTAAGTCGGCTTCCCCCCGGCACCCGTCACCAAAAAATTGGCGGATGATGATTGAAAAGGGGGCGCCGGCGCGCGTTATCAGAGTGAAGACGCAAGAAGGAAGTTACGGCTTCGTTCTGCACGAAACGACTTTTACCTGATTCAAGGAGCGCCGGATTATGGAATACAGTTTCACGCAGGTTATCGCATTCGTCGGCGGGACGGCGCTGTGCCTTCTGGCAGTCTTCGCGTTCAGCCCGCTCGCTCTCTCGCGCGCCACCGAGGCGCTGCTCGACCGGATCGAACTCGGCCTCGCGTGCCGCGCCAAGCGGCAGACGCGCCGCGCCGACGAGAGCATCCACGTCTCGATCTTCGACTCGTACCGGCAGGAGCGGGCGCACCGCTAAGCCGGAATCGAACAACCCCTTTTATGAGGGGACTCCAAGTGGGCGAGGGCGCGGCCGGGGAAAGCGGCCGCGCCCTCGTCCGTTTGGCCGCCGCCGGTTGAGTGAGCGCGCGGACGGTTTTCAACACCGAGGGCACAGGGAATTCACAGAGGGCACGGGGGAAGGCAATCGCCGTCTCTGTGAACTCCGTGAGCACTCTGTGCCCTCGGTGTTAAATAACCCTGTCCGGCTCTCCCGAGCGTCAACGTGACCGGCCGCGCCTGACCGGAACTCGGACACCGCCCCGGAAAATCCCGCCCTCACCCTCAAGTTGAAAAAAATTCGGCGGACGTGATTCGATTCGTCGGCGGCCTCCGCGTTAGAGAACGAAGGGGGGGCAGCGCGGGCAGCGTTTCATACTCATTCATCCTCCACTTTCATAAGTACGGCCCGCGCGAAGGGCTTCATTCCAGAGAACATAAGGCATCGCCGGCGTCGCGCCGGGTGCCGCTCCCGCGCGACTTTGGGCGGCGCGCGGTGGTCAGAGCGGCGGCGGACAGGGACGCGACGCCGGCGAGAGGGGGGCGCACGCAGAGGGGGCGGCGCAAACCTTTTTTCCCCACCGGAAGACCCTCGGAATTTAAATCTCACGCGGGGGTTCGAGTGAAGTGAACGACAGGATGAGAAGAGTTTTAGTGGCCGGGGCGGGCGGGCGTCTCGGGGCGGCCGTCGTCGGCGAGCTGAAGCGGCGGGGCTACCCGACGCGCTCGCTCGCGCGCGACCCTTCGCGCCTGACCGAAGGCCCGACGCGCGGCCACGAGGTCTTCGCCGCCGACGCCCGGCAACCCGAAGCGCTGCGGGGCGCGTGCGACGGCGCGGGCGTCGTCATCTCCGCGCTGGGCGCGAGCCTCAAGCTGACGCGCACGCGCGACCCGCGCGCCACCTTCCGCGGCGTGGACTACCTCGCCAACCTCAACCTGCTCGCCGAGGCGCAACGCGCCGGCGTCCGCAAGTTCATCTACGTCTCTCTGCACGGCGCGGAGGAGTTGCGCGGGCTGGCCTACGTGGACGCCCACGAGGAGTTCGTCGCGGCGCTCAGGGCGAGCGGACTCGACTACACGGTCATCCGCCCGACGGGCTTCTTCTACGTCTTCGAGGAGATTTACAAGATGGCGCAGAAGGGGCGCGTCGCGCTCGTCGGCTCGGGCGCGGCGCGCACCAACCCCGTCCACGAGGAGGACGTGGCCAGCGAGTGCGTGGACGCGGTCGAGTGCGGCGACCGGGAGGTTTCGGTCGGCGGCCCCGAAGTCTACACGCGGAGGGAGATCGCCGAGATGGCCTTCAACGTCCTCGGCAAGCCGCCGAAGATCGTGAGCCTCCCCCCGGCCTTCATGCGCGCCGCCCTCCAGCCCCTCCGCCTCTTCGACCAACGCCTTTACGAGTTCTTCGAGTTCGGAGTCGCCGTCAGCACGCGCGACGTGGTCGCCCCGCCCACGGGCCGCACCAGCCTCCGCAGACACTTCCGCCACTTGGCCGGCATCTCCTCGGGCATCAACCCCGCCCTCCGCGCCGCCTCGCCCGACGTGCAGGAACAGACCGCCTCGCGCCAGTGACGGCCGCTACGAGAAGACAGAACCGCGAGCGGGTCGTGTTCACCCCGAGGCTTTCGTCGCCTTGACCGAGACCCGCTCGCCGCCGCCCGCGGTTCCGTTTTTCGCGCCGCCCGCGCGCCCGTCCGCGTGGGCCGGGAAGCCGACGCGCTCAAGCAGACTCCGGAAGCGCGGGTCGCCGTGGAGGGGCTGGAGGCGGCGGCCGACTTTGAGCAGGGCCATCCAGTTCGAGCGCTCCTCGTAAGACTTTTCGAGCCACGCGAAGGCCGCGTCGCGGTCGCCGAGGCCGGCGTGGATGACGGCGAGCAGGAAGGGCGAAGCCTTGCCCTCGCGCACGCGCGCCTCGTAGTCGCCGGCGATCCTGAGCGCCTCGGCGCGGCGGCCCGCGACGGCGTAGGCGTGCCCGAGCGCGATCTCGACGAGCGCGTGGTTCGAGAGCTGCGCGGCCTTGCGCAAGGCGGCGAACGCCTCTTCGTGCCTGCCCTGCGCGGTGAAGATTTCGCCCATGTGCAGGTAGGACTGCGCGTGGAGCGGGTCGCGTTCGAGGTCGGCGCGGCAGCGCGCCAGAGCCTCTTCGTAGCGGCCCGCGACGAAGAGCGACCACGTCACGCCGTCCGAGATGTTGACCGAGAGCGGGTCGAGTTCCTGCGCCGCGCCGTACTCGGCCCGCGCCTCCTCGAACCGCTCCATCGCGGTCAGGAAGTTGGCGTAGGCGAAGTGGGCCTCGGCGTGGTTCGGGTTCAAGCGCAGAGTCTCGCGGTACTCGGCCTCGGCCTCGGCGAACTTCCATTCGTAGAGGAACTTGATCGAGGCGAGCGGGATGCGCGCGGCCGCGAGCCCGGGGTCGAGGCCGAGCGCGCGCTCGGCCGCCTGCTTCGAGCGCGGGTAGGCGTCGCGCGGCAGCATCAGGCCGTAGGCCGGCAGCGAGCGGTAGGAGAGGGCGAGGCCGGCGTGGGCGCCCGCGTACGAGGGGTCTCGCGCGGCGGCGCGCTCGAACAGCTCGATGGCGCGGCGCAGGTCTTCCGGCGTCGCGCGGTTGCGCAAGTACTCGCCCTGCATGTAGAGCCGGTGCGCCTCCGGGTCTTGCGTGTAGCGCCGCGCGAGCTGCTGCCGCTCCTCGCCCGAGAGGCGCGGCCGGAGCGACTGTAGAATCTCGCCCGCGATGTCCTGCTGGACGACGAGCAGGTCTGAGACCTGCCGCGTGTAAGTCCCGCCCCAGAGGCGCGCGCCGTCCTCGACCCTGACCAGCTCGGTCTGAATCGTGAGCACGTCGTCGCGCTTCGTGACGCGGCCGACGAGCACCGCGCCGACGCCCATCTCGCGGCCCGCGCGGCGCGGGTCAACCTCCTTGCCCTTGTAGGTGAAGGCGGTCGTGCGCGCCATGACGCGCAGGGAAGGGAGCTGCGAGAGCTGGTTGATGAGGTGTTCGGAGACGCCGTCGGAGAGGTACTCGGTGTCCGGGTCGGAGCCGACGTTGGCGAAGGGGAGGACGGCGATGGAGTCGAGCCCGTCGTCGTCGCGCGCGAGGTAGATGAGGGCCGCGACGGCGACGAGCGTCGCCAAAAGCGCCCCCAGCGCGACCAGCCCGGCGCTGCGGAGCGTGGCCGCCCCGCGCCGCATCACGACCCTGCGCGGCCGGCCCGGCGCCTTTGATTTATGCGCGCCCGCGGGGCTCGCTTCGGGCGCGCGGGCAAAGACGCCGGCGGCCGCCTCTCCGGTCTCGGTCTCGCGCGCCGCGCCGCCGTTGCGGGACGCGGGCGCGCGCCCGGCGGCCCCCGCCCCGGCGATGTCGTCGAAGGGGAGCGTGACGAGCGCGACCTGCGAGCCGGGCGAGCCGGCGGGCGGGAGCGCGGCGGCGGCCGACGCGGTCACGAGCGAGGCGGCGCGCGCGGGCTCGCTCTCCGCCCGGCAGACGCGCTCGAAGAGGGTCTGGAAGCGCGAGTGCGGGCGCAAGGGGTCGAGCGCCGTCTCGGTGCGTACCCAGCAGTACCACGCCTCGCGCTCCTCGAAACCCTCTTCCAAGAGCGCCAGCGCCTCGTTGAACTCGCTCAGGGCCGCGTGGACGAGCGCGACGTGGTAGGCCGAGACGTAGCGCGCGCGGGCCAGCTCGCGCAACTGCGCCGCGACGAGGCGCGCCTCCTCGCGGTGGCCCGCCATCGCGCGGGCGTAGCCGAGCAGCCCGAGCGCCGAAGGGTTCCCGCCCGAGGCCGAGCAGGCCCGGCGCGCCGCCTCGACCGCCTCGTCGTGGCGGCCGAGCGCCGTCAGCGCGCGGCTCTCGGTGTAGAGGCTGAGGACGGAATCCGGCTCGGCCTCAAGCACCCTGCGGTTCTCGGCGAGGCAGTCTTCGTAGCGGCGGGCTTGGTAGTAGACCCACGCGAAGGACTGGCGCAGCGTCGGCGAGTCGGGCGCGATCTCGCGCGCGCGGCGCGAGGCGGCGACGGCCTCCTCGAAGCGGCCGAGCGAGGCGAGGTGGAAGGCGTGCCACTGGTGCGCGGCGGCGTAGTTCGGATTCAGCTCGACGGCCAGACGGAAGTGGCGCTCGGCCGCCTCCCACTCGCACTGCGCGTGCGCGGCGAAGCCGAGGGCGGCGTAGGCTTCGGCCGAAGAGGGGTCGAGGGCGGCGGCGCGCGCCGCGGCCTCTCGGGCCGCGCCGTAGCACTCGCGCGGCGGCAGGACGCCGAGGACGCCGAGCCAGTTGTAGTAGTCGGCGACGCCGCTGTGGGCCGCGGCGTAAGACGGGTCGAGCGCGGCCGCCTCGTTGAAGTGGACGATGGCGCGGGCGAAGCCGTCCTCCGTCATCGAGTTCCAGTGCAGGCGGCCGCGCAGGTAAGCCTGATAGGCGGCCGGGCTGTTCGTGCCGCGCCGCGCCGGCGGCCCTTCGTCGCGCGCGGCCTCGTCTGCGCCCGTCAGGTGCGGGAGGAGCTCTTTGGCGACCCGCTCGGAGAGCGAGTCGTGGAGGGCGAGGATGTCCGCGTTCGACTCGTCGAAGCGCGCGGCCCACAGCGGCGCGGCGCGCGCGACGCCGACGAGCTGGACGGAGACGCGGACGCGGTCGCCGGCGTGGAGGATGTGACCGTCGAGGACGTAGTCGGCGGCCAGCTCGTGGCCGGCGGCGACGGGGTCGCCGTCCCCGCGCGCGAAGCGCATCACGGAGCTGGTCGGGCGCACTGTGACGCCGCGCGCGTTCGAGAGCCGGTTGATGAGCGCGTCGGCCAGCCCGACGCCGAAGAAGTCGCCGGTGTCGTCGCCGTGCGCGGCGTGCAGCAGCTTAAAGGGCAGGACGGCGACGGCCGGTCGCGGCGCCTCGCGCGGCGCGCCCTCGCCGCGTTCGCCGGCGGACTCGCCGGGCTCGGCGCGCAGGAGGTGCTCGACCTCGGCGCGCAGTTCCGCGTCCGTGCCGCAGGCGTCAGTCAGGAATTTCGCGCGCGCTCCGTGAGGGAGGTCAAGGGCCAGCCCCAAAAGTTCTTCGACTTGTCTGCGTCGTTCGGGGGACATAGGTCAGGCGACGGGCGACGGGCGTCGGCGAAACGGTCGGCCGCGGGGCCGCCTCAGCGGAAGGGAGATTTTAACCCGTCACCCGTCACCTGAGGCCCGTCACCCCTTCTGCACCTGATCGTAGAGCCACGCGCGGGCCATGCGCCACTGGCGGATGACGGTGGCCGTGCCGATGCCGAGAACCTCGGCCGTCTCCTCGATGGAGAGGCCGCCGAAGAAGCGCAGCTCGACGATGCGGCTCTTCTGCGGGTCGATCTCGGCGAGGCGGTTGAGCGCCTCGTCGAGCGCGACCATCTCCTCGGCCTTCTCGGCCGAGACGATGGCCGCCTCGTTGTCTTCGAGCGAGAGCTTGACGCCGCCCGAGCCGCGCTTGGCCGCCATGTGGCCGCGGGCGTGATCGACGAGGATGCGCCGCATGGCCTGCGCCGCGACGCCGAAGAAGTGCGCGCGGTTCTGCCAGCGCACCTCGCGCTGGTCGATCAGCTTCAGGTAAGCCTCGTGGACGAGGGCCGTGGCTTGCAGGGTGTGGTCGGAGCGCTCGCGCCGCAGGTAGCGCGAGGCCAGTTGGTGCAGCTCGCGGTAGACGAGCGGGAGCAGGTTCTCCAGCGCGTCGCGGTCGCCGTTGCCCCACTTCAGGAGGAGTTGCGTGACATCGGGTGTTGAAGACATAACTGTACAGCCGTCAGACGCTCCGGGCGAGATTTTGGATGCCGCCGAGAGGATAGAAATTGCCCTGAAACAAGTCAAACGAAAGCGGGGGCCGGGCGCCGGGGGCCGGGGGCCGGGGGCGGGGATTTCGGCCCCCGTGGGCCGCGAGGGAAATTGCTTTCCGCCCGGCGCACGGCGCCCGAAGCCCGGCGCCCTCGCGTTTGACTTCGGAGCGGCGGGCAGTGTTATTGTCACACGCCGCGGGGCGCGGCGGGGCGGGCGTAAGTCGCTGATACGGAAGAGGAATCCCGGCCCGCGGCGGGCGACTGCGGGGAGCGCGTTTGCATCTAAGGGAGAAATGGAGAATAGTAGAAAAAGGTAGAACCGGCCGCGACAGCTTAGATTTTTCCGGCCCCGTCATAAGTAAATAAAGGGGCGCGCGGCGCGGGCCGCGGGTCAGTAAAGGGAGAGTGATGGCGAAGAATTTAGTGGTGGTTGAATCGCCGGCGAAGGCGAAGACGATAGGCAAGTACCTCGGCCCCGATTATCAGGTCATGGCCTCCTACGGCCACATCAAGGACTTGCCGTCGAAGGGGCTGGGCGTTGACGTTGAGAACAATTTTGAGCCGACTTACGAGGTCACCGACAAGGCGAAGAAGCACGTCGCGGCGCTGAAGAAGGCCGCCAAAGAGGCCGAGGCCATCTACCTCGCCGCCGACCCCGACCGCGAGGGCGAGGCCATCTGCCAGCACCTCGCCGAAGAGGTCGTGCCGAAGCGGCCGCGCAAGCCCTCGTTCCGCGTGATGTTCAACGAGATCACGAAGCGGGCCGTGCAGGACGCCTTCAAGGAGCCGAAGCAGATCGACCGCCATCTGGTGGACGCGCAGCAGGCCCGCCGCGTCCTCGACCGTCTGGTCGGCTACAAGGTCTCGCCGCTGCTGTGCCGCACCATCGGCGGGCGTTTGAGCGCGGGCCGCGTGCAGTCGGTCGCGCTGCGCATGGTGGTCGAGCGCGAGCGCGAGATCGAGAGCTTCGTCAAGACCGAGTATTGGACGGTCGCGGCCAACCTCGCCTCGAAGCTCCCGCCCGCCTTCGACGCGCGCCTCTTCAAGGTCGGCGAGCAGACGGTCAAGACCTCCGGCTTCGAGCAGGAGGTGAAGAAGACGGAAATCCTCATCGGCGACGAGGCGCAGGCCCGCGCCATCGTCGAGGAGGCCGGCCGTCAGCGGTTCGTCGTCGCCGAGGTGGCGACGAAGGAGCGCCGCCGCAACCCCGTCCCGCCCTTCATCACGTCGAAGTTGCAGCAGGAGGCGGCGCGCAAGCTCGGCTTCGCCGTCAAGAAGACGATGATGGTGGCGCAGAAGCTCTACGAGGGCGTCGAGCTGGGCGCGGAAGGCTCGGTCGGCCTCATCACCTACATGCGCACGGATTCGACGCGCGTCTCCGAGGCGGCGCTGAACGAGGCGCGCGAGTTCGTCACCTCGGCCTACGGCCCGGCCTACCTGCCGGAGAAGGCGATCCACTACCGCTCGAAGAAGGACGCGCAGGACGCGCACGAGGCCATCCGCCCGACGGACGTTTCGCGCACGCCCGACTCGCTGGCGCGCTACCTCGGCAAGGACGAGCTGAAGCTCTACCGGCTCATCTGGCAGCGCTCCGTCGCCTCGCAGATGAACCCGGCCGTCTACGACCAGACGACCATCGACATCGAGGCCGGCCGCTTCCTCTTCCGCGCCACGGGCTCGGTCTTGAAGTTCGACGGCTTCCTCAAGGTCTACGAGGAGGGGCGCGACGAGAAGACGGAGGAGGACGACGAGGCCGCGCGCAAGCTCCCGCTCGTGGCGAAGGGCGAGCCGCTTCAGCTCAACTCCGTGACGCCCGAGCAGCACTTCACGGAGCCGCCGCCGCGCTACACGGAGGCGACGCTCGTCAAGGCGCTCGAAGAGAAGGGCATCGGGCGCCCCTCGACCTACGCGTCGATCATGACGACGATTCAGGACCGCGAGTACGTCGAGCGCCTCGAAGGCCGCTTCCACCCGACCGCTCTGGGGACGACCGTCAACGACCTGCTCATCGAGGGCGGCTTCGACGACCTCTTCAACGTGTCGTACACGGCGCGGATGGAGGAGGAGCTCGACGAGATCGAGGAAGGGAAGCTCGCGTGGACGGCGGCGCTGCAAGAGTTCTACGGCAAGTTCGGCCGCGACCTCAAGGCGTTCGAGCAGTACGTCAAGGGCAAGAAGGGTCAGGCCATCCCGACCGACGAGACGTGCGAGAACTGCGGCTCGCCGATGGTCATCAAGCTCGGCCGCTTCGGCCAGTTCCTCGCCTGCTCGAACTACCCCGAGTGCCGCACCACGCGCGAGGTCTCGAAGCCGCAGGCGGCCGACGGCGAGGGCGCGGCCGCCGGCTCAGGCGCCGACGGCGCGGCCGAGACGCCCGAGGAGATGTGCGAGCTGTGCGGCAAGCCGATGGCGATGAAGCGCGGCCGCTTCGGGCCGTTCCTCGGCTGCACGGGCTACCCCGACTGCCGCAACATCCGGCGCGTGAGCAAGAAGACGGGGGCGGTCGCGCCCGCGCCCGTGCCGATCGAGGGCGAGACGTGCCCGGTGGACGGCGCGAACCTCGTCCGCCGCCACGGCCCGTTCGGCGAGTTCGTCTCGTGCGCCAACTACCCCGAGTGTAAGTACATCAAGCGCGAGACGACCGGCATCGCCTGCCCGCGGCCCGGCTGTCGGGGCGAGATTCTGGTGAAGAAGTCGAAGCGCGGGAAATACTTCTACGGCTGCTCGGAGTACCCCAAGTGCGACGTGGTTTACTGGGACAAGCCCGTTCAGGAGCCCTGCCCGCAGTGCAACGCGCCGTTCCTGCTGGAGAAGACGACGAAGAAGGGCACGACGCGCTACTGCGCCCGCGCCGAGGAGTGCGGCTACCGCGAGGACGCGCACGCCCCGACCGCGTCGCAGCCGGTCACCCAGAGGAAGGGCGGCGACGCCGGCCGCGCCGCGTAATCAAAGACAGGAGCGGCGGGCGCGTCTCGGGTTACGTCAGCGTTGATTGACGACGTAACCCGAGACCCGCCCGCCGCTCCTTTTTTGAAAGGCGCCCGCCCCGTCGCGGGCTCCTGTTTTCAGCGCTTCTCCGGAATCACCCACGAGTAGATGTAGTGCGTGTTGCCGCCGACCTCGACCTCGGCGACCTCCTTCGGCTCCCAGTCGCCCATGCCGTAGTTGTGCGAGACGACGCGCGTGCCGGGCTTGAGTTCGGCGAAGAGCTTGGGCCTGAGTTTCAGGTTCACGTCCGGCAGCAGGTAGAGCGTGACGACGGTGGCCCCGCTCAAATCGGCCTGAAACAGATCGCCCTGCACGAAGCGGACGCGGTCGGTGACGCCGGCCTTCTCGGCGTTGGCGTTGCTCTCGGCGATGCGCTGCGGGTTGAGGTCGTAGCCGACGCCCCGCGCGCCGTACTTCCGCGCCGCCGTCACGACGATGCGGCCGTCGCCGCACCCGAGGTCGTAGACGAGATCGTCTTTGCCCACCTTCGCCATCCGCAGCATCCGCTCGACGACCGCCTCCGGCGTCGGCACGTAGGGCACGTCGAGCTTGACGGTGGCGCGGCTCGGCGTCGCCGTCTCCATCGCCGACGCGGGGGCCGGCGTCGGCGTCTGCTTCGCCGTCCTCGGGGCGGGGCCGCCGAGGCAGCCCGCCAGCCCGAGGGCGAGGCCCGCGGCGCACGCCTTCAGGCGCGACTCACGTGAGACTCTCATCGCCCTCCTCCTTGAGCGCCGGCTGGCGGCGTCGGGCCAGCCAGAGCACCGGCAGCCCGGTCAGCAGCGCGGCCACCCCGACCAGCGCCCCGCGCCCCGTGTAGGCGAGGCTCGCCTGCAACATGTAGGCGCAGACGGCGCAGAACAGGAGCGGCGTCAGGGGGTAGAGCGGCACGCGGAACGGGCGCGCGACGTGCGGCTCCTTGACGCGCAGGACGATGAGCGCCAGCCCCGTCAAAAGGAAGAAGCACCAGAAGACGGGCGCGGTGTACTCGACCATCGTCTCGAAGCCGCGCCGCGCGAGCGTGCCGATGAGGATGAGCGCCAGCGCGATGAGGCCCTGCACGGCGAGCGCGGTGGCGGGCGTGTTGGCCCCGCGGTGCCAGCGCCCGAGGAAGCCGAAGACGCGGAAGTCGCGGCCGAGCGCGTAGTTGGTGCGCGCGCCCGTGATGACCGTGGCGTTGGCCGAGGTCAGCGCCGAGACGGCGATGATCAGACTGACGAACTGCGCGCCGCGCTCGCCCACGGCCCCGCGCATCAGGTCGGCCGCGACCGCCTCGGCCCCCGCCACGCCCCCGAGCCCCAGCCCGCGCAGGTAAGCGAGGTTCACCAGCAGGTAGAGCGCCGTGATCACCCCGATGCTCAGGATGAGCGCCCACGCCATGTTCCGCCTCGGCCCCGTAATCTCGGCCGAGACGTAGGCCGCCTCGTTCCAGCCGCCGTAGGTCAGCAGCACGAAGACCATCGCCAGCCCGAGCCCCGCCGCGCCGCCGCCCGCGGGGGCCCCGGCCGCCGCCGCCGCCTCGGGGGGCGCGGGCGCGGCCAGCGCGAGGCCGGCGACGATGATGAGCACGAGGCACGAGACCTCGACGGCCGTGAGCAGGTTCTGCGTGCGCGTGCCCTGCCGGACGCCGAGGATGTTGAGGGCGGTCAGCGCGACGACGGCGAGCGCGGCGTAGACGGAGGCGGAGAAGGTTCCCAGCGGCACGAGCTGCGAGGCGTAGTCGCCGAAGACGAAGGCGAGCAGCGCGACCGAGCCGGTCTGCACCACCGTGATGCGCGACCACGCGTAGAGGAAGGCCGGCGCGCGCCCGTAGGCGCGCGTCAGGAAGTGGTAGTCGCCGCCCGCGTGCGGGTAGGCCGTCGCCAGTTCCGCGTAGCAGAGCGCGCCGACGAACGAGACGACGCCGCCGGCGAGCCAGATGAGCAGCACCGCCGACTCCGACGGCGCGTTGGCGGCGACCAGCGACGGCGTGCGGAAGACGCCCGCGCCGATGACGATGCCGACGATGATCGCCACGGCGTCGGCGAGCGACAGCGTCGGCACGGGCCGCGCCGCCTCGCCGGCCGCGATGCTTTTGACGGACATAAGAAGTTAAGAGTAGACGGCAGTCAGCAGTCAGTAGCCGGTGGGAAGAGCTTCGGCGTCGAACCGTCGGCGCGCCGGCGTTAAGGTTCGCGGCGCTCGGCGCTGCCGACTACCGGCTACTGTCTACTGGCTGCTAGTAGGCTGACTGCCTTTTTCCGGGATGACCCAGAAGTAGATGGGGCGGCCGTCCACGGTGGTGGTCTTGTCGGGCTTCCAGTCGCCCATGTCGAAGGCGTGCGAGACGACGCGCGTGCCGGGCTTGAGTTCGGCGAAGAGCTTGGGCCTGAGCTTCATGTTGATGCTCGGCAGCAGGTAGAGGGTGACGACGGTGGCCTCCTTCAGGTCGGCCTCGAAGAGGTCTTGCACCTTGAACTCGACGCGGCTGGTGACGCCGGCCTGCTGCGCGTTGGCGTTGCTCTCGGCGATGCGCTGCGGGTCGATGTCGATGCCGACGCCGCGCGCGCCGTAGCGCTTGGCGGCGGTGACGACGATGCGCCCGTCGCCGCACCCGAGGTCGTAGACCACGTCGTCCTTCGTCACCGCGGCCATCTTCAGCATCTCGTCCACGACGGCCTCCGGCGTCGGGACGTAGGGCACGTCCTTCTTGACCGGCACCTGCGGGTCGGGCGTCTGCGGGGCCGGCGGCTTGATCGGCGTCACCTGCGCGTAGACGAAGGCGCACGCGACGGCGGCGCAGGCGAGCGCGGCCGCCAGACGCGGGACGCGGGGAATGACTCTCGACATCGCTTCTCCTCCTCGCAAGGGCTGCGGAAGACTTCGTCGCGGCGCCGCGTCGGGCCGGGCGCCGCGGGGTTATCGGCCTCGGGGTTTCGTGCGGCGGATTGTCACGGTTCGGGGCTCGGAGTGTAGAGCGGAATTATTACGGGAACGTCGAGAGCTTGGTGCGAAGCGGTCACGAAACGGGGCGGGGCGTAAAAGTTGTAAAGGATGTAAAGCGCGCGGCGCGGCCCGCTGACAAAGCCGCCCCGCGTGGGTTAAAACAGTTCGCGGCCCGCGCCGCCCCGACCGATTGATGCTCAGGAGACACGCACCCATGTCACGACGCCGCGCCGCCCCGGCGCTCCTCCTTCTCCTCTCCATGCCCTTTGCGCCGCCGCCGGCCGCGCGCTCGCAGACGCCCGCGCCTTCGCCGCCGCCGCCGGTCGCGCCCGCCCCCGGCCCCGCCGCCGACGCCGTCGAGCGCATCAAGGACGAGGGGCTGAACCGCTCGCAGGTGATGAAGACGATCTGGTACCTGACCGACGTGACGGGGCCGCGCCTGACGGGGTCGCCCGCCCTGAAGCGCGCCAACGAGTGGACGCGCGAGCGGCTCGCGGACTGGGGCTTACAGAACGCGCGCCTCGAAGCGTGGGGGCCGTTCGGGCGGGGCTGGACGCTGCGCCGCTTCTCGGCCGAGGTCACCGCGCCGCAGAGCTTCCCCGTCCTCGCCGCGCCGCGCGCGTGGTCGCCCGGCCTCGACGGCCCGCTCACGTCCGAAGTCGTTTTGGTCGACGCCGAGAACGAGGAGGCGTTGCTGAAGTACAAGGGGCGGCTGCGCGGCAAGATCGTCCTCGCCGGCGCGCTGCGCGAGCTGCGCCCGAAGTTCGACCCCGTGGCGACGCGCCTCACCGAGAGGCAACTGCTCGACCTCGCCAACGCGCCCGACCCGGCGCTCGCCCCGCGCCGCCCGCCGCGGCCGCCCACGGCCGAGCAGCTCGCGCAGGCCCGTTTTAATGACCGCAAGACGCGGTTCTATTACGAGGAGGGCGCGGCCCTGCTCGTCGGCTCAAGCCCGGCCGGCGACGGCGGGATGCTCCAGTTCGTCCAGTCGGCCCAAGTCCCGCAGCCGTTCGACACGCCTTTCGAGAAGCGCGTCGGCCCGTGGGAGGCGCGCGCGCCGAAGCTCATCCCGCAGATCGCCGTCGCCAACGACCACTACAACCGCCTCGCCCGCATGATCCGTCAGGGCGAGCGGCCCGAGATGACCGTCAACCTTCAGGTCGAGTTCGACGACGCCGACCGGATGGCCTACAACACCCTCGCCGAGATTCCGGGCGGCGATTTGAAGGACGAGGTCGTGATGCTCGGCGCGCACCTCGACTCGTGGCACACGGCGACGGGCGCGACCGACAACGCGGCCGGCGTCGGCATCATGATGGAGGCCGTGCGGATTCTGCGCGCGCTCGACCTGCGGCTGCGCCGCACCGTCCGCATCGCGCTCTGGAGCGGCGAGGAGCAGGGCCTGCTCGGCTCGCGCGCCTACGTCCGCGAGCACTTCGGCCCTCTGCCTTCGCCGACGACGCCGGCGAGCCTCGCGCCCGCGCCGCCCGCCCGGTTCAAGCCCGAGCACGACCGCCTCAACGTCTACTTCAACGCCGACAGCGGGACGGGCGCGATCCGCGGCATCTACCTGCAAGGCAACGAGGCTTTGCGGCCAATCTTCCGCCGCTGGCTGATGCCCTTCCGCGACTTCAAAGTGGGGGGGCGCGACTACAGCGCGACGACCATCACGGCCGCCAACGCCGGCGGCTCGGACTTCCTCGCCTTCCAAGCCGTCGGCCTCAACGGCCTCGACTTCCTCCAAGACGACATCGAGTACGAGACGCGCACTTGGCACTCGAACGAGGACACCTTCGACCGCATCATCCCCGACGACGTGAAGCAGGCCGCCGTCGTCGTCGCCGCCTTCGTCTACAACGCCGCCACCGAGACCGAACGCCTCCCGCGCAAGCC
>Ga0196977_1000122_pt1 | contig 50361 bp, 40 predicted proteins | sample S3v_1013CmetaG_FD_148634 | JGI IMG/M metagenome (GOLD analysis project Ga0196977, IMG submission 148634) | Soil microbial communities from Anza Borrego desert, Southern California, United States - S3+v_10-13C | ecosystem: Environmental > Terrestrial > Soil > Desert | place: USA: California... | reverse complement strand
TGATCACCTTGGCCCACGTGGGCTCCGGCAACGTTCCGACTACCTGGGCAAGCTCGCGGTGCGCGACGGTGCAGAGGACGTCGTTGTCGAGATCGAGGTGCGGGCCCGAGGCGGAAATAACGGCGGCGATGAGGCCGCGCGCGCCCGAGAGCGCCTCGCGATCGAAAAGCCACTGCACGTGGCCGCCGGACAGTCCCACCATCGGGAAAGGCAGCCGAACCGCGCGGTCGTATTGCAGGTAGACGGTCGATATCGGCTCGTGCTCGAGCGCGCCGAGCCCTTCGGCCAGGCTGCGCAGCGGCTCGCATGCCGTCACCAGCGCGGGCACCTGGAAGGGTGCCGTGGCGCAGACGATGGCATCGAACTCGCGTGCGGTGCCACCGGCCGCTTCGAGGCGCCATCGGTCCCTTGCAGGAGACAGCGCCGTGACGCGCGTGCCGACGGCGACCTCCCCGCCGTGCGCAACCAGCCACACCAACGCGGCGTCAGGCAGCAGCGCCGAGAGGTCGATCGCGGGCACCAGCAGGTCGGAGTCCTCACGCGCGCGGAAAAGCGCATCGCGCAGCACGTTGCAGAACACGTGCGCATCGGCTTGGGAGGTCGGCGTATTGAGCGCGGATACGCAGAGCGGCCCCCACAGGAGCGCGTTCACGGGCGGCGGCTGGCGGTGGCTCGCGAGCATCTGGTCTACGGTGAGCGGCGCGGCGGACGGGGCGAGGTTTCTTGCGGCCATGGCGAAACGCGCGGCGGCGAGACGTTCGCCCCACGTGAGGCCCCGTGCCCTGGCCAGCGCGAGCACGAGGTGAAGCGGAGCGGGCAGGCGCGGCGCGCGTACGCGAAGCCTGCCCGGGATTTCGAGCGTCAGCGGAAAACGCCTGAGCGCCGTGCCGGGCACGCCGACCTCGCGCATGAGGGCGAGCGTCTCGCGATAGGCGCCGAGCAGGATGTGCTGGCCGTTGTCCAGCAACGCCCCGCGGTACTCGACCCGCCGCGCGCGCCCGCCGGCGACGCGATTGGCTTCGTAGAGTGTCACCGCGGCTCCACTGCGCGCGAGGGCGACGGCGGCGGAAAGCCCCGCGTAACCCGCGCCGACGACGGCGACGCGGCGCGTCATGGGATTCGCCTCACGCCCGGACCCAGGTGCGCCAGGCGATCCAGAGCTTGCGCAGCGGCGTCAACGCGATGCGCTGCTCCAGCACCCGGAACCGGTCTCGGCGGATCTCGCCGAGGAGCGTGCGATAGATCGCCGCCATGATCAGCCCGGCACGCTGGTTGCGCCGGTCCTCGGGCGCTAAGCGCGAGAAGGCGAGGTCGTAGTACGACTCGGCCCGCTCGGCCTGCATCGACATGAGCTTCTCGAAAGGCTCGCCGCCACGGCGCGCGAGGATATCCTCGGGCGAAAGCCCGAAGCGCGCGAGCTCGTCCACCGGCAGGTACACCCGATCGCGGCGGGCGTCCTCGCCCACGTCGCGGATGATGTTGGTGAGCTGGAAGGCGAGCCCGAGGTTCTCGGCGTATTCGAGGGTGGAAGGCGCCGAGTACCCGAAGATCGACGCCGAGAGCTGGCCCACCACGCCCGCCACGCGATGGCAGTAGAGCTTGAGGGCGGCAAAGTCGGGATAGCGATGGTAGGAGAGGTCCATCTCCATGCCGTCGATGATCTCGTTCAGGCGCCCGGCATCGATGCCATGCGTCGCCGTGAAGGGCTGCAGCGCGCGCGTGACCGGATGCGCGGGATGACCGGCGAAGAGGTTCGCCACCTCGGTGCGCCACCAGGCGAGCTTCGTGCGCGCCACCGACGGTTCGCTCGCCTCGTCCACCGCGTCGTCCACCTCGCGGCAGAACGCGTAGAGCGCGGTGATCGCTCGCCGCCGCTCCGTCGGCAGGAAGAGGAAGCTGTAGTAGAAGCTCGAGCCGCTCTGCGCCGCCTTCTGCTGGCAATACTCGTCCGGGGTCATCGGGGGCCGTCCCCGGTCTTCATCATTGATCTGAAAATGATCGCAATCCAGTCGCGCCCGCCCAGCACCGGCCGATGCCTGAACACATCCCCCGAAACCGCGTCGATTTTATCGAGAATGGTGCGGCCGCCCTCGACGGTGGCGCGAATCTCCATCCCCAGGCGGCCCGGGAGCACTCGCGCAAGCGGTGCGCCGCGCAGCAGCAATTCCCGCGAGCGATCGCATTCGAATCGCATGAGCGTGGCCCATGCCGCATCGGCGCGCCCCTGCGCGATGTGCTCCTCGGTAACCTCGAATCGCTCGAGGTCCTCCTGCGGGATGTACACGCGCGCCTTGCGCCAGTCGATCGCCACGTCCTGCCAGAAGTTGATGCACTGCAGCGCCGAGCAGATCGCGTCCGACCATTCGAGCATCTGCGGGGAGGCGCCGCCCATGACCTGCAGCACGAGCCTGCCGACCGGGTTCGCGGATCGGCGCGAATAGTCCAGGAGGTCCGCGTAGGTCGCATAGCGCCGCGTCGTCACGTCCTGGGCGAAGGCATCCAGGAGGTCCCGCAGGAGCGAGACAGGCAGCGAATGCGCGCGCACCGCATCGGCCAGGCGATCGAAGGGAGGCTCGCCGGGCCGGCAGCCGGCCTCGATCTCGTCCAGCGCGCGCGCGTAGCGCGCCAGGCCGGCGAGCCGCTCCGCCTCGCTCGCCTCGCCCTCGTCGGCCACGTCGTCCGCCCCCCGCGCGAAGGCGTAGATGGCCTCGATGGCCGGGCGCATGCGGGCCGGCAGCAGCCAGGACGCGACGGGAAAATTCTCGTAGTGGTCGACCGCCAAGGGAGGTTTCAAGCGCTTGAATTTTCGGGATTATATCGGCCTGCCGGGGCTTTCCCGGCGAATTAGGGAAGCCCTTTTTCGGGTATAATTCGACGGCCGCGAAAGTGGCGGAATTGGTAGACGCACTGGATTTAGGTTCCAGCGCCGAAAGGCGTGTGGGTTCGAGTCCCTCCTTTCGCACCACCGGGGTCATGTCCCGGTTATCGCCTCTGCCCGTTTTGGGGTCTGACCCCGGTTCCCATCCCCAACAAGGAAAACCCTTCGATGCAGCAAGCTGTCCAGAACACGCCCAGCACGCTCGAGCGCAGCCTCACGGTCTCGGTGCCGATCGCGCAGATCGAGAGCGAGATCGCCACGCGCCTGAAGAAGCTCGCGCGCACTGTGAAGATGCAAGGTTTCCGGCCGGGCCACGTCCCGCTCAAGATGGTCGAGCGCCAGTACGGTTTCCAGGTCCGCCAGGAAGTGCTGAGCGACTCGGTGCAGCAGTCGTTCGCCCAGGCGGTGAAGGACCAGAACTACCGCGTCGCGGGCTACCCGCGCTTCCAGCCGGTGCAGGCGCCCGCGCCGGGCACCGACAAGGTCGAATACACCGCCACCTTCGAGGTCTATCCCGAGGTGGTCTTCGACGACATCGCCGGCAAGCGCCTCGAGCGCCCGAAGACCGAGGTCGCGGACAACAACGTCGAAGCCACGCTCGCCACGCTGCGCAAGCAGCGCGCCAAGTACGAGCGCGTCGAGCGCGCTGCCCGCAACGAGGACCTGGTCAACATCGATTTCGAGGGCCTGATCGCGGGCCAGCCGTTCGCCGGCAACAAGGCATCGAACTTCACGGTGGTCCTGGGCGAAGGCCGCATGCTCAAGGGCTTCGAGGACGCGCTGATCGGCATGAAGGAGGGCGAGACGCGCACCTTCCCGGTCACTTTCCCGCAGGAATACGCCGAGGAGGTGAAGGGCAAGACCGCCGATTTCACCGTCACCGTGAACCAGGTGGCCGAGCCCAAGCTGCCGGACGTGGACGGCGACTTCGCCCGTGCGCTCGGCGTGGAGGATGGCGATGTCGAGCGCCTGAAGCGAGAGGTGCGCCAGAACATCGAGAAGGAGGTCGCCAAGCGCCTCAAGCAGCGCGTGAAGGAGCAGGTGATGGATGCGCTGCTCGCCTCGGCCCGCTTCGACGTGCCGCGCGCCCTGCTCGATGCCGAGATCGAGCGCATGCAGGGCCAGGCGGTGGAAGACCTCAAGCAGCGCGGCATGACCACGCAGAACCTGTCGCTGCCGGCGGAGCTTTTTTCCGAGCGCGCCATGCGCCGCATCAAGCTCTCCATCCTGGTGAGCGAGCTCGTGAAGCGCGAGGGCCTGGAGCCCAAGCCGGAGCAGGTTCGCCGCGCGATCGAGGAGCACGCCGAGAGCTTCGAGCAACCCGAGCAGCTGGTCCGGTGGTACTACGGCGACCCGTCCCGTCTGGCGGAAGTCGAGGCGCTCGTGATGGAGGACAACGTCGTAGAATGGGCCATGGGGAGAATGAAGGTCGAGGACAAGCCCACCGACTTCGACGAACTCATGGGAACGAAGAAGGATTGAGATGTTCATCAAGAACCCGAACGGCATCGCCACGCAGCACGACACCTACGAATCCCCGAGCGGCCTGGGCCTCGTGCCCATGGTCATCGAGCAGTCCGGCCGGGGCGAGCGCGCCTACGACATCTACTCGCGCCTGCTCAAGGAGCGCGTGATCTTCCTCGTGGGCCCGATCAGCGACGGGATGGCCAACCTCGTGGTGGCGCAGCTCCTCTTCCTCGAGAGCGAGAACCCCGACAAGGACATCCACCTGTACATCAACTCGCCGGGCGGCAGCGTCTCGGCGGGCATGGCGATGTACGACACCATGCAGTTCATCAAGCCGGACGTGTCCACCCTCTGCACGGGGCTCGCCGCCAGCATGGGCGCCTTCCTGCTCTGCGCCGGGGCCAAGGGCAAGCGCTTCTGCCTGCCCAACTCGCGCGTGATGATCCACCAGCCTTCGGGCGGCTTCCAGGGCCAGGCCTCGGACATCGAGATCCACGCCAAGGAGGTCCTGTACCTCAAACGCAAGCTGAACGAGATGATGGCGCAGCACACCGGCCAGCCCATCGAGCGCATCGAGAACGACACCGATCGCGACAACTTCATGAGCGCCGAAGACGCGCTAAAGTATGGGATGATCGATCGTGTGCTGAAGAGCCGCAGCGAAGCGGCGGCGGCATAGCGGCAGGGGACGGAAGCAGGAACAGATGACAGACAAGGTCGGCGGCGAGAAGCTCCTTTATTGCTCCTTCTGCGGCAAGAGCCAGCACGAGGTGCGCAAGCTCATCGCCGGCCCGTCGGTTTTCATCTGCGACGAGTGCATCGACCTCTGCAACGACATCATCCGCGAGGAGGCCTCCACCGACACCTCGCAGAAGGCCGCCAAGAGCGACCTGCCCAGCCCGCACGAGATCTGCGAGATCCTCGACCAGTACGTGATCGGCCAGGTGCAGGCGAAGAAGATCCTCGCCGTGGCGGTGTACAACCACTACAAGCGCCTGAAGACCGGCGGCAAGCAGGACGACGTCGAGCTCGCCAAGTCGAACATCCTGCTCATCGGGCCCACGGGCTCGGGCAAGACGCTGCTCGCGCAGACGCTCGCGCGCCTGCTGAACGTGCCCTTCGTCATCGCCGATGCGACCACGCTCACGGAGGCGGGCTACGTCGGCGAGGATGTCGAGAACATCATCCAGAAGCTGCTGCAGAAGTGCGACTACGACGTCGAGAAGGCGCAGCGCGGCATCGTCTACATCGACGAGATCGACAAGATCTCGCGCAAGTCCGACAACCCGTCGATCACCCGCGACGTCTCGGGCGAGGGCGTGCAGCAGGCCCTGCTCAAGCTGATCGAGGGCACGATCGCCTCGGTGCCACCGCAGGGCGGGCGCAAGCACCCCAACCAGGAATTCGTCCAGGTCGACACGACCAACATCCTCTTCATCTGCGGCGGCGCCTTCGGCGGCCTGGAGAAGGTGATCCAGAACCGCACCGACCGCACCAGCATGGGCTTCGGCGCGCACGTGCGCTCGATGAACAACCGCCAGGAGCTCAATGCGCTCCTGCACGACGTCGAGCCCGAGGACCTGATCAAGTACGGCCTCATCCCCGAATTCGTGGGGCGCCTGCCGGTGGTGGCGGTGCTCGACGAGCTCGATACCGGCGCGCTCATCAAGATCCTCACCGAGCCCAAGAACGCGCTGATCAAGCAGTACCAGAAACTCCTCGCGATGGAGGGGGTCGAACTCGAGTTCCGCGACCACGCCCTGCAGGCCATCGCCAAGCGGGCCCTCGAGCGCCGTACCGGCGCGCGCGGGTTGCGCTCGATCATCGAGCATGCCCTCCTGGACATCATGTTCGACCTTCCGTCGCTCGCCAACGTCCAGAAGGTGGTCGTCGACGAGGGCGCGATCTCCGGCGATGCGAAACCCCTCCTCATCTACTCCGACCAGCCGAAGGTCGCGAGTGGGCAGCAGTAGTCGCCGATCTCGCCTCGCATTGCCCCGCTGGGGGTTGTCCGGGCTCCCGCCCACCCCCACGTACCAGAGTAATCCACACAGGAAGACCCCATGACCGCCTCGTTCTCCTCCGACTCCCGCGTCCTCCCGCTGCTGCCGCTGCGTGACGTCGTGGTGTTCCCGCACATGGTGATCCCGCTGTTCGTGGGGCGGCCCAAGTCCATCAAGGCGCTGGAGGCCGCGATGGAGGAGGGCAAGAACGTGGTGCTCGTGGCGCAGAAGTCCGCCGCCAAGGACGAGCCCAACCCCGAGGACCTGTACGACGTGGGCACCGTCTCCACGATCCTGCAGATGCTCAAGCTGCCCGACGGCACCGTGAAGGTGCTGGTCGAGGGCGTGCAGCGCGCGCACATCGAGCGCGTGCTGACCGACAAGGCGAACTTCGAGGCCGAGATCGACTTGATCGCCACCGAGGAGCCCGATTCGAACGAGGTCGAGGCGATGCGCCGCACGCTGCTCGCCCAGTTCGACCAGTACGTGAAGCTCAACAAGAAGATCCCGCCCGAAGTGCTCACCTCGCTCTCGGGCATCGACGGCGCGGGAAGGCTCTCCGACACGATCGCCGCGCACCTGCCGCTCAAGCTCGAGCAGAAGCAGCAGATCCTCGAGATGTTCCAGGTCGGCCGCCGGCTCGAGCAGCTGCTGCAGCTGCTGGAAACCGAGATCGACATCATGCAGGTGGAGAAGCGCATCCGCGGGCGCGTGAAGCGCCAGATGGAGAAATCGCAGCGCGAGTACTACCTGAACGAGCAGGTGAAGGCGATCCAGAAGGAGCTCGGCGACTCGGAAGAGGGCGCCGACCTCGACGAGCTGGAGAAGAAGATCAAGGCCGCGCACATGCCCAAGGAGGCGCGCGCCAAGGCCGAGGCGGAGCTGAAGAAGCTGAAGCTCATGTCGCCCATGTCGGCCGAGGCCACCGTGGTACGCAACTACATCGACACGATCGTGGGCCTTCCCTGGAAGAAGAAGACCAAGGTCTCCACCGACCTCAAGAACTCCGAGAAGATCCTCGATGCGGACCACTATGGCCTGGAGAAGGTCAAGGAGCGCATCGTCGAATATCTCGCGGTGCAGCAGCGCGTCGACAAGCTGAAGGCGCCGATCCTGTGCCTCGTGGGCCCGCCCGGTGTCGGCAAGACCTCGCTCGGGCAGTCGATCGCGCGCGCCACCAACCGCAAGTTCGTGCGCATGTCGCTGGGCGGCGTGCGCGACGAGGCCGAGATCCGCGGCCACCGGCGCACCTACATCGGCTCGATGCCCGGCAAGATCCTGCAGAACATGACCAAGGTCGGCGTGAAGAACCCGCTCTTCCTGCTCGACGAGGTCGACAAGATGGGCATGGACTTCCGCGGCGATCCTTCGTCGGCGCTGCTGGAGGTGCTCGACCCCGAGCAGAACCACACCTTCGTCGACCACTATGTCGAGGTCGAGTACGACCTGTCCGACGTGATGTTCGTGGCCACCGCCAACACGCTCAACATCCCCGCGCCGCTGCTGGACCGGATGGAGATCATCCGCCTCTCGGGCTACACCGAGGACGAGAAGGTCCACATCGCCAAGCAGTACCTGCTGCCCAAGCAGTTCAAGGCCAACGGCATCAAGGACGGTGAGCTTTCGGTCACCGACGCGGCGCTGCGCGACATCACGCGCTACTACACGCGCGAGGCCGGCGTGCGCGGCCTGGACCGCGAGCTCGCCAAGATCGCGCGCAAGGTGGTGAAGTCCATCCTCACCAAGAAGAAGGAGGGCGGGCACATCACCATCAACTCCAAGAACCTCGACAAGTACCTGGGCGTGCGCAAGTACACCTACGGCATCGCGGAGAAGGAGAACCAGATCGGCCAGGTCACCGGCCTCGCATGGACCGAGGTGGGCGGCGAGCTCCTCACCGTGGAGGCCGTGAAGCTGCCCGGCAAGGGCAACACCGTGACCACCGGCAAGTTGGGCGAGGTGATGCAGGAGTCGATCAAGGCGGCCATCTCGGTCGTGCGCGCGCGCGCCAAGCGCCTGGGCATCAGCGAGGACTTCTACCAGCAGCTCGACCTGCACATCCACCTGCCCGAGGGCGCCACGCCCAAGGACGGCCCCTCGGCGGGCATCTCCATCGCCACCGCGATCACCTCGGTGCTCACGGGCATTCCGGTGCGCTGCGACGTCGCCATGACGGGCGAGATCACGCTGCGGGGCGAGGTGCTGCCGATCGGCGGCCTGAAGGAGAAGCTGCTCGCGGCCCACCGCGGAGGCATCAAGAGCGTCCTGATACCCAAGGAAAACGTGAAGGACCTGCAGGAGATCCCCGACGAGGTGAAGGGCGCCATCGAGATCACCCCTGTGCAGTGGTTCGACGAGGTCCTGGAGCGCGCCCTGGAGCGCAAGCCCGAGCCGCTTTCGGAGCCGGCGGCGGCCCCGCCGCCGCCCGCACCCGAAGCCAGGCCAGTAGTAACCAAGCACTAGGTGACAGACCCCGGTGTCCGGCGGGGACCGTCCCGTAATTTCCGCGTGACGCCAAGCGCGGAAAACCGGGACTGTCCCCCGGTTAGCTGTGGAGTTCCCCTCCGTTTTCGGCTAAAATATCGGGCTGTTCCGGGTGCTTAGCTCAGCTGGTAGAGCGTCGCCCTTACAAGGCGAATGTCGGGGGTTCGAGCCCCTCAGCACCCACCACCCGACATGGGTCGAAGCCCGGAAGAGCCGTAATCTGGAGTGGTAGTTCAGTTGGTTAGAATACCGGCCTGTCACGCCGGGGGTCGCGGGTTCGAGTCCCGTCCACTCCGCCAGATTCTTCGAGGGCGAACCCCGCGGTTCGCCCTTTTCACATCCGGCCCCGCCGGACCTGGATTGCCATGGAAAAGCTCCGCGCCGTCGCCCAGAACAAGGTCTTCAAGATCCTCTTCGCGCTGTTCCTGATCGTCCCGTTCGGCCTGTTCGGCGTCGAGCAGTACCTGCAGCGGCCCGCGAGCGGCGATGCGGTGGCGCGGGTGGGCAAGCAGGAGATCGGCTCGGTCGAGTTCGACCAGGCGGTGCGCAAGCAGGCCGACACCTACCGCCAGCAGTTCGGCCGCAACTTCGATCCCTCGATCATGGACAACCCCGAGATCCGCCGCGGGGTGCTCGACCAGCTCGTGAACGAGCGGCTCATCGACATCGGCTCCCAGCGCGCGGGCGTGAAGGTGCCCGATCGCGTGCTGGCCGATCGCATCGCCGGCGAGCAGTTCTTCCAGGTCGACGGCAAGTTCTCCCGCGAGCGCTACGAGCAGCTCGCGAAGGCGCAGGGCCTCACCCCCGTTGGCCTCGACGAGCGCCTGCGCACCGACTTTCGCCAGCAGCAGTTCCGCAACTCGATCGCCGCCACGGCCTTCGTGCCGAAGAGCACCCTCGACAGCTTCATCCGGCTGTCCGAGCAGACGCGCAGCGTGAGCGTGATCAACCTCACGCCCGACGCCTACATGGACAAGGTGAAGGTGACGCCCGAGCAGGTGAAGGCGTACTACGACGCCAACCACAAGGAATTCACCACGCCCGAGCAGGTGCGCGTGGAGTACCTGGAGCTCTCGATGGACGCGCTCGCCGCCAAGGCCGAGGCGCCCGCCGAGGAGGTCAAGCGCGTCTACGAGGACGGCATTCGCAACAACCGCTGGGGCTCGCCCGAGGAGCGGCGCGCGAGCCACATCCTCCTCGCGGTCAAGCCCGACGCGCCGGAGGCCGATCGCAAGGCCGCCGAGGCGAAGGCCCAGGCGATCGCCGAGCAGCTGCGCAAGAAGCCCGACAGCTTCTCCGAGGTGGCGAAGAAGGAATCGCAGGACCCGGGCTCGGCCGCGCAGGGCGGGGACCTGGGTTTCTTCCCGCGCGGTGCGATGACCAAGGCCTTCGAGGACGCCGCCTTCGCCGCGAAGAAGGGCGAGATCCTGGGCCCGGTGCTCACGGAGTTCGGCTTCCACGTGATCCGCGTGACCGACGTGAAGCCCGCCAAGATGAAGACGCTCGCGGAGGCCACGCCCGAGATCGAGGCCGAGATCAAGAAGGCCGCTGCCCAGCGCAAGTACGCCGAGGCCGCGGAGGCCTTCTCCAACCTCGTGTACGAGCAGTCGTCGAGCCTCAAGCCCGCCGCCGACGCGCTCAAGCTCACCGTGCAGACCTCGCCCTGGATCTCCAAGGGGATGCCCTCGGTGCCGGTGCTCGCCAACCCCAAGATCCAGGCCGAGATCTTCTCCGACAACACCATCAAGGCGAAGCGCAATACCTCGGCGGTGGAAGTCCAGCCGAACGTGCTCGTGTCGGCGCGCGTGATCGAGCACAAGCCCGCCCAGCTGCAGCCCTTCGAGGCGGTGAGCGCAGGCATCGAGCGGAAGCTGAAGCGCGAGGAAGCGCTCAAGCTTGCGAAGGCCGATGGCGAGGCGAAGCTCAAGGAGGCGCTCGCCGGCAAGGAGGGCGAGCTCAAGTGGCCCGCGCCGCTCGACGTGAACCGCCAAAAGCCCGGCGGGCTCTTCCCGCAGGTGCTCGATCGAGCCTTCCGCGCCGATCCCAAGAAGCTGCCGGCGATCATGGGCGTCGAGACGCCGATGGGCTACTCGCTGGTGAAGGTGACCAAGGTCACCATGCCCGAGAAGATCGAGGATGCGAAGCGCCAGGCGCTCGGCGGCCAGCTGCAGCAGGCGGTCGCCATGCAGGAGCTGGAAGCCACCCTGTCCAGCCTGCGCAACGACGTGGGCGTCTCGGTCAGGACGGGCGCCCTCGAGCCGAAGGACCCGAACGCCGCGCCGCAGCCGCAACAGGCGCCGCCGCCGCAACCCCGCGGCAAGTTCTAGCCGGCGGGACAGTCGGTCGCTATTCGTCGATCGGCGTCACGTTCGCGAAGCCGGCGTCGACGTGGATCACCTCGCCGGTGATCCCGCTCGCGAGCGGCGAGAGCAGGAAGGCGCTCGTATCGCCCACCTCCTCGGTGGTCACGCCGCGCCTGAGGGGCGCGTTCTTCTCCACGAAGTGCAGGATCTTGGAGAACCCGCCGATGCCCGCGGCGGCGAGTGTCTTGATCGGGCCGGCGGAGATGGCATTCACGCGGATGCCTTGCGGCCCCAAACTCGCGGCCAGGTAGCGCACCCCGGCCTCCAGGCTCGCCTTGGCGAGGCCCATCACGTTGTAGCTGGGCATCGCGCGTTCGGCGCCCAGGTACGAAAGCGTGACGATGGAGCCCGCGCGGCCGCGCATCATCGGCTCGCCCGCCTTGGCGAGCGCGGCGAGGCTGTAGCTGGAAACGTCGTGGGCGATGCGGAAGGCCTCGCGGGTGACACTCTCGTGGAATCCGCCCTTCAGCGCCTCCCGCGGCGCGAACGCGATGGCGTGCACCAGCCCGTCGAGCCCGTCCCAGTGCTTGCCCAGCGACTCGAACAGCGCCTCGATCTGGGCGTCCTCGGCCACGTCGCAGGGGAAGACGCGGTCGGTGCCCCCGAAGGCCGCGGCCAGCTCGACCACGCGCTCGCGCACGCCTTCGCCCTGGTAGGTGAAGGCCAGCTCGGCGCCTTCCCGCGCGCACGATTTCGCGATGCCATGCGCGATGGACCGGTTGGAAAGCATGCCGGTCACGAGGATTTTCTTGCCCTGCAGGAAGCCCATCTTGGCGGCCCTTACGCTTAGAATTCGAAGACAATCAACGGTTACAGACGGGCTCGAAGTGTATCGCATAATCAAGGGTCTACGACCCGTTCCGGGCCTTCCGCAGACCATGTTCGCGAACTTCAGCCGCGCGGCCGCAGCGCTCGCCGCCGGCCTCGCCGCGCTCGCCCCGGGCGCCCATGCCGCCGATCCCTCCAAGGTCTTCCGCTACGCCTTCGAGGTCGCGGAGACGTCCTTCGATCCGGCCGAGATCTCGGACCTCTACTCCTCCAACGTCATCGCCAACATCTTCGATCCGCCGCTGGTCTACGACTATCTCGCGCGTCCGGTGAAGCTCATCCCGAACACGCTCGTGGCCATGCCCGAGGTCACCGAGAACGGCACGCTCTACACGCTGCGGGTGAAGCCGGGCATCTACTTCGCGCCCGACGAGGCGTTCAAGGGCGCCAGGCGCGAGCTGGTGGCGGAGGACTACGTCTATTCGATCAAGCGGATCTTCGATCCGCGCAAGCGCTCGCCGAACCTCTACCAGTTCGAGGGCTGGATCGCCGGCATGGACGAGCCGCTCGCGCGCGCGCGCAAGGAGGGCCGCTTCGACTACGACACCCCGGTGGAGGGGCTGCGCGCGCTCGACCGCTACACGTTCCAGATCCGGCTCAAGCAGCCGAACTACAACTTCATGTACTACCTCGCCTGGTGCAACGTGAGCTGCGCGCTCGCGCGCGAGGTGGTCGAGCATTACGGCGACAAGATCTCCGAGCATCCCGTCGGCACGGGCCCGTACCGCCTCACCTTCTGGAAGCGCTCCTCGAAGATGGTCTTCGAGGCCAACCCGAACTATCGCGAGGACATCTACAACCCCCAGCCGGCGGCGGGCGACGAGCGCGCGCAGGAGATCGCGGCGAAGCTGCGCGGGCGCAAACTGCCGATGATCGGGCGCATCGAGGTGTACGTGGTCGAGGAGCAGCAGCCGCGCTACCTCGCCTTCCTCAACAGCGAGCACGACTTCCTCGAGCGCATCGCCGCGGAGTTCACCAGCGTGGCATTTCCCGGCAACCAGCTGGCCGCCGACCTGCGCAGGCGCGGCGTGCAGATGGACCAGGTCCCCGGGATGGAGCTCACCTACTCGTACTTCGCGATGAAGGACCCGGTGGTGGGCGGCTACACGCCCGACAAGATCGCCCTGCGGCGCGCGATCGTGCTGGGCCAGGACGTGGGAGCCGAGGTGCGCATCGCGCGCAAGAACCAGGCGATCGCGGCGCAGAGCCCGATCGGTCCGGGCGCCGCGGGCTACGATCCCAACTTCCGCTCCACCGCCACCGAGTACAACCCGGCGAAGGCGAAGGCGCTGCTCGACATGTACGGCTACGTCGATTGCGACGGCGACGGCTGGCGCGACCTGCCGCGGGCCAATCCGGGGGACGAATGCCGGCCCCTCTCGATCGAGTACGCCTCGGCGCCCACGGCGCAGCAGAAGCCGCTGGACGAGAACTGGAAGAAGAACATGGATGCCATCGGCGTCCGCATGCATTTCAAGAAGGCGAAGTGGCCCGACCTGCTCAAGGAATCGAAGGCCGGCAAGCTGCAGATGTGGGGCCTGGGATGGAGCGCCACCACACCCGATGCCGATGCCTTCTTCGTCATGCTCTACGGGCCCAACGGCGGGCAGGCCAACCACTCGCGCTTCGACGTGCCCGAGTTCAACCGGCTCTACGAGCAGTCCAAGCGCCTGCCCCACGGGCCCGAGCGAGACGCGATCTACCGCGAGATGAACCGCCTTTTCCTCGTCTATGCTCCGTGGCGGCTGGGGTCGCATCGCATCTACACCGACCTCTGGCATCCCTGGACCGTGGGCTTCAAGCGCCATCCGGTCATGCGCGGCTTCTGGAAGTACCTCGACATCGACAACGTGAAGCTCGCAGCGGCGGGGGGAAGGTAGCGCCGTGCGCCTCGCCGCGCGGTGGCTCGCGCTGCCGCTCCTGCTGGCCCTCTCGTGCACCGCCGCACTGGGCGCGCCGCAAAAGGTGCTGCGCGTGGCCTACCTCTCGGCGGAGACCAACTTCGATCCCGCCTTCGTCTCCGACCTCTATTCGAACAACATCATCCACGAGATCTTCGAGCCGCTGCTCACGTACGATTTCTTCGCGCGCCCGGCGAAGCTCAAGCCCGAGACCGCGGAGGCGATGCCGGAGGTGAGCGACGGCGGCCGCACCTACACCGTCCGCCTCAAGAAGGGAATCCTCTTCTCCGACGACCCGGCGTTCGAGGGCAGGAAGCGCGAGCTCACCGCGCACGACTACGAGTTCGCGCTGAAGCGGCTGATCGACCCGAAGGTGTCCTCGCCCAACCTGTGGCTGATCGAGGGGCGTGTCGTGGGCGTGGAAGCCGCCGCGGCGGCGGCGAAGAAGGCCGGCCGGTTCGACTACGACGCGAAGATCCCCGGCATCGAGGTGCTCGACCGCTACACGCTGCGCATCCGGTTGGAGAAACCCGACTACAACTTCCTCTACATCCTCGCCATGCCCAACATCGGCGCCCAGGCCCGCGAGGTGGTCGAGAAGTACGGCTCCGACATCGGCTCGCATCCCGTGGGTACCGGGGCTTTCCGGCTGGGCACGTGGAAGCGCTCCTCCAAGATCGTGCTCGAGCGCAACCCCAACTTCCGCGAGGTGTTCTTCGACGACGAGGTGCCGCCCGAGAGCGACGCGGAGGGCCGCCGGCTGCACGCCCAGCTCGCCGGCAAGCGCCTGCCCCAGGTGGACCGCGTCGAGGTCTACATCGTCGAGGAGGCGCAGCCGCGCTGGCTCGCATTCCTCAACAACGAGATCGACTGGGTCAACGTGCCCATCGAGTTCACGCGCATGGCGGTGCCCGGCGGCAAGCTCGCCCCCTGGCTCGAGAAACGCGACGTGCGCCACATGACCAACGTCGATCCCGACGTGGTCTACCTCTACTTCAACATGCGGGACGCGACCTTCGGCGGCTACACGCCGGAGAAGGTGGCGCTGCGCCGTGCAGTGAGCCTCGCCTACAACGTCGAGGAGGACATCCGCCTCATCCGCAACGGCTCCGCGATCGAGGCGCAGTCGATGATCCCGCCCGGCGTGCTGGGCTACGACCCCGGCTTCAACCTGGGCCGGACCTACGATCCCGCGAAGGCGAAGGCGCTGCTCGACATGTTCGGCTACCTCGATGCGAATGGCGACGGCTGGCGCGACATGCCCGACGGCGCGCCGCTCGTCTTCATCAACGCGACCGAGCCCGACCAGACCAACCGCCTCTTCGCCCAGCTGTGGAAGAAGAACCTCGAGGCGGTGGGCATCCGCGTCGAGCAGAAGACGGCCAAGTGGCCGGAGCTGCGCAAGGAATCCAAGCTGGGCAAGCTGCAGAGCTGGCAGCTCGCCTGGAGCGCCGACTACCCCGACGGGGAGAACTTCTACCAGCTGCTCTACGGGCCGAACTGCGGCAGCTCGAACGACGCCTGCTTCCAGCTGCCGGCCTTCGATGCGCTCTACGAGAAGGCGGCCGCCCTGCCGCCCGGCCCCGAGCGCACCGCCCTCTACCAGGAGATGGCCAAGCTGGTCGCCGCCTACGTTCCCTTCCGCCCGCAGACCCACCGAATCCGCCACCAGGTGGTCCAGCCCTGGGTGCTCGGCTGGCGGCGCAATCCCTTCATGCACGAGGCCTACCGCTACGTGGACATCGACCCGGCGCGGCAGGCCCGCGCGCTGCGCTGAACCTATATAATTCCGTGATTTTGCTCGATTTATTCACCTTGAACCGCTCCCGCCTCGTTGCCATTTGTGCCGCCCTGGCGCTGTTTTTCGCCGCGGCCGACGCGCTCGCGCAGAAAAAAGTGCTGCGCATGGCCTTCCGCACGGCCGAGACCGGCTTCGACCCGCAGAAGGTGTACGACCGCTACTCGGTCGGCGTCTGCGAGAACCTCTACGAGGCGCTGCTCACCTACGACTACCTCGCGCGGCCCGTGAAGGTGGTCCCGCTGGTGGCCGAGGCGGTGCCCGAGCCCGAGGAAAACGGCACGCGCTATACGTTCCGCATCCGGCCCGGCATCCACTTCGCCGACGACCCTGTCTTCAAGGGGCAGAAGCGCGAGCTCGTGGCGAGGGACATCGAGTACGCGATCAAGCGTTTCCGCGACCCGGCGAACAAGAGCCCCTACGAGTGGCTCTTCGAGAACAAGATCGTCGGCCTGGACGAGCTCGCCGAGCGCGCGAAGAAGCCGGGCGCCAGGTTCGACTACGACGCGAAGGTCGCCGGCATCGAGGTCCGCGGCAAGTACGTGGTGAGCTTCAAGCTGAAGGAGCCCGACTACAACTTCCTCTACATCCTGGCGATGCCCAACGTGGTGCCGGTCGCGCGCGAGGTGATCGAAGCCTACGCGGCCGATACGCATGCCCATCCCGTGGGCACCGGGCCCTTCGTCCTGAAGGAATGGGTGCGGCGCTCGAAGATCGTGCTCGAGCGCAATCCCGACCACCGCGGCTACGAGCTCGAGACCCGCTACGCCGACTCGAGCGATCCCTGGGACCGCCGCGCGATGGAGGCGCTGCGCGGCAAGCGCCTGCCGCAGCTCGACCGCGTCGAGATCTATCCCATCGAGGAGGAGCAGCCGCGCTACCTCGCGTTCGTGAACGGCGAGCACGACCTCATGGACGAGCTGCACCCGCAGTTCATCCACCAGGTGCTGCCCAACGGCAAGCTTTCGCCGGCGCTGGAGAAGCGCGGCGTGTCGGTGTTTCCCGAGCTGCAGCCCGAGTTCACCTATGACTCGTTCAACGTCGAGGATCCGGTGATCGGCGGCTACAGCCCGGAGCGCGTGGCGCTGCGGCGGGCGCTGGTGCATGCCCATGACCGCACGCAGGAAATCAACATCATCCGCAAGGGGCAGGCCCTGCCCGCCCAGAGCCCGGTGCCGCCGGGCATCGTGGGCTACGACCCCGAGTTCCGCTCCCCGGCGACCGACTTCGATCCCACCAAGGCGAAGGCCCTGCTGGACATGTTCGGTTACGTCGATCGCGACGGCGACGGCTGGCGCGAGCAGGCCGACGGCAAGCCGCTTTCGCTCACCTACAAGTACAACTCAGGCCCCGAGACGCGGCTGCTGGCCGAGCTCTGGGTCAAGTCCCTCGCGAACGTGGGCGTGCGCGCCGACACTGTCGCCGTGCAGTTCGCCGACCTGCTGAACGACAAGCGCGTGGGCAAGTTCCAGCTCGCCGGCTCGGCCTGGACCGCGGACTATCCCGACGCGCAGAACTTCCTGCAGCTCTACTACGGGCCCAACACCGGCCAGTCGAACGAGTCGCGCTTCAAGCACCCCGACTACGACCGGCTCTACCAGAAGTCGCTGGGCTTTCCCGACAGCCCCGAGCGCAACGCGATCTATCGCGAGATGAACCGGCTGCTGCTCGCCTATGCGCCCTCCCGCCTGGGCGTGCACCGCATCTACAACCACCTGCAGTACCCCTGGGTGAAGGGCTACAAGAAGCACCCGATCCTGTACACCAACTTCAAGTACCTGGACCTCGACGTGGCGGCCCAGCAGGTCGCGATGAGGTAGGAAACCCCACAAGGGAGAGGAGACGAGACCGTGACCGCCTATGTGATCCGCCGACTGTGGCAGATGATCCCCACCATCTTCGGGGTGATCCTGCTCATCTTCTTCCTCTTCAACTGGGTGGGCGGCGATCCCGCGCAGGTGCTCGCGGGCAAGATCTCCAACCCCGAGCAGATCGCCAACATCCGCAAGCAGCTGGGCGTCGACCAGCCCTACTGGTACCAGCTGTGGGTGTTCATCCAGCAGGTCTTCACCTTCGACTTCGGGCGCAGCTGGTCCACCAACGAGGAGGTCTCGCGCATCCTGCTCACGCGCGTGGGCCCCACGCTCACGATCATGGTGCCGGTGCTGGTGATCGAGACCGTGCTGGCGGTGCTCTTCGCCATCTTCGTGGCCTACGTCCGTGGCACGGTGACCGACCGCGCGATCATGATCATCTGCACGGTGGCCATGTCGATCAGCTTCCTGGTCTACATCATCGTCTTCCAGTGGCTCTTCGGCTTCATCCTCGGCTGGTTCCCGGTGCAGGGCTGGAGCGAGAGCTTCTGGAAGAACCTGCTCACCTACGCGCCGCTGCCCATCATGCTGGCGGTGTTCGTGGGGCTCGCGCCGCAGCTGCGGCTCTATCGCTCGTTCTTCCTCGACGAGATCAACCAGGACTACGTGCGCACCGCGCGCGCCAAGGGCGTGCCCGAGAAGCGCGTGATGCTCAAGCACGTGCTGAGGAACGCCTTGATCCCGATCCTCACGAACATCGGCATCTCGCTGCCTGGCGTGTTCGTGGGCTCCTTCCTGCTCGAGGTGTTCTTCTCCATCCCCGGCCTGGGGCGCGAGATCATCACCGCGGTCAACCGCAGCGACTTTCCCGTCATCAAGGCGGTCACGGTGTACCTCGCCGTGCTCACGATGATCATCAACCTGCTGGTCGACGTGATGTACAAGTTCGTCGACCCGCGCGTCTCTTTCAAATAAGGAGCGCCCATGAGCGCCGTCCTCACCAATCCCCCGACCCCGCAACCGTTCCAGGAATCCCCGGGCGTGTGGGCGCTCGCATGGCGCCGCCTCAAGCAGGATGCCGTCGGCATGGTCTCCCTCGTCGTGGTGGTGTTCTTCATCCTCATGATGGTCGCGTCGTACTTCGGGCTCGTCGCCTCGGACTGGAGCAAGGAGAAGGGCGTGTCGTACGCCAATCCCTCCTTCATGGCCGGCGCCGAGAACCTGGAAGCCGCGGCGATGGCCCAGAAGCAGGCGGCGTCGAAGGCGCCTCCCGTGGACCTCTCCGACATCGACCCGCTGGCGCCGCGCTACAAGGAATGGGAGGAGCGCGCCGCGAAGATCGCGGTCACCGAGGTGAAGCGCTCCGAGACGCTGCCCTTCGGCGGCGACAAGTGGGGCCGCGACGTGCTGCAGAAAGTGGTGAAGGGCTCGGAAGTGTCGATCTTCGTTGGCCTGACCGCGGCGCTCTTCGCGACCATCATCGGCACGATGCTCGGGGCCGCCGCGGGCTACTGGGGCGGCTGGGTGAACGACTTCCTCGAGTGGTTCTACAACATCTTCACGTCCATTCCCTACATCCTGCTGATCCTCGCCTTCGCCGCGGTGGCCACGGCCACCGCCAAGTTCGGCAAGGGTGTGTTGCCGATCGTGCTCATCCTCTCGCTCACCGGCTGGACCGGCATCTACCGGCTCACGCGGGCCGAATACATCAAGCACGGCAATCGCGAGTACGTGAAGGCCGCACAGGCCATCGGCGCCTCGAACTGGTCGCGCATGTTCGTGCACATCCTGCCCAACGTGAGCCACGTGGCGCTGGTGCAGCTTTCGCAGCACACGGTGCAATTCATCAAGGCCGAGGTGATCCTGTCCTTCCTCGGCTTCGGCGTTCCGGTGGACATGGTGTCCTGGGGCACGATGCTCGCGGAGGCGCAGAACGAGCTCGTCATCGGCAAGTGGTGGCAGCTTTTCGCCGCGGGGGCTTCGATGGCGATCCTGGTCACCGCCTTCTCGCTGCTCACCGATTCGTTGCGCGATGCGCTCGATCCGAAGCTCAAGTGACCGGAGGCCAAGAGTGAAACGATCCCTTTCCCCGGTCATCCCCGCGCAGGCGGGGATCCAATGACGATGACTCCAGAAAATCTGCTTTCCATCCAGGACCTGGACGTCCGCTTCCGCATCGACCGCAAGTCGGAGCCGTTCCGTGCGGTAAAGGGCATCTCCTTCGACATCCCCACCAACTCCACCGTGGCCCTGGTGGGCGAGTCGGGTAGCGGCAAGAGCGTCTCCGCCATGGCGATCCTCGGCCTGCTGCCCGAGAACGCGATCGTCTCGGCGCAGAGCCGCATCCTCTACGGCGGCAAGGACCTGCTCAAGGCCTCCATGGGCGAGATGCAGGCGATCCGCGGCAAGGACATCTCGGTGATCTTCCAGGAACCGATGACGTCGTTGAACCCGGTCTTCACCGTGGGCGAGCAGATCGGCGAAAGCCTGCGGCTGCACATGGGCATGAGCGGCGGCCAGGCGAAGGCGCGCGTGGTGGAGCTCTTGAACGAGGTCGGCATTCCCAACCCGCAGCTGCGCGTCAATTCCTACCCGCACGAGATGTCCGGCGGCCAGCAGCAGCGCGTGATGATCGCCATGGCGATCGCGTGCGAGCCCAAGCTGCTCATCGCCGACGAGCCCACCACGGCGCTCGACGTCACCATCCAGAAGCAGATCCTGGACCTCATCGCCGGCCTGCAGGAGAAGCGCCACATGTCGGTGCTCTTCATCACGCACGACCTGGGGGTCGTGGGCGAGATCGCCGACCACGTGGTGGTGATGCAGAACGGCGAGATCCAGGAGCAGGGATCGGTAAGGCAGATCTTCGAGTCGCCGCAACATCCGTACACCAAGGCGCTGCTCGCCTGCCGTCCGCGGCTCGACCGCCGGCCGAAGCGCCTGCCCGTGATCGACGATTTCCTCAAGGGCGACGGGCGCGTCCACCTCGAAGAGCGCCGCCGCGGCAGCAGCCCCGGCGACGAGATCATCCTCGAGGTGAAGGGCCTCACCAAGACGTTCTTCCTCAAGGAAGGGCTCTTCGGCAAGCGCGCGGTGCCCGCTGTGAAGGAGGTCAGCTTCAAGCTGCCCAAGGGCAAGACGCTCGGCCTCGTGGGCGAGTCGGGCTCGGGCAAGACCACGGTGGGCCTCACGGTCATGCGCCTGCACGATGCGACGAGCGGCGAGGTGCTGTTCGAGGGGAGGAACCTGCTTTCCCTCTCGGAGCGCGAGATGATGGCCTACCGCCGGCGCATCCAGATCATCTTCCAGAACCCGTACGCCTCGCTAAACCCGCGCTTCACCGTGGGGCAGATCCTGGTCGAGCCGATGAAGATCCACTCGATCGGCCGCGACGAGCGCGAGCGGGTGGACATGGCCTTCCAGCTCTTGAAGCGCGTGGGCCTTTCCGAGCAATCCTTCTACAAGTATCCGCACGAGTTCTCCGGCGGGCAGCGCCAGCGCATCGCCATCGCGCGTTGCCTCACCATGAAGCCCGACGTGCTCATCTGCGACGAGTCGGTCTCGGCACTCGATGTCTCGGTGCAGGCGCAGGTGCTGAATCTCCTGCAGGACCTGCAGGACGAGTACGGCCTGTCGTACATCTTCATCTCGCACGACCTGGCGGTGGTCAAGTACATCTCCGACCAGGTCATGGTGATGAACGACGGCGCCATCGTGGAGATGGCCGACTCCGACGAGATCTACCTCAATCCCCGGCAGGAGTACACGCGCAAGCTGCTTTCCTCGATCCCGAAGGGGCTCGAGAAGGCGCCGCAGCTGGCATGAGGCGCGCCCTCGCGGTAGTGGCCGGCGCGGCGATGGCGCTGGCGAGCTGTAGTGCAACGGCCCAGGCCCCGCGCGTGGTCGCCTACGACGCCCAGGGGCAGGCGAAAGCATGCGACGAAGGCCTCGAGCGCGCGCGCAAGTTGGTGTCGGAAATCGCGGCGAAGGCCACCCCCGAGGGCATCTTCGAGGACTGGAACCGCCTCTTCCTCGAGATCGAGTCCACCAACAACCAGGCATGGCTCTATTCCGCGGTGCACCCGGACAAGGCGGTGCGTGCCGCGGCCGAGGCCTGCGTGCAGAAGTTCAACCAGCTCAACACCGAGATCAACCAGGACGAGCGGCTGTTCGCCCGGCTGGACGCGGCCAAACCCGCCGATCCGAGGCTCGCCAAGCTGCGGCGCGACCTGCTGCGCGATTTCGAGGATGCCGGCGTGTCGCTGCCCGCAGAGAAGCGCGCGCGCGCCAGGGAGCTGATCGACGCGATCGAGAAGCACCGGATCGACTTCGTTCGCAACATGCGCGACGACCCGGCCAAGGTCACCTTCACCGCCGAAGAGATGGCGGGGCTGCCGGAGGCATACCTCAAGGCGCGCAAGCCCGATGCATCGGGCAACTACGTCCTGGGCTTCGACCAGCCGTCCTACGCGCCCTTCATGCAGAACGCCAAAAGCGGGGCGGCGCGGGAGAAGTACTACCGCTTCCGCTCGCGCCAGGGCGGCGAGGCCAACCTCGCCCTGATGGAGCGCCAGTTCGCGCTGCGCCATGAGCTCGCGGCGCTCTATGGGCGCCCCTCGTTCGCGCATCACGCGCTGCGCCGCAAGATGGCGCAGACGCCGGAAGCCGTGGACCGCTTCCTCGAGGAAGTCCGCGTCGCCATCGACGAGGCAGAGAAGCGCGATCTCGACGAGCTGCGAAAGGCGAAGGCAGCGGAGCTCGGCACGGCGCTCGCGCAAACCCGCCTCCAGCCCTGGGATACGGCCTACTACATCGAGCGCCTGCGCCGCGAGCGCCACTCGGTGGACCAGGAAAAGCTGCGCGCGTATTTTCCCGCCGACAAGTCGGTGGACTTCATGCTGTTGCTCGCTACGCGCATGTACGGGCTGCGCTTCACCGAAGGCGAGGCTCGCGGATGGCATCCGGACCTGCGCTACTTCGAGGTCCACGATCCGCAAGGCAGGTACCTCGCCAACTTCTACGTCGACCTCTTTCCCAGGGAAGGCAAGCGCTCGGGCGCGTTCGCCGCGCCGTTGCGCGCGGCCAGCCGGCTGGCGGGGCGGACACCCTCGGCGGCCCTGGTGTGCAACTTCAACCGCCAGGGCTTCAACGCGACCGAGCTCTCGACGCTGCTGCACGAGTTCGGCCACGTCCTGAACCTGTTGCTGTCGAACGTCGACTACGCGCCGCAGTCGTTCTCCACCGTGAAGTGGGACTTCGTCGAGGCGCCGTCGCAGATGTTCGAGGAGTGGAGCCGCCGGGCGCAGACGCTCGCCCTCTTCAAGGAAGTCTGCCCGCAATGCCCGCTCCTGTCGCCGGCCGAGGTGCGCCGGCTCGACGAGGCCCGCCGCTTCGCCCAATCGGTGGGCTACAGCCGGCAATGGCTGCTCGCGTCCTTCGACATGGAAATGTCGCGCCGCCCGCGTCCCCCGCTCGCCGCGTGGAAGGAGATCGAGTCGAAGCTGCCCCTCGGATTCGTCGAGGGCTCGATGCATCCCGCCTCGTTCCAGCACATCGTCTCCGGCTACGGCGCCGGCTACTACGGCTACATGTGGTCGCTCGTGATCGCGCGCGACCTACTGTCGCAGTTCGAGCACGACATGCTCGATCCGAAGGTCGCGGCCCGCTACCGGGAAGCGATCCTGGGCGCGGGCAACGAGCGCGAGGAGGCCGAGATGGTGCGGCGCTTCCTCGGCCGGGATCCGAAGCCGGAGGCGTTTTTTCGATACATCTCGGGAAAGTGAACCGGGATGAGGGATGAGGAATAAGGGATGAAGGAAGGAACTCCGATGCGTAAGGCAATGGTGCTGATCCTCGCAGCCGTGGCGCCGCTCGCGACGCAGGCCGCTTCGCGGCCGTTGGTGCCGCTCATGGACGCGGCCGAGATCACGAAGAACTGCGATGCCGCGCTCGACAAGGGGCGCAAGACCGTTGCGGCCATGGAGGCGAAGAAGGGTGCCGGCGCGATCTTCGATGAATGGAACCGGCTGCAGATCGAGATCGAGAACACCATCAACCCGATCTACCTGCTGGGCAACGTGCATCCCGACAAGGCGGTGCGCGACGCCTCCGAGCCTTGCCTGCAGAAGTTCACCGCGTTCTCCACCGAGCTCTTCCAGAACGAGGCGCTGTTCAAGCGCGTGAGCGCGGCCAAGGCGGTCCATGCCCACCAGGCGAAGCTGCGCCGCGACCTCATGGACGGCTTCGAGGACAGCGGCGTGGCGCTGCCGCCCGAGAAACGCAAGCGGGCCAAGGAGATCTTCGACAAGCTCGAGGAGCTGCGCCAGGCCTACGACCGTAACGTGCGTGATGACCCGACCCGTGTGACCTTCGCGCCGGCCGAGATGGAAGGGCTGCCCGAGGCTTATCTCAAGGCGCACGCCGCCACGAAGGACAAGGACGGCAACTACGTCCTCACCCTCAAGTACCCGTCGTACGTGCCGTTCATGGCCAACGCGAAGCAGGAGCCCGCGCGCAAGCGTTATTACATCGCCAAGCTGTCCGAAGGGGGGGCGAAGAACCTCGACCTGTTGAACGAGATCTTCGTGCTGAGGAAGGAGCTGGCGGGTCTGTACGACCTGCCAACCTTCGCCCATTACGTGCTGCGCCGCAAGATGGTGGGCTCTCCCGACGTGGTCCACAAGTTCCTGGGCGACGTGAAGGCGGCCGTGACCGAGCTGGAGAAGAAGGAGCTCGAGGAGCTGCGCGCGGAAAAGGCGCGCGAGCAGGGCAGGGCCCTGGACCAGGTGAAGCTCGAGCGCTGGGACGTGAGCTACTACCAGGAGAAGGTGAAGCGCGAGCGCTTCTCCGTCGACCAGGAGAAGCTTCGCAAGTACTTCCCCACCGACAAATCCATCGATTTCGCGCTGCGCATCTCCGAGACGCTCTACGGCGTGAAGTTCCGCGAGGCCAAGGTGCCCGCCTGGCACGAGGACGTGCGCTACTTCGACGTGGTGGACGCCAGGTCGGGCGCGTTCATGTCGGGCTTCTACCTCGACCTCTTCCCGCGCGAGGGCAAGTACAACCACGCGGCGGCATTCCCGGTGCGCGGCGCAAGCCGGCTCGCCAGGCGGACCCCCGTGTCCGTGCTGGTCACCAACTTCAACCGCGAGGGCCTCGACCACAACGAGCTCGAGACGCTGCTGCACGAGTTCGGCCACGTGCTGCACGGCGTTCTCTCCCGGGCCGACTACAACCCCCATGCCGGCACCAGCGTGAAGGGCGATTTCGTCGAGGCGCCATCGCAGATGTTCGAGGAATGGGCGCGGCGCGAGCAGCCGCTCGCGGTCTTCAGGCAGGTCTGCCCGCAATGCCCGCAGCTCACCCGCGAGGAGATCGGCCGCCTCGAATCCGCGCGGCGCTATGGCCAGGGCATCCGGTACGCGCGGCAGTGGATCTACGCCGCCTTCGACATGGAGCTGGCGACCAACCCGCGGCCGCCCCTTGCGGTGTGGAAGAACCTCGAGGCGGCCACGCCGTTGGGCCACGTGGAAGGCACCATGTTTCCCGCCTCGTTCAGCCACATCGCCGCCAACTATGCCGCCGGCTACTACGGCTACATGTGGTCCGAGGTGATCGCGCTCGACATGCTGTCGGCCTTCAAGCGCGACATGCTCGATCCCAAGGTAGGCATGCGCTACCGCGACACCATCCTCTCGCAGGGCGGCCAGAAGGAGGAGATGGAGATGGTCCGGCGCTTCCTCGGCCGCGATCCCTCCAACGAGGCCTTCTTCGCCGAGATCACCGGAAAAAGATAACCCGATGCGATATTCGATTCTCTGCTTCGCCCTGGCTGCGACCGCATTCGCCGCGCACGGGCAAGGCACTGCTCGTCCCTTGATCCCGCTGCTCGATGCACCCGCCATCGCGCGTTCCTGCGAGGAGGGGCTCGCCCGCGCCCGCGCCATGATCTCCGCCATGGAGGCGAAGCCCCCCGAGGGATTCTTCGCGGATTGGAACGCGTTGCAGGTCGCGATCGAGGACACCCTCAATCCGATCTGGACGATGGGCACGCTCTCGCCCGACAAGGCGGTGCGCGATGCGGCGGAGCCCTGCCTCACCCAGTACACGGCGCTCTCGACGGAGCTTTTCCAGAACGAGAAGCTCTTCGCCCGGGTGAGCGCGGCGACGCCCGCCAGCGCCGCCGAAACCAAGCTTCGCCGCAACCTGGTCGAGGGCTTCGAGGACAGCGGCGTGGCGCTGCCGGCCGAAAAGCGTGAGCGCGCAAGGGAGATATTCGCGCGGCTGGAGAAGCTGAGGCAGGACTTCGAGCGCAGGCTGCGCGAGGACGCGACCCGGGTGGTGTTCAGCCCGGCCGAGGTCGCCGGGCTGCCCGAGCGTTTCCTGCAGCGGCAGAAGCGCGAAGGGGAGAGCTACGTCCTCGGCCTGGACGACGCCACCTACATGCAGTTCATGAGCAACGCCCGCAGCGAGGCCGCGCGCAAGCGCTTCTACTTCGCGCGCTTCAGCAAGGGCGGGCAGGCCAACCTCGACACGCTGGAAGAGGCTTTCAAGCTGCGCCGCGAGCTCGCCAACCTCTACGGGCTGCCCACGTACGCGCATTACGCCACGCGGCGCAAGATGGCCGGCTCCCCCGACAACGTGAACCGTTTCCTGGGCGAGGTGAAGCGTGCGGTGGAGGAGGTGGAGAAGAAGGAGCTCGAGGAGCTCGCCGCGATGAAGGCGAAGGAGACGGCGCAGCCCTCGGCGCGCATCTCCCGCTGGGACACGGCGTACTACTCCGAGCGCATGCGCCGGGAGCGCTTCGCGGTAGACCAGGAGAGCCTTCGCAAGTACTTCCCGCCGCAGAAGGCCGTGGAGTACGCGCTGCGCGTGGCCGAGACGCTTTATGGCGTCAGGTTCAAGGAAGAGAAGGTTCCGGTGTGGGTGCCCGACGTGCGCTACTACGACGTGCTCGACGGCGCCTCCGGCAAGTACCTGGCCGGCATCTACCTCGACCTCTTCCCGCGCGACGGCAAGAGGAGCGGCGCCTGGGCGGGCAGCGTGCGCCGCGGCAGCCGGCTGGCGGGCCGCACGCCGTTATCCACGCTCGCCACCAACTTCAACCGCGAGGGCCTGGGCCCGCGCGAGATGGAGACGCTCTTCCATGAGTTCGGCCACGTGCTGCACAACGTCCTGTCGCAGACCGACTACGTGAGCCAGTCGGGCACGGCGGTGAAGCGCGACTTCGTCGAGGCGCCCTCGCAGATGTTCGAGGAGTGGGTGCGCCGCGAGCAGCCGCTCGCCCTCATGAAGCAGGTCTGCCCCGAGTGCCCGCAGCTCACGCGCGAGCAGATCGAGCGGCTCGACGGGGCGCGCCGCTTCGGCATGGGCATCCGCTACGCCGGCCAGTGGCTGCTGGCGAGCTTCGACATGGCGCTGTCCACCGAGCCGCGTCCGCCGCAGCAGGTGTGGAAGGAGCTGGAATCGGCCACGCGGCTGGGGCACGTCGAGGTGCTGCGCCCGGCTTCCTTCTCGCACATCGCGGGGCCGGGCTACGCCGCCGGCTACTACGGCTACATGTGGTCGGAAGTCCTGGCGCTCGACATGCTCACGCCCTTCGAGCGCGACATGCTCGACCCCAAGGTCGGCGCCCGCTACCGGGAAGCGATCCTCTCCGCCGGCGGCAGCGCGGAGGAGACCACGCTGGTGAAGAACTTCCTCGGCCGCGAGCCCAGCAGCGAGGCGTTCTTCAAGGAGATCACCGGGAAGCGGTAGATCTCACGCCGTTGCCGCGGGCATCGGCGTGGAAACAACGCTCAGGGAAGCGAGAGCCGCAGCCCCGGCTGGATGATGCTCTTCGCGGTGAGCTTGTTGAGCGCGAGGAGCTTGTCGACGCCGGTGTTGAAGCGCCGCGCGATGTCGTAAAGCGTATCGCCCGCGCGGACCACGTAGGTCTTCGCCGTGTTCGCAGGCATCGATACCGTGGTGGCGAGCTGCTTCGCCGCCGCCTCACCGAGGGCCACGGCCCTGGACCCGGCGCGGATGGGCACCATCACCGGGCCGCCCGCGCGCAGCCGTCCGCGGCGGTCCAGGCGCAGGCTGTCGTTGGCCGCGCGCAGCTGCGCCGCCACCATGCCGTGGCGCCGGGCGATCGCGTCGAGGGATTCGCCGCGGCGCGCGTTGTAGGTGGTCCAGCTCACCAGCGGCTTGTCCCAGGCTTCCAGGTTGTCCTTGAAGACCTGCACCTTGTCCACCGGCAGCACGAGCCGGTTGGTGCCCGACACCGAGACGGCCACCGGCTTGTTGTGCGCCGGGTTGAGCGCGGCGAACTCCTCCTCGTCCATCTCGGCCAGCGCCGCCGCGAGCTTCACGTCGATGCGCGCGGGCGCTTCGACCGTGGTGAAGTAGGGCGAATCGGGGATGGACTCGATCTCGATGCCGTAGCTCACCGGCGAGAGCACGATGTTCTTCACCGCGATGAGCTTGGGCACGTAGTGGCGTGTCTCCGGCGGCAGCTTGAGGCTCAGGTAGTCGGTCGGCAGGCCGCGCTTCTGGTTGGCGGCGATGGCGCGCCCCACGCAGCCTTCGCCGCAGTTGTACGCCGCGAAGGCGAGCTCCCAGTTGCCGAACATGTCGTGCAGCCGCTGCAGGTAGTTGAGGGCGGCGTCGGTCGCGGCCACCACGTCGTTGCGGTTGTCGCGCCACCAGTTCTGCGTGAGGCCGTAGCTCTTGCCGGTCGAGGGGATGAACTGCCAGATGCCCGAGGCCTTGGCGCGGGACATCGCGCGCGGCGTGAAGGCGCTTTCGATGATGGGCAGCAGCGCCACCTCCATCGGCATGCCGCGCTTTTCGACCTGCTCGACGATGTAGTGCATGTAGCGGCTGCCGCGATCGACGAAGCGCTTGATGTACTCCGGACGGCTGGCATACCAGGCTTCCTGCTCCTGCACCAGCGGGGAATCGAGCGCATCCATGAGGAAGCCCACGCGGATGCGGTGCCACAGGTCGGGATCGGGCATCGGAACGTCGTCGAGGTCCTCGAACGCATCAGGCAGGTGGGGGGGGCCCACGCGGCCGGCCACGGGCGCCGCTCGCGTCTCGGCGGCGGTTTCCGCAGGTGGCGTCGCAGCCACCGCCGGATGGGCGCCGACTGCGAGGAGGAGCGCCAGGCAGCCCAGCAGCGGTCGGCCGCGCCCCGCGTTCATGTCGTCATCCCCCATTCGCTCGTCCTTTCCGCATTCTGCACGCCCATTCCCCCATCCCTCATTCCCCATCCCGCTCTTACAACGTCAGCTCGAACTCGCGCACCAACGCTCCCGGCGTGCGCATCGAAAGCGTCGAACGCTCGCCATAGGTATCGGCATCGGGCACCAGGTCGCGTTCGACCGTGAGCGCCTCGAGGTTCTCGCCAAGGATGCGGTAGATCGTGTCGTCGAACCGCATGACGTCCAGGGGCGCGCGGATTCGACCCCCCTCGACCCAGAAAGATGCGAAGCGCGTCATGCCGGTGAGGCGGCATGCCGAGCGGTCGGAGAAGTTGAGGTACCACAGGTTGCCGATATAGAGCCCCGTGTCGAGCGCAGCGAGCGCCTCGGCCTGCGGCAAGGAGCCCGCCGCGAGCTCGAGCGACTCGGGCGTCTCGTCGCTGTTGGCGCCGTTGGTGGGCACGCCGTACTCGCGTGACGACCGCGGGCTCACCAGCGGCGTGGCGAGGCGGCCGGCTTCCACGAGGGGCACGCGTTGGGGGCGCACGAAGCCCTCGCCCTGGAAACCGCTTGCGATGCCACCGGCCGTGTTCTCGGCGAGCGTCACCTGCGGGGAAAGCGTGGCACCCTGGTCGGCCATGCGGATGAGCGCGCTCTGCTTGGTGTTGCGGCTCTTCAAGCCGAAGCCGGCCCAAGAGAGCATCGAGAGGATCTCGGTCATCGCATCGGGCGAGAGGAACGCGCGGTAGGCGCCGGTTGGCAGGCTGCGCGGCTTCTCGCCCAGCCGCGCGAGCTGCTCGCGCGCGAAGGCCATCCGTCCCGCGAACGCCGCGTTGTCCCACTCGGCGCCGGCATAGCTGCTCTTCACCGCCTTGTCGCGGTCGTGGTAAAGGCACCAGCCCAAGCTGAAGCTCTCGACCGAATGCCAGTGGCGCACGCCCATCGTGCTGGCGAAGCCCTTGTGGATCGGGCCCGCCGCGTGGAAGCCGACGAGGTCGAGGCCCTGCCCGGCCGCGAGCACCTCGTCGATCACCTGCCCGGCCGCGGGCAGGCGCCCGGCGCGCTCGGTGCTCGATGAAAGCGGGCGGGTCTCGATCAGCAGGAAGGGGTCCTCGGGCACGTCGGCGATGCCTTCGCGCAGCGCCTGCACCAGCCCGCGCAGCGTCTCGCGATCGGCCTCGATCCGGCCGGTGAGCGAAGTGGAGGCATCGATGCGGCGCGTGCCCTCGATGAGGGACAGCGCCCACGCCACCTGCTTCACGCCCGTGGCCTGGCGCACCTTGCTGCGGTTGAAGCGGATGAAGTCGCTGTCCTCCGCGGAGAAGCGCGAGATGATCACCTCGCTCGGACGCGCGAGGCTGTCAACGAAGCGGGCGAGGTCCTCGAAGTACTGGCGCATGTCCACCGGCCTCACGCTTCCCCGCCGAACACCTGCACGCCGGCGAAGCGGCAGGCGGGCGCGGCGTGCCCCACGCGGATGACCTGCGAAGGCTCGCCCTTGCCGCAGAAGGGCGTGCCCAGCACCTCGAAGGTCGAGGCGTCGCCCACCCCGGCGAGGGAGCGCCAGAAGGTGGCCGAGATGCCGCGGTAGTTGGGGTTCTTCACCACCTCGGCGAGCTGGCCGCCTCGAATCATGCGTCCCCATTCGCAGCCGAACTGGAACTTGTTGCGCGAGTCGTCGATGGACCACGAGACGTTGGTCCGCATCATCACGCCCAGGTCGATCGACGCGATGAGCGCCTCCAGGGAAGACTCGCCGGGCTCGACGTTCAGGTTCGCCATGCGATCGATCGGCGCGCGGTTCCAGGAGCACGCGCGCGTGTTCGCCACGCCCGGCATGCCCGCCCGCTTCTGCGATACGGCGCCACCCAGCGGGCGCTCGAGGACGCCACGCCGGATGACGTACTGCTTCTCCGCGGCGAGCCCGTCGTCGTCCCAGCCGTAGCTCGCGTATTGCTCGGGGCGCGTGGGATCGTGGGTCACGTCCAGCAGGTCGCTGCCGTAGCGATAGCTGCCGAACATGTCCAGGGTCACGAAGCTCGTGCCCGCGAAGTTGCGCTCGTCGCCCAGGATGCGATCGAGCTCGAGCGGGTGGCCGATCGACTCGTGGATCTGCAGCATCATCTGGTCGGGCATGAGCAGCACGTCCATGGTGCCGCTGGGGCAGTTGGGTGCGGCGAGCAGCTCGAGCGCGCCCTCGGCCACGCGCCGCCCGGCCCCGGCGAGCCCGAACGCATCGAGGACCTCGAGGCCGCCTTGCCGGCAGAAGCCGTTGTAGCGGCCCCCGTGCGTGCGCGTCTGCGATTCGCCGCCGGCGTGCGCGGTGGCGGAAAGGTTGGGGACGACGAAGTTGAATCGCTGCTCGACCAGGCCGCCCTCGGCCGTCATGTACGCCTGGTGCGTCGTCGTGGACCAGAGGTTCGCTTCCCAGTCGACGATCCGGTCGTCGATGCGGCATTGCTTCGCCTCCTGCGCGAGCAGGTCGTACTTGGCGCCGCGGCCCATGCTCGCGGGATCGCGCCCGGCGGGTGAGCGGTATTCGCCGCTCGGCCGCGGCATCTCGACCGCGCTGTAATCGACCACGCTGCGTCCCGCTGTCAGTGCCGCAAGCCGCCGCGCGCGCTCGATGGCCTCGCGCAAGCCGGCGCCCGAGAGATCGCTGGTCGCGGCATAACCCAGCCCGCCCTTGTCGATCACCGTGACCATGGCTCCGCGGCTGGTCGAGAGCTGCGGCGGCTCGGCCACGTCCTGGCGCACCTGGAGCCATTCGCTCGACTCCTCGACGTAGCGCAGCGCGCAGAAATCCACGGCGGGGGCGTGGCGGCGGAACTCGGCCTGGAGGGTTTCCAGCATCGGCACTCCTGAAACGAACCGGCCGCCAGGAGCGGCGGCCGTGGGTCATTTTACCCGCGACGGGGGCACGGCGGCCAGGGCCGTCCTTTTGATTCAACCCATTGATGCTGAAAGGAGTTTTTTTGGGGAGCTTGGCGCTAGCGCCCGGCCAGGCGCAGCAGCTCCGCGCCGGTCACTCGCGCCAGCAGCCACTCGCGCAGGATCCTGGCCCCCAATGCCTCATAGAAGCGGATCGAGGGCTCGTTCCAGTCCAGGACGCGCCATTCGAAGCGCCCACCGCCGCGCTCGACCACCATCGCGGCCAGGCGCCGCAGCAGCGCCTTGCCGATGCCGCTGCCGCGGTGCGCGGGCTCCACGAACAGGTCCTCGAGGTAGATGCCCGGCTTGCACAGGAACGTCGAGAAGGTCGTGAAGTAGAGGGCAAAAGCCACGGCCCGACCGCCGCGCTCGACGATGAGGGCTTCGGCTGCGGGACGCGTGCCGAAGAGCGCCTCGCGCAACGCGGGCTCGGTGCCCACCGCCTGGTGCTCGAGCTTCTCGTAGATGGCGAGCTCGCGGATGAGGCGAAGCAGCTCGGCGCAGTCCGCGGGTCCCGCGGGCCGGATCAGAAATTGTTCTTCCACTGCCGGATCTCCGCGAACACCTCGACGGGCACGGCGAGCGCGCGGCCCGCGTGGCGCTCGGCCGAGGCGACCACTTCCGGCTCGGTACAGCGCAGGAACGGGTTGGTCTCGAGCTCGTCTGCGATGCGCATCGGCACCGTGGGCTCGTTGCGCGCGCGCCTGGCGGCTTCGCGCGCCTTGCGCGCGGCAAGCTTCGCGTTGCCCGGTTCCACGGCCTCGGCAAAGCGGATGTTCGACATCGTGTATTCGTGCGCGCAGAAAGCGCGCGTCTGTGGGGGCAAGGCGGCGAGCTTCGCGAGGGAAGAAACCATCTGCGCGGGCGTGCCCTCGAAGAGCCGGCCGCATCCGCACGCGAAGAGCGTATCGCCGCAGAAGACCACGGGATCGTCGCCGCGATGGACGTAGGCGATGTGGCCGGCCGTGTGGCCCGGCACGTCGAGCACCTCGAGCTCGATCCCAAGGCCGGGCACGGTGATGCGCTCGCCCTCGCGCAGCTTCCGCGTGAGGCCCGCGATGCGTTCGCCGGCGGGCCCGAAGACCGGGCAGCTCCAGCGTTGCGCCAGCGCGGCAAGCCCGCCGACATGGTCGCCGTGGTGGTGCGTGGCGAGGATCGCCTCCAGCCGCAGCCCGTGGCGCTCGAGGAAAGCCTGCACCGGCACGGCGTCGCCGGGGTCCACGACGGCCGCGCGATCGTCTTCGGCGATCACCCAGAGATAGTTGTCCTGGAAAGCGGGAACGGCGTGTATCTGCATCGCCCCCGAGTCTATTAGAATTCGGGAATGCCGAAAAACACGCTCCACGACTGGTTCGAAACCCCGCTCGGGCAGTACGTGCTCGAGAAGGAACGCGCCTACCTGGACGACGTGACGCCCGACATCTTCGGCTTCCACGCGGTGCAGCTGGGGCTGCCGGAATTCGACCTGCTGCGCGAGAACCGCATCACGCACCGCGTGAGGGTCTCGACGGTGGGCAAGCCGGACCTTTTCGCCAAGGGGCACGAGCTGCCGCTTGCCACGCAGTCGATCGACCTCATGTTGTTGCCGCACGTGCTCGAGTTCACCGAGGAGCCGCACGAGATCCTGCGCGAGGTGGACCGCGTGATGATGCCCGAGGGCCGCATCGTCATCCTGGGCTTCAACCCGTGGAGCCTCTGGGGGCTGCGCAGCGCGCTCGGCTTCTCGCGCGACGAGCATCCGTGGAACGGCCGCTTCGTATCGCTGCCGCGGGTGAAGGACTGGCTGGCGCTGCTCGGCTTCGATGTCAACGCCGGGCGCCTCATCGCCTACGCGCCGCCCTTCGACAACGAGCGGCTGCGCCGTCGCTTCGGCTTCATGGAGCCGGCGGGTGATCGCTGGTGGGCGGTGGGTGGCGCCGTGTACATGCTGCAGGCGATCAAGCGCGTTCGCGGCATGCGGCTCATCACGCCCGCGTGGCAGAAGGAAGCGCGGGAGAAGGCGCTCGTCGTCGCCGCGAAGCGCGAGGCGAACGAGGCGGGCAAGACCGCCGCGCACCTGAGGATCGTCAAGTAGAGATCATCAACATCTATACCGACGGCGCGTGCAAGGGCAATCCCGGTCCCGGCGGCTGGGGAGCGATCCTGGAATGCGGCGGGACCGAGCGCGAGCTCTTCGGCGGCGAGCGCGGCACCACCAACAATCGCATGGAGCTGAAGGCCGTGATCGAGGCGCTTTCGGCCCTCAAGCGCCCTTCGCGCGTCGTGGTGCACACCGATTCCCAGTACGTGCAGAAGGGCATCACCGAGTGGATCCGATCGTGGAAGGCGCGCGGCTGGCGCACCGCCGCGAAGGAGCCGGTGAAGAACGAGGATTTGTGGCGGCAGCTCGATGCCCTCGCCGCCCGGCACGAGATCGAATGGCGCTGGGTGAGGGGACACGCCGGGCATCACGGCAACGAGCGGGCCGACGCGCTCGCCAACAAGGGCGTGGCGTCGCTCATCTGAAACTCCCTCCCCTTGCGGGGGAGGGCCAGGGAGAGGGTAAGTGAGACGAATCGTTCTCGACACCGAGACCACGGGCCTGGAGCCGTCCGACGGGCACCGCATCATCGAGGTCGCGTGCCTGGAGCTTTCCGACCGCCGCCCCACGGGCCGCCACTTCCACCGCTTCCTCAATCCCGAGCGCGAAGTCGACCTGGGCGCCACCCAGGTCCATGGCCTCACCGCCGAGGACCTCGCCGACAAGCCCCGCTTCGGCGACATCGCCGACGAGCTGCTCGAGTTCCTCGACGGCTCCGAGCTGCTGATCCACAACGCGCCCTTCGACGTGGCGTTCCTCAACGCCGAGCTCGCGCGCATCGGCCGGCCGCGCCTGGACGCGGTGTGCCGCGTGACCGACACCCTGTACATGGCGCGCGAGCTGCACCCCGGCAAGAAGAACTCGCTCGACGCGCTTTGCGAGCGCTACAGCGTGGACCACTCCCGCCGCACGCTGCACGGCGCCCTGCTCGATGCGCAGCTGCTGGCCGACGTCTGGCTCGCGATGACCCGCGGGCAGGAGACTTTGGACATCGCGCTCAGCGCCGCGCCTTCGGTGGCGCTGCCCGAGCACGTGGCTCCCAGCCAGCTCCTGCTCACGGTGGTGAGGGCGAGCCCCGAGGAGCTGGCCGAGCATCGGGCCATGTGCGAGCGCATCGAGCGCGACAGCAAGGGCCAGTGCCTGTGGCTGCACCTTGCAGAAGCCGCCTGACGCGGCAGTGAATCCCGTGAAAGCGCAGGAGCCGCGGCGGCTCCTGGCCGCGCGCCTCGTGGGCCTGGGCGCCATACCGATCGCAGTCTTCTGCGCGGCCTATCTCGTCGTCGCACGCTTCATCGGCCTCGATACGCCGCAACACCAGATGTGGACTCTTTCGCTCGCCCTCGCCGGCGCGGTGGCGAGCCTCTTCCTGCTGGGCTCGCTCGCCGCGCGCGCGGTGGTGGGCGAGGTGGACGCGGTGCGCGACGCCATGCGCCATGTCGTCAGCGGCGGCGAGCGCCCCGAGTTGCCCGAGCTCACGCCGCCGCTGGAGGAGCTCAAGCAGGAAGCGCTCGGGCTCGCGCAGAAATTCCAGGCGCAACACGCGCGCGTGCAGGAGCGCCTCGATACCGCGCGCCAGCAGATCTTCTTCCTCAACCGCAACGACGCGCTCACCGGACTTCCCAACCGCAAGACTTTCGAGGAGCGCCTGGAGAGCGCGCTCGCCACCGCCAAGGGGCAGTCGGCCACCCACGCGCTGCTCTACGTGGACGTGGACCACTTCCACCGCATCAACGACTCGTTCGGCCACCTGGCGGGCGATGAGCTGCTGCGGCGCCTCACGCCGGTGCTGCAGTCGAGCCTTCGCGAAGGCGAGACGCTCGCCCGCATCGGCGGCGACGAGTTCGCGGTCCTGATCGAGAACTGCGGCGCGGACTTCGCCCTCATGGCCGCCACCCAGCTGCGCGATGCCGTGCAGGCGTGGCGCTTCGAATGGGGCGACAAGGCGTTCCAGGTCGGAGTGAGCATCGGCGTGGTGGCGATCACGCGCCTCACGCCCGGCATGTCGGCCGTGCTGTCGGAGGCCGACACGGCTTGTTTCACCGCCAAGGAGCAGGGCCGCAACAGGGTCTTCGCGTTCCACGATGCCAACACGTCGCAGTCGATGCGCCAGACGAGCCGCGGCTGGTTGCGGCGCATCAACGACGCGCTCTCCGAGGGCGCGTTCACGCTGCTCTACCAGCCCATCGTCCCGCTGGACCAGCCCGCCACCGGGGCGCCGGCGCGGGTCGAGGCGCTCCTGCGCATGAGCGAGACCGGCGGCGAGCTCATCCTGCCGATGTCCTTCATTCCCGTGGCCGAGCGCTACGACCTCATGCGCATCATCGATCGCTGGGTGGTGGAGCGGGCCTTCGCCGACTTCCGGCGCCTCGCCAAGCTGCGCGAGACGCCGGCGCCGGCCGAGTTTTCCATCAACCTCTCGGGCCACACGCTATCGAGCCCCGAGTTCGCCGAGTTCATGCAGGAGAAGTTCACGCAGTTCGGCGTGCCGCCGCAGAGCGTCTATTTCGAGATCACCGAAACCGCCGCGATCGCCAACGTCGAGCGCGCCCGGGCTCTGATCGAGTCGCTGCGCGCGATGGGCGTGCGCTTCCTGCTCGACGACTTCGGCAGCGGCCTGTCGTCGTTCAACTACCTCAAGCATTTCCCCGTGGACGGGATCAAGATCGATGGCCTCTTCGTGAAGGGCGTGGCCAGGAACTACCTCGACTACGCGCTGGTCGAGGCGATCCACCGTATCGGCGTGAGCCTGGGGCTGCAGACCATCGCCGAATACGTCGAGAACGAGGAGATCGCGCGCAAGCTCGTGCAGATCGGCGTTCCGGCCGGGCAGGGCTTCCACCTGTCGCCGCCCAAGCCCTGGGAATCGCTCTTCGCTTAGTCGGGCTGTTATAATTCGCGGGTTTCGAGAAGCCCTCACAAGAAAAGCCCCGCCATGTCCCTCCCCCGCATTTTCGCCGCCGTGGCCGCCTGCGCCGCGATGGGCGCGGTTGCGCAGTCGCCCGCCCCGGCCAAGGTGGCCGGCAATGCCGCCGCCGGCAAGAACAAGGTCTACGAGTGCCAGGGATGCCATGGCATCGCCGACTGGAAGACCGCGTTTCCCGAGGTCTATCGCGTTCCGAAGCTGGGCGGCCAGAAGCCCGAGTACCTGGTGGCCGCCATGAAGGCGTACAAGAACGGCGAGCGCGATTTCGCCACCATGCGCGGCATGGTCGCCGACCTGAGCGACCAGGACATGGCCGACATCGCCGCCTACTATGGCGCCAACGGCCCCGCGGTCGTGGCCGAGAAGAAATGAGGCCCGCCATGACGCTGAATCGCCTGCTGCTCGCGGCCTCGCTCGCGTTTTCCCTTCCCGCGCTCGCCGCTTCCGGGGACGCCGACGTCGGTCGCAAGAAGTCCGCGCCCTGCGCTGTCTGCCACGGGCCCAACGGCGTGAGCGCGAGCCCCGATTTCCCCAACCTCGCGGGCCAGTACTCCGACTACCTGCAGACCGCGCTCGTCCACTACAAGAACGGCAAGCGCAAGAATCCCATCATGCAGGCCCAGGTCGCCAACCTGACGCCCAAGGACATCCTCGACCTGTCGGCGTATTACGCCTCGCAGAAGGGATTGCAGGTCCGCTACTGACCGGGCAGGTGGTGGCAACGAAGGCCCGGCCGTGCGCCGGGCCTTTTCCTTTCTAGGCGGCCTTCTTTCGCAGGCATTCCAGGTAGGCCGCGTTGTCGAACGGCGCGCCATGACGCTGCGCCTTCCAGATCGCCTCGGCCAGGCAGTCCATCACGTCGTGGCGCGCGTCGTGTTCGGAGTCGCGCTTGCGCGCAAGCCGCGCGATCGCCTCGCGGATCCCGGGCGGCTGGTCGATGGAGAGCTGCTCCTCGATCGCCAGGTGCATCTGCAGGTGCAGGAACGGATTGGTCTCGCCGCCCTCGGGCTTCCAGTCGCGCTCGAGGTAACGCTCGCGCTTTCCCAGCATCGCGTGGTATTCGGGATGCTCGAGGACCACCGCGAGCGCCATCGACTCGAGGGGCGTCAAGGCCACGCCCGCGCCGTGCTTCTCCCACAGGTCGAAGAGGAACGCGCGGGCCTGGTCGCGCGTGGGATTGAACATCAGCCCTTGGCGCGCGCCTTCGCCGGCGGCTTGCCCTTCGGCAGCACCGGGACGACGCGCTTCATGTTTTCCGGCGCGAGGGCGGCGAACATTTTCTTCTCGCGGAATTCGCACGGGTCGTAGACCGGGCACTTCCAGCAGAGCGGCTTCTTCGCCACGCAGGTGTAGCGGCCGTGCAGGATGAGGTAGTGGTGCGCATTGCTCAGGTATTTCCGCGGCGTCACCTTCAGTAGCCGCGTCTCGACCTCGAGCGGGTCCTTGCCGGGTGCCAGGCCGGTGCGGTTGGCCACGCGGAAGACGTGCGTGTCCACCGCGATGGTGAGCTCGCCGAAGGCCACGTTCATCACCACGTTGGCGGTCTTGCGGCCCACGCCCGGCAGGGCCTCCAGCGCCTCGCGCGTGCGCGGCACCTCGCCGCCATGCTCCTCCATGAGGATCTGCGAGAGCGCGATCACGTTCTTCGCCTTGCCGCGGTAAAGCCCGATGGTGCGGATGTATTCCTCCAGGCCCTCGGCCCCAAGCGCCGCGATTTTCGCGGGCGTGTTCGCCTTTGGGAAAAGCCTGGCGGTGGCCAGGTTCACGCTCTTGTCCGTGGCCTGCGCCGAGAGCACCACGGCGACCAGCAGCTCGTAGGGCGTGGTGTGCTCGAGCTCGCTCTTCGGATCCGGCATCACGGCGGCGAGGCGCCGGTAGATCTCCTCGCGCTTCGCGGGGCTCATTCCCAGGCGTCCAGCAGCGCCTCGCGCTCGGCGGCATCGCGCGCGATGCGCGCCTTGCGGGCGAAGTGCCGCTCGCGCGAGAGCTCCGCGGGCGGCAGCGCTGGAGTGGGCACGAGATCGATGCAGTCGACCGGGCAGGGCGGCAGGCAAAGCTCGCAACCGGTGCACCACGAGGCGATCACGGCATGCATCAGCCTGGGCGCGCCCACGATGGCATCGACGGGGCAGGCCTGGATGCACTTGGTGCAGCCGATGCAGGCCGCCTCGTCCACCACCGCCACCTGCGGCGCGCGATAGTCGCCGCACGCGGGGTCGAGGGGCTTGGTGGCGCGACCTAGCAGCCGCGCGATGCGCTCGACGCCCTCGTCGCCGCCCGGGGGACAGCGATCGATGTCGGCCGTGCCGCTTGCGATCGCTTCGGCATACGGCTGGCAACCGTCGTAGCCGCAGCGCGTGCATTGGGTTTGCGGCAGCAGGGCGTCGATGCGCCGCGCGAGGGAATCCATCGCGTCATTTTCTCACGCCGGAGCGGGCATTCATCGCCTCGTGCAGGGCGACGAACGGCAGGCCGGCCTCCGCGGCGATGCCCGGATGGGTCACCTGCCCGCGCCAGAGCAGGACCGCTTCGCGCAGCGCCGGGCTCGCGAGCACCGCGCCCTCGATCCCGTGGTCGGCAAGGGTGCGTACGAAGGGCAGGACTGCCGAGGAAATCGCACGCGTGGCTTCGGGTGGATTCGCGGCCGGCATGTTCGCCACGCAGTAATGAACCACGCCTTCCTCGACGAAAACGGGATCGGCATGGGTCGTCGGACGCGACGTCTCGGCTATGCCGCCGGCGTCGATGGACACATCGACGATCACGCTTCCTCGCCGCATGCGCCGCACCAGGGGGCGGGGCAGCAGCTTGGGCGTGGGTTGCGCCGGCACGAAGACCGCGCCCACCACGAGCTCGGCCGCAAGGGCCTCGCGTTCGATGGCGGCGGTTGACGCGAGCGCCGACTCGAAGCCTTGCGCGCGAGCCGCGTCGCGCGAGCGTTCTCCGCGGGTGAGCACGACCACGCCGACGCCGCGGCGCCGTGCTTCGGCGGCCGCAGCCCGCCCGGCGTGGCCGGCCCCCAGCACCAGCACGCGATCCGGATCGCGCCCGAGGAGCCCGGCGCCGATATCGACCGCCATGCGGCCCGCGATGGCAGACATGGGCGCCAGCAGCGGGAACTGCCCGTGGGCGTCGCGCACCATCTCGAAGGCGATGGCGGTGATGCCGCGCGCGGCCAGGTCGCGGACGCGCGCGGGCTCGCGCGGCAGGTGCTGGAAGGAAAAGACGGTGGCCCACTGCGGGACATGCGGCAGGTCCTTCTCGAGGATTTCCTTCACCTTCACGACCAGGTCGGCGCTCCAGGCCTGCGAGGCATCCGCCCGCCGGGCCCCGGCCGCGAGGTACGCGTCGTCGCCGCAATCGACGCCGGCGCCGGCCCCGGCCTCTACCCGCACTTCGTGGCCCGCGCTGGCGAGCTCGGCCACGGCCGGCGGAAGCAGCGCCACGCGGCGCTCGCCTTCCTTGGTCTCGCGCGGGATGCCGATCCTCACGGGCGGAATAGCCCTTCGGGTGCGCCTGTTACCTCCACGCCGGACGCGCGTCCGCGCGCCCGCTCACCGGGAAGGAGGACGGCATGGAAACGCTGGCGAGGAAAGCTAAGCTGCTGGTCATGTGCGCCGCCACGCTGGTCGCGGCGGGTTGCGGCGGGGGAGGCGGCGGCGATGGCGGCGGTCCGGATCCCAACACGGTGGTGAAGCAGGTGACGCTGGTCGGGGCCCAGGAAAACCCGGCGGTCACCACGTCCGCCTTCGGCGCCGGCACCATCACCTTCAATCGCAATACGGGCGCGGTGAGCGGGCGCGTGACCACCACCGGCATGACCGGCACCGTGGCCCACATCCACGAAGGGCCGGTGGGCGTGAACGCCCCCATCATCGTCAACATGACGCAGACCTCGCCCGGCGTCTGGGATGTCGTCGCAGGCTCGACGCTGACCGTGCCGCAGATCGAATCGGCCCTCGCCGGCAATCTCTACGTGAACGTGCACAGCGCGGCGAACCCGGGCGGCGAAATCCGCGCGCAGATCGGCCGGCAGGTGTGGTTCGCCACGCTCACCGGGGCGCAGGAAACGCCCGCGGTAACCACGACGGCGAGCGGCACCGGCCGCTTCGTCTACGACCCCGACACGCGCACGTTGAGCGGAACGGTCACCACCAGCGGCGTCACGGGCACCGTCGCCCATATCCACACCCAGGATGTTGGCGTGGCCGGGCCGATCACCTTCCCGCTCACGGGCGGACCCACGTGGACCCTGGCGCCCACGGTGCTCACCGAGGCGCAGGCCGCCGACCTTCGCAACGGCCGGCTGTACGCCAATGTCCATTCGGCGGCGAATCCCGCCGGCGAAATCCGCGGGCAGCTCTACCAGCCGGTTCGCACGGCGACGCTGAACGGCGCCTCGGAAGTGCCACCGGTGAGCTCGACCGGCTCGGGCAATTGCTGGGTGTCGGTCAACCCGTTCAACCGGGCCGTGGCAGGGCGCATCGAGTCCACGCTCACGCAATCGATCGCCGCTCACGTGCATCGCGGAGCGCCCACGGTTGCCGGCCCCGTGGTGATCGGCATGACTTCGCCCACGCCCGGAAACTGGGCGATTCCGGCGAACACCACCATCAGCGACGAGGTGCTCGCGCGCTTCATGGAAGGCAACACGTACTGCAACGTGCACACGCCGGCGAACCCCACCGGCGAGATCCGCGGCCAGCTCATCGTGCCGAACTAGCCGCCATCCGGAGCGCGCCCCGGCACTCGCCGATGATCGCGGGGCCGCGGTAGACGAATCCGGTATAGAGCTGCACCAGGCTGGCGCCCGCGTCGATCTTGGCGCGGGCGTCGCCGCCTGCGAGGATGCCGCCCACGCCGATGAGCGGGATGCGCCCGCCCAGGGCGGCGGCGAGCTTCGCCAGCACTCGCGTGGAGACCGCAAAGACGGGCCGGCCGCTCAGCCCGCCCGCCTGTCGCTCGTGGCGATGGCCGGCGACCGATTCACGCGAGACCGTGGTGTTGGTGGCGATGAGGCCGTCCAGCGAGTGCTCGATGGCGAGCGAGGCGATCGCCTCGACCTGCCCGTCGTCCAGGTCGGGCGCGACCTTCACCAGCAGGGGCTTGCGCTTGCCGTGGCGCGCGGCGAGCGAGTCGCGCCGGCCCATCAGCGCGCCCAGCAGCGCATCGAGCGCTTCACGCGACTGCAGGTCGCGCAGGTTCTTGGTGTTCGGCGACGAGATGTTCACCGTCACGTAGCTCGCGCGGTCGTACACGGCGTCGAGGCAGGCCAGGTAGTCGTCGGCGGCGCGCTCGTTCGGGGTGTCGAAGTTCTTGCCGATATTGATGCCGAGCACGCCGCGGAAGCTCGCGCGCTCGACGTTGCGCAGCAACCGCTCGACGCCCTGGTTGTTGAAGCCGAGGCGGTTGATGATGGCCTCGTGCGACTCGAGGCGGAACATGCGCGGCTTCGGATTGCCGGGCTGCGGCCGCGGCGTGACGGTGCCGATTTCGAGGAAGCCGAAGCCGAGCGCGGCCAGGGCATCGATGTATTCGCCGTTCTTGTCGAGACCGGCGGCCAGGCCTACCGGATTGGGGAAGTCGATGCCCATCACCGTGCGCGCTTCGTTGCGCTCCGCGCCGGCGCCGAAGAGCGCCGCGGCCGGTCCCATCCACGACAACGACTTCAGCGCGAGGCCGTGGGCGACTTCGGGGTCGAGCTGGAAAAGCGCGGCTCGCGCAAGGGAATACAGCATCGACGGCATTTCACCACAGAGACCAGCGAGACCACAGGAAAAGCGCTTGCATGTTCCGGGCTGCTCTGATCGTAGCCGCGAACAAGACGATGTTTCTTCCTGTGGTTCTCTGTGGTCCCTGCGGTCTGCGTGGTGGAAAAAACCCCCTAAGGCAACCGCTTCCACTCGCCGCGGGAAAGCCCCTCGATGGGCCGGAACTGGTTCTTGTAGCTCATCTTGCGCGACTGCGAGATCCAGTAGCCCAGGTACACGTAGGCAAGCCCGCGGCGGCGCGCCTCGTCGATCTGCCAGAGGATGTTGTAGGTGCCGTAGCTCGCCTTGGCCACCAGCGGATCGAAGAACGTGTACACCGAGGAGAGGCCGTCGGCGAGCTCGTCGACGATGGACACCATGCGCAGCTCGCCACCCTCGCGGAACTCGACGAGGCGCGTGGCCACGTTGGATTGCAGCAGGAAATGCGCGTACTGCTCGCGGCTGTCGTGGTCCATGCCGCCGCCGCGGTGGCGCTCGCTCTGGTAGAGGCGATAGAGCGCGTAGTGCTCGGCGTTGAACTTGAGCTCGCCGTAGCGCGACTCGAGCGACTCATGGCGGGCGAGCGCGCGGCGCTGCGCGCGATTGGCCTCGAACTCCGCCGCCACCACGCGCACCGGCACGCAGGCATGGCAATGGTCGCAATAGGGCCGGTAGGTGAAGGCGCCGCTGCGGCGAAAGCCGGCCGAGACCAGCGCGCTGTAGGTGTCGGTGTCGATGAGGTAGCTGGGCGTGGCGACCTGCGAGCGCGCGAGCTTGCCCGGCAGGTAGCTGCACGGGTAGGGCGCGGTCGCGTAGAACTGCAGGTTCGCGATCGGAAGGTCGTTCAGCTTCGCCATTTTCCCTCTGGACCCCGGCGGCTACGTCCAGCGCCCGCCGGTTGGGGGATATTGTATCGACTCCCGTACCAGCGTTGCGAATTCCGCGCGGGGGATTTCACGCGCGCCCAGCGAGGCGAGGTGGGGCGTGGCCTGCTGGCAGTCGATCAGGCGGCAACCGCAGGCACGCAGGCGCTCGACCAGCCGCACCAACGCGACCTTGGAGGCGTCGGTCGCGCGCGTGAACATCGATTCGCCGAAGAAAACGCGCCCGATCTGCATGCCATAGAGGCCCCCGACCAGCTCGCCTTCACGCCAGGACTCGACCGAATGCGCGTGCCCCATCTCGTGCAGCGCCGTGTACGCCTCGATCATCTCCGGCACGATCCACGTGCCCCCCTGGCCTTCGCGCGGCTCGGCGCACGCCCGCATCACCTCGCGGAAGGCGGTGTCGAAGCGTGTCTCGTAGAGGCCGCGCGCAAGCGCCTTGCGCAGCGAGCGCGAGACCTTGAGCTCGCCGGGAAACAGCACCATGCGCGGGTCCGGGGACCACCACAGGATCGGGTCGCCCTCGGAGAACCAGGGGAAGATGCCGCGCGAATAGGCGTCGAGGATTCGCGCGGGCGACAGGTCCGCGCCCACCGCGAGCAACCCGTTGGGTGAGCGCAGCGCGCGGGAAACCGGGGGAAAGGGGTCGTGCGGCCCGAGGACGGGCAACTTCAGCGGCACGCGGGCGTGGGGGAGGCGAAGACCTGGCGCTCGATGGCCCTGGTGACCGTGGCGCCGTTGAAGGTGTAGGTGATCGTGCCGCGTTCGCCGTTGCTGAAGGCGAGGGTCATCGTGCCGACGGGCGCCACGGTCACGGCCCCCCAGGGCGATGCGTTGAAGGCGGGGCCCTGGGTGCGGAAGAGCTCGCCCGAGAAGCGGCCGTCGGATTGGCGCGACAGGCCCGAGGCGACCAGCCACAGGTCGCGTCCGTCGGCCGCATAGGTGAAGAGGGTGGCGAAGACCGTGTTGCCCTGGTGCGTGAGATTGAGTCCCCACCCCGGCTCGCCCGGGTTCCACCACAGGTCCTGGACGTTGGCTTCGGCGGCGCGCGAGCTCGTCACGCCCACGCACGCAGGCACGCTCGCCGCGAACACCTGGCGCTCGATCGCTTTCGAAACGCTCGCGCCGTTGAACGTGTACTGCAGCGTGCCCCGGTCGGCCGAGCCGAACGAGAGCGTCATCGAGCCCACGGGCGAGACCGTGATCGCGCCCCAGGGCTGCGCGTTGAAGGCGGGGCCCGAGGTGCGAAAGAGGCTGCCGCTGTACGAGCCGTCGGCGCGCCGCTCCAGGCCCGAGGCGACGAGCCACAGGTCGCGCCCGTCGGCGGCGTAGGTGAAGAGCGTGGCGAAGAGCAAATCGCCCTGGTGGTTCACGTTGATGCCCCAGCCGGGCTCGGAAGGGTTCCACCACAAAGCGGTGTGGTTGGGCGGGGTCGCGGTACCGCCGGAGCGAACGGAGATGGACTCGATCGTCCATGTGCCGGCCGAGGGCGGGCGCGTGAGGCGCAGCGCGTTGATGCCGGCGCGCAGCGTCACCGTGAGGGGCAAGCTGTCGGAGAAGGAGCCTTGTTCGGGAAGCGCATGCGCCTCGGCGAGCGTGACGCCATTCAGGTGCACGCCCACACGCGGCAGGCTCGAGCCCTGCGAGCGAAACACGATCTGGTAGGTGCCGGGCTGGGCGACGCGCAACAGGAATTGAACGTAGCCGGGAAAGCCGAACGGCCCGCTCGTGTTCGTGAGCGCGCCCTGTCCGGCGGGCGCGCCCTGGAATCCGGAGGCCGGGATCGCGCTCTCGACGGGATGCCCGAGCGTGATCGCCGGCAGCGCCGCGGCGAGCACGTCGTCCATGCACTGGTTCTTCGGCTTGCCCGCGTCGCGCATGTCCTCCAGCAGGGGCCACTGGCCGAAGGGCGTCTCGTAGCTCGCGGCGCCCGCGTTGAACCAGAGGAAATCCTCGAAGCCCGCGGCGAACCAGCCGTCGAGCAGGGCGCGGCAGTGCGTGCGGATCGCGGGGTCGAGGTTGGCGGCGCGCTTGGCGGCGATGTTGTTGCCGCCGAAGGTGTCGAAGCCGCCTTCGTAGCCGAGGATCTTCAGGCCATACCACGCGCCCAGCCCGGCATGCTCTTCGTAGAGGTAGCTGCGGCGCGCGTTGGCGACACCGGCGGCGATGCCGTCCAGGATCTGCGCCGAAGTGAGGCCGGCCGCCTCGTCGGCGGACGCGTCGTTGTCTGCCGACGGGAAGATGTAGGGCGCGCCCGAGATCGCGTAGAAGACGCTCGAAGGCGCAACCTGCATCGCGACGCGCACCATCTCCAGCCCCTCCTCGACGATGAAGGCGTTGGCCATCTGGCCGGCCAGCACCACGCGGATGCGCGTGTTGATCGCGGCCGCTCCCCACACCGAGGCGAAGAGGTCGCTGATTTCCTTGCTGCGCTTGGCGACGCGGCGGAAGGCCCACACCGTCGGATCGCTCGATCCGTCGTAGCGCAGCACCGAGCCGCCCGCGCTCGCCTCCGCCGCGGCGAGGTCGCGGTTGATGGCGAACTGGTCGAAGGCGCCGTTCCACAGCTCGTTCGAATACTCGACATACACGTTCACGTTCGGTGGCAGCCCGTCGCGAAGCTGCGTGGCGAGGTTGCGCACGTATTCGTCGTTCGCCCGCACCGGGATGTTGATCCAGATGTCGCGCTGCACGGCGTTGGCGAGCTCGATCACGGTTTCCCAGCGCGCGCCCTCGGCTTCGGTGCGCTTCTTCCCGAGCGTCGGGCGGTCGGCCCAGGTGACGATCGAGTTCGCGCGGTGGTTGGTCGAAAGCCAGTCCATGAGGCGCAACACGCGGAAGCGCTGCACGTGCGCGAGCCACTCGGGCGTGAAGGCCGGGTGCGAGGCGGGATCGAACCCGGGCCGCAGCACGCGCAGGTTCTTCACGGCGTTGCTCGCGGGTCCGGCGGCGACCGCGAAGCGCAGCGCCAGGGTTTCGCCTCCTTCGGGAAAGACCACGTCCACGCGCGACTCGTTGGTGGCGGCGTCGTAGGTGGCGTTGGCGACGGTGCCCGAGGCCGCCGAGGTCACGGTGGCGCGGCCGTTGAAGACCACCTTGTAGGTCCCCGGCGCGGCGCGCACGCCGCCTTGCGCATCCATGAGCGTCACGCCGAAGTCGCCCGTGGGCCAGCCGTCGGGCCCCACGGCGATCACGGTATTGAAGGGATCCGCAAAGCTGCCGAACTCGCGCGCCTGCCGCATGAGGTCCACGAACTCGTGGTTGCGCGAGAAATCGGCGATGAGGTTGAGGTTGGCGCCAAGGCGGTCGTGGGCCGCAGCCGGCAGGATGCCGAGGAGCGCGCCGAGCAGCGCGCAGACGAGCCTTCGCATGACGGAAGGTTACCATCGGCGCCCGCGCCGGCCCGCGGCGATATCCTGCGTCCATGATCGCCTCCCTCCTTGCAGCCGCACTCTGGGTCGGGCCCGCGCTCTCGGGCTCGTGGTTCACGCCGGAACGCAACGGCGAAGGCTTCACTCTGCAGGTGCTCGACGATGGCACCGCACACGCGTTGTGGTTCACCTATCCGCCGCCGGGGAGCGCTGCGCAGCAGGCGTGGATCTATGCCTCGGGCGGCCGCATCGAGGGCGATCGCATCCGCTTCGAGGGCGCCTTCACGACGCGGGGCCCGCGCTTCGGGGCGCAATACGATCCCTCGCAGCTGCAGCTGATTCCATGGGGCTCGCTCGAGTTCCGCTTCAGCGGCTGCAACGAGGGGGAGGTGACCTATGCCGGACCGCAGGCCTGGGGCTCGGGCACCCGGCGCCTCGCGCGGCTCACGGCTCTGGCCGAGCTCGAATGCAGCGGCAAGCGGCACCTGAACGCGCAGGGCGCCCGCAGCCTGCAGGGCCTGCGCAATCGCAGCGGGGCCTGGTTCGATCCCTCGCACAACGGCGAAGGATGGAACGTCGAGGAGCTGCCCGGCGGCGGGGCCCAGGTGTACTGGTTCACCTACGATGAGCGCGGCGAGCAGGCCTGGACCATCGGCATCTCCCCCGTCGCCGGCGAGCAAATGACCATCGAGCAGAACCTGAGGCCCGTGGGCGCGCGCTTCGGGAACGCTTTCGATCCGGCGCAAGTGAGCCTCACGCCCTGGGGCCGGCTGCAGCTGAGCCTCACCGGGTGCAACCACGGGAGTGCCAGCTGGCAATCGCCGATTGCGGCATTCGGCAGCGGGACGCTCGCGCCCATGCGCCTCACCACGCCCGCCGGCACGGCCTGCGTCGAGGGAACTCCTTCGGTGCCCTCCAACGCCACCTGGTCCAGCGGCGCCCCCGAGCCCCAGCCGGCCGTATCCGAAAGCGCCAACGCGGTCGTGGGCGATTCGATCTACATGGCCGGCGGCTTCGGTGACACGCGCGGCTTCAAGCGCTACGACGCTTCGCGCAACCAGTGGACCGTGCTGCCGCAGACCCCCGCCGGACGCGACCACGGCCTGGCAGCTGCGTACGACGGCGCCATCTACGTGGCCGGCGGCAACCACAACGGCGGCGGCGACCACTCCTTCAACGGCTGGCGTTATCTCATTGCCGAGAACCGCTGGGAGAACCTGGCGGGAATACCCTCGGTCACGCAGGCAGGCGCGGCCACGCTCGGAGGCTACGTCTGGTTCACCAGCTTCAACGGCGGCCTGCAACAATTCAACCCGCGTACCGGGCAGGCGCAGACGATCCCGCCGGACGGGAACGGCACGCCGCGCGACCATTCGCTGCTGGTGCCTTTCCAGGGGGAGCTCTGGCTCATCGGCGGCCGGCAGCTCGGCGTGCGCGAGACGGCGCGCGTGGCGATCTACGATCCGGCTTCGCAGACCTGGCGCGCCGGACCTTTGCTGCGCACCCCGCGCGCCGGTTTTGCCGTCGCAGCATCGCCAACCATCCTCATCGTTGCCGGCGGCGAGGTGCTCTCGGGGACGTTCGGCGTATTGGGCTCGGTGGAGGCTATCGCCGCCGGCGAGAACGCCTGGAGCCTGCTGCCCAACCTGCCGACGCCGCTGCACGGCTTCGGGGCGCTCATCGTCGGCAACGCCTTCTTCACCGTCGGCGGCACGGTGATTCCCGGCGCGGTCAGCAACGCCGGGATCGTGCAGGTGCTGCGCTGGTGACTGGAGCTCCCTAGCGCTCCGGCTGCGGCGTGATCCGCAGGTAGGGCTTCACCGCCTTGAAGCCCTTGGGGAATTTCTGGCGGATCAGCTCGGGATCCTGAAGCGAGGGCACGATGATCACGTCGTTGCCCTGCTTCCAGTTCGCCGGCGTGGCCACGCTGTGCTTGTCGGTGAGCTGCAGCGAGTCGATCACCCGCAGGATCTCGTCGAAGTTGCGCCCGGTGCTCGCGGGGTAGGTGAGGATGAGGCGGACCTTCTTCTTCGGGTCGATCACGAAGACCGAACGCACGGTGAGCGTGTCGTTCGCGTTCGGATGGATCATGTCGTAGAGGTCGGCCACCTTGCGGTCGGGATCGGCGAGGATGGGGAAATTCACGGCGCATCCCTGCGTCTCCTCGATGTCGCCTACCCAGCCCTTGTGCGACTCGACCGGATCGACGCTGATGGCGAGCACCTTGACGCCGCGCTTGTCGAACTCGCTTTTCAGCTTCGCCGTGAGGCCGAGCTCGGTGGTGCACACCGGCGTGAAGTCCTTGGGATGCGAGAAGAGGACGCCCCAGGAATCGCCCAGCCACTTGTGGAACTGGATCGGGCCTTCGGTGGAGTCCTGGGTGAAATCGGGGGCGGTGTCGCCCAGTCGCAGCGTTGCCATGTGCATGTGTCCTTTCGGTTGCGTTGTGTCAGGGAGTGCCGCGTTCCCACGGCAGGCCCGCGGCGAGCCAGCCCTGGCCCGGCTGCGCGCCTTCGAAGCCTTCGAGGATGTTGTAGGCGTGCTTGTAGCCGGCCTGGGCCAGCACGTGCGCGGCGTAGTGCGAGCGCGCGCCGCTGCGGCAGAGGAAGAGCAGCGTCTCGTCGGTCGCGTGCTCGGTGGTGACTTCCTCCACGAAGCGGCGCACGTCCTCGGCCGCGCCGGAGCGGGGCCAGACCACCAGCGGCGTTCCGGGAACATGGCCCACGTCCGAATATTCGGGCGGGGTGCGCACGTCCACGATGCGGGCCTTGCCGGCCTTCGCGAGCGCGTGGGCTTCGGCCGGGGTGACTGCGCCGGCATACGCAAGCCCGAGCGCTCGCCCGCGCTCGGCGGCCCGCGCGAGGATCGCCTCGGGGTCGGTGTCGATGTCGTGAGCGTTCATTACCAGTAGTTCTCCACGGCAAGGTGGCCCGGATCGCCGCGGCGTGACATGCGGTATCCGCGCTCGGTGAGCAGGGCGCGGCAATCCTCGACCATCTCGGGGTTGCCGCACAACATGATGCGCGAGCGGTTGTGGCCGAGGGCAAGGCCCAGGTTCTTCTCGAGCACCCCGTTGCCGAGCAGCTTGGTCACCCGCTCGCCGAAGGCGCCCGGCACAGGCTCGCGCGTGACGATGCGCGCATAACGCAGCTTGTGGGCGAACTCGGCGTAATGCTCGCTCTGGTCGAAGCCCCGGATCAGCTCCTCGTACGCCAGCTCCTTCTCGGTGCGCACGCTCTGGACCAGCACCAGGTTGTCGTAGCGCTGCCAGGTCTCGAAATCGTGGAGGATGGACAGGAACGGCGCGAGCCCGGTTCCCGTCGCCAGCATCCACAGGTCGCGCCCTTCCTGGAAGCGGTCGGTAGTGAGGAAACCATAGCTCTTGCGCTCCACCAGGATCGGGTCGCCCTCGCGCAGCTTCGACAGGCGGCTGGTGAAGGCGCCATTGGGCACGACGACGGAAAAGAACTCCAGGTGCTCGTCGTGGCTCGCCGAGGCGATCGAGTAGGCGCGCCACACGGTGGACCCCTCCGCGGCGCCAGGCACGCCGAGGCGAGCGAACTGACCCGGAACGAAACGATAGCCGCGGTCGCGCGTGGTGCGGAACGAGAAGAGGTTGTCGGTCCAGGGCCGCACCCCGGTGATGGTTTCGGTGGTGAACTTGTCGGTCATGAAAGGCGGGGATGGGGGGCGGGGGATG
>Ga0196977_1000121_pt1 | contig 50423 bp, 35 predicted proteins | sample S3v_1013CmetaG_FD_148634 | JGI IMG/M metagenome (GOLD analysis project Ga0196977, IMG submission 148634) | Soil microbial communities from Anza Borrego desert, Southern California, United States - S3+v_10-13C | ecosystem: Environmental > Terrestrial > Soil > Desert | place: USA: California... | reverse complement strand
GAGCCGCCAATGTGAACGGCGGCACGCTCACGCTCGCAGGCGGCGGCACCGACACGGGCGCCTACAACGTGGCGGCCGGCACGCTCGTCGATCTCACCGGCGGCACGCGTAACTTCAACCCCGGTACGACGTTCAACGGCACGGGACGTCTGCGTTCGGCGGCGACGCTCAACGTGAACGCGCCGCTCGTGCTCCCGAACGGCTTCACGTTCGACCTGGCGGGCGGGACGCTCACCGACACCGCGGGTCTCACCGTAAATGGCGCGTTCAACTGGAGCGCGGGCACGATCGCGGGCGGCGGCACGCTGACCACCGGCGCGAACTCCGCGACGGCGATCACCGGCACCGCGACGCTTGCAGGAAAGCTGTGGGACAACTTCGGACCGATCGCATTGACCGGCGCCGGCCAGATCGTGCTCGGCGGCGCCGCGCCGACGACATTCGTCAATCGCGGCACCGGCGTCATCACCGACACTTCGACGAATGCGCTGCCGATCACGACCGCGACGACGCGCGTCGGGAAGGCTTTCAGCAACGCCGGCACCTTCGCCAAGAACGCAGGCTCGGCGGCCACGCAGACGCTCGACGTGCCGATGACGAACACCGGCACGCTGGACGTCAACGCCGGGACGCTCGTCGCGAACGGGCTGCCGACGAACAACGGCATCATCGATGTCGCGGCCGGCACGACCTTCTCGACAGCCGGCGCGCCGCTCGTGAATGGCGGGCTGGGTCTCATCAAGGGCAACGGCACGGTGATCGCGACGGTCGTCATCAATAACGGCACCGTCAGTCCCGGCGACTCGCCGGGCGCGCTCACGATCGACGGCAACTTCGTGCAGGGCCCGCTCGGCACGATCGTCGCCGAGCTCGGGGGGACTACCGCGGGAACCGACTACGACCTGCTGCGCGTCACCGGCGCGGCGACGCTCGACGGCGCGCTGCGCGTGGAAACGATCGCCGGCGCGCCGATTCCCGAGGGCAGCACGTTCGACTTCTTCACCTACGGCAGCCGCACCGGCGATTTCGCGGTTTTCAACGTCCCCGCAGGCTCGACCTTTGTCGCCACGGCGGGCCCGACCGCTTACCGCGTCACCGCGCAGTCGGCCGTGCCGGACGTGACCGATAACACGTTTGCTCAGGTGACCGCCACGGCGCAGCGGGACGCCGTCATCGCGACCGAGAAGATTCTGACGACAAGGACGCAGCTCAACGAGCAGCAGGGTGAGCGCAGAAACACCGACGACGAAGGGGAGTGCAGATGAGGGAGATCATCTCCTTCCCCTTCAAGCGGAAGGCCGGGATGGGCCTGGTTTTCGCCCTTCTGCTGCTCGCCTCCCTCGCGCAGGCGCAGGTCGGCCATGTGGTGAACGTGACCGGCTCGGCACTGGTGGAGCGCGACGGCAGGCCCGCGCGCATCCTCGGCGCGGGCGAGCCGCTCGAGCAGAAGGACGTGATCAACGTGGCGCACAAGAGCCACGCGGTGCTCGAGTTTCTCGACCGTACGCGCATCACGCTGCGGCCGAGCACGATCTTCCGCGTGGAGAGCTATTCGGCCAAATCGCCGCAGGGCATGGTGTTCGGGCTCTCGAAAGGCGGCTTTCGCGCGGCGACGGGCGAGATCGGAAAAGCCAATCCGACCGCCGTGCGGTTCCAGACCGATTCGGTCGTGCTCGGGATCCGCGGCACGGAGTTCGACGCGAGATTGTGCGCCGCCGATTGCAGCGCTGAAGAGCGTGCGAGGCCGGTGCTGAAGGCGCAGGGCGAGCCGGCGGCGCGCGTGATCCAGTTGAAAGGCAGCGTCAACGCAATCAAGCCGGAGACGCCCGAGCGCACGCTCGTCGCGGGCGCGATGGTGTTCCCGGGTGAGAGTGTCCGGGCCGGCGCCGATTCGTACGCGCTCGTTGTATTCCGCGACGGCAGCCGCGCGACGCTGACGGCATCGAGCGAGCTCGCGATCTCCGAGTTCGAGTTCGACCAGAAGCGGCCGGAGAAGGGCCATGCGCGGTTGAGGCTCGTCAGCGGCAAGGCGCACGTGTGGACCGGGACGATCGCGAAAACGCGGCCCGACGCCTTCGTGTTCGAGACCACAGCCGGCGTCATCCGCACGAGCGGCGCGGGCTTTACCGCCGGTGCAAGCCGAACACCGGGCATCCGAGCGGGTGAGGACACGCTGCACTTCGCCGATGCCCGCGTGACGCGCACCGACGTCGTTGCGGCCGCGGGCAGTGCCGGAGACGACGTGTTCGTGGTGCATACGTGGGACGGCACGATCGTCATCCAGACGGCGACCGAAACGATCGAGATCCCGGCATCCTCGACGCTGTCGATCGCGGTGGTGGACGGCAAGGTCGCATTCCTGCCGGCGCCGCCCCCCGACATACTGGGCGGGACGCCGAGGCCGGACAGCGTCAGCGTCGATCCCGCCACGTTCGGCGCTGCCGGACCGGTCGAGGAGGGCCTGTACGTCTGGGTGCGCGACGGCGCCGTGACGCTGGCGAGCGCCGGACAGACGATCGAGCTTAAGGCCGGCAACGCGGCGCGCGTCGGCGAGCGCATCGCGATGCTGGAGACGGTGCCGAATTTCATGCGGTTCGACCTGACGCCGCCGCCCGGCACGATCGACTTCCAGAACATCCCGCGGTTTTTCCGCGCGTCCGACGGCTCGGTCAGGCGCATGTGTAGATAGGCTTCCGGAGCCCGACCATAAGAACAAGAGGGGGGTCCTCGGCAACTCATCGGCGCCTGCGGCGCGCATTGCGCGCCGCGTGCGTTTGCGCGCTCATGGCGCTTGCGCCGGCGGCGTTCGGGGCGGCGACCGAGCCGCGCTTCGCGGTGCGCGCGTTCGAGATCGAGGGCGAGGTGCCGATCGGACGCGAGCGCGCGCTCGCCATCCTCGCGCCGTATACCGGTGAGTCGGTCGAGCTCGCGCAGCTTCAGAACGCGACTTCCGCGCTCGAAGCCGAGCTCATCGCGCGCGGCTTTCCGTTCTACCGCGTCGTGCTGCCGCCGCAGTCGCTCGACGGCACGGTCACGATCCGCGTCCTGCCGTTCAAGCTCGCGAAGGTCGAAGTCACCGGCAACACGCATTTCCCGACCGAGAACATCCTTGCGAGCCTGCCCGCGCTGCGCACCGGCGAGTCGCCGAACATCTCCGCGGTCGGCCGCAACCGCTCGGCGGCGAACGAGCATCCGTCCAAAGAGCTCGACATCACGTTCCGCCCGAGTGACGTTCCGGATTCGATCGACGTCGAAGTGAAAGTGCGCGACGAGCGGCCGCTCTCGTTCTTCGTGGGGCTCAACAATATCGGCGACCGGCGCACCGGCGTATGGCGCACGACTGCAGGCGTCCAGCACTCGAACCTCTGGGGGCTGGACCACAGCGTCACCGCAACGTACACCACCTCGCCCGAGAAGACCTCGGACGTGAAGCAGTACGGGCTCTTCTACCGCGCGCCGTTCTACTCGGTCTCGGGCGCGCTCACGCTGTTCTACGCGTACTCGGACGTGAACTCGGGTCTCGTCGCGAATGCGTTCCAGGTGAGCGGCCGCGGCCGCTTCAGCGGCATCCATTGGAAGCAGCACCTGACGCCGCACGGCGCCTACTCGCACGCGGTCGAGCTCGGTCTGGACGACCGCTTCTTCGACAACGACGTGCGGTTCGCGGCAGCCCAGTTGGGCGTGGACGTGCGCAGCCGCCCGGTATCGGTCACGTACCAGGCGCGCCTCGACCAGGCCGAAGCGTCGTACACGGGCGGGCTCCAGTACGTGCGCAACCTCGGCGGCGGTTCGGACAATAACGATGCCGCGTACATGGGAAACCGCGCCGGTGCCGCGCGCGACTGGAACGCGGTGCGCTACACGCTGGACGCACAGTGGCGTATTCCGTACGGCGCTCTCGGGTTGCGCGTGCGCGGCCAGCATGCGAACGAGCCGCTGATTCCGGGCGAGCAGTTCGGGCTCGGCGGCGCGAGCAGCATCCGGGGCTTGCGCGAGCGTGAAGTGGCGGGAGACGTCGGCATCTCCGCGACGCTCGAGGCGCTCTTTCCGATGCCATGGGAAGGCGTGAACGCGATCGTGTTCGTCGATGCGGGTGAAGCGCGCGTGAAAAACGTCCAGCCCGGGCAGCTCGAGCGGCAGGGGGCGATGAGCGCCGGTCTGGGCCTGCGCTGGGCCGTCGGCCGCCGCTTCTATCTGGCGCTGGACGCGGCGCAGGTGATCGACGGTACTACCGCGAGCCTCCCGGGCGACCGCAGAATCCACATAGCAGTCGTATATCGTTTCTGACTTATACCTAGAGCTGGTAGTACTCTAGGTATAATTGCGCGTGGTCTTTCGTCAGCCAGCCGAGACACAGACGCTTTTTGCCGAGCTCTCAGAGCGACTTCGCGCGCTGGAAGCGGCACGCGGCTTCGCATCGCTCAAAGGCGGCTTTTCGAGAAAGCGCATCGGCGATGCGCAGTACTGGTACTTCAAAACGAGCGAAGCGGCGGGCGGCCAGCGCGAGTACGCCGTAGGTCCAGATACGACGGCGACACGCGCGGTCATCGACGAATACCGGCGGGGTCGCGCAGCGACGGACGAGGCTGCCGCTGGCATTGCGCGCCTTTGCGCGATGCTCCGCCAGGGCGGCGCGGTCGTGACGGACGCGGCGATCGCGAAAGTGATCTCGGCGCTGGCGAGCGCGGGCGTGTTCCGGCTGGGGGGCGTCCTGATCGGCACGCATGCGTTTATCGCGATGGCGAACCTACTGGGTGTGCGATGGCAGTCGAGCCTGCACACACAGGATATCGACGTCGCTGTCGCGCCGGTTCTGGAGGTCGCGATCGGGCGCCAGGAGGCCGACGTGCCGCGCGCGCTCGACAGTCTGAATCTCGGTTTCCTGCCCCTGCCCGGCCTGGACCCGCGACAGCCGGAGACTTCTTTCAAGGTGAGGGGCAGGGCGCTGCGCGTCGACCTGCTGACTCCGCGGCCGCCGCGCCATGGCGGCGAACCGATTCCAATTCGGCGCCTCAAGGCATGCGCGCAGCCGTTGGAATTCATTGATTACCTGCTCGAGGCGCCCGTCCCGGTCCCGATCGTCGACGGCGGCGCGACTCTCGTTAACGTTCCCGATCCCGCGCGTTTCGCGCTGCACAAGCTCATCGTCGGCATGGAGCGACCCGTAACGGCGCGCACGAAATCGGCGAAGGATCTGCAACAGGCGGCACAGATCATCGAAGTGCTGATGGAGGATCGCACCGGCGACCTCGAGCTTGCCGTCGAGAGCATGAACTCGCGCCCGAAGCGCTGGCGCGCGACGCTGCGACGAGCGCTCGAGCGGCTGCCCGGGAGTGCTGCCGGCGCGAAAAACGCAGTGCGCGCCAAGCTCGTGACCTAAAGAGGACGCGCCCCTTTTCCCGCAGCATGGGAAAATCGGTGTGTCCCTTAATCAAGAGCACCCTCATGGCAGACGAAAAGCGCGGCATGCGCCGCAATCTCACCGCGTACGGCGACCAGGACTTCTCTCTGTTCCTGAGGCGCGCATTCGTGAAGGCGATGGGCTACACCGACGAGGCGCTCGACCGTCCGATCGTGGGCATCACCAATACGTTCAGCGGATTCAACGCGTGTCACCGCACGGTGCCGGAGCTGATCGAGGCAGTGAAACGCGGCGTGATGCTCGCCGGCGGACTGCCGGTCGAATTCCCGACGATCACGCTGCACGAATCGTTCGCGCATCCGACGAGCATGTACCTGCGCAACCTGATGGCGATCGACGCCGAGGAGATGATCCGTGCGCAGCCACTGGATGCGGCGGTGCTGATCGGCGGCTGCGACAAGACGGTGCCGGCGCTGCTGATGGGCGCCGCGAGCGCAAACGTGCCCGCGATCCTGATGGTCACGGGGCCGATGCTCACCAGCAACCACAAGGGCGAGCGGCTCGGCGCGTGCACCGACTGCCGGCGTTTCTGGGCGCGCTACCGCGCGAACGAGATCGACGAGCGCGAGATCAACGAAGTCAACGCGAAGCTCGCGCCGACCGCCGGCACCTGCATGGTCATGGGTACCGCGAGCACGATGGCGCTGTGCGCCGAAGCGATGGGCATGATGCTCCCGGACAGCGCCGCGATACCCGCCGTGATGGCCGAGCGCATGCGCAATGCCGAAGCGACGGGCGCGCGGGCTGTCGCGCTCGGCAAGGAGCGCCTGACGCCCGACCGCATCATGACGCCCGAAGCCATCGAGAACGCGCTGCGCGTGCTGCTCGCGATCGGCGGCTCGACCAATGCGATCGTTCACCTTGCCGCAATCGCCGGCCGCCTGGGATTCGAGATCGATCTCGAAGCCTTCGACCGGATGGGACGCGAGACGCCGGTGCTCGTCGATCTCAAACCGACGGGACAGCACTACATGGAGCACCTCTGGGAGGCCGGCGGGCTCGCGACGATCCTGCGCGAGATCGCGCCGCTCATGCACGGTAACGCGCTGACGGTGAATGGAAAGACGCTTGCGGAAAACCTTGCCGCAGCGCGCGTGCCCGAAAAGCAGGATGTGGTGCGTGCGCGGTCGAAGCCGATTTTCGCCGAGGGCGGCATCGCGGTGCTGCGCGGCAATCTCGCCCCGGGCGGCGCGATCATCAAGCAGGCGGCCGCGACCGCGAAGCTGATGACACACACCGGACGCGCGGTGGTATTCGAGTCGCTGGAAGATCTCGCGAACCGCATCGACGATCCCGCGCTGGATGTCGCGGCCGACGACGTGCTCGTGCTGAAGAACGCCGGGCCCAAGGGCGCGCCGGGCATGCCCGAGGCGGGCTACATACCGATTCCGCGCAAGCTCGCGCAGGCCGGCGTGAAAGACATGGTGCGCATCTCCGACGCGCGCATGAGCGGCACCGCGTTCGGTTCGATCGTGCTGCACGTGACGCCGGAGTCGGCCGTGGGCGGGCCGCTCGCGCTCGTGGAGAACGGTGACCGCATCAGGCTCGACGTGCCTTCGCGGCGTCTCGAGCTGCTCGTGAGTGAGGAAGAGCTCGCCGCGCGCCGCAGCCGCTGGCGCGCGCGCGAGCCGAACGACGGCGACGATCGCGGTTATCGCAGGCTCTTCCTGGAAACCGTGCAGCAGGCCGACCGTGGCTGCGATTTCGAATTTCTCGCACCGAAGGTTAGAATGCGCGTTCCAAGGAATTAGAGAGATACCGTTGGTCGCATCACCGACGCGACGATCACGGACTCGCGCATCCATCCGCTTCAGGTAATTCACCGAAACTCCATGTCTTCAAACGCAGCAAACGGGCGGCGCTATATCGTGCGCCGCTCGAAGATCCATGGCAGGGGCGTATTCGCGCTCACCGACATCCCCAAGGGCACGCGCATCATGGAATACCTCGGCGAGCGCATTACCCATCGCGAAGCCGACCGCCGCTACGCCGCCGAGCACGAGCATTCGCCGCACACGATGCTGTTCGCGGTGGATGACAAGGTCGTCATCGACGCGACGCGCCGCGGCAACGCCGCGCGCTTCATCAACCATTCATGCGCACCGAACTGCGAGGCGATCGAGGAGGAAGGCCGGATCTTCATCGAGACGCTGAAGCGCGTGCCCGCCGGCTCGGAGCTTACGTACGATTACAATCTCGTGCTGGAGGAGCGGCACACGCCCGCGGTGAAGCGCGCGCACGCGTGCTTCTGCGGGGTCCGGCGCTGCAGAGGCACGCTGCTGGGCAGCAAGCGGTAGGTTCCGTTACAAGGACAACTGAAAACAGCCATGCCGTTCGACCGCGACCATCTCGAGCGCGTCTACTCGACGTACGCAGGCGTCTATGACCGCGTATTCGGCCGCGTCTTCCAGGGCTCGCGCGAAGCCGTGGTGCGCAACCTCAAGGTCGAGTCCGGCGAGCGCGTGCTCGAGGTCGGCGTCGGCACGGGTCTGTGCCTGCCGCTGTATCCGCGCGAATGCGACATTACCGCCATCGACGTCTCGCAGGCCATGCTCGACAAGGCCGCGGCGCGGGTCGAGGAGCTCGGCCTCACGAACGTGAAGCTCCTGAAGATGGACGCCGGCGAGATGGAGTTCGCCGAAGACAGCTTCGACCTCGTGGTCGCCGCCTACGTCGTGACGGCCGTGCCGGACTACCGCAAGCTCATGAAGGAGATGGTGCGGGTCACGCGGCGCGGCGGGCGGCTCATCCTGCTCAACCACTTCACGCAGGACTCACCCATCGTCGCCGCGGTGGAAAAGGCGATCTCGCCGATCTGCACCAAGATCGGCTTTCGCACCGATCTTTCGGTGGACGCAGTGATCGACGGCTGGCCGCTCATCAAGGAGCGCGACGAGCGGGTGAAGCCGCTCGGGATGTGGCACGTCGTCGAGTGCGTCAACAACAAGAAGTAGGCCGCTGAGCCGCCGTCGCGAACAGCGCCGGCCCGTGGATCGCGACCCGCGCGCAGGGAACCGCTAAGCGGCCGCGCGCGCGGCGCGCTTGCGCTCGTGCTCCTGCAGGAACCGCTTGCGGATGCGGATCGCCTTCGGCGTGATCTCGACGAGCTCGTCGTCGGCGATGAACTCGATGGCGGATTCCAGCGTCACCTGAATCGGCGGCACGAGGCGCACGGCCTCATCGGTGCCGGAGGCGCGGATGTTCGTGAGCTGCTTGCCCTTGATCGGATTCACCACCAGATCGTTGTCGCGGCTGTGGATGCCGATGATCATGCCTTCGTACAGCGGGTCCCCGGGGTTCGCGAACATGCGCCCGCGCTCCTGCAGCTTCCACAACGCGTAAGCGACGGCTTCACCCGCTTCGCCGGAGACGAGCACGCCGTTGCGACGCTCCGCCATGTCCGGCTTCATCGGGCCGTAATCGTCGAAGACGTGGCTCATGATGCCCGTGCCGCGTGTCATCGTCAGAAAATCGGACTGGAAGCCGATCAGCCCGCGCGCCGGAATGCGGTAATCGAGACGCACACGGCCCTTGCTGTCCGATTGCATGTCCTGAAGGTCGCCGCGGCGGGCGCCGAGCGCTTCCATGACGGCGCCCTGGTGCGATTCCTCGACGTCCACCGTGAGCATCTCGTACGGCTCCTGCTTTTGGCCGTTCACCTCCCGGATGACCACGCGCGGACGCGATACCGCGAGCTCGTAGCCTTCGCGGCGCATGTTCTCGAGCAGGATCGTGAGATGGAGCTCGCCGCGGCCCGAGACCTCGAACACGTCCGCGTCCGCGGTGTCCTCGACCCGCAGGGCAACGTTACTCATGAGCTCACGCTGGAGGCGCTCGCGGAGCTGGCGGCTGGTGACGAACTTGCCGTCGCGGCCCGCCAGCGGGGACGTGTTCACCTGGAAGTTCATGGTGAGCGTCGGCTCGTCCACCTTCAGCAGCGGAAGTGCTTCGGGATGCTCGGGATCCGCGAGCGTTACACCGATGCCGACGTCCTCGATGCCGTTCACGAGCACGATATCGCCCGCCTGCGCCTCCTCGGTGAGCACGCGCTCGAGGCCTTCGAACGTGAGCACCTGGTTCACCTTGGCGGCGATCGGCGGCTTGTCGCCGTTCAGCACGGTCACCATCTGCCCCGGGCGGATGCGCCCGCGATTCACGCGGCCGATGCCGATCCTGCCGACGTAGCTCGAGTAGTCGAGCGAGCAGATCTGGAGCTGGAGAGGTCCATTCGGATCGTCCGCGCGCACCGGTACGTGCGCGAGGATCGCCTCGAACAGCGGCTTGAGGTTCTCACTCTTCTCGGACAGGTCTGTGGTCGCCCAGCCTTCGAGCGCCGATGCGTACACCACCGGGAAATCGAGCTGCTCTTCAGTCGCGCCGAGCTTGTCGAAAAGATCGAACGTGTGGTTTACGACCCAGTCCGGCCTCGCGCCGGTACGGTCGACCTTGTTCACGACGACGATGGGCTTCAGGCCCAGTGCGAGCGCCTTGCGCGTGACGAAGCGCGTCTGCGGCATCGGGCCCTCGACCGCGTCGACCAGGAGCAGCACGCCGTCCACCATGGAGAGCACGCGCTCGACCTCGCCGCCGAAATCGGCATGGCCCGGCGTATCGACGATATTGATGTGCGTGTTCTCGTACGTGACCGCGCAGTTTTTCGCGAGGATGGTGATCCCGCGCTCGCGTTCCAGGTCGTTCGAATCCATGACGCGCTCGACTACGTGCTCGTGCGCGGCGAAGGTGCCGGACTGGCGCAGAAGCTTGTCCACGAGGGTGGTTTTCCCGTGGTCGACGTGCGCGATGATCGCGATGTTGCGTAGTGCTCGCATAAGACCCTACGACGCGGCCTGCGGCCGCAAAAAGTAGCCTAGCGCGGCAGCCGCCGCGCCAGTCCATATCTACGACGCGGCTCGGCCGCAAAAAGTAGCTGAGCGCGGCAGCCGCCGCGTCCTACTACAGATGACAGTTGAAAAAAGCCGACAATTGTAGCACGTAGACGTGCTAGTGGCTTGTTTTTGTATGCAAACCGCGCGCCGTCAAGTCTGTAGCCGTGGGTTGAGCACGTCGCGCAGGTGATCGCCGACCAGGTTGATCGCGACGATCGTCACGAGCAGCGCGACGCCGGGGAAGAAGCTCATCCAGTAGCGCCCGGACAAAAGGTGCGTATAGCCGTTCGAGATGAGGAGCCCGAGCGACGGTGAGGTGATCGGCATGCCCAGACCCAGGAACGAGAGCGTCGCTTCCAGCGCGATCGCGTGCGCGACCTGGACCGTCGCCACCACGATGAGCGGCGGCAGGCAGTTCGGCAGGATGTGCCGGTAGATGATGCGCCAGGGGCGGTACGCCAGGCACACCGCGGCATCCACGTATTCCTTGCGCTTTTCCACGAGCGCGGCGCTCCTCACCGTGCGGGCGTAATACGCCCACTGCACCGTCACGAGCGCGATGACGATCTTGTCCACGCCCTGGCCGAGCACCGCGAGCAGCACCAGCGCGATCAGGATCGACGGAAACGAAAGCTGGAGGTCGACGATGCGCATGATCGCGGCATCGATCCAGCCGCCGGCATAGCCCGCGAAAAGCCCGATCGCCATGCCGATCGTGAGTGCGAGCAGCGTCGAGACCACGCCGACGCCGAGACTGATGCGCAAGCCGTACAGGATCCCGGACAGCATGTCGCGGCCCTGCTCGTCGGTGCCGAGCCAATAGGTCTTGCCGTCGTCGCTTTTGCCGCCCGGTGGGAGCTTCGCATCGAGGATGTCGAGCTCCGCGAGGTTGTACGGGTTCTGCGGCGAGATCACGCCCGCGAAAACCGCCGCGAGAATGATCGCGCACAGCACGAGCAGCGCGGCGAGCGCGAGCCTGCTCCGCGCGAAGCTCGCAATGATCTCGCGGCGGGGCGCTGCGGCTGCCGCGGCCGGCGCGGCGGGCGGCGCCGGCGTGGCGACCACGCTCATGCGCGCGCTCCGGTCAGCCTCACGCGCGGATCGAGCGCGGTGTAGAGGAGGTCCACCGCGAGATTGATGAACACGAACATCACCACGATCACGAGGAGGTAGGCCACGATCACGGGCCGGTCGAGCACGTTGATCGAATCGATGAGGAGCTTTCCCATGCCCGGCCACGCGAAGATCGTCTCGGTGACGATGGCGAACGCGATCACGGAGCCGAACTCGAGGCCGATCACGGTCACGATCGGAATCATGATGTTCTTCAGCACGTGCACGCGCACGATGCGGCGCTCGGGGACGCCTTTCGCGCGCGCGAAGCGCACGTAGTCCTGCACCATCGCCTCGCGGGTGCCGGCGCGTGTGAGCCGGATCAGCAGCGCGAGCTTGAACAGCGCGAGATTGAGCGCCGGCATGAAGAGGTGCCGCAGCCCGTCAGCGGTGAGAAAGCTCACCTCGACGCCGAGCACGTTCACGGTCTCGCCGCGCCCGGTGGGCGGCAGCCAGCCGAGCCATACCGAGAAGATCATGATCAGCATGAGTCCGACCCAGAAGGTCGGCAGGCTGAAGCCCAGAATCGATCCGGCCATGATGGTCTTCGCGACCTTCGTTTCGGGCCGGAGCCCGGCCCAGAGGCCGAGCGGCAGCCCGAGCACGATCGCCATCACCATCGCGGAGAACGCGAGCTCCACGGTCGCCGGCATGCGCTGGAGAATGAGGTCGATCGCCGGCACGTTGGACGAGAACGACCGTCCGAGCTCCCCCGTGAAGGCGTTGCTCACGAAAGTCCAGTACTGAAGCGGCAGCGGCTGGTCGAGACCGAGGGCTTCCGTGGCGCGCTCGATCTCCGCCTGGTCCGCCTGCGGATTGATCAGGATGTCGATCGGATTGCCGATCGCATAGACGCCGGCGAAGACCAGCGCCGACATCACGAACACCACCACCACGCTTTGCGCGAGACGGCGGCTGATGTACGCGACCATCGGGGCTCCTCGTCATTCCCGCGAAGGCGGGAATCCAGTGCTATTTCGCAGCGGTGCGGAAATGATGAGCAAAGGTGAACTCGTCCGTGCGCGCCGCGTAATCGAGCGAGTGCTTCATCGCCCACGTCACGATCTGGTAATGGAGCGGGATGAACGCGACCTCGCGCGCCGCGTGCGCGCTCGCCGCGCGTGCGGCAGCCTCGCGCTTGGCCGCATCCACGGTCGCAAGCGATTGCTCCACCAGCTTGTCCAGCGCGGGATTGGAATAGCGCGCCCAGTTCCACGTGCCGTAGCCCTTGTCAGGATTGACCGTGAGCGCGAGCGAGCGCAGCGCGAGGTCCGCGGCGAGCGATCCCCATCCGAGCAGCGCCGCGCCGAACTCCTGATTGCGCGCCTTGCCGAAGTAGACGGCGAGCGGCATCGCATCGACTTTGGTGGTCACCCCGATGCGCGAGAACATCTGCGCCACCGTCTGCGCGACCTGTTCGTCGTTGATGTAGCGGTTGTTCGGCGTGACGAGCGTCATCGTGAAGCCGTTCGCGTAGCCGGCCGCCGCCAGCAGCTTCTTCGCCGCTTCCGGATCGTATGGATCCGGCTTCACCGCCGGGTCGTGGCCGATCACGCTCGGGCTCACGACGTTCCCGGCCGGTAGCGCGAGACCCTCCATCACGCGCTCGGCGATCGCCTGCCGGTTGATCGCGCGCGACAGCGCCTGGCGCACGCGCACGTCCTTGAAGGGATTCGCGGCGAGCGGTTTGCCCGACTTGTCGGTGACGCCCGGCGGCGGCGTGCGGCTCTGGTCGAGGTGCAGCAGGATCGTGCGCCACGAAACGGTCTGCGCGAGCCGGTGCCCGGCGCTTTTCTTCAAGCGCGCGAGATCGGCGGTCGGCACGTTCTCGATCGCATCGAGGTCGCCCGAAAGCAGCGCCGCGGTGCGCGTGGGGTCGTTCGGCAGGATGCGCAGCGACACCGCTTCCCACTCGGGCTTGCCGCCCCAGTACGCATCGTTGCGCGCGAGCTGCACCCGGTCGCCGCGCGCGAACTTCACGAGCTTGAACGGGCCTGTCCCGATCGCCGCCTTGCCGCTGTCGAAATCCGGTCCATCGGCGCGCGCCGCCACGCGTTTGGAGACGATCAGCACGTGCGCGAGATCCTGGAGGAGGGGCCCGTAGGGTGTCGCGGTCTTGAGCCGCAACGTGTGCTTGTCCACGATCTGCTTCGCGACGATCGGCCGCACATACGTTGCGTAGCCGCCGGGGCTCCCCTTGATCGCGAGCGGCCGTTCGAGCGAGTAGACGATATCGTCGAGCGTGAGATCGGAGCCGTCGTGAAATTTCACGCCCGGCCGAATCTTGAGCTCCCAGGTCAGCGGGTCCGGCGTCGTCCACGACGCGGCGATGCCGGGGGTGACCCGCCCGCGCTCGTCGATGCGCACCAGCCCCTCGAAGATGTGCTGCTGAACGGTGAGGTTGGGTGCGGCCGCGACGAAATGCGGGTCGAGTGTGGTGACGTCGGCGGAGAGGCCGATGCGAAGCTCCGCGGCGGCCGCGAGCTGCGTAGCAAAGGCGAGGAGGAGCGCACACCCCCACCCCCATCCCCACCTTCCCGCGTCGAGGGGGAAGGAGACAGTCCCCTCCCCCTTTATGGGGGCGGGATAGGGTGGGGGTGAAGCTCGGCGCTTCACTTGCCGATGAACTGATGCGCGAACGTGCGCTCGTCCGCGCGCGGCGTGTACGTGATGCCCCTGCGCGTCGCCCAGAGGTTCTCCTGGTGGTACAGCGGAATGATGCCGACGTCGCTCATCGCGAGCTCGGTCGCCTGCTGCAGGAGCTTTTCGCGCTTGGTATCGTCGACCGTGGCGAGCGCCTGCTCGAGCAGCGCATCCATCTTAGGGTTGGAATAGCGCCCGCGGTTGGACGAGCCCATGCCTTTTTCCTTGCTGTAGGTCGCAAGCAGCGCCTTGAGCGGCGAGGAAGCTTCCGCGGTGTCGGAGCCCCAGCCGACCAGCATCATGCTGAACTCGAGCTTGCTGCCGCGGGAGAAGAACACCGACGAAGGCATCGTGTCCACTTTCGTTGCGATGCCGACGCGCGTCAGCATCTGCGCGATCGTCTGCGTGATCTGCTCGTCGTTCACGTAGCGATTGTTCGGCCCGTGGATGGTGAGGCCGAATCCATCGGGATAACCGGCTTCGGCAAGGAGCTTGCGCGCGCCTTCCGGATCGTACCCCTCGGGCTTGAGCGAGGGGATGTAGCCGAACGTGCCTTCGGGCATGAGCTGACCGGTCGCGCGCGCGGCGCCTTCCATCACGCGCTCCACCAGCGCCTGCCGGTTGATCGCTTTCGAAAGCGCGCGGCGCACCCGCACGTCCTTCAGCGGGTTCTTGTCGAGCGGCCGCCCGGCCTTGTCCGTCACGAACGGGGATTTGTCGCGCGCGCTGTCGAGGTGGACGTACATCACGCGCAGTGAGACGACGCGATAGAGCGAAAGCTCCGGGTGCTTCGCGAGCTTCGCGAGGTCCGCGGTCGGCACGTTCTCGATCGCGCGCACCTCGCCCGCGAGGAGCGACGCGACCCGCGTCGGATCCGACGTGATGATGCGGAAGATTGCGCGGTCCCACGGCGCCTTCTTGCCCCAATACCCGTCGAACCGCGCGAGCTCGACGCGATCGCCTTTCTGCCAGCGGACGAACCGCCATGGGCCGGTGCCGACCGCGGCCTTGCCGCTGTTGAAATCCTCGGTGGACGCGCCTTTTGCGGCACGGCTCGAGACGATCATGATCGTCCCCATGTCCGTGGGCATCAGCGGGTATGGCGTGGCGGTGCGCAGCCGTATCGTAAGCGGATCGACCACGATCTTCTCCACGATCTGCTTGCTGTAGGTGGTGAAGGGCGAGGGGCTGTTGGGTACCAGCGGCACCCGGTCGATGCTGAAGGCGACGTCGGCGGCCGTGAAATCGGAGCCGTCGTGGAACTTGACTCCCTTGCGCAGCTTGAACTCCCAAGTGAGGTCGTCCACTGCGCGCCACGATTCGGCCAGCAGCGGTATCTGCCGTCCGCGCGCGTCCTTGCCGACGAGCGTCTCGAAAATGTGATTGCCGATGTTGTTGTTCGGCGTCAGGTTGTGGAAGTGCGGGTCGATCGAGGTGACGTCGCCGCCGAGCGCGATCGTGATGTCCGCCGCGCGCAGCGGCTGTGATGCCAGCAGGAACACGGGGAACGCGAAGAGTGCAGCCGTCAGCAGTCGCAGCATGGGGTTCTCCACAGGCGAATTCCGCGAGAGCATACTACCGTCATGAACGATACGGGCAAGCTCCGTCATTGTGTCGATTCGATCGCGAAGCTCGTCGCTTTCCCGACGGTGAGCCGTGAATCGAATCTCGAGCTCATCGATTACGTGCGCACGACGCTCGAGCGCTTCGGCGCGCAGGTGCGCCTCACCTTCGACGACGAGCGCCGTAAGGCGAACCTCTTCGCGACGCTGGGCCCGGCCGGTCCCGGCGGTCTCGTGCTTTCCGGACACACCGACGTCGTGCCGGTAGAAGGGCAGGACTGGGCGAGCGATCCGTTCGCGATGCGGGAAGAGGGCGGGCGGCTCTACGGCCGCGGCACCTCCGACATGAAAGGCTTCATCGCGATCGCGCTCGCGCTGTTACCGGAGTTCGCGCCGCGCCTGAACCGCCCGCTGCACCTCGCGCTTTCCTACGACGAAGAGGTCGGCTGCATCGGCGTGGGACGCCTGATCGACGATCTCGCCCGCGCCGGCATCAAGCCCGACGGCTGCGTCGTTGGCGAGCCCACGCTCATGACGCCGGTCATCGCGCACAAGGGCAAGAAAGCGTGGCGCTGCCACGTGCGCGGGCGCGCCGCCCATTCGGCGTACGCGCCGAAAGCGGTGAACGCGGTGGAGGCGGCGGCGGAGGCGGTCGCGTATCTGAAGGCCATGGCGCGGCGCCTGCGCGACCACGGCCCCTACGATCACGCGTTCGACATCGTGCATACCACCGTGCATACGGGTGTCATGCGTGGCGGCACGGCGCTCAACATCGTGCCGCACGAAGCGAGCTTCGATTTCGAGGTGAGGCACCTGCCCGGCGACGATCCGCTCGCGCTGCTCGCCGAGCTCGAGACGCACATCGCCACGCGCATCGCACCGGAGATGCAGGCGATCGACAGCAACGCCGGATTCGAGATCGTCGAAATGTCGGAGATCCCGGCGCTCGACACGAGCGCCGAGACAGCCATCGTCGCGCTCGTCCACGAGCTCACTGGAACGAGCGAGGTCGGCAAGGTCTCCTACGGCACCGAGGCTTCGCAGTTCCAGCGCGCCGGCATTCCCAGCGTCGTGTGCGGCCCGGGGTCGATCGAGCAGGCGCACAAGCCGAACGAATACATCGAGCTCGCGCAGGTGGAAACGTGCGAGCGCTTCCTGCGCAAATTGATGGAGCGCCTTACGTAGGGTGGCGTCAGTGACGCACCGGCCGGTGCGCTCCCAGCGCAACCCTACGGTCAGTGATGCAGGATCTTCGAGAGAAACAACTGCGCGCGCTCCGAGCGCGGACTGCCGAAGAATTCCTCCTTGGTCGCATCCTCGACGATCTCGCCCTGGTCCATGAAGATCACGCGGTGCGCGACCTTGCGCGCGAAGCCCATCTCGTGGGTGACCACCATCATGGTCATGCCTTCCTGCGCGAGCTCGACCATCACGTCGAGCACCTCGTTGATCATCTCCGGATCGAGGGCCGAAGTCGGCTCGTCGAACAGCATCGCGATCGGATCCATGGCAAGGCCGCGGGCGATGGCGACGCGCTGCTGCTGACCGCCCGAGAGCTGCCCCGGAAACTTCTGCGCGTGCGCTTCGAGGCCCACGCGTTTCAACAGCGCCGTCGACTTCTCGCGCGCTTCCGCCGCGCTGCGCCCCAGCACCTTCACCTGACCGAGCTCGAGGTTCTGCAGCACGTTCATGTGCGGAAAGAGCTCGAAGTGCTGGAACACCATGCCGATGCGCGAGCGCAGCCGGTTGAGATTCGTGCCTTTGGCGCCCACGGATTCGCCGTTCACGATGATCTCGCCCTCCTGGAACGGCTCGAGGCCGTTGACACACTTGATGAGTGTCGATTTGCCGGAGCCGGAAGGTCCGCAGACCACGACGACCTGGCCCTTGTCCACGCGCGTCGAGCAGTTCTTCAGCACCTGGAAGCTGCCGTACCACTTGCTCACGTTACGAAATTCGATCATTCGATCTCTTTACGCCGCCGCGGCGGCGTCACGAATCTCCCCGCCCCCCTTGCGGGAGAGGGGTCGGGGGAGGGGGGCAGACGTTTCATCGCACGACCGCCAGGCGCTGCTGCAGCCGCTTCACGACGTACGACAGCGAAAACGAGATGATGAAGTAGATCACCGCGACGAAGGTGTACATCTCGACCAGCCGGTAATCGCGGTTCGCGACCTTGGCCGCGGCGCCGAAGAAATCGGTAACCGAGATCACGTACACGAGGCTCGTGTCCTGGAACAGGATGATCGTCTGCGTGAGCAGCACGGGCAGCATGTTCCGAAACGCCTGCGGCAGCACGACGTGGCCCATCGTGTGCCAGTAGTTGAGCCCCAGCGCCTGCCCCGCAGCCACCTGCCCGCGCGGAATCGACTGTATGCCCGCACGCATGATCTCGGAATAGTACGCGGCCTCGAACATCGTGAACGTGATGACGGAAGACCAGAAGGCGCCGACTGCAATGGGCTGAGAGGCGCCGATCATCCAGGCCCCGATGTACGGCACCAGAAAGTAGAACCAGAAGATCACGAGGACCAGCGGAACCGAGCGCATCAGGTTCACGTAGCCTCCGGCGATCATGCCAAGCACCGTGAAGCGAGAAAGCCGCATCATCGCGAGCAACGTGCCGAAGATGATCCCGCCCGTCATTGCCATCAGCGTGAGCGTGACGGTGAAGGTCATGCCCTCGCGAAAGAGATACACCCACGAGCGTTGGATCACGTCGAAGTCGTAGCCGCTGAACATCAGTGTCCGCCCGTGCCCTGCGGCGCCGACCCGATGAAGCCCGGCACCCGCACCTTGCGTTCCAGTGCCCGCATGAGCAGCACGACGACGAGATTCGTCAGCAGGTAGATCACCGTCGCAGCGGCGAACGCTTCGAAGACCTTGAAGCTGAACTCCTGCATCGCGCGGGCGCGGCCGGTGAGCTCCAGCAGGCCGATCGTGAGCGCGACGGAGGAGTTCTTGATGACGTTCAGGAACTCGGAGGTGAGCGGCGGCAGGATGATGCGGAACGCCATCGGCAGCACGACGAACCGATAGGCCTGGGGCCCCGTCAGTCCGAGCGCCGTGGCGGCCATCATCTGTCCGCGCGGCAGCGACTGGATGCCCGCGCGCACCTGCTCGGCCACGCGCACCGATGTATAGAGACCGAGACACAACACCGCCGGCAGATACGAGCCCCACGGCGGCGGCATCTGCTTCACCGTGTCGCCCAGGTCCTTCGGCAGCAGCTCCGGCACGACGAAGAACCACAGGAACATCTGCACCAGCAGCGGGACGTTGCGAAAGAGCTCGACGTAGGCATTGCCGAGCCGCACCACCCATTTCATCGGCGTGGTGCGCAGTGTCCCGACCAGCGATCCGATCGCCAGCGCGATCAGCCACGCCGCGAGCGCCGTCACGAGCGTCCAGCCCAGGCCGGCGACGAGATACGCGATCCATGTGCCGGATCCGTCAGCCGCCGGCTTGAGGTATATGCTCCAATCCCAGTTGTATTTCACGCGCCGCCCCGTGAAACAAAACGGGGGACCGCATTGGTCCCCCGTGTATGCAGCCTACCGCTTATTTGTAGGCCGTCGGATCGCCCGAATCGGTCGGCTTCGCGATCACGTTCTTGAAGAGCGGAGACATCGGCACGTTCAGGTTGATGTTCTTCGGCGGGATCGGCTTCAGGAACCATTTCTCGTAAATCGCGTTGATCGCGCCGCTCTTGTAGGTCTGGGTCATCGCGTTGTCGACGACCTTCTTGAACGCCGGATCGTCCCTGCGCAGCATGATGCCGTACGGCTCGGGCAGCGAAAACGCATCGCTCGAGATCACGTAGTCCGACGGGTTCCGCGACTGCGCGACCAGGCTGTAGAGCAGGATGTCGTCCATCACGAAGGCCACTGCGCGTCCGGTCTCGACCATCTGGAACGCTTCCGGGTGACCGTTCGCCGGGATGATGTTCATCCCCATTTTCTTGTCGTTGTTCATGTCGGTCGCCTGCTTGATGTTCGTCGTGCCGGCGGTCGAGACGATCGTCTTGCCCTTGAGATCGTTGATCGATTTGATGTTCGAGGACTTCTTCGTGACGTAGCGGCTCGCCGTCAGGAAGTGCGTGATCGTGAACGCGACCTCTTTCTGCCGCGCGATATTGTTCGTGGTCGAGCCGCACTCGAGGTCGATCGTCCCGTTCGCCATGAGCGGAATGCGGTTGGCCGAGGTGACGAGCTGGTGTTTCACGTCGAGCTTCGGCATCTTGAGCTCGGTCTTGATCGCATCGACGACGCGCATGCACAGGTCGATCGCGTAACCGACGGGCTGCTGCTTGTCGTCGTAATAGGAGAACGGGATCGAAGCATCGCGATGCCCGAGCGTGATGCTGCCGCTGTCCTTGATCTTCTTCAGCGTGCCGGTGAGCTCAGCGGCGCCGGCCGGAATCGCATAAGCGAGCGCGCCCGCGAGCGCGAGTACGATCATCGATGAACGTTTCATGAGGTCTCCTGGCACGTGATATTCGTTATGTGAGAGTGACTTAAGACGAACCGCGACAAATCTAGCCCAAGGCGTACGGCTTGTCTACAAGGCCTTTTCGGGCTCACGTCCGGTAGTATCGCCCACGACCTCGTTTGAGCTTATCGCCCTGAATGTCCTCGACTCCAGTCCGACGCGAGCACGACCTGCTCGGCGAACGCTCGGTGCCCGCCAATGCGTACTACGGCGTGCACACGCTGCGCGCGCTCGAGAATTTCCCGATCACCGGCACGCCGATATCGATCTATCCCGATCTCGTGGCGGCGCTCGCCTGCGTGAAGGAAGCCGCGGCACTTGCGAATAACGAGCTGGGGCTGCTTGCGGATGACAAGGCGCGCGTCATCGCGGAAGCCTGCGAGGAGGTGCGCAACGGATCGCTCCTGTCCGAATTCGTGGTGGACGTGATCCAGGGCGGCGCCGGCACATCCACCAACATGAACGCGAACGAGGTGATCGCGAACCGCGCGCTCGAGCTTCTCGGGCGCCAGCGCGGCGACTACCAGTACCTGCACCCGGTCGAAGACGTGAACATGAGCCAGAGCACGAACGACGTGTATCCCACGGCGGTCAAGCTCGCGCTCCATTTCGGCATCAAGCATCTCACCACCGCGATGGCGGAGCTGCGCGCTGCATTCGACGAGAAGGCGAGGGAATTCGCCGACGTGCTCAAGATGGGCCGGACCCAGCTCCAGGATGCGGTTCCAATGACGCTCGGCCAGGAGTTTTCGACGTACGCGGTCATGCTGGAGGAGGACGAGCAGCGCCTGAAGGAGGCCGCGCTGCTCATCCACGAGATCAACCTCGGCGCGACCGCGATCGGCACCGGCATCAATGCGCATCCGAAGTACGCCGAGCTGGTATGCGCGCGCCTGACCGACATCACGGGCATTCAGTTGATCGTCGCGCCGAACCTCGTGGAGGCGACACAGGACGCCGGCGCGTTCGTCCAGCTCTCGGGCGTGTTGAAGCGCGTTGCGGTGAAGCTCTCGAAGACCTGCAACGACCTGCGGCTCCTGTCTTCGGGCCCGCGCGCCGGCTTGAACGAGATCAATCTGCCCGCGGTGCAGGCGGGCTCGTCCATCATGCCGGGGAAGGTGAATCCGGTGATGCCCGAGGTCGTCAATCAGGTTGCTTTCGAGGTGATCGGCAACGACGTGACCGTGACGCTCGCGGCCGAAGGCGGGCAGCTCCAGTTGAACGCGTTCGAGCCGATCATCGCGCACAGCCTGTTCAAGAGCTTGACGCATCTGCGCAGTGCCTGCCTCGCGCTCGCCGCGCGCTGCGTGAAGGGCATCACCGCCAACAAGGCGCACCTGCGCTGGCTGGTGGAGAACTCGATCGGCATCGTCACGGCGCTCAACCCGTTCATCGGCTATGAGCGCACGACGGCCGTGGCGAAGGAAGCCTACGAGACCGGGCGCAGCGTGTACGAGCTCGTGCTGGAGAAAGGCTGGATGACCAAGGCGCAGCTCGACGACGTGCTCAAGCCGGAGGTGCTGACGCAGCCGCGGTACATCACCACATCCCCCAGCGGCGAGGAAGCCGGAGCGCCGTAGCCCCTATGGGGTCATCGCGAGGCGCCGGCGGCGCCGTGGCGATCTCGTGGCGCACGCACGTTTTCCGACCGCGTCGGGATTGCTTCGGCGGAGCGGTGCCTCCGCCTCGCAATGACACATCAGCTAGCGCATCCGCCACCAGCGCACGCACGCGCGGGCGAGCGCCCGCGTCGGATCGACGCAGCGCGTCGCGAAGGGGTGGCTCGCGTACTCGAGCGCGGGCGGGATCTCGGTGCACGCCATGATGATCGATTCGGCGCCGCGCTCGGCGAGCCGCTCGCAGGCCTGCACCGCAAGCGGGTGCGCCGCGGCGAGCGCATGGCGCTTGACCGCGAGGATCGCCGGTTCGACGAGCTCCGCCTGCTCTTCTTCGGTGCTGACGATGCAGGCGACGCCGCGGGCTTCGAGGCGCTCCTGAAAGAACGCTGCGTGTAGCGTCCCGCGGGTGCCGATGAGTCCCGCCGCGCGCGGCAGCGCGCCGCTCTCAGCCATCGTGTCACAGGCGGCATCCGCGATATGCAGAATCGGCACGCCCGCTTCAAGCTGAAGCGCGTCGTACCAGTAATGCGCGGTATTGCAGGCGATGGCGATGGCGCTCGCGCCCGCGCCTTTTAGCACGCGCACGCCTTCGAGCATCGCCGGCAGTGGCGAAGCACCGCCGTGCATGATGGCCGCGGGGCGGCTGGGGATCTGCGGAACCGAATAGACGACGACCGGCACATGGTGCTCATCGCGTTCGGCGCCGGTCTCTTCGATGAGCTTCGTCAGGAAATCGACGGTCGCGAACGGCCCCATGCCGCCGAGAACGCCGAGGAGCGGTGGCTTCGCAGTCATGGCGGCGATGGTAACCGGAGCCGCTAGAATCCGGGCTTCCTCTGTTAGCCTTCCGGGAGACGTCGAAATGACGTCCTCCGCAATGGTGTCGTGTTGATCGAGAGACCCGAATGAAGATCACGTCCGTGAAGAGCTATGCCGTCCATCCGGGCTGGCGCAAGAACCTCATCTTCGTGAAGGTGGAGACCGACGAAGGCGTCCACGGCTGGGGCGAGGCGTACTCGCAGTACGACCGCGACCGCGCCGTGATGGCGCAACTCCAGTCGCTGGGGCCTTACATGGAGGGCCGCAGTCCGTTCGATATCAAGCATTTCACGCAATTCGCGTTCGACGACTACGGCGCGCGCCGCGGCTCGGTCGAGCTCTTCTGCGCGATCAGCGGCATCGAGCAGGCGATGTGGGACATCGTCGGCAAGGTCTGCAAGCAGCCGGTGTACAACCTGCTCGGCGGCAAGGTGCGCGAGAAGATCCGCGTCTACGCGAACGGCTGGAGCTACGGCATGAAGGAGCCGGCCGACTATGCGCGCGCCGCCGAGAAAGTCGTGTCACAGGGCTGGACCGCGCTCAAGCTCGATCCGCTGCTCGCGCCGTGGCGCACGTGGATCCCGAAGGAGCACGAGGAGCGCGCGGTGCGCATCGTCAAAGCGGTGCGCGAAGCCGTCGGGCCGAATGTCGACATCCTCATCGACCAGCACCGGCGGCTCGCGCCGATGCACGCGATCCGGCTCGACAAGCGGCTGGCGGAATTCGGCCTCTACTGGATGGAGGAATCCTGCCAGGCCGAATTCACCGAGGAACTCGCGCAGATCCGGCGCGAGATCGGCATTCCGGTGGTGATCGGCGAGGCGACGTACACCAAGACGGGATTCCGGCCGCTGCTGGAGAAGCGCGCCGCCGACATCCTCAATCCGGACGTCGCGTGCGTCGGCGGCATACTCGAGCTGAAGGAGATTGCAGCGATGGCCGAGCCGTTTCTCGTCGCTTGCTCCCCGCACAATTACAACTCGACGACGGTCGCCCTCGCATCCACGGTGCACGCCTCCGCGACGATGCCGAATTTCATCATCACGGAATACTTCCTGCCGTTCGTCGAGTTCGGCGACACGATCTGCAGGAACCAGTTGAAGCCGAAGAACGGGTACATCGAACTGCCGACCGCGCCCGGGCTCGGTGTCGACATCGACGAAGAGGCGCTGCAGCGCGTGCCGGCAAAACCCTACACGTTGCGCAAGCTCCGCACCCCCGCCGACGAAGGGCCTTAACGTGCACTACTTCCGCACCGATACCGCCCGGCCTTAGCCGTTTGCTTCTGTACGCCGCCGCACTCTAGACTCGTGATGCAACTCACGAACGACTGACGACAAAGGAGAGGGTGAACATGGCTGCACCGATCAAAGGCACGAATCCCACGGGCACGAGCAAGGGCGAGAAGCTTCAGGGGAAAGACGGGGACGACATCATCACGGGATTTGGCGGAAACGATGACATCGACGGCGGTCGTGGTTTCGACATCGCCGTCTACACAGGCAATTACAGCGAGTACACCGTCGAGTCGCTGGGGACCGGGAACAACAAGGTCACCGTCGCCGACAGCGTGGTGGGGCGTGACGGCACCGATTCGCTGAAACAGGTCGAAGCCCTGCAGTTCGACGACAGGCTGGTCGTGTTCGGCGCGGGCGGACCGGTTTCTTACTTCGTGAACGCCGAGATCGACGAATCGGCGCAGAAGCCGGCGACGGAGACGATGATCGCCGGAAATGGAATACCGGCTACCGGTTTCGGGATCGCGCGGGCGGAAGAGGCCGGGCTCGAGCTCGGCCTGCAGGTCATTTATCGCAACGGCCCGACGGTTCTGAGCAGCGACGATTACTCGGATGGCGTGCTCGAATACACCGTGAATGACGGTCCGCAGTCGACCCTCAATGGCTCGACGTCGAACGCCGCCAACCGCGCCGCGTGGAACTATGAATGGTCCATTGCTGGCGGCTTGAACGGCGAGACGACGGACCTTACCGATTTCACGATCAAGTTGTTGATCGACGGCGATCCCAGTGCCGCTATCGACTACACGGAGCTGCTTCTGGTGCACAACCCGGCGATCGCGACCGGGAGCAGCGAATTCTTCTGGGATGCGGGGCTGCCGGTGCCGTTCATCAGCGACGACGCCGGGATAGATCCGACCGTCACGCAGAACTCCCAGAACTACGCGTTCGGCGCACATCAGGCACTGCTGCCGCCTGGGTCCACTTACACGCAGGCCGGCGGCTTCGCAGGGCCGGCGCAGTTCGACATCGCGCTCCAGGCGTTCGACTCGGCGAACACGCTGATCGCCGAAAACCACATCCAGGTCAACGTCGTGGTCTGAAGCCGTACTCGGGGTAGGAGCACTCAGTGAACGGGAGCCTGCGGGCTCCCGTTTTTTTACGTGGCCGCGCCTTCCGCAGCGAGAAAATCTTCGATGAGCCGCGCCGCTTGCGCCGGCTGATCGTGGTGGATCATGTGGCCGCAGTCCGCGAGCTCGACCTCGCGGAAAGCCGCGAAGGCGGCCTTGCGCTCGGCAAGCTCGGCAGGATGGTCTTTCAGCCATGCGACGATCTGCGAGTCGCGTCCCATGACGAGGAGCACCGGCGCGCTCACGCGGCGCCAGCACGCGAGCGCCTCCTCGATGCGAAAGAGATACGGATTCGCGGACTTGTGCCGCGGATCGCTCACGAGCCTCACACCGCCTTCCACTTCGGCGGCCCAGTGCCGCGCCAGGAACTGCGCACGCTCGTCGGAGAGTCTCGGGTTGTTCTTTTTCAGCCGTTGCGCGACGGCGTCGAATGACGCATAGGTCCTGAAGCGCGGCGGCTCGCGCTGCGCGTCCATCCACTGAACCAGGCGCTCCGGCGCGCGCTCCGCACCGCTGCGCGCGAGACCCAGGCCCTCGAGCGTCACCAGGCGCTCGATCCGATCGGGCCGCAGCCCCGCATACGTCACCGCGATGTTGCCGCCCATGCTGTGGCCGACCAGCCGCACCGGCGCATCGCGCTCGTAGATGTCGAGCAGCGCGTCAAGATCCGCGTAGTAATCCGGGAACCAGTAGCCGTCGCGCGCCCACTCGGTGAGCCCGAATCCGCGCCAGTCGGGCGCGACGACGTGCCACTCGCGCGCGAGCGCATCGACCAGGAACTGGAACGACGCTGCGACATCCATCCAGCCGTGCAGCAGAAAGAGCCTGGGCGCGGCTCGCTCGCCCCACGTGCGCACGTGGTAACGCAAGTTCCTGATGGTGTGGAATTCGGAGCGGCTGGTTTTCATGATCGGCGAAAAAGAGAACGACGCATAGTACTCGACGTAAAATCGACGCGATGAGCCAGACGCCGTTCGTCCATCTCCGGCTGCACAGCGAATACTCGGTCGTGGACGGCATCGTGCGCATCGACGAAGCCATCGACGCGGCGGTCGCGGACCGCATGCCGGCGCTCGCGCTGACCGATCTCTCGAACGTCTTCGGCCTGGTCAAGTTCTACAAGGCGGCGCGCGCCAAAGGGGTGAAGCCGATAGCGGGCTGCGACGTCTGGATCGCCAACGAGACCGACCGCGACAAGCCTTTCCGGCTGCTGCTCCTCACCCAGAGCCACGCCGGCTACCTCGTGCTCTGCGAGCTGCTCACACGCGCGTACCGCACGAATCGATATCGCGGCCGTGCGGAGATCCGCAAGAGCTGGTTCGCCGAAACGGGTACCGAGGGGCTGCTCGCGCTCTCCGGTGCGCACATGGGCGACGTCGGCCAGGCGCTCATTGTCGACAACGTGCCGGCCGCGCAGGCCCTCGCACGCGAATGGCAGCGGCTCTTTCCGAATCGCTATTACATCGAGCTCCAGCGGCTCGGCCCCGGCGCGATGGCGAGCGGCGCCGCCGCGGTTCCACTCGAGCTGCACGTGCAGCGCGCCGTGCACCTTGCGGCCGAGCTCCGGATCCCGCCGGTCGCGACGCACCCGATCCAGTTCGTGAAGCCCGACGACTTCCGTGCGCATGAAGCGCGCGTGTGCATCTCGGAAGGCTACGTGCTCTCGGACCAGCGCCGGCCGAAGACCTTTCACCGCGAGCAGTATTTCAAGAGCCAGGCCGAGATGGCCGAGCTCTTCAGGGACATCCCGGAAGCGCTCGCGAATAGTGTCGAGATCGCGAAGCGCTGCACGTTGAGGCTCACGCTGGGCAAGAGCCAGCTTCCGCTGTTTCCGACGCCTTCGGGCGTCACGATCGACGAGTATCTGAGAGACCGCGCCGCCGAAGGTCTGTCCCGGCGGCTGGAGGCGCTCTATCCGGACGCGGCCGCGCGCGCCGAGGCGCAGCCGCGCTACGCGGCACGGCTCGACTTCGAGCTCTCGACGATCGTGCAGATGGGCTTCGCGGGTTACTTTCTGATCGTCGCGGACTTCATCAACTGGGCGAAGACGAACGGTGTGCCGGTCGGCCCCGGCCGCGGCTCCGGCGCGGGCTCGCTGGTCGCGTACAGCCTCGCCATCACCGACCTCGATCCGCTGCGCTACGACCTGCTCTTCGAGCGCTTCCTCAATCCCGAGCGCGTGTCGATGCCCGATTTCGACATCGACTTCTGTCAGGACGGCCGCGATCGCGTGATCGATTACGTGAAAGGCAAGTACGGCCACGAAAGCGTCTCTCAGATCGCGACGTTCGGCACGATGGCCGCGAAAGCGGTGGTGCGCGACGTCGGCCGCGTGCTCGACCTCGGCTACAACTTCTGCGACCAGCTCGCGAAGCTGATCCCGTTCCAGCCGGGCAGGCACATCACGCTCGCCGACGCGCGCGAGATGGAGCCGCAGCTGAAGGAACGCGAGAAGAACGAAGAGGAGGTCGCGGAGCTGCTCGCGCTCGCGGAGAAGCTCGAAGGCCTCACGCGCAACGTCGGCATGCATGCGGGCGGCGTGCTGATCGCGCCCGGCAAGCTCACCGATTTCTGTCCGCTCTATGTTGCCGACGGCAGCGAAGCCGCCGTCAGTCAATACGACAAGGACGACGTCGAAGCCGTCGGGCTGGTCAAGTTCGACTTCCTGGGCCTCACCACGCTCACGATCCTCGACTGGACGCTGCGCTATGTCAGGCAGCTCGATCCGGCGTCGGCGCTCGTGCTCGAGGATCTGCCGCTCGACGATCCGGCGTCGTACAAGATCTTTTCGAGCGCGAACACGAGCGCCGTGTTCCAGTTCGAATCGCGCGGCATGCGCGATATGTTGAAGCGCGCGAAACCCGATCGCTTTGGCGACATCATCGCGCTGGTGGCGCTCTATCGTCCGGGCCCGATGGACCTCATTCCGTCGTTCTGCGAGCGCAAGCAGGGCCGCGAGCGCATCGTCTATCCGGATCCGCGCGTGGAGCCGATCCTCTCCGAGACCTACGGCATCATGGTCTACCAGGAGCAGGTCATGCAGATGGCGCAGATCATCGGCGGCTACAGCCTGGGCGGCGCCGACCTGCTGCGCCGGGCGATGGGGAAGAAAAAGCCGGAAGAGATGGCGCAGCACCGCCAGATCTTCCGCGACGGCGCCGCGAAGAACGGACTGTCGCAAGCGAAGGCCGACGAGCTCTTCGACCTGATGGAGAAATTCGCCGGCTACGGCTTCAATAAGTCGCACGCCGCCGCGTACGCGCTCGTCGCCTACCAGACCGCGTACATGAAAGCCCACCACCCGGCGGCGTTCATGGCGGCCAACATGTCCGCGGTCATGGCTGACACGGACAAGGTGCATCAGCTTTTCGAAGATGCGGCGCAGAACGGCCTCTCCATGCTGCCGCCCGACGTGAACACCGGCGATTACCGCTTCGTGCCCGTCGATACCCGGTCGATCCGCTACGGTCTCGGCGCGATCAAGGGCACCGGCGAAGGCGCCATCGCGCACATCCTCGAAGAGCGCACGCGTAGCGGCCCGTTCAAGGATCTGTTCGATTTCTGTCACCGCGTCGACAAGCGCGTGGTGAACCGCCGCGTCGTCGAGTCGCTGGTGCGCGCCGGCGCCTTCGATTCGGTGAACGACCACCGCGCGAGCTTCCTCGCCTCTGTCGGCATCGCGCTCGAGAGCGCGGAGCAGGCGAGCCGGGCAGCGCACCAGGTGAGCCTCTTTGGCGATTTCGCCGACAGCGGACCGGCGGTGTCCTGCGTGGAGGTGCCGCGCTGGACCGACCGCGAGCGCCTGCAGAACGAGAAGCTCGCGCTCGGCTTCTATCTCTCGGGACATCCGTTCAGGAGTTACGAACGGGAGCTCCGCGGGTTCGTCTCGACGCGGCTCGATCAGCTCACCCCGCAGCCGCACCCGGTGCTGCTCGCGGGCATCATCCACAGCCAGCGCATCCAGATGACGCGCCGCGGCCGGATGGCGGTCGTGCTGCTCGACGACGGCAACGCACGCATCGAGCTGACGGTGTTCAACGAGCTCTTCGAGCAGCACCGGCACTGGCTGAAGGAAGACCAGCTCCTGATCGTGGAAGGCAAAGTCGCGCACGACGATTTTTCGGGGAGCCTGCGGGTCTCGGCCGAGAAGCTCTTCGACCTTCAGAGCGCCCGCACCGCGTACGCGAGGGCACTTAAGATCACGTGCAACGGAAACTCGTCGGGGGCGAAGCTGCGGGAGGTTCTGGCGCCGTACTGCAAGGGACGGCTGCCGGTGCACGTCATCTACTACAACAAAGGCGCGAGCTGCGAGATCGATCTCGGAGAAGCATGGCGCGTGAACCCGCGCGATGAATTGATCGACTCGCTCGCCCAGTGGCTCGAGCCGGAAAACGTGCAGATCGTGTACGAGCCCGCCGCGCTGTACGCATGACGCTGCCATGACGAACTGCAAACACGGCGCTTTCCGCGCGGCCGCTTAAACCGTTATAGTTCGTCGCGTGGCGCGCCGGGAACACGGCGCTGCGAAAAAAAGGAAGACGGAATGAGCGGCTGCATGCGTGTGCTTCTCCTTGGCTTCGCCTGCCTGTGCGCGGCGGCGGCGCATGCGGCAGCAAACATAGAAGGCATCGGCGGCGACGTCAGGGCCGGCGCGGCAGCGCCGCTCGCGCCGGTGCGGCTCGGACAGCGTATCGACGTCGGGTCGATCGTCACGACCGGGCCGAAATCGAGGGCCACGCTGCGCTTCCCCGACGGGCAAGCCGTCGCGCTGCACGAAAACTCCGAATTCAGAATCACCGAGTACGCGTACAACCGCGAGCAGCCCGCGGGCGATCGTTCACGCCTCGAGCTCCTGAAAGGCACGATGCGCATGGTGACGGGCGCGATCGGGCGGCGCAATCCGCAGATCGTTTCGGTGCGCACGCCGATGGCCACGATGGGCGTTCGAGGAACCGACTTCATGCTCGCCATTGTCAATCCGCTCTTCTTCCAGGTGCTGAACGGCCAGATTTCGGTCGTCAACAGCGCAGGCCAGACGGTGTTCGCGAGCGGCGCGATCGGCACTGTCGCGGCCGACGGCACCGCGGCGCTCACGATTCCCGCGAGCCAGTTGCCGCCCGGCATCGTAAACGCGTTCAACCAGTTGACGAAGCTTCAGCTCGCCGGCCTCGCCCCGGCCGAGCCGGTCGCGAAGCCGGGCGGTGCGCTGCCCGGGTTGCCCGCGCTCGCCGTCCAGGGCGCAGTGCTGATCGGCATCGCCGCGGCGATCGCCGGCGACGAGGCGGATCTCACGACGCCGGGCACCACCGGCACGACCGGCACCACCGGCACGGGAACGACCGGAACGAGCGGCACCACCGGCACGAGATAACGACCACCAAGGAGGCGAGATGAAGACATACAAGCGCGCGCTGGCGATCGTTTCCGCTGTAGCCCTGCTGTCGTCGCTCTATGCGACGGCAGGCGAAGCACCTCCGAAGCCCAAACCCAATGCCGTCAAGGCCGCGGACCCGCCGACCAAGCCGAACACCCCGCCGCCGGGCGGCGGCTTTCCGGTGCTCGCGGTGCCTCTGGGCATCGCGCTCGGCGCTGCCGCCGCGCTCGGCACGCAGGACGACAGCGTGGAGGTCCCGAGCGGCACCGGGACCGGCACCGGCACGCAGTAAGCGCTCCACGCCGGCGCAAGGGCGCGTTATTCGGTGGCGCGCAGCTCGAAGCCGCCGAACGAACCTTCGGCCGCGCTCACCTGCACATCCGTCACCCGCGCGCTCGGCGGGCCGCGCCGCACCGCTTCCACGAGCGCATCGACGGCTTCGACCGGACCCTGAATCACCGCTTCAACGCTGCCGTCGCGCCGGTTGCGCACCCAGCCTGAAAGCGCGCGCTCTCGCGCTTCGCGCTGCACGAAAAAACGAAAGCCGACGCCCTGAACACGGCCGCGGATTCTGAGGTGTGCGGTCTTCACGATGGTCATTCCTGTTCCGCGCTGCGATCGCCCGTGCCGACCGCATACGCGATTGCCTTAGGCACATCGGGCATAAACGCGTCGCTACCGAGCCGTTCGGCGAACTGCGTGCGTCTGAAGAGCGACAGTGGCTGCTCGCCGGCCCCCGCGATCAACAGGCGCTTGCCGTTGCGCGCGAGCTTGGCCTGCAGCGTCTCGAGGATTTCGAGCCCGGTTGTATCGACGTTCAGCACCTTTCGCATGTCGAGCACCAGCACGCGCGTCGGATCTGCCGGGCTCGCCAGAGCGAGCAGCGGCTCGAGCTTCGCGGCGGCGCCGAAGAATAAAGAGCCATACAGCACGTATACGCGAGTAAGCGGCGCGTGAGGGTTAGGAAGCTCGCGCACGCCCGTCAGCTGCGATACGCGGGTGATGAAGAAGATGGCGGCGAGCACCATGCCGACTTCGACCGCGACGGTGAGGTCGAGCACCACGGTCAGCACGAACGTGGTGAGCAGGACCGTGCGATAGTTGAACGTGTAGCGCGAGAGCGCCCTCAGGTCCCGCCATTCACCCATGTTCCACGCGACCACGATCAGGATCGCCGCCAGGGTCGTGAGCGGCACGTGCTTCGCGGCGGGCGCTGCGACGAGCACGATCGCGAGCAGCGTCAACGCATGTACGATGCCGGCGACTGGCGTGCGCGCTCCCATCTGAACGTTCGTGCTGGTGCGGGCGATCGCGCCGGTCGCGCAGAAGCCGCCGAAGAAAGGCACGGCGATGTTGGCGAGGCCCTGTGCCATGAGCTCCTGGTTGGGATCGTGGCGGTCGTCGATCAGCGCGTCCGCCACACGTGCGGAGAGCAGCGATTCGATGGCGCCGAGAAGGGCGATCGTGAACGCGGGAAATACCAGGTCCCCCAGCGTCGCCGCCGAGAGCTCGGGCCACACGACCGGCGGCAAGCCCGACGGCATCTCGCCGAAGCGTGAGCCGATCGTCTCGACCTCGAGGCCCAGCGCGCCCGCAGCGATGGTCCCCGCGACGAGCGCGACGATGGGGCTTGGCACGAGCCGCCATGCTTTTGGCCACAACGCGATCACGAGGAGCGAGCCGGTACCGAGCAGCACGCTGGACACGTTGACGCTCGGCAACGCCTGCCAGAGGGCGGCGAGCTTCCCGAAGAAGTCCGGCGGGAGCTCCGGTGCGTCGAGACCCAGGAAGTCCTTGACCTGCGAAAGCAGGATCAGAACCGCAATGCCCTTGGTGAAGCCCGTTATGACAGAGACCGGTACGAACCGGATCCAGGTGCCGATCCGCGCCAGGCCCATGGCGAACAACATCGCGCCCGCCATGATCGTGCAGAGCAGCAGGTTGGCGACGCCGTACTCCACGACGATCGCGTACACGATCACGATGAACGCGCCGGTCGGGCCGCCGATCTGCACGCGCGAGCCGCCGAGCGCGCTGATGAGAAAACCCGCGATGATTGCCGTGTAGATGCCCGACTGCGGGCTCATGCCCGAAGCGATGGCGAACGCAATGGCAAGCGGCAGCGCGAGCACGCCTACGGTGAGTCCCGCCATGAGATCAGTGACAAACTGCCGTCGGTCGTAGCTCTTCGAGACGTCGAGCAGCCGCGGCCGAAACGGCGCGAGGGAAAAGGCACGTGGAGAGCGTCTGCGGTCGATGCCGGGCTGCGCCGCGAATCCCGTGTCGCTGCTGTCTTCCGGCGTCATCGCTGCGATAGATCAGGCATCGCCATGAGCGACTCAGTTGACCCGGTAGCGCTGGAGCATCGCCGCATCGAGCTCGATGCCGAAGCCCGCGCCGCGCGAGACTTCGATCGAGCCGTTCTTCACCTGCGGCCGGTTCGCCCACATCGCCTGCCAGACCGGGTCGCGATCCGGATGCGCGAAGCACTCGGCGTACGTGCCGTGCGGAACCGCCGAGAGCAGGTGCTGCGAAATCTGCGCTTCTTCGTGATGCCCCATGCCCACGCCTGAAGCCGCGCATAGCGCGGCGGCGCGGCGCCAGTCGGTGACGCCGCCGCCTTCGGACGCGTCGTAGTTCACGTAATCGACGGCTTGCGCGTCGAGCAGGCGCCGGATCGCGTGACTGGTGATCTCGGACTGGCCCGCAGTCACGGGAATGCGCGTCGCGGCGCGCACGCGCGCCATCATCGCGGCGTCGTCGTACCAGTGGCACGGCTCTTCGAACCACCGGATGTCGAAGCGCTCGACCAGGCGGCTGAAGCGGATCGCGTCCTCGGGGTTCCAGCCGCGGTTCGCATCGACCATCAGCACGAAGTCCTCGCCTGCGGCCTTGCGCGCGGCTTCCACCCGCCGTGCGTCCTCTTCGGGCGCAAGACCGCCGACCTTGAACTTGCAGCCGGCCATGCCCGCTTCGCGATACTGCTCCATCTCGCGTCCGATGTCGGCGAGCGTCTTGCCTTCCATGTAGTAGCCGCCGATCGAGATGATCGGAAGCGACGTGCGATATCCGCCGAGGAGCTCGCTCACGCTTTTCCCCAGGGCCTTGCCGACGAGGTCCCACAGCGCGCAGTCGACGCACGCGAGCGCTTCCATGAAGGTCTTCCGGTCGCGGCTCGTGTGCGACAGCGCGAAGAGCTGTTCCCAGATACGCTCCGTCTCGAAAAGGCTCAGGCCTTTGATTGCCGGAAAGAGTGTTTCGGTCACGAGGCGCACGATTTCCCCGCCGTGCTCGCGATTGTCGCCGTTGTAGACCTCGCTCACGAGGCCGTCGCTGGTGCGAAGGCGCGTGATGACCGTGCTGCGCTTCAAGACCGAGTAGGTCGAGCCGCCGAAGTTCGTTTTGAGCGGGATGTCGACGGCGATGGCTTCGGCGGATTCGAGCTTCATGCTTCACCCCCATCCCCACCTTCCCCCGTCGAGGGGGAAGGCGGGTTATTTGACTTTCATGCCGGGTTGCGCGCCCGAGTCGGGCGAGAGCAGATACAGCCCGGGCGTGTCGCCGGAGGCGGCGAGCACCATGCCTTCGGACACACCGAACTTCATCTTGCGCGGCGCGAGGTTCGCGACCATCACCGTGAGGCGGCCTTTCAGCGTCTCCGGGTCGTAAGCCGACTTGATGCCGGCAAAGACCTGCCGCGTGCCGAGCGCCCCCACGTCGAGCGTCAACTTCAGCAGCTTGTCGGCGCCTTCGACGTGCTCCGCGTTCGCGATGCGCGCGATCCGCAGGTCCAGTTTTGCAAAATCATCGATCGAGATGACGTTTGTCCGTTCTGTTGCTTCCACGTTTTTCTCCTGTGCAGCAGGCGCGGCCGGCGGCTGCAGCGTCTCGCGGTTCGCGTCGACGAGCGCCTGAATCTGCTTCTGATCGACGCGGGTCATGAGGTGCGTGTACGGACGGACCTGATGGCCCTCCGGCAGCAGCGACTCGAGCGACCCCCACGTGAGCGCCTCGACGTTCAGGAACGTCTCGACGTCGCGCGCGAGCTTCGGCAGGACCGGCTTCACCAGCACCGTCAGCAGCCGGAACACGTTCAGCATTTCGGAGCACGCGTCGTGGAGGCGCGCTTCATTTCCCGGATCTTTCGCGAGCTCCCAGGGTTTCACCTGGTCGATCCACGCGTTCACGTCGTCGATGAGGCGCATGATCTCGCGCAGCGCCTTACCGTATTCGCGGCTGTCGTAGCAGGCTGCCACCGAGTCGGCGGTCGCGCGCACCGCCTGCACCTGCGGAAGGGTCGCGCGCACCGCGCGCAGCTTTCCGCCAAAGCGCCGGGTGAGAAACCCGGCGGCGCGACTCGCGATGTTCACGTACTTGCCGACGAGATCGCTGTTCACCCGCGCCACGAAGTCATCGAGATTGAGATCGATGTCCTCCATCGTCGAGCCGAGCTTCGCGGCATAGTAGTAACGCAGCCACTCGGGGTTCAGCCCCTGCGCGAGATAGCTCTCGGCCGTGATGAAGGTGCCGCGAGATTTGGACATCTTCTCGCCGTTCACCGTCAGGAAGCCATGCGCGTAGACGTGCGACGGTGTGCGGTGCTCCGAGAACTGGAGCATGGCCGGCCAGAACAGCGCGTGGAAATACAGGATGTCCTTGCCGATGAAGTGGACCATCTCGCGGTCCGAGCCCGCACTGACGAACGCGTCGTATTCGATCCCGGCGCGGGCCGCCAGGTTTCTGAAGCTCGCGAAATAGCCGATCGGCGCGTCCAGCCACACGTAGAAATATTTGCGCGGCGCACCGGGAATTTCGAACCCGAAATAGGGGGCATCGCGCGAGATGTCCCAGTCGTTCAGACCCTGCTCGAACCATTCGCGGATCTTGTTGCGCGCCTCCGGCTGAAGGTGCTCGTCCGCCTGCGTCCAGCGTTCGAGAAACGTGCGGCAGCGCGCATCCGACAGCTTGAAGAAGTAATGGTCGGAAGTCTTGCGCACCGGCGGCGCACCCGACACCACCGAATAGGGGTTCTTGAGCTCGGTCGGGCTGTAGGTGGAGCCGCACACCTCGCACGAGTCCCCGTACTGGTCTTTCGCCCCGCACTTGGGGCACTCGCCCTTGATGAAGCGGTCCGGCAGGAACATGTTCTTCACGGGGTCGAAGAACTGCTCCACCGGCTTCACGTCGATCAGGCCCGTGCGCTGCAAGCGCGTATAGATCGTATTCGCGAGCTCGCGCGTCTCCTGCGAGTGCGTCGTGTGGTAGTTGTCGAATTCGACGTGGAAGCCGGCGAAGTCGCGCTTGTGCTCTTCCAGCACCCGTGCGATCAGCGCTTCGGGCCTGATGCCTTCGCGCTCCGCGCGAAGCATGATCGGCGTGCCGTGCGTGTCGTCCGCGCAGACGTAGTGCACCTCGTGCCCGCGCATGCGCTGGAAGCGCACCCACATGTCCGCCTGCATGTAGCCGACGAGGTGCCCGAGGTGGATCGCGCCGTTCGCGTACGGCAGGGCGGACGTGACGAGAATGCGGCGCATCAGCTTGTTTCTGGGAAGAAAAGGGCGGGAACTAAGGCTGTGAATTCTAACCGAAACGATTAGAATTCCGCGCTTATCACAAGGTGCGGCGCCGGTTCGGCGATGCACCTGATCAGAGGACCATCCATGGCGGTTACCGAGCAGCAGGTACTGGACGCGCTCAAAGAGCTCACCGATCCGAATACGCGCAAGGATTACGTCACGTCGAAGGCCGCGCGCAACGTCAAAGTCGAAGGCGACAAGGTCTCCGTCGACATCCTTCTCGGTTACCCCGCGAAGAGCCAGATCGACCCCATTCGCCGGGAGATCGCGGCGAAGCTGAAAGGGCTGCCCGGCGTCTCGGGCGCGAACGTGAACGTCTCGATGAAGATCGTATCGCACGCGGTGCAGCGCGGCGTGAAGCTCGTACCCGGCGTTCGCAACATCATCGCCGTAGCCTCCGGTAAGGGTGGCGTGGGCAAGAGCACGACCGCGGTGAATCTCGCGCTCGCACTGGCGGCCGAGGGCGCGACGGTCGGCGTGCTCGACGCCGATATCTACGGACCGTCGCAGCCGATGATGCTCGGCATCACCGGGCGCCCGGAATCGAGGGACGGCAAAGGGCTCGAGCCGATGGAAGGCCACGGCCTGCAGGCGATGTCGATCGGCTTCCTGATCGACCTCGAGACGCCGATGGTGTGGCGCGGTCCGATGGTCACGCAGGCGCTCGAGCAATTGCTCAACGAGACGCGCTGGCGCGACGTCGATTACCTGATCGTCGATCTGCCGCCCGGCACCGGCGACATTCAACTGACGCTCGCGCAGCGTGTGCCGGTCACCGGCGCCGTCATCGTGACCACGCCGCAGGACATCGCGCTCATCGATGCGCGCAAGGGTCTCAAGATGTTCGAGAAGGTCGGCATTCCGATCCTCGGCATCGTGGAGAACATGAGCCTCCACATCTGCTCGAACTGCGGTCACGAGGAGCGCATCTTCGGCGAAGGCGGCGGCGAAAAGATGGGCCGGGACTACGACGTCGAGCTGCTCGGCGCGCTGCCGCTGGACATCAGGATTCGCGAGCAGGCGGATTCGGGGATGCCGACGGTGGTGGCGGACCCGGACGGGCGTTCGGCGCAGATCTACAAGCAAATCGCCCGGCGCGTCGCAGTGAAGATCGCGGAGAAACAACAGGACCATTCGGCGGCGTTCCCGAAGATCGTGGTCCAGAACACGTGATCGACGTGCAACACTACGTCACCCCCGCGGAGGCGGGGGTCCAGAATTTGCGTACTGGATTCCCGCCTGCGCGGGAATGACGCACCAACGCATTTATCACCCATGACTATCAAATCGGACCGCTGGATTCGCCGCATGGCGCTGGAGTACGGCATGATCGAGCCGTTCGAGCCGCGGCAGGTGAAGGATGCCAACGGCCACAAGCTCGTCTCCTTCGGCACCTCGAGCTACGGGTACGACATCCGCTGCTCGCAGGATTTCAAGATCTTCACCAACATCAACACGACCATCGTCGATCCGAAGGCGTTCGACGAGCGCTCGTTCGTGGATTTCCACGGCGACGTGTGCATCATCCCGCCGAATTCGTTCGCGCTCGCGCGCACGGTCGAGTACTTCCGCATTCCGCGCAACATACTCGTCCTGTGTCTCGGGAAGTCGACGTACGCCCGCTGCGGCATCATCGTGAACGTGACGCCGCTCGAGCCGGAGTGGGAAGGCCACGTCACGCTGGAGTTCTCCAATACGACGCCGCTGCCGGCGAAGATCTACGCGAACGAAGGGGTCGCGCAGGTGATTTTCCTGGAGTCCGCCGCGGAAGACGTGTGCGAAACGTCGTACAAGGATCGCGGCGGCAAGTATCAGGGTCAGTCCGGCGTGACGCTTCCGAAGATATAGCCGTGAAATTCCGTTTTCCGGTCATCATCATCGACGAGGACTTCCGCACCGAGAACGCGAGCGGCATGGGCATCCGAGCGCTCGCCAAGGCGATGGAGGAAGAGGGGATGGAGGTGGTCGGCGTCACGAGCTACGGCGACCTCTCGAGCTTCGCGCAGCAGCAAAGCCGCGCGTCCGCATTCATCCTGTCGATCGACGACGAGGAGCTGGGACTCGACACGCCCGAGGATGGCGCGGTCACGGTCCAGCAGCTGCGCAAATTCGTGAAGGAGATCCGGTTCCGGAATGCCGACATCCCGATCTTTCTCTACGGCGAGACACGCACCTCGCGCCACATTCCGAACGATGTGCTGCGCGAGCTGCACGGCTTCATTCACATGTTCGAGGACACGCCGGAGTTCGTCGCCCGCTACATCGTGCGGGAGTCGCGGACCTATCTCGACAGCCTGGCGCCGCCGTTTTTCAGGGCGCTCACGCATTACGCGCAGGATGGCTCGTACTCGTGGCACTGCCCGGGCCACTCGGGCGGCGTCGCGTTTCTGAAGAGCCCGGTGGGGCAGATGTTCCACCAGTTCTTCGGGGAGAACATGCTGCGCGCCGACGTGTGCAACGCCGTGGACGAGCTGGGGCAGCTGCTCGACCACTCGGGTCCGGTTGCGGCTTCCGAGCGCAACGCCGCACGCATCTTCAACTGCGACCATCTGTTCTTCGTCACCAACGGCACCTCGACGTCGAACAAGATGGTGTGGCACTACACGGTCGCGCCGGGCGACATCGTCATCGTCGACCGCAACTGCCACAAGTCGATCCTGCACGCGATCACGATGACGGGCGCCGTGCCGGTGTTCCTGATGCCCACGCGCAATCACTTCGGCATCATCGGTCCGATTCCGCGCGACGAATTCCGCTGGGAGAACATCGAGAAGAAGATACGAGACCACCCGTTCGCGAAGGACGTGAAGACCAAGCCTCGCGTCCTGACGCTCACGCAGAGCACCTACGACGGCATCGTATACAACGTCGACACCATCAAGGAGATGCTCGACGGCAAGATCGACACGCTCCATTTCGACGAAGCGTGGCTGCCCCACGCGACGTTCCACGAGTACTACCGCGGCATGCACGCGATCGGCAAGGACCGCCCGCGAACGAAGGAGTCGATGATTTTCTCGACGCAGTCGGTGCACAAGCTGCTGGCGGGGCTCTCGCAGGCTTCGCAGATCCTCGTGCAGGACTCGAAGACACGCATGCTCAACCTGCATGCCTTCAACGAGTCGTACCACATGCACACGTCGACCTCGCCGCAGTACGCGATCATCGCCTCGTGCGACGTGGCGGCCGCGATGATGGAGCCGCCCGGCGGCACGGCGCTGGTCGAAGAGTCGCTCCAGGAGGCGATCGACTTCCGCCGGGCGATGCGCAAGGTCGATGCCGAATTCGGCAAGGACTGGTGGTTCAAGGTGTGGGGCCCGGAGCGGCTCGCGGGCGAAGGCATCGGCAACCGCGACGACTGGATGCTGCGCGCGAACGAGCGCTGGCACGGCTTCGGCGACCTCGCGACGGGCTTCAACATGCTCGACCCGATCAAGGCGACGATCATCACGCCGGGGCTGGACGTGACCGGCAAGTTCGCGAAGACCGGCATCCCGGCGATCATCGTCACGCGCTATCTCGCCGAGCACGGCATCATCGTGGAGAAGACGGGTCTCTACTCGTTCTTCATCATGTTCACGATCGGCATCACCAAGGGCCGCTGGAACACGCTCGTGACCGAGCTCCAGCAGTTCAAGGACGATTACGACGGCAACGCGCCGCTGTGGCGGGTCATGCCGGAGTTTCTGGCGCAGTTCCCGTCGTACGAGAAGATCGGCCTGAGAGATCTGTGCGAGCAGATCCACGGCGTGTACAAGGCGAACGACGTCGCGCGCGTCACGACGGAGATGTACCTCTCGCCGATGGTTCCGGCGATGAAGCCGAGCGACGCCTGGTCGCGCATGGCGCACGGCGAGATCGACCGCATCGGCATCGACGAGCTCGAGGGCCGTGTCACCAGCGTGCTGCTGACGCCCTATCCGCCGGGGATCCCGCTCCTCATTCCCGGCGAGCGCTTCAACCAGACGATCATGGGTTATCTGCAGTTCGCGCGGCGCTTCAACCAGCAGTTCCCGGGGTTCGAGACCGATATTCACGGCCTCGTGGTCGAGAAGAACGGCGTGGAGCTCAAGTACTACGTGGACTGCGTGCGGGCCGGCTAACGCGGGCCCGCACGCCACGTCGCGGAAACGAACAGAGGGAAACCGATGATGCATGGCCTGTTTCTGTGCGGGCCGTGCCTTCCTTCGGTTTGGCGCGTTATTCTCGCGCAGCCGCGAATCCAGAACGCCGCGGGACGACGCCGCGCACCTCGAATCGCACACGGTCGAGCTCACGACCCGCGGCATCTTCCAGCACCAGCACCCGTTTGCCCGGCGCGGGCAGCCATAGCAGCGGCCGCTCCGCGCGCACGCGGCGGCCGTCTTCGAGCACGAGCCGCGCGCCGCGCGGCGCGCCGCTGGCCGTGACCGTCAGACGCTGGCGATCGCGCGGAATGTCCGGGTCGATCGCATAGATCGCGCCGTGCGGCGGCGTTTCGATGCGCGGCTTCACCGTGCTGACTGCAATCGCGCTGACGCGCGCGTGCGCGGTGCCCTCGAGAAACCACTCGTCGCGCGCCGTATCGAGCGCGCCCGTAAACGTTACGCGCTGACGCACGATGCCGTCGGGCACCGGCGGGGCGGGCGGCGCGGCGCCTTCGTGCAGGTAATCCATGATCGCGCGCCAGACCGGCGCCGCGCCGTCGATACCGGACACGTCGTGCATCGCCTCGCCGGAGAAGTTACCGACCCATACGCCCACGGTATAGCGCGAGGTGTAGCCGACCGCCCAGTTGTCGCGCATGTCCTTGCTCGTGCCGGTCTTGACCGACGCGCGGTAACGGGTCGCGAGCGGGCTCGCGAAGCCGAAGGTGAGCGCGCGCGCGGACGCGTCGGCGAGGATGTCGGAGACGACGAAGGCCGCACGCGCGTCGACTGCTGTTACACCCCCATCCCCACCTTTCCCCGTCGAGGGGGAAGGCGGGTTATCCCCTCCCCCTTGACGGCGGAGGGTCAGGGTGGGGGTGAAACGCCCAGCATTGGCCAAAGTCCTGTAGGCGTTCGCGAGCTGGAGCAGCGTCACGTCCGCGCCGCCGAGTGCAAGTGCATAACCGTAGTGCTCCGCGTCGCGCGGGAGCTCGAGCCCGAGTGTTTTCAGCTTGCGGTGAAACGGCTCGTAGCCGATGAGCGCGACCGTGCGCACCGCCGGCACGTTGAGCGAGGACGCGAGCGCCTGCCGCAGCGATATTCGGCCTTTGAACGTGTGGTCGTAGTTCTGCGGCACGTACAGCCCCGTCGGCAGCGTGACCGCGAGCGGGCTGTCATCCAGGATCGAGGCGGCGGTGAGGAGCGTGCGCTCGAGCGCAAGCGCGTAGAGAAAGGGTTTGAGCGTCGAACCCGCCTGTCGCGGGCTCGTGACGCCGTCGACTTCGCGCGCTTGCGAGAGGGTACCGCTCGATCCGACGTACGCGAGCGTCTCGCCGGTGGCGTTGTCGAGCACGAGCACCGCGCCGTCTTCGACGTTGCGTCCCTCGAGCTCGCGCAGGTGACGCGTGAGCGTCGCGACCGCGAAGCGCTGCAGCGGCGCGTCGAGCGTGCTCGCCACGCGGTCTCCGGCGCGTTCGAGGAGCTTGCGCGCGAGGTGCGGCGCCGCGCCGTCGAGGTCCGGATCGAAGGTGCGCGGGCGAAGCCCCGCCGCCGCGAGGCCTTGCGCCGCGAGACAGCCGTTCTCCTCGTCACGCAGCAGGGCACACGCTCTGCGTGCCACGCGCGAGGCCGAGGCATTCGGCGCGCGCACGAGCGCCGTCAGCACCGCGGCCTCGATGCGATCGAGCCCGGCCGCGCGCTTGCCGAAGAGGCTCCGCGCGGCCGCGTCGATACCTTCGAGCTCGCCGCGGAACGGCGTCAGGTTCAACCACGCTTCGAGGATCTCGTCCTTCCCCCAGCGGCGCTCGATCGCGAGCGCCTGCCGCATCTGCCGCCATTTGTCGATGACCGAGCGGCGGCCGCTCCTTTCGAGCTCGGGATGCAGATACGACGCGAGCTGCATCGTGAGCGTGCTGGCGCCGCGGCGCCCGCCGGTCAGCGTCGCTCTGACCGCCGCCGGAATGGCGCGCCAGTCCACGCCGGCGTGCTCGCGGAAGCGGCGGTCTTCGGAGGCGAGCACGTGCGCAGTCAAGGCCGGCGACACTTCGGCGACGGCCACCCAGTCGCCGCGGCGCCGCTCGTGGTCGATTCGCACGCGCGACAGCGGCTCGCCGTGGCGATCGACCAGCCAGGCATCGGACGCGCGCCAGACGGTGCGCACCGACGCGAAGTCGGTCACCTCGTAGGGCGCGACAAGCAGTGACGTGACAAACACCACGACCGCAGCAATCGTCAGCCCCGCGCAGGCGGGGATCCAGTGCCCGAACCGCTTTCTGGATTCCCGCCTGCGCGGGAATGACGGCACGAATCGCATCACGGCCTCACGGCGATCACCGCATTCGGGATCTCGCCGAACATCTCCGGCGCGTACAGCGCTTCGACGCGCGTCGCCGGCAGATCGAAGCGTCCGGGGTTGTTGAGCCGCACCGTGTATTCGAGCTTGAACCGGCCCTTCGGCACGAGCTGGTAGTACGCGCGATAGGCTTCGTGCGTGCGCTCGATGAAGGTCGCCGAGGCCCATCCCTGCTGCTTCTCGCCCTGCGTGAGCGACCCTGCGTCGCGTCCGAGACCGGAGCCGAGGATCAGCGCGCCGCTCGGGATCGGATCGTCGACCACCACCCACGTCATGTCGCTCTGGGCGTCGATTTCCAGCGTCACGCGATAGACGTCGCCGCGGCTCCAGGCCGAGCGGTCTTTCTGCTCGACCGGCGTCACCGTGCGTTTGATCGCGTAACCGGTGGAGATCGGCGCCTTGAGCGGGAGCGCCGCCCGCGACTGCACGATCGCCCACGGCGCACCCGCGCCGCTGTGGGTCACCGTCACCGATTCGCGTTGCGCAGGCCATTCGATGTCGCGCGTCTGCGCGGTCGGCTCCACTTTGAGCGGCACCGTGTTCTCGCCGATCGTGATCGTGGCGCTCCCGCTCGCGGGCGTTTTCTCGAAGGCGTCGCCAAACCGCGCGAGCGCGACCGTGCCCCACGCGTTCGCGACCGTCGTCGCCCAGCGCCCGCGCTGCTGCCTCGACAGCGTGCCGCGCACCAGCCGCCCGATGTCCTCGCGCCAGTCGCTTTCGTCCAGGACGGTGATGAGCGCGCGGTTCGCGTTCACGTCGCCGGAGATCATCAGCCACCACAGCGCGTCGCTGCGCTCGGTCGAGAATGTCATCACGGTGCCCTGGAAGTTGAACCGGCCGCGCAGCAGCCCCAGCGCCTCCTGCAGGCGCTCGCTGCGCCGCGGGATCGCCTTGACGCGCTTCAGGATCCCGATCCAGTCGATGAGCGCGGAGGTCGGCCACAGCGCCGGATCGATCGTGATCGAGTCGAGCATGCCGGCCCGCGCGCGATCGTGGCGCGACAGCGCTTCGATGGCCGCGAGCTTGCGCACGGTGAGATCGGCGGCAGGGAGCCCGCTGTCACGCACGATCTTGCCGGTCGCGAACGCTTCGAGGCCGGAGAGCATGCGCGAGCGCGCGTTGTCCGGCCATTCGCGGCCGGCGTCCGAGGCGATCTGGATGAGATAAGCGGTGAGGGCGTCGCTCCCCGGCAGCACCTCGATCGGAAAATAGCGCGCGAGTCCGTCGCGATCGAGATAATTCGTGACACCCGAAGCGACCGTCTCCCAGAGTTTCTCGTCGTTCAGGCCGATCGCTTTGGACGCGCGCTGCTCGAGACACGTATACCGGTACTTCGCGAAGTACTCGCGCACGGCGCTCAACTCGCTGCCGATCGTGCCCATCACGTCGATGCGCACGCCGCCGCGGCCGGGAATCGCGTCAGCCGGACGCTCCACCGGCAGCGCGAGCGGCTTGTCGAGCCGCGCGAGCGTCGCCTGGTAGACGCGCACCGGATGCACTTCGACCACGCGCTGCGACGTGCGCACGCGGTCCTTCGCACCGGCGGCGGCCGAGATGACGTCCCAGTAGAGACGTTCGACACCCACCGGCGCTTTCATCGGTATCGACACGACCGTCGCTTCGCCGCCCTTCAGCGCGAGCGCCTGCTCGCCGGTGGCGATCACCTTGCCTGCTGCGTCGTCGTGCGGACGATCGCGCACGCTCCATGCGATCTTCGCGTCGAGCGCCTGCGCGGTCGCATTGCGCACGGTGAAGAGCCCGCTGTATTCGTCCTGCTCGCGCACCACCGGTGAAAGCCCGGAGAACATCATGAGGTCCTGCGTGGTGCGGACCTTCGTTGCGCCGTGGCCGAACTTCGCGTCGCCGGCGTGTGCGACCGCGACGATGCGGAAGCTCGTCAGCGAATCGTTGAGCGGGATCTCGACCTTCGCGCGGCCCTGCGCATCGAGCGGCACGCGGCCTTTCCACAGGAGCAGCGTGTCGAAGAGCTCACGCGCGCCGCCGCGCCCGCCGCCGCCGCCGGCCGCCACCGCTTTCCTGCCGAAGTGGCGTTTGCCGATGACGTGGCTTTGCGCAGTGGACGTGAACACCTCGATCGCGCGCCTGCCGAGCATCGCGTCGAGCACGTCCCACGACGCGTTGTCCATGAGCTCGAGCAGACCTTCGTCCACGGCCGCGAGCGCAATCTCGCCGTTCACCGGCGGGCGTCCGGCGGCGTCGGCGGCCTGGATGTCCACGCGGACGGTTTCGCGTACTTTCAGGATCTCGCGGTCGGGCGTGACTTTCACGTTGAGCGTGTAGTCACGTCCGCCCACCCTGATCTCGGTCATCCCGAGCTTGTAGGCGGGGCGCGTGAGATCGACCAGCGCGGTCGGGCGCGTGTCGCGCTCCACCGGCACTTCATCGACGAGACCCAGCCAGTAGCCGATGCGATAGAAGAAGCGTTTGATCCACGCGTAGGGTCCCGGCACCTCGGGATCGATGCGGCCGCGCAGTGCGAGCGCCGAGACGTAGGCGTTCGGCCCGTAATGGCCTGCGATCGGCACCTCGATGACCGGCGACTTGCCGTCGAGCTCCACCACCTGGTGCGAGAGCACGCCCTCGCGCTCGACGGTCACCAGCACGGTTGTCTGCCGGAACGGCATGCGCACCTGGAATTTCGCCGTCTCCCCCGGTTCGTAGCGCTTTTTTTCGGGAATGAGATCGATGCGGTCGTGATTGCCCGGCTCGAACCACCAGTCGTCGCCGCCGCGCACCCAGACACTCGCGTTCGCGTAACTCTCGCGCCCGCCGTCGTCCGCGGCACGGGCCACCAGCAGCAGCTCACCGGAGCTCTTCGGCTTCACGGTGCAGAAGAGAAGGCCCTGCGCGTCGGTCTTGCCGGAGCACCCGCCGCTCACGCGCTTCAACTCGACCGTGCTGTCGTAGGCGTAGAAGCCGCCCACGAGCCGCCGCCGGTTCGAATAGGTCTTGCGCTCGTAGACTTCGACGTTCACGGCGCGCTCGGCGACCGGACGCCCGGCCGTGTCGAGCGCGACCACCTGCGCGCTCACTGAATTGCGGTTCGCGGCCCAGCCTTCGGGTTTGATTCCGACGTAGATGCCGGCGGGATGCAGCGGCACCCGCGTCGCAACGGCGAGGATCTCGCCGTTCGGGTCGCTGTATTCCATCTCCACCAGCAGGTTGGCCGGCCGCTCGTTCGCCGGCAGCTTGTCAATTGCGATCTCCGCGGTGCCGCTCGAATCGAGCGACAGATTGCGTACCGTGGTCGGGCTGTCGGTCGTCTGCGGCTCTTCGTCGGGATCGATGCGGGTCCAGAGATCGGCGGCGGAGCCCTGCTGTATGCCTTCCTTGACCGGCGCGCCGCCGAAGCGGAAGTCGTCGTAGTCGGGAAACTGGATCGGACGCTCTTCGAGCCTCGAGCGCACCCGCACCGGCAGATTGGGCGCCGGGCCGCCGGCGAGATAGGTCACGGCGGCATCCAGATTGACGCTCTTCGGCCGGATCATCGGCTGCTTCGGCTGCGCGAGCACGGCGCGCATGAGCGGCACGCGGAAGGCTTCGACCCGAAACGACGCGCGGCCATCCACGGGGCGTCCGGGCCAGTTGACCTCGTAGGTACCGAGCTTCGCTTCCGGCGGAATTTTCCAGGTGTTCTCGGCGACACCCGTCCCATCGAACTGCGTCTGCAGCTTGTAGGTCTGTCCGCTGCCGACGTGCTCGATCACGAGCTCGCGCGGAAGCTCAGCCGCACCGGGAATCGCGAACCCCGCCCCCGTCGGGCGTCGCGCGAGGTGCTTCATGCTCGCGGTTTCGCCCGCGCGAAAGAGCGTGCGGTCGAAGATCGTGTGCACCCTGAGCGGGCTGCGGGAATGGTGTGACGTCCGGAGATTGAAGTTCCACGGCGAGATACCGTTGTCCCAGTCCGAGTACGTGAACGAAAGGTCTTCGCCGACGCGCGCGAACGCGATCAGCACGTTGCGATGGTCGCCGCAGTGGCGCACGGAGTTGCGCGCGGGCAGGCGCTCGCCCGCGTCCGCGATGCCCGCTGTATCCGTGCTGCCTTCGAACCAGACGCGGCCGTGGCAGTCGCGCACCGTGACGCGCGCGTTCGGCACCGGCTTGCCCCGGTCGAGGGACGTGACCCAGACGATGGAGCGCTCGCGGCCATGCTTGAGATGCACCGAGAGATTGGTGACCAGCACGCTGGTCGAGACGTAGTAGGGCTTCTCGTCACCATGCAGGGCGCGTCCCAGGCGCGGACTCGCGAGCTCGACGACGTAGAACCCCGGGCGCTTGAGCGGAATGCCGATGACTTCCATCTCTTTTTCGCTGCGCGCCCGCGGCACTTCGAAAGCGTCGGCTTTCTCGTTCTCGCCGATCGCGCGAATCTCGCCTTCGTTCGGATAGCGCTTGGTCACACGCGCGACGCGCTGCATGTGCTCGTTACGCATGAAGCTGCGGTGCCGCTCGAGGATCGCGACTTCGTCATCGATGCGCGCGCTGCGGCCGGGGATGGCCCCGCTTGGGCCCGGCTGGATCTCCACGCGGCGTCCCGCGATGACCGGTTCGATGTTGCGCACGGTGACCGGCAGCAGCGGATCGGCATTAAGCTCGAGAATGCCGAAGCGCCCCGGGAATTTCGCGAGCGGCGGGTATTCGTCGGTGCCGGTCGCGAGCGGGAACGCGCTTCTGTTTTCGGGCTCGCGTCCGGCGTCGTCCTTGAAGTTGCGGGGCAGCTCGATCGTGAAGCCCATCTTCTCCGGAAACGGGGGCTTGAATTCCACATCGCTCACCGTTGCGACGTGCGGCTCGAGCGTCGGCTCGTAGGTCTTGCCGTCTTTCGCCTTCATGCGGATGCCCGCGGCGAGGTCGCGCGGCACCGGCGCATTGAAGGCGAGACGCATCGGCGTCACCGGCAGGCACGCCGCGTCCTTGTTCGCGCGCTGGCACGTGAGCTTCACGATGAACGCGGGCCGCACCTTGAACGCGAGCGATTGCGGCGTGCCGCGCTCGATGCCGGTGCGCGTTTTCACCTGCGGACCCAGCACGAGCTTGACGGCGGCGTCGGCGGGAAGGCGCCGGCCGCACTTCATGCCGACGACCGGTGAATCGCGCCAGCGCTTGTCTTCGACTTTGAAGCGCGCGAATGGAACGCCCGGGCCGCCTTTGAGGTACGCGCTGAAAAGCTGGTAGGCCTCGTCGCGGTTCGCCTTGAGGATATCGGTGGTTTCTTTCTCAGACAGCACCTTCACCGGGATGCGCTCCCCGACGCCGGCGGCCTCGCACCAGGCGTCCTTCCACGATGCGGGCTCGGCCTGTGCATCGAGCGCGAGCAGGAACACCTGTTCTTCGTCGATCGATTCGTCGTCGTCGCGCGGGAAGGACGCGATCACCGCCGGCCCGCCGGTATGGAAGCTGAACTCCGTCTTACCGGTGAGCGCGGCACCGGAGAGCGTTTTCGTCTCGGGCTTCAGCGCAAAGCGGCAGCGCTGGCCCGCCGGCAGATCGGCTTCGAAGTCGTAGATCCAGTTGCGGGCGTCCGCCCAGCGGCCGCGGCCTTTGAGCCGCGGCGGATCGCCGTCGCACTGGATATTGAATGGATCGGCGAGGCGCGGATCGCCGAATGCGACCATGGGGTCGGAGAAGCGCGCCGTGACCTGGCGCACGCCTTTCGCCTGACCCTGCGGATTGAAGAGCTGGACTTCGGCGGCGGCAGCGACGCCGGAGAACACGATGCTGGCGAAAGCCAGCCCACCCAGAAAGCGCGTGACACTGGTCTTTGCCATTGGGGAGCTTTTTTTAGAGAGTCGTTATCGCTCCATCATAAGGAAGTTTGCGATCCAGCGCGCCACGACCGTGTCGTCGACGGGCGTGCCCAGGCTGGCGAGCGCTTCCTCGGCGCGCGCTTCGCCAATCAGGTCCTTGCGCAAGTTGACCAGCGCCTCCACGTAGGCCGCCGGAAATTCGGGATGGCCTTCGATGCCCAGCATCGTGTCGCCGACGCGGAACATTGCCACTTCGCAGTGCGCCGCCTGCGCGAGCACGGTGCTGTCCGGCGGCAGACGCTGCACCTGGTCCGAATGCATGTACTGGATCTTCGGCTCTTCTTCGGGCGGATCCATCCACGGCTCGGGCTTCACCACCTTCATCTCGTGTACGCCGACGCCCCACCCGTAGTCCGCCGGTTTCACTTCCCCGCCGAGCGCCTCGGCGAGCATCTGGTGGCCGAAGCACACGCCGACGAAGAGCTTTTTGGTCTCGTGCAGCGTGCGCACGAACGCTTTCAGCTTCCCGATCCACTCGCGGTCGTCGTACACCGAATAGCGCGAGCCGGTGCAGATATACGCATCGCAGGCATCGACGGCAGCCGGCAGCTCGCCCGCGCGCAGCTCGAACCACGCGAGCTCGAGCCCCGGCACGTGCGGCTCGAGCAGTCGGCGGAACATGTCGCGGTACGTGCCGCCGAGATGACGGAGGTGCGGCGGAGCGTCGTCGCAACCGAGAAGTCCGATTTTCATGAACGTAGGGTGCGCTGACAGCGCACCGTCACAGCGAAAGCCTCAGATGATATGACTTCAGCCGCGTGAACGTCTCCAGCCCGAGCCGCGACAGCGTGCAGCCGCGCCCGGAGTCCTTGACGCCCGTCCACGCGAGCGCCGGATCGAGATAGTCGCAACGGTTCATGAAATACGTACCGGTCTCGACACGCTCGCCGATACGCTTCGCGGCTTCGGCATCCGTCGTCCACACCGATGCCGTCAGTCCGTAATGGCTGTCGTTCATGAGCTCGATCGCTTCGTCGTCGCCGGCGACGCGCATGATGCCGACCGCCGGCCCGAACGTCTCTTCCGTCATGATCGCCATGCGATGATCGACGCTCACGAGAATCTGCGGCGCGAGATAGGGTGTGCCCGGCGCGTCCGCTTCGAAGAGCGCCGGGTCGATCAGCGCCTTCGCTCCGGCTCGCACGGCGTTTCGCACCTGCTCGCGCACGTGGTCGGCGGCATCGCTGCGGACCATCGGCCCCAGGGTCGTCTCGCCGTTCAGCGGGTTGCCGAGCTTGTAGTCTTTCGTGAGCGCCACCGCGCGCTCCACGAAGGCCTCGTAGACAGCGACGTGCACGTAAATGCGCTCGACGGCGCAGCACGACTGCCCGGCATTGAAAAACGCGCCGTCGATCACGTTCTCGACGGTTGCGTCCAGCGGCGCGTCGGCGCGCACGTAAGCCGGATCCTTGCCGCCGAGCTCCAGTCCGGTCGGTATGAAGCGCTCGCTCGCGGCGCGCTGGATCGCATGACCACCGCCGACCGAGCCGGTGAAGGCGACGAAGGCGGTGCGCGGATCCTGGACCACGCGCCCGACCTGCTCGTGATCGAGATGGAGATACTGGAAGACGCCGTCCGGCAGGCCCGCTGCGGCGAGCGCTTCGGCGTAGCGCTCGGCCACGAGCGGCGTCTGCTGCGCCATCTTGAGCACGACCGCATTGCCCGCGAGCAGCGCGGGGACGACCGCGTTCACCGACGTGAGCCACGGGTAGTTCCATGGCGCGACCACGAATACGATACCAAGCGGCTCGCGCCGGATGAACCGCTCGAAGCCCGCTTTCGCCTCGACCTGCACGTCGGCGAGCGCTGCCTCGGCGATATCCGCCATGTAACTCACGCGCTCGTGCAAGCCCCGCCGGATCTCGAACGCACTGTGCGCGATCGGCCGTCCCATCTGACGCGTGAGCTCTTCGGCGAGCGCGTCGGCGCGATCGACACACCACGCAGTCATGCGCCGGCAGGTCTCCGCGCGTTCGGCGATCGGCACCTGCTTCCATCTTCTTTGCGCTTCAGCGGCTTTCGCCAACGCGGCTTCGATCTGGCGTGCCTCCGCGAACGGGCGTTCCACGTATATGGAGCCGTCGATCGGGCTCACGGTCCGCAGCAGGCGCTGTGTCATGTGCTGGTGTTTTCGCGGTGCGCTGTCAGCGCACTCTACGTTGGCGTTACGTAGGCGGCGGTCAAACCGCCATCGACCAGGAATTCGGTGCCGGTGACGTAAGACGACTCCTCGGAAGCCAGG
>Ga0196977_1000120_pt1 | contig 50445 bp, 41 predicted proteins | sample S3v_1013CmetaG_FD_148634 | JGI IMG/M metagenome (GOLD analysis project Ga0196977, IMG submission 148634) | Soil microbial communities from Anza Borrego desert, Southern California, United States - S3+v_10-13C | ecosystem: Environmental > Terrestrial > Soil > Desert | place: USA: California... | reverse complement strand
ATTTGATTGCAGGGCCACATCAGTCACGGATGCACTAGGCAATCAAATTACCTTTTCTTACAACCTCGTAGGACAGTTATTGACGACGACGTTTCCGGCAACGGGCCAAACGGGCATCGGCAACAGCCAAACCACGAACGCATACCTCTACGCTGGGGGACCTCTGACGAGCACTTCTTTTTACGACGAGAGCAACACACAAGTAAGGCAGGTGAGCCGGACCTACGGGCTGGAAGGCGAATCTTTGACGATTACAGGCAGTACTGAACCGGTGACAAATACGTATGATGCGCTTTATCGGCTGAAGACGCTTAAAGATGGCAACAACAACACCACAACCTATGTTTACAACAACATCGGTAAGCTATCAAGCATAACTATGCCTGGAAACGAAGTTACTCAGTTGACTTCCTATGACAACGATGGAAACCTGCTGCAACGCATCGATGGAAACAATGTCACAACAAATTATGTTTACAACGACGCTGAGAGTTTGCTGACCAATATTCAATATCCAGCCACCACGAGCCTTAATGTCAGTTTTTCGTATGACAGCTATGGACGTCGTTCAGGCATGACCGATAGCACCGGCAGCCACACTTACAGCTATGGAAATCTCGATGAACTCTTGAGCGTCACGAACACCTATACCGGGCTGGCGGCCAAGACAATTTCGTACACTTATTATCCGAACGGAAGCCGTCAGAGTATGGCCACTCCGGCAGGTACGTTTGACTACAGCTTCGATGCAGTGGGCCGTCCCGCAAGCATGACAAATCCCTTTAGCGAAACGACGAGCTGGACTTATCAAAACAACAACTGGCTCCAGGTGCAGACTCTCGATAATGGCGCGACCGCCAGTTACACCTTTAACCCTATGGGCCAACGGACGCGAGTGCTGAACGAGATCGGAAGCACGACAATCTCTGACTTTAGTAGCATTGCATATGATGGGGCGGGTAATCGGACATCAGTGACAGCGAGCATTCCGAGCGCGACGTCGCTGAATGGAACCACCGGATACAGTTACGACAGTAAGAACCAACTCACTCAGGAAACCTCGACGCGTATTAGCGGTTTCACTGATAACTTTGGTTACGACTCGGCAGGCAATCCCACAACCTTCAAGGGCTTGACTAAGACTTTCAATTCAAACAATCAACGAACCGGAACAGGATTTTCCCATGACAGCAATGGCAATCCGACCAATTATGGTGGTACGGCGCTAACTTATGATCCTGAGAATCGGATGACGTCATATGGCAGTGTGCTTACGACAGGTTACAGCGGCAACGGCTTACGTGCATGGAAGCAATCTTCAGGCGGCAGAACTTATTTTCTCTATGACGGCGCTGTTCCGGTCGTTGAGCTTGACAACACGGGTGCGGTCGTTGCAACAAACACGTTCGGAGCGACTGGGCTGATTTCTCGTCGAACGGGAAATACAAGTGTGTTCTACCTCTTCGACTCTGAAGGTAGTATTAGTCAGAAGACTGATTCGACCGGCAACGTCCTTAGCAGTGATTTGTTCGACGCATACGGGCAGAGATTAAGCGGTTCGCAAACAGATCCATTTGGATACAGAGCTCAGTTTGGATACTACACCGACAGCGAAACGGGACTGCAATTGCTTACTTACCGTTACTACGATCCGTCGAGCGGCAGGTTCATAACGCGGGATCCTATCAGCTATAGCGGCGGTATAAATTTATATTCATATGTTACAAACAGCCCGACGGGTTCCTCGGATCCGAGCGGTCTTTGCCCGCAGAAGCCTGATACATGTCGTCCATTGATGGCAAATCCGCACCAATGGCAGTCGTACGTAAATGATATTGGATTCGATGGAGTTGGAAACGTTGCGATGGATCCGCCTTATCAGATAGATACTGGCACACAATCTTCCGGTGACTTCCTCAATGCTTTGAAGAATGCAGGCTGGTGGTGGCCATCAGGTAGGCCCAACCTGAATCCAGAGCACTCCGGCGGCGTAAATTTACAACGAGAAGTTCAAGCGGGGAAATGGTTACACATAACGGTATTTCCGGGACAAACCAAGGTTACGAAGCGTCTTCTGGGTATCAAGATCGGAACAAAAACCGTTGACGATTGGAGTAAGCCACCCAGAGATATTCAGCTGCATTGCGAGCGACTGTGGTTGCAACCAAGTTCGTTCGAACATTTGAAGGATTTCCTATTGAATTAGGAAATCGGTATCGGTTGCCTTCAAGAGAGTTGATTAAAATGATATTCGCAACGGAGCGTCGGTCTAACTACTCCAGTCTCTCTAGAGTTGAGAAGCGGGGCTGGAAGAATCGACCTTTAGTAGCGGTGGTTTCGATGCTTGCGATTAGTTTGGCGCCAGCATGCGGGTCTGAGACGGGGTTATTTGTGAGCGGCGATCGAATCCCCACCTTTGAAATACGGAGAAGTAACTTCGATGAGGTGAAAGTCTTTCCGATACTTACTGTTGTTGAACTGGATCGCGACAACGAGCGACTCCCACCGCTACGCGAGGACGAAAGTAAGAACAAGGTGTTGTGGAAGGTGGTTGCAGACCCTGCGGTCATAGACAAGAGTTCGATCGAAAACTTAGACAGAGTCGAATACGGAAAAGTTCCTAAAGGATTCACTCAGGAAGTCCCCAAGAGTGGTGAGCCGCAACTTCTGGTCGAAGGACCCATTTACGAAGCGAAGGGACCTTTGAGTTTGATGCGCAATGCTGCTGTACGTTTCAGAATAACTGATGGCAAGATCGTAGTTGTCAAGATGCCCGAATGATCCTCATTCTCCCGTATGAGTCCCGCAGAACACGGACCCCTTGTGCGAGTGATCTACTTTTGGAGTTTACCCAAGCGATGCAGGTGGAGAGACCAACATGAATCTCATCCATAAAACCGACGGCAAGAAGTTTCAAAACGGCAGTGACCGTTCAATCAGTATCATCAAACTGTGTTCAGTTGAGACTGCCGTGTTTTCAGCTTGTGGCAGGCTCTATCTTAATACGACCTGTGACCATAGCTCTGCACCTAAGACGTATGCTTGAGGTTTTCGGGCCTGAGGGGTTAATTGCGGGGGCGCATCCGGACTATGAGTACCGGCCGGGGCAGGTCGAGATGGCCCGCGCCGTGATGCGCGCGTTTGAGGAGCAGCGGCACCTCATCGTCGAGGCAGGTACCGGAACCGGTAAGACGCTCGCCTATCTTGTGCCCGCAGTCGCCGCGGCGCTCGGCGGACGCGGGCGGGTCATCATTTCCACAGGAACGAAGAACCTTCAGGAACAGTTGATGGAGAAAGATATTCCGTTTCTCCAGAGCGTCCTGCCAAAACCATTCAAGGCAACCTACATGAAGGGGCGGAACAATTATCTCTGCCTCAATCGCCTCGGCCGCGCGCAATCCGCGCCGGTGCTGGAAAGCCTCGAAGAGGTCGACTATTTCGAAGAGGTTTGTCACTGGTCCAAAGAAAGCGAAACCGGCGATCGTGCCGAACTCGCAACCCTTCCCGAATCACTTTCATTCTGGCGCCACATCGATGCGCGTTCCGAGTCGTGCCTCGGTCAGAAGTGTCCCGACTACGATCCGTGCTTCATCACCCGCATGCGCGACCGCGCGCAGGAAGCCGACATCATCGTCGTCAATCATCATCTCTTCTTCGCCGATCTGAACTTGCGCGACAACAACTACGGCTCGGTGCTCCCTGATTACACCGCCGTCATACTCGACGAAGCGCACCTTATCGAAGACGTCGCATCGGAATACTTCGGCTCGCAGGTTTCCAACTACCAGATCGAAGATTTGATACGCGACATCGGAAGGTTGGCGATCGAGGACGCCGATACGGATCGCGAGGTGAACAACAGCACGGCGCGTTTGTCGCGATTCGCCGATAACTTCTGGATGGGTTTTCGTGACGGACGCGGCGAGGAAGGTCGTTACCCGATCATCCCGGGAACGTTTGCGCGAAAGAATGCGAGCGGCGAGTTTGAATCGACGCAACTCGGCGAGCTTTACCTGTTTGTTGACGGGGCAATCGCGCGTGTCGAGAGCACGCTGGATGCAATGCAGGAGAAAACGCCGGAAGTCGAAGCTCTTATCCGGCGTGCGCGCCAGATCCGGTTCGAACTCCAGTTCATCGTAACCGGCGCGGACAAGAAGTTTGTTTATTGGTTGGAGCGTCGCAACCGCGGCGTATTCCTGCGCGCTTCGCCGATCGACGTTGCGGGTCTCTTGCAGGATAAGTTGTTTGAAGAAGTTCCAACTGTGGTGCTCACGTCCGCAACACTTTCAAGTGGCGGCAACTTCAACTTCATTCGCGATCGACTCGGACTCGACACTGCTGACGACCTGATCGCCGAGTCCAGTTTTGACTACGAAAGCCAGGCGATTCTCTATTTACCGCCGAAGATGCCTGACCCGCGCTCAAACGAGTGGGCCCGAGCAGCTGCAGAGCAAGTCTTGAACATCCTTCAAGCGACGGAAGGCCGTGCATTCGTTTTGTCGACCAGTTTCGCCGGTATGCAGTCACTCTTTGAGAGTGTGCGGTTCGAGATTGATTATCCCTGTTTGGTCCAAGGCAGCGCTGCGAAGGGACAGTTACTCAAACAGTTTCGCGAGACGCCCAATGCGGTGTTGTTTGCGACGTCGAGTTTCTGGCAGGGAGTTGACGTGCGCGGGCAGCAGTTGTCGTGTGTGATTATCGATAAGTTGCCTTTCGCGGTGCCGAGCGATCCGCTCGTCGCCGCGCGGCAGCGGTACATTGAAGACAACGGCGGTTCGAGTTTTTACCAGTACAGCGTGCCGCAGGCGATCATCGCTCTGAAACAGGGGCTCGGACGGTTGATTCGTAGCACGACGGATCGTGGTGTGCTGGCGGTGCTCGACCCACGTTTGCGCACGAAAGGGTACGGGCGCACGTTTCTGCAAAGTCTGCCGCCGTGTCGCGTCACTTCGCGCATCGACGAGCTATCGAGTATTTTAGTTACGGACTGATTATGCCTGGACAATTCGAAGTAATGATTGAGCGCAACTTCTCGAGCGCGCACCAACTGCGCGGTTACAGAGGGAAGTGTGAGAACCTGCACGGCCACAACTACAAGATCGAGATCTACGCACGCGGCCGCGAACTGGACAACGTTGGTTTGCTGGTTGATTTTGTCGAGTTGAAAGCGGCGGCGGATGAAGTGGTGCTGTATCTCGATCACCGAAACATCAACGAGTTGCCGCCGTTTGACGAGTTGCAACCATCGGCAGAGAACCTGGCGAAGTATGTTTTGGAGCGCGTGTCGGCGCGCGTCAGTGACGACCGCGTGCAGATCTATAAGGTTCGCTGTTTTGAGACTCCCACCAGCGTCGCGACCTATCAACTGGACTAATTCAATTTGCTCCGCCTGCCAGCGGTTCCGGCAGATCCGCGATGGTATACGCCATCACCGCCATCGTAGCCACACATAACGAGAGGTCGCGTGGATCGATCTTGTCCAACGTGTCGGCCTGTGTGTGGTGGATATCGAAGTAATGCGAGCCGTCGACATCGAGACTCGCGCCAACCACACCTTCACGCACGATCGGACCAATGTCAGCGCCACCTCCATTAGCTGCGATTTGATCGGCATCAATGCCCGCGAGCAGTTTTGCAAGCTCCCGCAGGTTCGAGCGAACGATGGGTGGCGCGGTTGCGGCGAGGCCTAATCCTTCAGGCCGATAGATACCCGAGTCAGACTCGATCGCAATGATGTGTTTCGCGAGTTCAGCGCGATGCGCGTCGCGATAGCCAGTGCCGCCGCGCAACCCGTTCTCTTCGTTAGTGAAGAGCACGACACGAATCGTCCGCCGCGGTCGCAAGCCAAGCTCTTTGAGCAGCCTGATTGCTTCCCACGCGGCGATACAACTTCCGCCATCGTCGTGCGCGCCCTGGCCCACGTCCCACGAGTCGAAGTGACCGCCGATAAGCACGATCTCGTCAGGCCTTTCGGTGCCTTTCAACTCCGCGATCACATTTGCTGATTCAGCGTCTGGCAGGAACTTCGCTTCCATTTTCAAACGCAGCGATATTGCATCGCCGCGATCGTAAGTGCGTTGCAACAGCTCTGCGCCTTCGATAGTAATCGCCGCCACCGGGATCTTTGGTTGTTGCGGATCGTAATTCATCGCACCCGTGTGTGCCGTTTGCAAACTGGTGGGCGTGATCGAACGGACCAGCGCCGCAACGGCGCCGTAGCGAGCCGCGCGCGAAGCGCCGTTCTGACGGTACTGCACGGTCGCACCGTAACTTACGAAAGGCGCGTTATAGACCACGATCTTTCCGCGCACACGTTCGCCTAACGCATCGAGCTCGGCGAAATTGCGCACGACGACTGCGTCAGCCGTGATCCCATCCACTGGTGTCGCGACACTGTTTCCCAGCCCGAGCAGCGACAGTTTCGTGGAAACGGGCGCGAGCATTTCGAGACTTTCTTCGCCGCGCACCCAATGCGGCACCATCACCTTCTCGGCGCGCACGTTGTCCAAACCATCTTTCTTCATCTCTGCGACGGCCCAGACAATTGCGCGTTCCAAATTTGTCGAACCGCTCAGACGATTGCCGATGCGATCGGTCAAATAACCGAGTCGCGCATAAGCCGTGTTGCTCGTCAGTGCGGCGCCGATGATGCGACCCGCGGGCGTGCGGTAACCGTCAATTTCGACCGTTGGCGACGGCAATACTATCGGCGTAGGCGTTGGCGAGGCGGGTGGCTGGGCCAATGGCGCCTGCTGTTGCTGGTTCGGTGTCGGGTTCTGAGGTATGAGAGACGCTGCGTAAACGAGAGATGAAACGAGTGCCAAGAGTGGTAAGAGACGCACGTGACGGAAAACCCTCCTATAAGTGGGTAGACATTCGCGACAGACGGAAGCCGATATGTCTTACGCTGACACTAACGACGGCACATCGATATTGTACTTTCTGATCTTGCTGTACAAGCGCGGCCGGTAGATGCCCAAAAGATTCGCGGCCGCCTGTTTGTTTCCACCCGTGCGCTGGAGTGTGCGCTCGATCACGAGCCGCTCGATGTCTTCCAGCGTCATGTTAGGTGGAACGTCCCACTGAACGTTGGCTGACGTCCCTTCCGGCACCGTACCGTTGTCGAAAGGCAGATCGATTGGTTCGATCTGTTTGTCTTTTGCCAGCAACACGGCCCGCTCGATCACGTTCTGCAACTCACGTACGTTGCCGGGCCAGGTATGACTAAACAAACGTTGATACGCAGCCTGCGAAACACCCGTGATCGGCCGTTCATATTTTCGAGCATACTCGTTCAGGAAATGCTCAGTCAAAAGTTGAATATCTTCACTGCGCTCGCGCAGCGGTGGCACGTGAATCGTGATCGTGGAGATGCGATAGAAGAGGTCGTCGCGCAGCAGTCCATCGCGAATCGCGTCTGCCGGCGGACGGTTGGTCGAACACACGAGCCGGAAGTCAACGGCGTAAGTTTTCTCGGAACCGATCTTGCGATAGCTTCTCTCCTGCAACACGCGCAGGAGTTTCGGTTGCAACTCGATCGGCATCTCGGCGATTTCGTCGAGCATTAGCGAGCCGCCGGCCGCGTGTTGGACCAGACCTTCTTTATCCGCGTGCGCGCCAGTGAACGCGCCTTTGGTATGACCGAACAACTCGGATTCGATCAGTTCTTTGGGCAACGCGGCGCAGTTCACTTTGATGAACGGTTTCTTCGAACGCAGCGACTGATAGTGAATGGCGTTCGCAATCAACTCCTTGCCGGTGCCTGACTCGCCGACAATCAGCACATTCGCGTCTGACTTAGCAACTGACTCAATCGTTTCGTAGATCGTTTGCATGGGCTTCGACGAACCGATGATGTTGAAGTACTCGGCACGAGTTGAAAGTTGCCGCCGCATGTTGACGGTCTCGGCGACGAGCTCACGCCGCTCGAGTGCCTTCTCCACAAGCAATTGTAACTCTTCGAAATCGAAAGGCTTTTCAACGAAGAAGAAGGCCCCGGCCTTCGTTGCTTCGACAGCCTTTTGCACCGAGCCATAACCCGTGACAACGATCACTTCCGTTGTCGGCCGCGCGTCTTTCATGTGGCGCAACACCTCAAGCCCGTCCATGTCCGGCAACTGCAAATCGCATATCGCCAGGTGATGTCCACCTTGATCGAAGAGTTCGATGGCAGCCGCTGCGGTAGCTGCGGTATCTACCGAATAACCTTCTTCAATAAAATTCTGCCGCAGAGAATCCGCCATCGTTGGCTCGTCGTCTACAACAAGAATCCGCACCTCTTTGTTTTCCACCTTATTCTCCTCTCTGGAAGTCGCCACACCTTGAGGGCCCATCAGTTTTGCTCCTTCAAAAGAACCACAATCAATCGGGGACTATTCTGAAAGCGGAAGTTGCACCACAAAACGATCTTCCGCGAGTTTCGCTGACCCGCCATGGGCTTCGATAATTTTTGCCGCTAACGCCAATCTGATCTCTTCACTACCGACAAACGAATGAAACGGATCGTGATCGATTTTGCGTAATCCGGACCACTCAATGATTGCGTCTTTGTTATCAACGGCAGCTACTTTTACTGAAATCGGTTTTGCTTCCAATCCGTCATCATTCGGCAGACGGTTCTTGAGCGCGGCAGCGGAGATCCACTTGAACGCATCCGTTAGTTTCAACGGATCGAAACTGCCCTGAAGTGAATCTGAATTCGACTCCACGACAATCTCACCGTCTGGCCCATTGAAAGTCGAACAAACCGTGCGTAATACCTTCTGCACTTCGAACCCCGGGTGCTTTTTCAACTCAATCTTTCGCCCGTATTCGACGATAGTTGCCAAATCACTCGCCGCCCGGTCTAATCCCGCCATCAGCTTGGCAACCGTGTCCCGCTCGTCCTCCGGCCGATCGCCCTTTTCGATCCGGCGTCGCAGGAACGTGGCATAGAGTTTGAGACCATTGAGCTGGTTTTTGAGATCATGAACGATTTGAATTGAAGCTCGCCCGAGGTCTTGAAGCGTTTCACTGTCTTCCGTTCTCGACATTGATACCTTCATCGGACGTGCGCTATATAAACTCTTTCTTGGGGGCCACCGGGGGGAGGGACCTCACAACCAGCCCGAGTGTACGAATTGAACGCTGGCCGTAAATCCTTGGGTGTTGCGTTTCGATGCGGGATGTTAACAAAAAAGGCGCGCGTATTCTAGTGATACAGTAAAATCAATAACTTGGAAGGACTCAAGTGAGGTCAGGCCGCGATTTGGGCGGATCGTGGGAGCACCGAAGCGAATGACAAGGCAGGACGAGGAAGTGACCGTTTTACTGGTCGAGGACACAGAAGATAACCGTTTTATGATGAAGCGGTTGTTGGAGATGAGTGGCTACCGGGTGGTTGAAGCAACGAACGGCGAAGAAGCCGTGCGTCTCGCTGAAGCGGAGTGTCCTGGTCTAATTTTGATGGACCTGAGCCTGCCGCTGATCGATGGTTTGGCGGCTACGCGGCTGATTCGCAAGCTTCCTAAGTGTCTGAAAACGCCCATCATTGCTGTTTCCGCACACGACACTTCCGACTTCCTCGCCGAGGCGCTCGAGGCGGGCTGCAACAGTTACATCACCAAGCCCATCGACTTCAACGAGCTCGAAGAATTGATTGTCCACGAGCTAGGCAAGTAGAATTCATTTCATTATGGCAGCTCAGGATCGCCGTCTCGAAGAACCCGAGTCGCGCAGAACGCTCATTGTCGTCGTGGCTGTGGCCGCGGCGGTGGTCATTGCACTCTTCTTTTACCTGCTCATGCGAGCTGGTGGATCGTCCGGCGGTGGCGACCCGAGACTCGAGGGCGCGATCCGCGTAGGTTCGCCGGAGTTTGACCAGTACAAAACGCAGATTGTGCTCGACGAACCGGAAGCAACTGAAGCCAAACGCGCGCTCGGCGATACCGTCATGAGTTTGAGCACGACGGTGCGCAATCTGAGTAACAAGACCTTGACTGGCTTGGAGATCAGAGGCGCCGTGGTGGACCATCAGGGCCAACCGGTGAAGGAGCGGACGGTAATTATGATCCCCACACGTCAAGCGGAGCTCGCGCCGAACAAAACGATGACGGTGACGATGATGCTGGAAGGAATGAAAGATACGGACGACCGCGCGAATATCAAGATGGAAGTCGCAGCAGTGAAGTTCAAACAGTAATTATTCCAGGAACAGTTCTTCCAGCGACTGTTTGATCGGCTGAACTGAAACGACCTTACCGCCTGCTTTCCGCAAGGCAGCAAGTACACCTTCAATTTCATTCTCCGCGGAAATCTCGATTCGCAAACCACCTGGCGCCGGAGTGATCGCGCCGTTGGGCAGATACTGTTTCAATGTTGCGGCATCAGCGCCGATAGCCATCACTTCCATCTGATGCGGATCGTCCGGACGCTGGCGTAGTTCGTTGAGAAAGCCGGTTTGGGCCAACCGCCCGCGTTTGAGAATGGCGACGCGATCGCAGAGCACCTCGATGTCGGAAAGAATGTGCGAACACATGAAGACTGTTTTTGCGTCGTCGCGCAGCGACGCGATCAAGTCGCGCACTTCTCTGCGTCCGACGGGATCCAAACCGCTCATCGGTTCGTCGAGAAAGACAATCTCCGGGTCGTTTACCAGAGACTGGGCCAGGCCCACGCGCTGGAGCATTCCTTTGGAAAACTTCCGCAACTGCGTGTCCCAACGCTTTTCATCGAGTTTGACGCGCGCGAGCAGATCGGCGGCCCGCTTCCGTCGTTCGGCAGCGGGAAAGCCAAACAGTTCCGCGCAGTATTCGAGCAGTTCGCGGGCTGTCAGATAATCGTAGAAGTAAGGATTTTCGGGCAGGTAGCCGATGCGCCGGTGCATGCGCACGTCCTGAATGTCGTGGCCGAGAATGCGAGCGCTACCGTCGGTGGGAAAGATCAAACGCATCAGCAACTTTAGCGTCGTCGTCTTTCCGGCGCCGTTCGCGCCAAGAAAGCCGAAAATCTGGCCTTCGTCGATGGAAAGCGAGAGGTTGTCCAGCGCACGCACTTTGCGTTTGCGGAAGAAACCGACCTCGTAGTCCTTCGTTAGATTTGTAATTTCAACAGCAGGCATATTTATCGAGTCAGAATTTCAGATTTCTGGTCCAATCCAACTTCGCACTTGGCTGATTGCAAAACGTAAGGCGCACCTGACGGATCGAGCGGAGCGCCTGAGGTGTCGACCGGCGCATCAATCGCGCGCAGCACATGTTCGATCTCTCGCCAGTTCGCCGGGCAACGACCGCTGCGCTTTTGATACATCGCGAGCACTTTACGCAGACCGTCCCGTTGGTCCAGCGAATCGAGTTGCATCAACCGCCGGCGGGCCATGTCCTTGACTTTGTCGTCCGCTGATTGTTCCAACATGCGTGCGTAGATCTCGCGCGCGGTGGAACGACTGCCACCTTCAGCGGCCATGCGTGCTTTCATGGCTTCCATCCAAAACGGCGCGCCAGGCAACTGCGCGCCCCGCCTGTAGACCTCGCCCGCGGTCACATAGTCGCCTTGTTGCCAATAGATGTAGCCGAGATGTTGATAGAGCCGCCACGCATTTGGGTTTGCGTCGATGCCTTTGCGCGTTATGCGAATTGCTTCCTTGACGTCGATAGCCGGTAACACAACAGCCGCGTATTCGTACGGATCGAGAAACTCCGGATCGAGCGTCGTCGCGTTCTCGAGCAGCGGCGCGAGCAACTTCAGATCGAGCTGGCCGAGATCGTCAATCGCTGTATTCTCGTCAACCGCGAGGATTTTTCTGCCGACGTACTGCAGTGACCGCATCCAGTACCAGTCGGCCGCGAGACCGTTGAAACCCAGACTCAGCCGTTTTGCGGTTTTCGCGTTGAGATACAGACTTTCATCCGCCGTTGTAAGCTTCGCCTGCGGACGCCGCGCGTCGACAAAGTGAGACAGCGCGAACGTAGTGAGTATTCCAACCAACACGACAAGTGCGAGAGCAGCGGTTTTAGTACGATCGTCCATTCAGGATTTCACTTGAAATTTCGCCGGCTGAACACAAGCGTTGCGACGGTCAGAATCACGCTGATGTAAACAACTGCGTACAGACTAACAGCGGCGACGAAACCCGCCGATGGTGAATGACCATGAGCGGTCGGCGTAATAAAACTGTAGTTTGCGAGGTTGGGCAGCAGGTAATAGAGCGCGCTGAAGAGCCAGCGTGCGCCGGTGCTTCCCAGCGATACCGAAAGAGATTTCAGATCGGCGCTGAAGTGGCCGATGATGAAAACGAAGAACGTCAGCAGCGCTGACAGAGCGGGGGAAGAGAACGACGAGAAGAGCAGGGCAACGCCAGTCAGGATCGTCAGTTCCAGGTAAATCAACAGCACCGCGGGCCAGAGATTGACGATGAGTGGATCCCAACCACGGCTCACGTACATCAGCGCTAGCGAAACGCCCAGGCCCATCACAAGGACGTTCACCAGCAGAGTCAAACAAAGCCCGAGATACTTGCCGACGAGAAATTCACCGCGTCCGACGGGTTTGGAGAAGATCGCGTAGATGGTCCGTCGTTCGATCTCTTTGTAGACCAGCCCGACACCCACAAAGATCGCTATGAACACCCCGAACAACAGCATCGCGCTGAGTCCGAGATCGACGATGATCTTGCGCTCCTGTCCGCCCGACAACTCGCCAATGAAAATCGCAGCGGCTGTCAGCAGCAACACAAACAGCACGAGGTTGTAGAGCACGCGATCCCGTACTGCTTCGCGAAAAGCGTTGCGCGCGATCGCGCTTATGCGCCAGAACGTTCCGTTTCTGGTTTCCGCACGATTTGTTATTCGAGTAAGGAGTTCTGAGGTTTCCACCGCCATGAGTTTAACCGCACATTAAAAAGATGAGCACAGAAAACGCGAGCTCTTCTGTGCACGGACTCGAGGGATTTAGTGGGTCATTAGTTGCCGACGACGGCTGGAAGAGCATTGATGTCAGCGATCGTGTTTGGCACTGCGCTTAGATCCGAGTCGCAGCGCATTATGCCCGCGTTAGTCGTGCCGAAAGTACGAGTGCCGGTTGCAACCGCACCAACGGGTTCCGTCGGATATGCATACGCACCAAAGACCGCCCCCAGTCCTGAACCGGCGGCCTCGACGACTTCAAATTCATAACCGCTCTTCGTGCCACTGGACAGCACGGCATCTATTAAACCCTGGGTATTGAGAGTTCCGAGGTTACCGGCGAACGCACCGCCACCCGCTGTTGCCTGGTAAACCATCTGAGAGCTGTGAATAGCGCGGAGAGAGGATTGCGCCGAGCCTTCATTAGCGGCACGTCGAGAGGCCAGGAGACTTGGGATGGCGATTGCGGCGATGATGCCGATAATCGCAACAACAATGAGAAGCTCTATCAGGGAGAAGCCTTGTTGGCGATCTGTTTTCATTGAAACTACATGCTCCTTCGTCGGGGCGACTCCGCACAGACCCCTAATGTTTCACTCCGGTCGTTACAAAGAATGTGCCAGACGTTCACTCAGCGCTAGCGCAGAGTAATCAGTGCTTTACCGCCGGTTGGTCCAGTGATTGACAAAAATCGGCATCGACGTGTGTCGCAATGTGTCAGGATTGTTGGTCCAAAAAAAGAGGGTGGAAGCGAACTTCCACCCTCCGGTGAGAAACGAATTCGTTTCTATGATTAGTTACCGACAGCGAGAACGTTATCGATCTTGCCGATCGTATCCAGAGCGCCTGCGGCCAGGTCGGCGTCGCCACGCAACACGCCCACACCCGTGATACCGAAGCGGCGAGTGCCAGTGGCGTCAGCACCAGAAATGTCGGTCGGGAACGCATGCGCGCCAAACACGGCGGACGAGCCGGTGCCGGCAGCTTCGACGATTGCGAAGGTATAACCGCTCTTGATGCCGGTGGCGCTGCCGAGGACCGGGTCGATCAAGCCCGCAGTGTTGAGGGCGGCGAGGTTGGCCGCGAATGCGCCGCTGCCAGCGGTTGCCTGGTAGGTGGCCTGTGAGCTGTGGATGGTGCGGAGGGATGATTGGGCCGAGCCTTCATTCGCGGCACGGCGTGAAGCAAGCAGGTTGGGGATAGCGATGGCGGCGATGATGCCGATAATCGCGACGACAATGAGAAGTTCGATCAACGAAAAGCCTTCTTGGCGTTTGGTGTTCATTCGAGTTTGGTGCTCCTTAGAAGATATAGAGATTCCTAATTTCTCGCGCCACCGGCTTTCGTCACCGTGAGCCGCGCAAAGCGCGAAGTTCGGTGTGGCCTAGAACAACCAGTGTGCCAATGTGCATTTCGCCTGAAAGACTGAAAAAGCGATCTTTTTTGATCGAAATTTTGTGTGGCGGACGAGGAGTAGCAAAGGCTCTGACAATTTGTGGCAGGGGTCTAATGACGCTTTCCGGCAGGTGCTGTTTTCAGTAAGAGAAGCGTTCGAAAAACTGGAATTTGTTTGGACTATTTCCAGTAAATGCGATGGTCTAATTTGCGTCGCCGGCGCCGGCAGCGAACTCGCCACTACCATCTTCTTCACGCCGCCGTAATCCTTGATCCGTGGCGCGACGGCGCGGCGCGGAGTCCGGACCCCGGCGCTCGTCACGCATCTGTGCTGTTAGACCACGAACGCCGTGCTTATCGAGCAGGTGTCGTAGAGACCGAACGGAGAGATGCAGCAGCTCGGCGGCGTTGGTTTGATTTCCGGAAGTGCGTCGCAGCGCTTCCAGCACGTAAGTCTTTTCGAGTTGGTCCAGGTGCGCGGTGAGGTTGATGCCCTCTTCGGGAAACTCCATCGCTTCAGAGACACGATACGGATTGTAATTCGTAATCTTCTCGGGCAGCCGCTCAGGTTCGATTGAACCAGTGCTTTCGAGCGCCACTGCGCGTTCGATCGTGTGTTCTAACTCACGCACGTTTCCGGGCCACGAGTAACGTTCGAGCAGGCGCATCGCGTTTTCGCTGATTGACAGATCGCGTCCCGTCGGCGCACAAAACTTCTGCACGAAATGCGTGGCGAGTTCCGCGATGTCTTCCGCTCGCTCGCGCAAAGGCGGCAGCTCGATCGGAATTACGGAGATGCGATAGTAAAGATCTTCGCGAAACGTTCCCGTTGAAACCATGCTGGCGAGATCGCGATTGGTGGCGGCGATTACGCGGGTGTCGACGAGCGTTTCCTCTGTTGCACCGACCGGCCGCACTTTCCGCTCTTGCAACACGCGCAACAGTTTGACTTGCATCGCCGGCGACATCTCGCCGATCTCGTCGAGAAAGATCGTGCCGCTGTTTGCCGCTTCGAAGAGCCCTTTTCGATTCGCGTTTGCGCCGGTGAAAGAGCCTTTGACGTAACCGAAGAGTTCCGACTCCAACAACGTTTCGGTGAAGGCGCCGCAGTTGACGGAGACGAACGGTTTCTCAGCGCGTGGGCTCAGATCGTGAATTGCGCGAGCGACGAGTTCTTTTCCAGTGCCCGATTCACCGGTTACCAGTACAGTCGACTGCACCTGAGAAACGGTTTCGATCATCTGGAAAAGCACGTTCATGCGGTTGCTGCGGCCGATGATGTTGCCGAGTTCGCCGCGCCTTCGCTGGCCCTGGATGAGCGCCTGGTTCTCTTCGAGTAGCGCTTTTTTCTCTTTTACGAGTGAGATCTTTTGCAGTGCGCGCTGGACTGTCTCTTTGAGCAGATCGTTGTCGAACGGTTTCTGGACGAAATCGTAAGCGCCGAGCAGGAACGCTTCGCGGGCCGTGTCGACGTTGGCGAACGCCGTCATCATGATCACTTCAACTTCCGGAAGTAATTCGCGGGCGGCGCGCAGCAACTCGACGCCGTTCATGTCGGGCATGCGGATGTCCGAGATGATCAGGTCGGGTGCTGCTTCACGCAACTGCTGCAGGGCGCGCTGTCCGTTTTCGGCGACGCGCACACTGTGACCTTCGCGTTGGAAGAGATGCGTCATGAACTGCCGCATTCCCAGTTCGTCGTCAACGATCAGAAGATTCGCCATAAAACTATTGCTTCGGGGTGATTAATCAGCCACGGCGACGGCTTCGTCCTCAACCGCCCCCAGTGGTAACTCAACCATGATGGTTGTTCCTTGTCCTTCGCGACTGCGGACGTTGATTGTACCACCATGATCGCGAATGATTTGATAAACAATTGAAAGCCCCAGGCCGGTGCCGCCTGTGGTCGACGAAAACGGCTCAAACAGATGTTCGACCTGATCGGGCGACATGCCGCGCCCGGTGTCGGAGAACGCGATACGCAACCGGTCGTCAGAATTTCTCTCGAGCGTCGCACGCAACGTTCCGCCTTGCGGCATCGCCTGCAGCGCGTTGCGCGAAAGGTTCCAGAACACCTGCTTCAACTGGCCTTCGTCAGCTTCGGCGAATATGGGTTCGGCCGGCAATTCCTCGGTAACGGTTTGATTTGGGCCAATCTCCGGACTGTGCCGCAGCAACGCGAATGTTTGATGCAACAGGTCGCCTACGTCCACGCGGGCTTGCGTGAGCGAACGTGGCCGCGCGTAACTGAGGAAATCTGTGATGATGCGATTGAGACGATCGGATTCGCGCAGGATGATCTCCATCAGTTCCGCCTGCGACGAGTCGTTGTCCATCTCTGAACGCAACATCTGGATTGAACCGCGCATAGCAGCGAGTGGATTGCGAATCTCGTGCGCGATCGACGCCGCCATGCGGCCGATTGCGGCGAGTCGATCCTGGCGGCGTGAGGTTTCTTCCAAGCTTCGAACCTGCGTCAAATCCTGGAACGTGATCACGATGCCGGTGGTTTCGCCCGCTTCTGACTGCAACGGCGAAATGCTGAAGCCGAGTCGCAGGTGCATGCCTTCTGCAGTCGTGCAACTGGTTTCGAATCGTGGGCTGGCTTCTCCGTTTTCAAGTACGCGTAGCGACTCGGCGATGTGTTGCTTGATGTCGCCGAAGAGTATGGAGGCGTCTTGCCCGCGGACGGTTCCTTCCTGGTAGCCGGTTATCTCCTCGGCGGCTGCGTTGAAGGTGTAGATGCGTCCTGAAAGATCGGTAGTGACAAGACCGGAGCGAATTGAAGCAACGATGCGTTCGTGTAGCGCGCGCAGGTTAGCGAGCGATTGTTTGGCGGCTTGGAGTCGAACGTCGGAACGCGTTTGCCGTTCGGCGAGTCGCGCGGAGAGAAGGCCGACTACGAGGAATGCGACGTCGAAAAGTCCGACCCACTGAATCGTTTGTGACAACGAACCACCGACGAGATTAGTTGAACGTGTTGGCCCGAGAACGCCTGTAACCGCGAGCGCACACGCAGTGAACGCGACGGCACAGCCGAGGGAGGTGACGAGTACCGCGCGAGGTCCTAGAAAGAGGCTCGAAACCGCGATGATGACGATGTAGAGCGCGATGTACGGCGTTTGAATGACTTCCGAATTCCAAACGAGCCAGGTGATCAGAAGCGCGTCGGCGGCGAGTTGGAGACGTGCCTGCGCGAGGATGTTTTTGGAGAGGCGAAAGATGAGCGCATAGACAATCGTCAAGCAAGTAACGATTGTGAGAAGCGCGAGACTCTTATTGATCGTGTGTTGCGGCTCTCCGGCCCTGGTCCAAAACGTCCCAAAGATGCTGAGGAGGAGCGCGGTAACGAGTCTACCGGCTATAAGCCAGCCAAGTTTGGATCCCGCCGTTCTACCGGACTCGCCCGTTTGTTCTGGCGCCGTCATCGGGCCAAAAGCGTATCACACCCTTAGCCACAAAGAGGCACAAAAAGCACAAAGGTGTTCGTGGCATCCGTTGTGTCTGTTGTGCCTCTTTGTGGCTAGATTTACTCGTACCGCAGCGCGCGGAGGGGGTCGATGCGCATCGCGCGGCGCGCAGGGAGGTAGCAGGCTATGAGGGAGACGAGCACGAGTAACACGGAGATGGTTGTGAACGTGCTCACGTCGACCGCTGCTACGCCGAAGAGTAGTCCGGAGAGTAGGCGAGTCAGAGCGAGGGCTGCTGCCAGGCCGACTACCACGCCCAAAACCGTCAGCAATAGTCCCTGTTTCAAGACCAGCAAGAGCACCTGGCGCGGTTGCGCACCCACCGCGAGGCGCAGTCCGAGTTCGCGCGTGCGCAGGGCGACGGAGTAGTTCATGACGCCGAAGATTCCCACGGCGGAAAGTAGTGTTGCCAATCCCGCAAAGAGCCCCAACAGCAGCGTGTTGAAACGCGAACTACTCACCCACTCAGACATCACCTGGTTCATCGTGCGTACATCTGAAACGGGTTGGTTCGGATCGAGACTACGGATCTCACGTTGTACGGCCGGCGCAATCGACGCCGGATCGCCGTCAGTGCGGATCACGAGCGTCATAAACGAATAAGCGAGATCCGGATGCGCGAAGTAGACCGCCGGGGGCGATTCGTCGATCAAACTATCGTAACGAACGTTGCCAACGACGCCGATGATTTCGCACCAGATCGGGTTCTCAAACATCGCCACGTCCAGACGCTTACCGAGCGGATCTTCATTACCAAAATGCTTACGAGCTAAAGCCTCGTTGATGAGTATCACACGCTTCGGTTCTCTCAGCTCGAGGCTCGAGAAGTTACGACCGCGAAGCAAAGGAATACCCATCGTCTCAAAATATCCGGCATCAACCACACGCACGTCAGTGCTCGGTCCCTGACCCGGCGGCGGCTCGGGCCGGCCTTCAATCTTGAAACCTGTCGCCGAACCCAAACCGCCATACAACGGCAAATAGTTAATGACGCCCGCCGAACGCACAGCCGGCAGCGATCGAATCCGCTCCATCGCCTGCACGAAGAAGTTCACAATCTGCGGATCTTCTCTGTACGCGGCGTCCGGCAGTCGCACGACCATCGTCAAAATATTGTCGGTATTGAATCCGCGATCCACTTGCTGCAATCGCACGAAACTCTTGATCAACAAACCGGCACTCGCCAACAGCACCACCGCAAGCGCGATCTCCGAAACTACGAGCGCGCTGCGCAAACGGCGACTGCCGCCAGCCTGCGCCGACTCCGACTTGCCGCCCTCTTTCAGCGAATCGTTAAGGTTGAGACGCGAAATGTGTAACGCCGGCGCGAGTCCGAAAATGATTCCCGTCAGCAAGGAAACTCCAAGCGTCCACAGAAGCACCGAAACATTCAGGCCAACACTCTGCAAACTGACGAGGTCGCGCGGACTAATCGCCACGAGTGCTTTGATTCCGATCCACGCGAAACCAAGCCCGAGCGCACTGCCAAGCAGCGCCAACAGCAAACTTTCTGTCAATAACTGCCGGATGATTCGCCAACGACGCGCACCGAGTGCAGCACGCAGCGCGATCTCCTTCTCGCGCGACGTTGCGAGCGAGAGCAAAAGATTCGCGACGTTCGCACACGCGATGAGCAACACAAACCCAACAGCGCCAAGCATCAACCAAAGCGGGCGCCGCAGGTTCCCAAAGAACTGTTCGCGCAGCGGCAAAACTTCCGCGGAGTAATTTTTATTGAATTGCGGCGCTTCATCCGACAAACGGGCTTCGATCGTTCGCAACTCCGCACCCGCCTGCTCTACTGGAACGCCGTCTTTCAGACGCGCCACAACTGAAAGAAAGCGACCGCGCTCGTTTGCGGTACCTCCAATCGGCATCGGCAGGATGGTCCAAAGCTCAGTCGGACGCCCGGTACCCGATCGGTGTTTGATATGAAACTGGAAACTCGCCGGCATCACGCCGATAATGGTGAACTTTTCGCCGTTCAGCGTGATCGGTTGTCCGATGATGTTTGACTGTCCGCCGAAACGTCTTTGCCAAAGCGCATAACTCAGCACGACCACCGGAGGTTTGCCTGCGCCGTCGTCGTCCGTCGTAAACGTGCGACCGAGAATCGGATCGACGCCGAGCACTTTGAAGATCTCGGGCGTCGCCATTTGCACCGACAGTTCTTCCGGTTCGGCGTCGCCAGTGAGATTGAACCGTTGATCCGTAAACGCCGCCATCTGCGTGAAACTAGAATTCTGATCGCGCCAGGCCCGGAAATTAGCGCGTGAAGTGGTGTTCTGACGACGACCTTGGGGAGTCACTTCCCACAGCATCGCGATCCGTTCTGCATCGCGGTAGGGAAGCGGCCGCAACAGCAGCTCGTTAACAACGGAAAAGATCGCTGTGTTTGCGCCGATGCCGAGGGCGAGCGTGATGACCGCGACCGCCGTGAACGCTCTGTGTTTGGCCAACATGCGTGCACCGTAGCGAACGTCCTGCACGACAGTTTCAAACACACCTCCACCTTTCACGTCGTACGCCTCATCAACAGCTCGATCGACCTTGCCAAAACTGCGCAACGCCTGCCTTCGCGCTTCCGCGGGCGACATGCCGGCCTCGATGTTTGCTTCTGTTTGCAAGTCGAGATGCGAACGCATTTCACGGTCGATATCGTCGATTACAGTGTCGCGCTGGCGCACAGCCCGCAGTCGGTCACGGAGGATGTTGAACCACTTCATTGCAAAGAATTCCTTCGAAAACGCTTATTAGGTAGCTTGGCGAACTTTGGCTATGGCGAGTACGAGACGGTCCCAACTCGCTTCCTGGGTTTCGAGTTGTTTGCGTCCGGTGCGGGTTAGTTTGTAGAACTTCGCTTCGCGTCCGGTTTCGTGAACGTCCCAACGCGCCGAGACCCAACCCTTTTGTTCGATACGATAGAGCGCCGGATAGAGAGAACCCTGTTCGACGTTCAACATTTCATCCGACAATTGGCGAATGCGCTGGATAATTCCATATCCGTGCAACTCACCCAGCGAAAGCGCCTTGAGAATGAGCATGTCGAGCGTGCCCTGCAACAGCTCGGCCTTGTCTTTTGCCACTGCGAACTCCTCGTGATAGTTGATACCTAGAATCGGTAGGCATCATACGCGAGCATACCTAGAGTGTCAAAGTGTGGGTGAGGTCAGACAGGTTGTTTGATTCCGTAGCGCTTAACTCTTGCGCCGCACCACCGTCGCGGCAACGGCCACCAGCTCTGCGAGCTCAACCGGCTTCGGTACGTGCATGTCGTAACCGGCGCGCAGCGATTGCAGTCGATCTTCGGTCCGGGTGTAGGCAGTCAAAGCAATAGCCGGCACTTTGCCGCCGCGATCGGGCGGTAAGCGACGAATCTGCCGGATCAGATCGTAGCCGTCGATTTCCGGCATGCCGATGTCGCTGATCAAAACGTCCGGCACCTGGGCCATCACTGCCTCCAGTGCTTCAGCAGCGCTTCCCAAAACGTGCACTTTGGCGCCGCAGTACTCCAACCCCTGCTTTAGTAGCTCGCGCGTATCGGCTTCGTCATCGACGACCAGAATGCGCAAATCATTCAGCGTATCGGCGCAATCGTCTTCAAGCGGCGGTAACAGATCACGCGCGGCCGGATGTACGCGTCCGCCCGATGGATCCAGGCGGTAAACCGGACTAATCGGCAGCATGACTGTGAAAGTTGAACCGTGCCCTTCACCTTCGCTCATGGCCCGCACCGTTCCGCCATGCATTTCCACAAGGTGACGCACGATCGCCAGGCCGAGTCCCATGCCGCCATGTTGACGGCTTGTTTTCTGGTCCGCCTGTCTGAACCGATCAAAAACGTGCGGCAGAAAATCCGCGGCGATGCCCTGGCCCGTGTCGCTGATAACAATCTCAAGATGCGAATTAACGCGCTCGGAACGAATCTGAACTCGTCCGCCACGCGGCGTGAACTTGATCGCGTTTGATAGCAGGTTCCAGACGACTTGTTGCAACCGGACCGGGTCGCCGGGAATCGTGATCGGCCCAGTGTCGATGACCTTTTGCACGCGAACGCCCTTCGCGTCCGCGGCCGGACGCACGGCCTCCACTGCCGCATCGATGAACGAGTTCGGATCCGCGGGCTGTACGTCCATGCGTAATTTGCCGGTGATGATCCGCGAAACGTCGAGCAGGTCGTCGACCAGTTGTGCTTGCGCGCGTGCATTGCGTTCGATGGTGTCGAGCGCTTTAACTGCGTTCTCTTCAGACAGTTGGCCCATGCGCAACATGCGCGCCCAACCGAGAATCGCGCTCAATGGAGTGCGAAGCTCGTGCGAGATCGTGGCCAGAAACTCTTCTTTCAACCGGCTCGACTCTTCGGCTTGTTTATAAAGTCGTTCGTTCTCGGCCGCTGCCTTTTCAGCCTCCGCGCGCGCCTTTTTTGCTGTCTCGTAGAGACGAGCGTTGTCCATGGCGACTGCTGCTTGCGACGCGAGACCAGTCACGACAATCTCGTCACGTTCGGTAAAAACGTTCGCCTCAGGATGACCGAAGAAGAGACCTCCCAGCACCTCGCCGGAGCGCGACACGACCGGCACGGCAAGGTAGCTTGTTACAGGCAAGTGACCTTCAGGCATTCCGTAGTAAGGAGAGTTGTTGCCGTAACGGGGATCTTTTTTTACTTCGGCGATTCGGACGACGCCTTCGCCGCGGAATGTTGGACCAAAGAGATCGGTAGCGCGCGGCATCGGAAAGTGAGCAAATGCTTCCCGCGGCACACCCGCGAGTGTGTAGAGCATGTAAGACGCGCCTTCTTCGTTTAGGACGTTGTAGAAGAACGAACCAAAACGAGCGCCAGTCAGTTCGGTGGCGGCATCGGTGACGGCTTGGACGGTCTTGTGCAGATCGAGTTCTGCCGAAATGACTTTGCCGATCTCGTTAAGCGTACGCAGCGCTTCGGCCTGTTCGCGCAGAGTCTCCTCAGTATCTTTGATAAGAGAGATGTCTTGAATGAAGCCCAGCATGCCGAGCACTTTGCCGTGCTCGTCGTAAACTCCTCGTCCTTTAGCGGACAACCAGGCGTTGGAACCGTTCGAACGTTTGACGCGATACTCGATATCGTAATCGGTATGGTTCGCTAATGCTTCTTCCACCGTGGTTCTGGCTCGCTCCCGGTCTTCGACCAGAAGACGGTTATGCATCTCGGTCCAGGTGATTTGTGAATCAGCGGGCAAACCGAAAATGCGTGCCGCTGTTTCAGAAAGATTAACGACGTCAGTAGTAGCGTCCCACGACCAGTCGCCGAAGCGTGCGGCTGCTAAAGCAAGTTTCAAACGCTCTGACGCTTCATCTAGCGCGCGACGCGCTTGACGTTGTTCGGTAATGTCGCGCGCGATTTTCGAAGCGCCGATAATCTGACCGTTGGCGCCGATGATGGGCGAGATTGTAAGCGAAACATCGACGAGCCCGCCGTCTTTACGCTGCCGTATAGTCTCGAAGTGGTCGACGCGATCCCCGGTGCGAAGCCGGCTCAGTATCTCGGTTTCTTCGTCGAGATGGTCGGGAGGAATGATGATCGTGATTGATCGGCCGACGGCTTCCTCCGCCGTGTAACCAAAGATGCGTTCAGCTCCGCTGTTCCAACTCGTGATAATGCCGTCTAAGGTTTTACTGACGATTGCGTCATCGGCCGATTCAATAAGCGCTGTGAGCCAATAAGGCGCCAGCTCCGGGCTTTTTAAGTTAGTAAGTTCTTGCGTCGAACCGATCTGAGAGGGTCCGCCGTCAGTTTTTTTTCTAGGCATACGATTGCGAGATCTGTGGTCACCATTTTCAGAGGAGAATGCGAACGGGGGTTAAGGGGGGTAGCGGGATTATAGCAAGTCTGACGTTGTTGAAGCACTCATTATGAGAAAAGGGCGGCCACCAGGTGCCGCCCAGAGAGTTTATCAGTGAAAAGGGTGCTAGTGGCCCGTCGAGAGTTTGCCGATGAGGGTGAATAGCGGCAGGTACATGGCGATGACGATCGAACCGATCGTGACGCCGAGAAAGCCGATCAGAATCGGTTCAATCAGGGTCAGCAGGTTGGCGATCGCGGAATCGACTTCCGCTTCATAGAAGTCGGCAATCTTTCCGAGCATCGCGTCGAGGGCGCCGGTCTGTTCGCCAATGCCGATCATCTGCGCAACCATGTGAGGAAAAACTTCAGTCGCCTTCAGCGGCTCTACAAAGTTTTCACCGCGCTCCACACCCACGCGGACTTTCGTAATTGCTTCCTCGATGATTACGTTTCCGGAAGTTTTGGCGGTGATGTCCAATGACTGCAGGATGGGAACGCCCGACGAGAGCAACGTCGAGAGCGTGCGCGAGAACCTCGCCACGGCAATTTTGCGTAGGATGTCGCCGAAGACCGGAAGCTTCAGCAAAACCCTGTCGATGTTCTTTCGACCGCCCGGCGTCTTGTAATAGAAACGAGTAGCGAGGGCAATCCCGATCACAGCGAGAAGTATAGCGAGTCCGCCCCAACCGGCGAGAAAATTACTGATCCCCACGACGATGCGGGTCGGCAACGGCAGTGGTTCGCCTGGACCAAGCAAACCGAGAAATATCTGCTGGAACTGCGGAATGACTACGACCATGATCACTGCAACTGCCACGATCGCCATCAGGATCACCGCCGCCGGATAGATCAGTGCGGAGATGATGTCGCGTTTCAACTTCACGATCTTCTCGATGAAAGTAGATAGGCGTTGCAGAATTAGATCGAGAATACCGCCCGTTTCGCCGGCTTCCACCATGTTTGCGTAAAGCTGATCGAAAACACGCGAATGGCGGCCCATCGCCGCAGCGAGAGTCGAACCTTCCTCGACGTCCTGTCTCACCTGCAGCAGGATCTGCTGGAAGTACTTATTGTCCTGTTGCTGCGCGAGAATCTCGAGACATTGGACCAGCGGGAGACCGGCGTCAATCATCACTGAAAACTGCCGCGTAAAGATCGAGAGGTCTTTGGACTTTACCTTCTTGCGTCCGCCGATTTTCGGGATGCCGATCTCGCGGCCCTTCTCTTTGACTGACGTAAGCGTGACCTGCTCGCGCCGCAGGAGCGCGCGCAACGCTTCACGGTTATCGGCGACGCGTTCGCCGACAACGATCTCGTTCAATCGATTGCGGCCTTTGAAGACATACGTTGGCATGGCTATCAGCTCCGGTGGCTTATCTGGTTCCTACGTTCGGTCTGCTTCCAATCGGTCGTGCTTGCGCATAGGGACTGGCATGCTGATTTTTCGTCTGACCGGTATTTACTCCCGAACCACGGTCGATCAACTCGCGCAACTCGTCCGCGTTAGACGAGCGTTGCAGCGCGGTATCCATACTAATCTGACGTTTGTGATACAGCGTTGCGAGTGACTGATTGAACGTCTGCATGCCGTACTTGTCCTGGCCCGTCTGCATCATCGAGTAGATCTGGTGAACCTTGTCTTCGCGAATCAAATTGCGGATAGCGCCGTTGGGAACCAGTATCTCCAGCGCCATTGCGCGTCCCGCTCCTTCAGCGCGCGGCAGCAACGCCTGACAAAGAATTCCTTCGAGCACTAACGAGAGTTGCGCGCGAATCTGTGCCTGCTGGTCGGAAGGGAAGACGTCGATGATACGGTTGATGGTTGAGGCTGCTGAGTTCGTGTGCAACGTTGCGAGTGTTAAGTGTCCTGTTTCCGCGATGCGCAGTGCTGATTCAATTGTTTCCAGGTCGCGCATTTCGCCGACGAGCACCACGTCCGGATCCTGACGCAGCGCAGTACGCAATGCCGCGGCAAATCCGTGAGTGTCGGCGTTTACTTCGCGCTGGTTGATTAAACAGCCTTTGTGATTGTGCAGAAACTCGATCGGATCCTCGATCGTCAGAATGTGTTCGTGACGGTCGCGATTGATCTTGTCGATCATCGCTGCGAGCGTCGTCGACTTTCCGGAACCGGTTGGACCAGTAACCAGAATCAGGCCGCGCGGTTTGTCACACAGTTGTTTCACGACCTGCGGTAGCCCGAGCTCCTCGAATGCTTTGATCTCATAAGGAATGGCGCGGAACACCGCACCGACCGCGCCACGTTGGTTGAATAAATTCGCGCGAAAACGAGATAAGCCTTTGACGCCGAACGAAAAATCCAGTTCGAGATTTTCCTCGAAACGATGCTTCTGTGCGTCGGTGAGCACCGAATAGGCGAGTTGCTTCGTGTCAGCCGACGTGAGCACACGGTACGACTCGAGTGGACGAAGATGTCCGTCCACTCGAACCTGCGGCGGGGAGCCGGTCGTGATGTGGAGATCCGAACCGCCGAGCTCAGAAAGCTTTCTCAGCAGTTCGGACAAGGAAATTTGGGGAACCGTTTCGTTCAGTCGCATCGGGGTGTCTCTCCCACGCAGTTATTGGTTGCTGATTGGTTCAGCCTTGGCGCGCAGCGTTTCCATGTAGCGCTCAGCTTCTTTGGACATGCGATCGGCGAATTCCAGCGACGAATCGGTAGTCAGCCCGTAAACGCGGCCGCCCGCTTCCGTGAAGTAGAACGTCCACGCTCTTTCCGGAGTCAGCGTATCGCCTGGTGTGCGAGCCATGACTACGAACACGCGCTTGCCGTTTACTTCGCGCACGAAGTCGTTGGTTACCCAACCACCGGCCGCGACCATCTTGTCGATCACGATCCGGCGCAGGTCCGAAACGGGCAAACCCGCCAGCATGTTCTTCTGTTCACGCGAAGTCAGAAACACCGGATTCGGCCGGCTGAGTGCAACCACTGAAAGACTCATTTGGCCCGGCAGTGTTGCCGCCGGCGATTTCACTGCTGCATTCAAGCTGCCAACCACTCGTGGTCTCGTCTGGCTATTCGGAGTCGCGTGGGCCGCTTGTACGTTCGGAGTAACGGCAACCGGTTGCGAATCGGTAGTGATAACGATCGGTTGCGCATTCGAAGCAACGGCCGCCGGTTTTGCATTCGAAGTTACATAAGCCGGAGGCGCGGGCAACGTGCTTACGCCAAGAGAACTTTCCGGTATGACCGGCACGGATGGACCACCGGCCGCTGACAGATCGCCGACTGGAATGTTCTTCGGCAATGCCAACATCTGATTGCGGTGAGCTGCAAATGTCGCGGCGGCTGCTCGTTTCTGACGTAGACGCGCGCGATATCGCCGCCACCACGCACGAGAGCGATAGCGATGATGACGCTTCTTTGAAACTTGTACACTCTGCCTGACGCCGTGCGCTGAATTCGAAAAGGGCAGCATCACACCCACGGACAGCACCAGGACTAGCGCGATAGCAATTGTTCTTAACATCTCGGTTCTCCTCGAATTAGGCGACCGTCTCGCGAACAACTTCTTCAATCGTGGTCACGCCCTCGCGAATCTTGTAGAGACCTGATTCACGCAGCGTAATCATTCCGTCGTCGATCGCCTTTTTCCTCAATTCAAGTGCGGATGCACCGATCAAGATCAACTCACGAAGCTCGTCGGTGATCTCCATCACTTCGTAAAGACCGATTCGTCCCTTGTAGCCGGTGTTGTTACAGGTCGTACATCCCTTGCCTTTGAACGTCTTGAGAGTTCTCGCTTCGTCAGCGGAGAAACCAACTTCAATCAGCGCCTCGGGCGGATGCTGGTGGTCCTGTTTGCAATCCTTGCAGATACGGCGAATCAGTCGTTGTGCCTGGATGAGGTTTACGCTGGTGGCGACAAGAAAAGGTTCGATGCCCATGTTCATTAGGCGGGAAATTGTTGAGGGAGCATCGTTGGTGTGGAGAGTGGAAAGGACGAGGTGACCGGTGAGCGCGGCTTTAATGGCGATTTCAGCCGTTTCGAAGTCGCGGATTTCACCGACCAGGACGATGTTGGGATCCTGGCGCAGGAAAGCGCGCAGAGCGGCTGCGAAGTTCAAGCCGATCTGTTCCTTCATCTGCACCTGGTTGATGCCCATCAGGTTGAACTCGACCGGGTCTTCAGCCGTCATGATGTTTGTGTCGACTGTGTTCAACGACTGCAGGGCGGAGTAGAGCGTGTTTGTTTTACCGCTACCGGTTGGACCGGTAACGAGCACCATGCCGTAAGGCTTCGAGATGTTTCGTTGGAACTTCTCCAACGACTGAGGCTCGAAACCGAGCTTCGTCATGTCGAGCATCAGGTTCTGTTTGTCCAACAGACGAAGCACGACCTTTTCGCCGAAGAGAGTCGGCAGGGTAGAAACACGAAAGTCGAGCTCGCGAGAACGCGAGTCGACTTTCACTTTGATCTTGATGCGCCCGTCCTGCGGCAGGCGCTTTTCGGAGATATCAAGCTTCGACATGATCTTCACGCGCGAGATCAACGCGTCGCGAAGTTTTAAAGGCGGATGCATCACGTCGTAGAGCACGCCGTCGATGCGGAAGCGAATGCGTAACTCCTTCTCGTAAGGTTCGACGTGAATGTCGGAGGCGCCGCGGCGAAGCGCGTCAACCAGCAACACATTGACGAGACGGACCACCGGCGCGTCTTCGCTCATGCGCGACAACGTGGAAAGGTCGATCTCCTCGTTGTCTTCAACTACCTCGACGTCTCCAGTGTCGTGTTCCGTGTCAAAGTCGATGCTGTCCAGTGAAATGAGATCGGCGTGAGTGATGGCGCCGTTGCCGTTGTTTGAATTCTTGATGGCCTTTTCGTACGAGGCTTCCTCGGCGGCGGTTGAAGCGAGCTCGATTTCGCGAGACGTGCCGTAATACTTCGCGATGGCTTGTTGCACGCTGCCTTCAGCGACAACTACCGGTTCGACGTTCAAACCGGTCATGAACTTAACGTCGTCGAGCGCGAAGACGTTGGTCGGGTCAACCATCGCCAGCGTTAGTGTGGCCCCAACGCGTGAGAGAGGTAGGACGGAGTGCTTCTGGGCGACTTCCTGCGGGATGAGGCGGAGAACTGCGGGGTCGATATTGAAGAGATCGAGATTTACGGAAGGGATGCCGTATTGTCGCGAGAGGACGGCAGTGATCATGTCGTCACTGACCAGGCCCAATTTGACCAGATTGAAGCCCAGACGCCCACCGTGTTCGCGTTGGTAGTCGAGAGCCTCTCTCAGGTTTTGAGGGCTAATAAGATTTTCGCGTACGAGAATTTCCCCTAATTTCGCTGACATTTGTGCCTTTTACTGGGCGCGGTAAATCTTCTTCCCGATACTGGTTGGATTGGAGGCGCCCGAATGGGGGCGCGAGGCATGCTCTACTCAACGATGGACCAACATCGTTGTGTGTTCATAGTACAGTTTCAACACGAAGAGTGTCAAGGTTCGAATTCCACAGAAACTCGTGGAGAATCTCACAATTTGGAGGGTAAAGAAGCGAAAGGCCGCAACCTTCCGAAGGAATGCTGCGGCCTTTCGACTCAGTCTATGAAGTGGTGCTTACGGACGTGGCTTCCGAGCTGGCCGGCCTGGATTTTTATCCGGCACCACCTTTTCAGTGCTCTTCAGTTCCGCAAGGATCGCCTTGGCGTCTGCCTTCAGTGGATTCGAGTCAGGAGCGACGTCAACAAAGTGCTGGAGGTAGTTTGCCGCTTCCTGGAACTTTTCTTTGTCCTGTTGCGCGTAGAGTGCGAGTCCGGCGCCGAGATTGGCTTCCGGGCTGTCCGGCTGGCTTTGCAAAACTGCCTGAAACTCAACCAAAGCCTTGTCTGATTGGCCGGAGTCGAGCAGCATCTGGGCCGCGTCGAGTTGTGCTTTGGATTTCTTGGCCGGATCGGTCTCCAGCGCGATGTACTCTTTAAATGCCGCCAATCCTTCCTCCGCCTTGGCCGGTTCGACTTTACTGACGAACAAGCGCATCGACTCAGCGTTAGTCAGCATCGCGGCGTACTTGTTTTTGTTGTAACGGTCCAGTTCAGCAGGATCGGTCGGCGCTGTCTGTCCTTTGAGCATCGCGACAGCCTTGGTTGCTGTTTCGGCGGCGCTTTTGAAGTCGGCCTTGGCCGCGTCCAGAGCGGCGGTACGACCGGCGTCGTCGAGAGACTTATTCGTAATGGCGGCGTTGTAGCGCTGAACTCCGCGCCCTTTCAAAGCTACGGCCTTATTGGTCAGAAGCGCCGGTTGTTCCGGATCGGCAGCGAGGCCTTCGTCATATTGGGTGAGGGCCTCAGTGAACTTCTGCACCGCTACGTCGGATTGCTTGCCATTACTGGCAGCATTCGCTGCGGTCAGCGCTTCATTTCCGGCTTTGAACGTACGCGCGATGATCTCGTTTGCTTCCGTAACTTTCTTGTTCTTCGCTTCGATCTCTTCGTTCTTCTTCCGTAGCTCCTCCATCTTGGCCTTGTCAGCCGCGCTCGGAGCGCCTCCCGCCGGCGGATTGGGCGAAGCACCGCCGACCTTGTCGAGATCCTCGAGCGTGAGTCTTCGGCCATCGCCCGGGGTCACCGTGATTTCGACTGGCACGCCGCGTCCGACTTTGACGCCTGGCACGTAGTTTGGGGCTGCAGTCGGATGACTTACCGCAACGGTATAGGTACCGACGAACGGCAGTCCCGCAAAGACAAACTCACCGTTCTTGTTTGTCTCCGTCTTGTACTGCGCCTTCATGTCCGTTCGGAACACGTCGATCTGCGCCTTGACCAGGGGAACCGTTTGCCCGTCGGCTTGCTTCATCGTGACCTTGCCGCGGAGTTCAGCCACCTGTGCGAACGTGGGCACTGAAGCCACCGCCAAAAGAATGGCGACCGCGAGCGCTCCAACAAAGTATTTACCAATCATTTCTTCAGATTCCTCCACTGCCGGGGCTTCTCAGGACGTGCCGTAAGATGCACCCTTTCTAATTTGCGGTTGTAATTATAAGCACCTGCGAGATTTTGGCTAAAACTTAATAAGCAAAACGATTACTGTCAAGCTGGTAAGGTATGGGATCGCTAACACCAGCTTCCCGAAAAGCACGTAAACGCAGCGCGCACGAATCGCAGTTTCCACAAGCACGGTCGGAAGATTGATAACACGACCAGGTGAGTTGCAACGGCGCCTCGAGCTCCAAACCTTTCGTTACGATCTCAGACTTTTTCTTCGCGATTACCGGCGTTTTGATTACGAGATTCGTTTCGGGCTTTGTGCCGAGGTCGATCACGCTTTGAAACGCTGCATAGAACTCGGGACGGCAATCAGGATAACCCGAGGAGTCTTCCGCCACTGCTCCTATATATATTGAGTTTGCGCCGATAACTTCGCCCCAACTAACAGCCGCGCTAAGCAAGTGGGCATTGCGGAAGGGAACGTAGCTCGACGGAATACTTCGCGAAGTTAGATCGGCAGGCGTAACGGCGATCGACGGATCGGTAAGAGACGAGCCGCCGATATGCGCGAGGTGTTCGAGTGGGATCACCAGACGCAGTTTGACGTCGTAGTGATCGGCCAAAGCTTCAAATGCCTGGCGTTCGCGTTGTTCTGTTCTTTGACCATAAGAAACGTGCAAAAAAGCGAGTTCGTCGTTTTCATGGTGAGCGATGGCAGCGGTTACGCACGAGTCCATTCCGCCTGAAACAAGGCAGATAGCGCGTTGTGGTCGTTCGCTATATTCAATATCAGCGACCTCGGTCGCCACTTCTTCACTGCCGCCCATCACACTCCTTGCACGTCTGGTCCCCAGATGTACTTGTGCAACTGCAATTGCATGCGCACGTTCAGACCGCTTCCCGCGATCCACTCCGCCAATCGTTGGAGATCTATCTGACCCCACACGGGCGAGATCAGAATCGCACGTGTTCGCGTCTCGAGATCATGCTCCTGAATCACGCCCTTTGCATAGAACCAATCGCCTTCGTCAGCGACTACAAACTTGACTTCATCCACGTCCGCGCGCAGACGTTCGATATTGGACCATTCGTTCCTCGCTTCCTCGCCTGAAGCGGGACACTTGATGTCGAGAATCACTTTCGCCCGTGGATCCAGTTCGGATGTCGAGACGTAGTTTCCGGTCTCGACCAGGACTTCGAAATCCTCATCGCAAAGCCGCCGGATCAGTGCGAAAGCTTCTTTCTGAGCGAGTGGTTCGCCGCCAGTTACTTCTACCAGTTTGCAACCCAGCGAGTGCACTTGTTGCATCACATCGTCCAGCGAAACGTGCTCGCCGCCCGTGAACGTGTACTCGCTGTCGCACCAGACGCAGCGCATCGGGCAGCCGGTCAGGCGCACAAAGGTGCACGGACGTCCGGCGTGGGTCGATTCGCCCTGAATGGAACGAAAGATTTCGGTGACGCGCAGCATTTGACCGGAATCTAGCCTAGCAACCGCTGGGTGTCAAAAGTTCGCTAAATCCGGTAATTTACTCGGAACGGTTGAGAGTCCCCCGGTGACAGCCAGAAGCGACGACATTGCGAAGTTAATCAAAGAGGGCACGAGCCGCTTGCTTGGGCGTGCCGCGGACAGCCGTTCGCTCAGCTCGGACGTGCTATCGCCACGCGTTCTGGCTGCAGTCGAGAAGTATCTCCTGCGCGATGAGCCAAACACGCGGGCTGCTGACATCAACAAGTTTATGGACGAAATGCAGGCTGACGATCTGTGCCTGATCGTTGCTTGCGAACGTGGCGATGAGAACGCGTGGACCGATCTGGTCGAGCGTTTTACCACGACCGTCCGTTCGGCAGCACGCTCGGTCAGCGCGAACGAAGACGCAGCGGAAGACCTGGCCCAATCGATCTGGGCCGAGCTTTACGGACTGCGCGTCCGAGACGATGGCCGGCGCGCCAGCAAACTCGCTTATTACTCCGGACGCGGTTCGCTCGCCGGTTGGTTGCGTGCGGTCGTCGCACAGCTCTCGGTCGACGCGTTTCGCAAGCAAGCGAAACTGGTGCAGACGGAAGAAGACGCGGATTTCGATCGACTCGCGCGCGACTCACACATCAGTGAAACACCAACGTTCGCGGCGGCCGGAGTGCAGAATCCCGAGCAGTCGCTCTCCAATCGTTTCGCGCGGGAACACTTGCAGCAAGCGTTGACGCAGGCTCTTGGCGAACTCGCGGCCGAAGATCGTCTGCTCGTAAAACTCTACTATTTTGACAATCTACGATTACGCGAAGCCGGCGTCGTTTTGGGCGTGCATGAAGCAACGGCGAGCCGGCGTCTGACCCGGATTCAAACGGATTTGCGCAAGCGAGTGGGTCAGATTTTGGTCGATGAACGCGGTTGGACAAAGGCCGAGGCCGAGCGCTCCTTCGCGGAAGTGGCGCAACATTTAGAGACGGATTTGGAAGCGTTGATCAAAGAGAAGAGCTTTTGACTGCAAGGTATCGAAATCGCTACGTTCTCTCTTTGGCAGCGTCAGTTTTGCAATGAGACAGGAAACAAACAACGAGATCGATCTGTTGCTTCGCCGCATGAGCCGGCAGGACGGCGGTTCTGCGCGTGACGGCCAAGCGCACGATCGACATCGCGACCAACATTTCGACGTCGATGAGCTGAGTTCGTATGCGCAGAACGCGTTGCCGTCGGCGGCGCGCGCGCGTTACACGGAACATCTCGTTGATTGTTCGACGTGTCGAAAACTGGTTACCGAGTTAAGCCTGTCGCTTGGCGCAACTGCCGCTGCCAGCGCGCCGGTCGAAACAGTTGGCGAGCCGAGTGCGCTGAAGCAGTTTCTGGCGAGTCTCTTCGCGCCGATGGTTTTGCGTTACGCTGTTCCGGCGTTAGGTTTAATCGTCGTGGCGGCTATCGGTTTCGTGATCCTGCGCGAGCGGCGCCGGGACAATTTTGTGGCTCAAAAAAACACGAAGCAAAACGAATCTGCGCCGCTTACTGCGACGCCGGCAGCACCCGCGCCTTCATCGTCGCCTACCGCGACTGCCCAAGGCTCCGCGCAACCGGATCGATCGCGTGAGTTAACCGATTCGAAAGAAGCAGCACCGAAGAGCGGGAGCACGTCGAGCGATGCCGCTGGCACTGGACCAGCGCCTGCTCCAAAACCCACGCCTGCTCGCGACGAAAACACGGCGCCGCAACCCGGGTTCATGGCCGAGCCCGCGCCAGTAGCGAAATCCGCTGCCGCGACTGAAAGCGAGAATCAAAAGAAGGAAGAGCAAAAGAAAAAGGACGAGGTTGCCAGGAAAACACCAACATCAACTGCGACGGTCCAAACGGCAGATGCTACAGTCTCGACCGCGCGAGCGAATGAGCCTGTGCGTGAATACACCAGCGCCCCACAAACTGGAGGTCAACGTGTTGATGAAAGTAAGCCTGAGGCTCCCCCTGCTCAAAAGCGAACCGTAGTTGGCAGCGTGGGCGCTCTTTCTCGAGGGCGCGCACAAACAGACAAGGTCGAAGCCGAAACACGCACCGTCTCCGGCCGCCGCTTCCGAAAAGAGCGTGGCATTTGGACCGACACGGCGTATGATTCGTCAACCGCAACTGTGAGCATGGCTCGCGGCTCCGAACAATTCAGAGCGCTGGTCGCCGACGAGCCCGAAATTAAAAAGATTGCCGAACAACTCGACGGCGAGGTCATCGTTGTTTGGAAGGGCCGCGCCTATCGAATTCGGTAGGAGAAAACCATTCAATGAACCTTGGAACAAAACTCAATTGCGCGGTTTTGTCTGTCGTCCTCTTTGGTTTTGCCGCAACTCTGAATCCAGCATTCTCGCAAACAAACCGAACGCGTCCGGCAACGAGGCAAGGCCGGCGAAGCCAGGCTTATCCCGCAATCAACAGCATCGTTCGCCAGATCGACGCGCGGAACGTCGAGCGCACCATTCGTCAACTCGTCTCCTTCGGTACGCGCAATACGTTGTCTGAACAGAACGACCCGAAACGCGGCATCGGCGCCGCGCGCGACTGGCTTTACGCCGAGTTTCTCAAAGCGGCTGAAACTTCCAACGGCCGCATGACTGTCGAGAAGCAGAGTTACGAACAGCAAAAAGCGCAGCGTGTGCCGGAGCCGACTATCATCACCAACGTCGTGGCAACGTTGAAAGGATCGCAACCGGAAGCGACGAATCGTGTCTACGTCGTCAGTGGTCACTACGATTCGATGTGCAGCAGTCCAACGGACGCGAAATGTGACGCCCCCGGCGCTAATGACGACGCCTCAGGCACGGCTGCAGTGCTCGAGATGGCCCGCGTGATGGCGAAGTTTGAGTTTGACGCGACGATCGTTTTCGTCGCGGTTGCCGGTGAAGAGCAGGGCCTGCTCGGCTCGACGCACTTCGCGGAACAAGCGAAACAGAAGAACTGGAACATCGACGGGATGTTCACTAACGACATCGTCGGCAACACGCTCGGCGGCAACGGTATTCGTAATCGGAACACTGTGCGTGTGTTCTCCGAAGGCGTGCCGACGAACGAAACCACGGCGGAGGCAACCACGCGCCGCAGCGTTGGCGGTGAAAATGATTCGCCTTCGAGGCAACTCGCGCGCTTTATTAAAGACACTGCGGAAGGACTGGTGCCGCAGATGAACGTGATGATGGTTTATCGTCGCGATCGTTATGGCCGCGGCGGCGACCACATTCCTTTTCTCGAGCGTGGTTATCCGGCGGTGCGCTTCACCGAAACAAACGAAGAGTTCCGTCATCAACATCAAAACGTGCGCGTTGAGAAAAGCGTGCAGTACGGCGACCTGCCGCAGTTTGTCGATTTTGCTTACGTGGCGAATGTTGCGCGCGTGAATGCGGCGGCGCTGGCGATGCTGGCATACGCGCCGGCGCGGCCGGCAGGTGTAACGATCGTTTCGCGGTTGTCCGACGACACGGAACTGCGTTGGGAAGCGAACAAGGAACCCGATCTCTACGGCTACGAAATCGTCTGGCGCGATACGACGTGGCCTGCCTGGCAGGGAGTGAAAGCCGTCGGAAACGTCACGAGCTTCACGTTGAAAGGAATGTCGAAAGACAACTACTTCTTTGGTGTGCGGGCCGTGGACAAGGAGGGGCACCGCAGTCCGGTGACATTTCCGCGTCCGGTCCGGCAGCAGCCCGCAAACCGGAGCACGACGACCAGCAGCAATCCGTGAGCTACTTTTCTCGACTAAGTCGCGCAGTGTTGCGTCTAAGTTGACATGAAGTTCTCAAAGAAGAGCCTGATTGCTTCGTTCGCGATCGCGGCGATGCTCGCGACGCAGACGCTCCTTACGTTTGCTGACACGCCAAAAGCCGCGAAGAAAGTTCCTTTTAGCGACGAGCAGCGAATCATTCATGTCCTGAATCGGCTCGGTTTCGGTGCACGCCCTGGCGACGTCCAACGCGTGAAGGCGCTCGGCCTCGACACGTACATCAACCAGCAGCTCAATCCCGAGAAGATCGCTGACACTGTTGCCGAAAACAAGGTCAAAGATCTGACCGTGCTGGATATGAGCACTGTGGATCTCTACGCGAAGTACCCGCGACCGGGCCGCTTGTTGCGGCAGCTTCAACAGCGAGGCATGTTGAGCGGGGAGTCCCAGACGGACCCCAAGGACCTGGACCCGCAGAACGAGAAGAACCGCGAATTCCTTCAAGAGTATTACCGGCAGAACGGACTACAACGGCCACAGCGCATAATGGCCGAGCTGCAAGCGTCGCGAATCCTCCGTGCGGTTTACAGCGAACGACAGCTTCAGGAAGTGATGGTCGATTTTTGGACCAACCACTTCAACGTCTTCGCCGGCAAGGGCGCGGATCGCTGGCTGCTCCCGTCCTACGACCGCGACACGATTCGGCCGAATGCAATGGGCAAGTTTTCGGAGTTGCTGTTAGCGACGGCGCAGAGTCCGGCGATGCTGTTCTATCTCGACAATTTTCAGAGCGTCAGTCCCGATGCGAATCGCGGGCGTGCAATGCGGCGTCAGAACGCGCAGCGGCCGCGGCGTGGCATAAATGAAAACTACGCGCGCGAGTTGATGGAGTTGCACACACTCGGCGTCGACGGTGGTTACACGCAAAAAGACGTGCAGGAAGTCGCACGCTGTTTCACTGGTTGGACCATCTTCCAACCTCGTGGCGGCGGCGCGGCGTTGAACGCAATGAGGGGTAACGATGCGGCACGTCGCACTGCCGGGACGTTCTTCTTCAACGCCCGCGCTCACGACGACGGCGAGAAGACGGTGTTGGGCCACAAGATTCCGGCTGGTGGCGGATTCAAAGACGGGTTGACGGTGATCGGCATCCTCGCGCATCACCCGGCCACAGCGAAGTTCATCGCCACAAAACTCGTACGTCACTTCGTTTCAGATACAGCGCCGCCCGCGCTAATCGATCGCGTTGCTGCGACATTCACAAAGAGCGACGGCAACATTCGAGAAACACTGAAAGCCATCTTCTTTTCAAACGAGTTCAACTCGCCGGAAGTCTATCGCGCGAAGATTAAACGGCCGTTTGAACTGGTGGTAAGTGCAATCAGAACACTCGGCGCAGACACGAATGGTGGACCAGGCACGCATCAATGGATCGCGCGCATGGGCGAACCGCTTTATGGTTTCCAAACGCCTAACGGTTATTCCGACGCGACCGAGAGCTGGGTAAACACCGGCGGCTTACTCGAACGAATGAATTTCGGACTGGCGCTCGCAGGCAATCGAATCCAGGGCACGCGCGTCGATCTCGCCAAACTGAACGTGCCGGAGAAGTCGAAACTGATCGACGAGTCGTTAAAAATGATCGTTGCCGGCGAGATCTCCGCCGCAACTCGGGAGACGCTGCTGAAACAGATCGACGAAACGAATGCCGACACGGCAGCGAAGGTCATTGGTTTGATTCTCGGCACGCCGGAGTTTCAGAGGCAGTAAGGTACTAAATTATGAATCGCAGGTTTTTTATAAAGTCGGGCAGTATCGCGTTGGCAAGTGTCGGCCTATCTCTGTCAACGCCGCTTTCAGCGCCGGGTTTTCTTCAGCGCGCCGTTCTGGCAAACGAGCGCAGTGGCGGCAAACGTAAGACTCTCGTCGCCATCTTTCAACGCGGCGCCGTAGACGGGCTGAACATGATAGTCCCATTTGGCGAGTCGAATTATTACGACCTGCGGCCTTCGATTGCGATTCCGAAACCAAACGGAAGCAGCGAGGACACAGCGATCGATCTCGACGGCTTCTTTGGCTTGCATCCGTCGATGAACTCGCTCAAGCCCTTGTGGGATTCGAAGCGACTCGCGATCATTCACGCTTCCGGTTCGCCCGACAACACGCGGTCGCACTTCGACGCGCAGGATTACATGGAATCCGCGACACCCGGTGTGAAGTCGACTAGTGACGGCTGGCTGAACCGTTACCTGCAAAACAAGAAAGACCAAGAGGCATCACCGTTTCGCGCGATTTCGATCACGCAGCAGATGCCGCGGTCGATGATGGGCCGAGCGCCGGTGCTGGCAATGTCGGATTTGTCGAACTTTGCGATTCGCGCGGGTAAATCGTCGGCGAGCGTGCAAGGCGGTTTCGAAGCAATCTACTCGCGCGACAAGACTGAAATGCTGGCCGACACTGGACGCGAGACTTTTGACGCCATCAATTATCTGAAGCAGGCGAATCCCGCCCAGTACAAACCAGACAACGGCGCGCAGTATCCGGCGGGTCCATTGGGCAGATCGTTGCTTCAGATTGCGCAGTTGATCAAAGCGGGTGTTGGTTTGGAGATCGCTTTCACTGACGTCGGCGGCTGGGACACGCACGCGAACCAGGGCAATGCTCGCGGCCAGTTGGCTAACCGGTTACAGCAGTTCAGCACTGCGATCGCGGCGTTCTACCAGGACCTCGGCCAACGAATGGATGACGTGGTTGTGTTGACGATGTCGGAGTTTGGCCGCACGGTCAAGGAGAACGGCAATCGCGGCACGGACCACGGGCATGCGAATGCGATGTTAATGCTGGGAAACGGTGTGCGTGGCGGTCAGGTTTATGGAAAGTGGCCCGGACTCAGGAACGATCAGCTTTTTGAGGGACGCGATCTCGCGTTGACCACGGACTTTCGTGATGTGTTTGGCGAGGTTGCCGCGCGTCATCTCGGCGCAGCGGATTTGAAATCGGTGTTTCCCGGTTACTCAAGCAGCGAATCGAAGTTCAAAGGATTTTTCCGAACCGGTTGATGACGTAAAGCATTATCACGGCAAGCACTGACACTATCACCGATAACGTAAAAGCCTCATTGTCGCGGCCCGCCTGCACGGCATCATAGATCGCCACCGATGCAGTCTGCGTTTTGCCGGGAATGTTTCCGGCGATCATGATCGTCACGCCAAAATCTCCGAGCGCGCGCGCAAACGCGAGCGCTGTCGCCGCCAACACACCCTTTGCCGCCAATGGCAACGTAATTCGGAAAAAGATGCGCCGGTTGTTCAGACCGAGCGTCCGCGCTGCCGCTTCGAGATCCGTGTTCACTGATTCAAATGCCGCTCTCAGGCTCTTCGTTACGAGCGGCAGCGCGTGAATCGTGGCGGCGATGATCGCGGCCGTGACAGTGAACGTTAGACGAATACCAAACGTGCGATCGAGAAAAGCCCCGATAGTCGAACGAGAACCAAGCACGACCAAAAGGTAGTAACCGAGCACCGTGGGCGGCAGAACGAGTGGCAACGTGACGAGCGCATCGATCAGGTTGCGCCCCGGGAAACGCTTGCGAGCGAGTAGCCATGCGAGTGCCGATCCGGCGACGAGCGCAATCAGCGTCGCGGCGGTAGCCACAGCAAAGGAAAGCCTGATGGGGAACCAGTCGATCACGGGGTTTGGGTAAGCTTAAGCCACAAAGAGGCACAAGAAGCACAAGAGAAACGATTTTGACCTTTGAGCTTGGTACTTTGTACTTGCGCGCCTTTGACAACTGACAAAGTACAAAGAACCGCGCTCAAAGGACAAGGACCCGTGTCTTTTGTGCCTCTTTGTGGCTTACAATCGGGCGCTTATGAAACCGCGGATTTTGCGCTACGAATCAGTGGCCTCTACCAACAGCGAAGTCGCGCGGCTTGCTGTCGAAGGCGCTGAAGAAGGTTTGGCGATCGTTGCCGACGAACAGACCGCCGGACGCGGGCGTTTGCAACGCGCGTGGTCGTCGCCGAAAGGCGCGGGTTTGTACTTCAGCATGTTGTTGAGACCGCGCATCGCTCCGGATCGCTGGCCGCTCATCACGTTTGTCGCCGCGCTGGCGACAAACGACGCGTTACTCGAGGGCGCGGGTGTGCTAACCGACATCAAGTGGCCCAACGATCTACTGGCGAACGAAGGAAAGATCTGCGGCATACTCGCCGAAGCGATCGAGACACCAGCCGGACGCGCGGTCGTCGTGGGTATTGGCATCAACTTAACCAACAACGCTTTTCCGCAAGATTTACTTGGTGTGGCAACATCGGTAGCGCGGGAGTCCGGCCGGCAACCCGAACGCGAGACAATCCTGGCCGCGCTGCTGAGCGCGCTCGCTCGTTGGTATTCCTTGCTGCACGAACCGGAGGGCGCCGCGAAAATCGTCGCGGCATGGACCAGCCGTTCTTCGTACGCGTCGGACAAGTCGGTTCGGGTAACAAACGGCGATGAAGTTCTACAAGGCATCACTCGCGGTATCGAGAGCGACGGCGCGCTGCGTCTCGAGACCGCTCAGGGAATTCAGTTGATACGCGCGGGAGACGTCACGAGTGTCAGACCGGCGAGTGTGAACGCTAGTCAATGCGCATAGTGCTGAACACTTTGGGATCGTTTGGCGACATCCATCCGTACATGGCGCTCGCGATGGAGTTGCAGGCGCGTGGTCACGTGCCGGTGGTCGCGACCATGGAGATCTATCGCGATAAGATTGAAGGCGTGGGTCTGGAGTTCTTTCCGGTGCGTCCAAACATTCCACAGCCGAAAGAACAGGAACCGGGTCTGATCGAAAAGATCATGGAACCAAAGACCGGCGCGCGGTTCCTTACCGAGGAGCTGATCTTTCCGGCAGTGCGCGACAGTTACAACGATCTGCTTCAGGCAGTCAGCGATGCCGATCTGCTCGTGACGCATCCGGCTGCTCCCGCTGGTCCACTGGTTGGCCGCAAAACCGGAATGCCGTGGATATCGACAATCCTGGCGCCGCTCTCGTTCTTTTCCGCTTACGATCCTCCCGTGCCGCCGTTCTGGCAATGGACGAGCAAGCTCAACGTGCTGGGACCACGTTTCATGAAGTTCTTCCTCGACACGATGAAGAGTAGTTACAAAGCGAAAGCCATCGTCGAGTTCAGAAACGAACTGGGATTGAGTGACACCGGCAATCCGATGTTCGAAGGACAACATTCGCCAACGCTCGTGCTCGCGTTGTTTTCGAAAGTGTTTGCGAAGCCGCAACCGGATTGGCCCAGGCAAACGGAGGTTACGGGTTTCTGTTTCTACGATGGCAGGGATCAAGCGCCGATGCCTGCTGAGCTCGAGCAGTTTCTGGCGGCTGGACCACCGCCGATTGTTTTTACGCTGGGTTCGTCTGCCGTTTGGGTGGCGCGTGATTTCTTCCAGGAGAGTATCGAAGCGGCGAAGCGGTTGGATCAGCGTGCGGTGTTGCTCGTAGGTGACGAACGCAATCGTCCGCCGTCACTGCCGAACGGGATGATCGCGGTTGACTACGTGCCGTACGAGACCTTACTTCCACGCGCGAGTGTTGTGGTCCATCACGGTGGCGTCGGTACGACTTCGCAGGGTCTGCTTGCTGGGGTGCCAACGCTGATCGTTCCGTTTGCTTTCGATCAGCCGGACAATGCGGATCACGCGCGCCGTCTTGGTACGAGCCGGACAGTTTATCGAGACAAGTATCGCGCAGCGCGGGTCGCGAAAGAGCTGCACGAACTACTTGCGCGGCCACAGTACAAACAGAACGCCGCGCAAGTCAGCCAACAACTGAAGCAGGAAAACGGTCCCGCCCGAGCCGCGGACTTGATCGAACAAGTGTCGCGTCAAACGCCGAATCCCGACGAGGAGCTGGTCTATGCTGCTGGCGATTGACGCGGGCAACAGCAACACCAAGGTGGCGCTCTTCGATGGTTACGAATTCCGGGCGCAGTGGCGTTTGACGAGCAGTGAACTCGCACAGCTTGCCGCGATCAATCCCGAAGACATTGAAGCAGTCGTGATTGCATCTGTGGTACCGGCAATAAACCCGACGCTCACGCGCATCTCCGAAGACCACTTCAAACTGACACCCGTGTTCGTCGATCACACCACACCCATAGGGTTGAAGATACTTTACGATTCACCCGCGGAACTCGGCGCTGACCGGATTGTCGATGCGGTCGCGGCCGTCGAGAAATACGGCGCGCCGTGTATCGTCGTAGATTTTGGAACCGCGACGACCTTTAACGTGATTAATGCGGCGGGTGAATTTCTCGGCGGCGCGATCAGCCCCGGACTGATGACGTGCAGCGAAGCGCTCTTTGCGCGCGCTGCAAAACTGCCGCGCGTGAAAGTCGAACGCCCCGAAAAAGTGATCGCTTCGTCTACCGTCGCCGCGATACAGTCGGGTTTGTACTACGGATATTCCGGCCTTGTGGACGGTGTGCTGGAACGCATGATCGCCGAGCTGGGCGTAACGCCGCGCGTGATTGCCACTGGTGGTCTCGCTTATGCGATCGCTTCCCGATACATCGACCAACGAGACGACACACTTACGCTCGAGGGTTTGCGCCTCGTTTATGAACGAATTAAAACTTAACTACTTCAACTACTTCACCGAAATCGAAGATACGTTTGTCAGGCGGCGTGGCAAGCATCTGTTTCTCAGCCCAATGGATTGGGCGTTGATGGAAACGTGGAAACAGCAGGGCATCCCGTTGCACATCGTGTTGCGCGGCATTGAACGATCGTTTGATTCCTACGAAGCGAAGCCGCGAAAACGTACGGTGAAGTCGCTGCTTTATTGTCAGGAAGAAGTTGAAGCTCAATACGCCGAGTGGACGGAAGCGCGCCTGGGCGCCTCGTCCAGCGAAAACAGTGATACGGAAAAGACTCCGTTTTCCATCGACGCGATCACCGAACACCTCCAAAGCAATCGCGAGTTATTGCTCCAGTCAGCCGAAGCACGCCGGCCGGAAGACGATCTTTCGGAAGCAATGACCCGCGTGGCGGCATTGCTCAATGAAATCGAACAGGATCTTGCCGCGGGCGTGACACTCAACACGCGCATGCTCGAAGACTCCCTGACCGGTTTCGAACGTTTGCTGAACAACTCCATGTTTGCGGTCGCCTCGGGCGACGATCTCGAAAAGCAAAAGACGGCCGTCAAAGAGCAACTCAAACCTTATCGCAATCACATGGAGACAGAAGTTTATAATCAAACATTCAACAACCTTCTGCTGAAGCGTTTGCGGGAGCAGTTTTCCGTGCCACGACTCAGCTTGTTTTACGTCTGACCCCCCAGCCTCGCAGAGACGCGCGCGTTTATTTGCGGCAGGGCTGAAAAAGGAGAATCGTAATGGCTGAAATGACTATCAGGCGCTTCGGCGTGATTTCGGTGGCCAAGATGTACGGACTGCTCATGTTTATCTTTGGCCTGATCTTCGGTGTGCTGTACGGGTTGGTTTTCATCATCTTTGGCGCGGCGATGTCGGCAATGGCCGGGGGCGGCGACGCAACCGCGGGCGGTGTGAGTTCGGTTGTCGTCGGTATCATCATGATGATCGCGATACCGGTGATGTACGGATTGATCGGGTTCATCATGGGCGCCATTGGCGCCCTGGTTTATAACGCACTGGCGGGAATGATCGGCGGTGTTAAGTTTGAACTGGAAGGCGTGCAACACGAATACGCGCCGCCACCACCGCCTCATCATTGGGAACCGCATCAGTATCCGGCGCAGTAAATGTCTTTGGAAGTCGAGATAGAACGGATTCTGCCTGGCGGTTACGGGTTGGCCCACGCGGAGGGCAAGACGGTTTTTGTCTCGCTCGCGGCGCCAGGCGATCGGCTGCGAGTGCGGGTGGAGCGGCAGCAGGGCAACGTGCTGTTTGCGTCGATCGAGGAGATCCTCGTCGCCTCACCCGTTAGAATTGAACCGCCATGTCCATACTTCGGCCGTTGCGGCGGCTGCGATTTCCAACAGCTCGCTTATGAAAACCAGCTCGCTGCGAAGGCCGAGATCATTCGCGACTGTTTGCATCGCATCGCGCGTCTCGACGTTGTGCCTGAGATCGTCGTTACGCCGTCGCCGCGTGACTGGCGTTATCGCATGCGGGCGATGTGGCAGATCGATCGGAACGAGCGCGCGATTGGTTACTACGAACGTGGTTCGCGACGTGTTTGTGACGTGGTCGATTGCGCAGTGTTGATGCCGCAGTTGCAGGAGACGCTCGAACAGGTACGTTCGACGGAGTGGGACGATTTTCCACCGGATTTGAAACATTTGGAAGTGGTCGCGGGTGAGAACGGCGTTTCGCTGGCGCCGTCGTTTGCAGAGTTTGAGACTCTGGAACTGGAGCTTGGGATTGGACACGAGCGTTATACCTACAACGCAGAGGCGTTCTTTCAGATCAATCCGGGATTGTTGGCGCCGCTGATCGAGTTTGCGTTGGGCGATGTGACGGGTCGATTGGCGATCGATCTTTATTGTGGCGTTGGGTTGTTCACCCTGCCCCTGGCGCGGCGATTTGAAGGAGTGTTTGCGGTTGAAGGTAACCCAATCGCGGCTCGGTTTGCGTCTCGTAATGTAGAGATGCTTGCAAAACTGGAAAATGTGCGCGTCGTCAACATGGGTGTGGCTGAGTGGTTGAGGCCCAGAACTTTGAACGCTGACTTCCTGCTGCTCGATCCACCGCGGGCTGGCGCTGAGTCGGCAGTGATCAAGGGCATTCTGGATTTTGCCGCGCCGCGTGTGACTTATGTGTCGTGTGATCCGGCGACGTTGGCGCGCGATCTGAAGAAACTGATCGCGGGCGGTTATGCGATCGAAGCGCTGCGGGCGTTTGATCTGTTTCCGCAGACGCACCATGTAGAGACGGTCGTTCGGTTACACTTAGGTTAAGAAATGAATCCTCACCGAGCCTCACTAAGCCGGCATCCGCTGGCGGAAATCGTAGTTCCGTTTGCGGCGGGTGTCTGCGCCGCTAATTACTTTCCAACTAAGTTGACTGTGTTGTGGCTCGCAGGCGCAGTTTGCGTTGCGGTGGTGACCGTTGCGCTGGTGAAGCGAATACTGTCGATTGCCGGAGTTGCGTTGTTGTTGGCGTTTGGTGTGGCAGGAATGGTGTTGGCGGTTCAGGAAAGAAAGACTGAGACCAGTGAGTTGGGAGAGTTTGCTGGGCGGCAAGTGATTGTTACTGGAGTGTTAGTTGGGCAACCCGAGTTTGGGCGGGATTTGCTTTACCTCACGATTAGTGTGGAACGCTTGGATGTTGAGGGATCTTCGCGGATTGGTTCGGGCGTTGTTTCGCTCATGGCGCCGTTTAGAGATGAAGGAGCCGAGCAGGAGTTTCGCGGGTTGGGATTACGTTATGGCGCGCGGGTTCGTGTGGTCACGACGCTCAGTCGCCTCGATAACTACCGCAATCCGGGTGTGTCGCCGTTGTCAGAGTTTCTCGATCGCAAAGGTTACGCGGCTACCGGCTTAATAAAGAGTTCGGCTGCGATCACACGCCTCGAGGACGCGTCAGGCGTTTCGTTCTTACGAGTGCTTTATTCGTGGCGCGAAACGTTGCAGCACGAGATTCACTTGCGATTTGATTCGGAAACAGCGGGCGTGCTCGACGCGGCGCTGCTTGGCAATCGCTATAACCTCTCGCGTGAGACGGCGGAGAGGTTTCGCGAAGGTGGCACTTTTCACGTGCTGGTGATTAGTGGAATGCACATCAGCTTGATCGGCGGAATCGTGTTTCTCGCGATGCGGCGTTTCACGAAGAGAAGAGTACTTCAGTTTGTCGTCCCGGCTGTTGTCGTGTGGGCTTACTCGCTGGCCGTTGGCGCCGATGCTTCCGTGGTTCGTGCCGCGCTGATGTTCACTTTTGCAGGACTGGCGCCGGTGCTCTTTCGGCAGTCGACTTCGTTGAACGGTCTTGGCGCCGCAGCGTTGGTCCTGTTAGTCGACAGTCCGAAAGAGATCTTCGATCCATCGTTTCAACTGACGTTTCTTTCGGTGCTGGCGATTGTGGTCGTGGCGTGGCCGCTGTTGCAAACGTGCAGCGCGATCGGCGCGTGGTATCCGACACGCGAGACGCCTGTGCCGCCTGTGTGCTCGCGTGGCGTGCGTTGGTTTTGCGAGCTGTTGTTTTGGAGTGAACGCAAATGGAAGAAGGAGATAGTACGTTCGCCGTATCGTTACCGGCTCTTCAAAGCGCCGTCTGCTGCTCGGCTCGAACGATATCGTGTTCAGGCGTGCTTGCGATACATCTCTGCGGCGGTGATTGTGTCCGCTGCGGTCCAATTATTGTTGCTGCCATTAATGATTGTTTACTTTCACCGCCTCTCGCCTGCATCGCTGATGCTGAACATCGTCGTGGGTGTATTGCTGGCTGCGTTGACGGCAGTCGCGTTATTCGCCCTCCTGTTTTCACAGCTCAGTCTTACGCTGGCCGCGCCGTTCTTCAAACTCGCTAACCAGATCGACTGGCTGATGGTTCATAGCGTCGATCCCTTCGCGCGCTTAAATTTGGCTTCGATCCACCTTCCCGAGTACTCCGGTTGGTCGTCATTCGTTTACTTGCTGTACTACGTTCCGCTGCTGGTGCTTGTTATCGCCAAGCCCAATCGCGGGATTAAGACATTTGTGATCGCACAAATCTTGCTCGTCGCGGTTTTGATCGTTCATCCGTTTAGTGCGACGGCTGATGGGAAACTGCGCGTTGATTTTCTCGACGTTGGGCAGGGTGACTCGGCGCTGGTAACGCTGCCTGATGGGAGGACGCTGTTGGTTGATGGTGGTGGGGCCACGGATAGACACAGAGGGAACACAGACCGGCGCAGCATCGGTGAAGCTGTTGTTTCAGAATACCTCTGGTGGCGAGGGATGGATACGGTCGACTATGTCTTGCCTACACACGCCGACGCCGATCACATCGACGGTCTGAACGACGTGCTGCGCAACTTCACGGTGAACGCGGCGTTAGTCGCGCGTAGCCCCGCGAACGATCCTGAGTACGCGAAGTTTGCTCAAACACTTTCCGCTACACAAACGCACGTGACCGTGATTCAAGCAGGAGATCTGATTCGCTTCGGCGACACTCAGATTGAAGTGCTGTGGCCGCTTGCGGCTGCTCACGCAAACGAACCATCGCGCAACAACGATTCGATCGTCCTGCGGATCGCATTTGGTCGTCGTTCCCTGTTGTTGACCGGCGACATCGAAAAGAGCGGCGAGAGAGCGCTTCTGGCATCGGGAAAGCAATTGAAAGCTGATGTCGTGAAAGTGCCGCATCACGGCAGCAGGAGTTCTTCAACGTTGCCGTTTGTCACAGCCACCGAGGCGAAGCTGGCGGTTATTTCCGTAGGACAGAATTCAATGTTTGGTCATCCGCACGCAGATGTGGTGGAACGTTGGCGGGCGAACGGCGCGCAGGTATTCACAACCGGCAAGTGCGGAACGATCACTGTGAGCACGGACGGAACGGATTTAACCCTTACGGGAATGCAAAGCCATACTTCGCAAGGATCTCCTTGCCGCGCGGGCCAGTAATGAAGGACGAAAACGCACGTGCCGCGGCTTCGTTGCGTGTAGTTTTGATCACCGCCAGACCCTGATCGATCGGCCGGTGCAACTCTTCCGGTACCAGTACGTAGCGGCCTTTGCTTTGCTGGCTCACCGACAATGCCACGATCGCGACGTCGACATTCCCAGTCTCCGCATACTGAAGTGTTTGCCGAATGTTGTCGCCGTAGACCAGTTTCGGTTTCAACTCTTCCCACAAGCCTGCGCTCTGGAGCGCTTGCTGCGCGGCGAGTCCGTACGGCGCATGATCGGGGTTTGCGATCGCGATTCGTTTGACTTCCGGCCGTCGCAAGTCAGAGATTGTTTCGATCTTCAGCGGGCTATCTGCGGTGGTCCAGAGAGTGATTCGCCCGCGCGCGTAGATTGCTTTGGTGCCGGGGATGATGAGTTCCTTCTGTTCGAGCTGGTTGATGTAATCGACGTTCGCGGCCGCGAACAGATCCATCGGCGCGCCGTTTTCGATCTGGCGCGTCAGCATTCCGGTCGAACCAAACACGAATACGACTTGGGTTTTGTTGCTCGCTTCAAACTCGCGTCCGATTTCTTCAAACGCCTGAGTCAGATCGGAAGCAGCGGCGACGGTGAGTTCCGAGGCCTGGTTAGTTGTGCTACGGCAGGCCCACTCGAAAACGAGCGTTGTCAGCAACGTGAGGACGACGAACGAAGTGAGACGAGCGCGTTTCAAGTCGGAAAATCGTTTGGCGTGTAAAGGTCTACCTGCGAACTACCCAGCTTGTAAGTTTTAAGAACTCCGAGCGGCGGCGCGTAAACGTGAACCGTGATCAAATCACGTTCGCTTACTTCCGGATTTCCGAGTTGATGAATGTCGGGGACGCCGGCGCCAGTGATGGTACCTTGTGGGCACTCGCGGCCGGTGTCGTGACACAAAATCTGCTCTTCATCGAAGCAAAAAATCGTTTCCTGCATCAGTCCCTGCTGGACCAGCACAACACCATGCGAGCCGTTGTGGTCATGAATCGGCGTTTTTTGTCCGGGCCGCCAACAAATGACCAGCATTTCGACCGCGTCGTTACGGCAAACCCGGTGACGCCAGTAGTTACCTTCCTTGAATCCGATGTAGGGCTCCAGATCGAGTTGGGAGATCTCGACTGTCGAAAGCCAGGAAGTTATGTCTTCGAGCGCCGGCGGAGTGGTCTGGCTGTTGAGTTTTTCAACCAGCTCAGAAAACGTGAATGCACCCGTGGCGTCGAGCGGTTTGGTGGCGTTGGGAATTTCGGTGTTGATTTGCGTCGACAAGAAGCTGGACTCCGAGCGGAAATCGCGGGCGCAAGTCTTATATTCGTTTAGACGTCCAGTAGTCAAGACGCGAGCACCGGTGGGTGGTTTTTTGATTTGGTTCCGAAACGCCGAAGGCGTTGGCCATTGTCAGCCCAGGGTTGCTTCAACCCTGGGACCAAGCAAACCACAATGGTTCGCAACGCTGAAAGCGTTGGCCAGACCGCTTTGAATAGTACCGCTTTGAATAGTACGGCGTGAGTGTTACCACGTGAGTGTTACCGCGTCGGTGGGACCGCCTCGGTAGCACCGCCTCACGTTGGTTCCGAAACGCCGAAGGCGTTGGCCAATGTCAGCCCAGGGTTGCTTCAACCCTGGGACCAAGCAAACCACAACGGTTCGCAACGCTGAAAGCGTTGGCCAGACCGCTTTGACCAGACCGCTTTGAATAGTACGGCGTGAGTGTTACCCACGTGGGTGGTACCGCGTCGGTAGCACCGCGTCGGTAGCACCGCCTCACGTTGGTTCTGAAACGCCGAAGGCGTTGGCCAATGTCAGCCCAGGGTTGCTTCAACCCTGGGACCAAGCAAACCACAATGGTTCGCAACGCTGAAAGCGTTGGCCAGACCGCAGCCACTAGCTCGCCAACGCTTACAGCGTTAGACAAGCTAATATTGTTGTAACCCCAGGGTTGAAGCAACCCTGGGCTGAAATTAGCCAACGCCTTTGGCGTTTCGGAACCAACGTTAACGGGACCAGCGCCTTTGGCGTTAGCGGGACCAGCGCCTTTGGCGTTAGCGGGACCAGCGCCTTTGGCGTTAGCGGGACCAGCGCCTTTGGCGTTAGCGGGACCAACGCCTGCGGCGTTAGCGGGACCAGCGCCTTTGGCGTTAGCGGACCAACGCCTTTGGCGTTAGCGAGACCAGCGCCTTTGGCGTTCGCGGGACCAGCGCCTTTGGCGCTAGCGGACCAGCGCCTGCGGTGTTCAGCGTTGTCGCAACTTCCAACCGTCACGCTTTGGCGATCGGGATTGCTGCGAGTCAGCAGTTACTGTGGCGGTTCTTCTTCCTCTTCGGGTTCGGGTTCGGGCTCTGGGGATGTGCCACCTCCGGTGCCGCCTCCGCCCTCGGGCGGATCGGCTGTTGGGTTGGTGGACTCTAACTTCAAACCGGGGCGAAACGGTGAGAAGGAGGTGGAAGGTTGAGTCTGCATTGTCGTTTCTTTCCGTCGCTTACGCGACTTTTCTGGGATTTGAAAGAAAGCTACTACACCTCTGGCACGTTCATTTCGTCCCACTCCGCGACCATTTCATAGGCGCGGCCGAGTACGGGACGCGGACGAGAGCCGTCGGCCTGACCAATCAAACCTTCGCGTTCCATGACGTCGAGAATCGCGGCAGCGCGGCCGTAGCCGATGCGCAAACGCCGTTGCAATACGGACGTCGAAGCACGCTTCATCTCAACGCAAATCCGCAGCGCCTCTTCAAACAACTCGTCGTGGTCACCTTCAGTGGCGCTCAAACCGAGTGCTTCTTCGTCTGACTGAGTGATCGTCTCGTCGTACGAGGGTGGTCCCTGGGCCTTGATATGCGAGACGATGCGGCCGATTTCGGTTTCGTCGATGAAAGCGCCATGCACGCGAATGAGTCGCGACGTGCCGGGAGGAAGAAACAGCATGTCGCCGCGACCGAGAAGTTGTTCGGCGCCGTTGGTGTCGATGATGGTGCGCGAGTCGATCTTTGACGAAACGCGGAAGGAGATTCGCGACGGGAAGTTTGCTTTGATCAAACCGGTGATCACATCAACCGACGGCCGCTGCGTTGCAAGCACGAGGTGAATGCCAACGGCGCGCGCCATCTGCGCGAGCCGCGTGATCGACTCTTCAACTTCGCGGCCGGAAGT